>Ga0082212_10000680_pt1 | contig 42215 bp, 45 predicted proteins | sample TergutNt197P3_FD_71548 | JGI IMG/M metagenome (GOLD analysis project Ga0082212, IMG submission 71548) | Neocapritermes taracua P3 segment gut microbial communities from Petit-Saut dam, French Guiana - Nt197 P3 | ecosystem: Host-associated > Arthropoda: Insects > Digestive system > Gut ...
GGTAAATTTACGTATGGTTCTTTCTATTGATTCCCTTGTAACGGCAAAATTTTCCCGTTCGGGAGTTTCCACCGCATCAGGCCCTACCAGGATATTATGGTGAACGGTGCGGATAACGCCGCCGCCTTTTGTATGAGCGTCCTTTGTTTCGCCAACTTTGGCTACACTGTCCCGCGCCAGTATCCGGGTGAATTTTTTATCAAGGATTGCATTGCTGCCCCGCCGGGGATGTATTGAAAAAAAACGGTCGCCGGCCATTGCAGCTACATCATCTGCAAAAACCCCGGCAGCGTTTATCACGAGCTTTGGATAGACCATGCCTCTGTTGGTTCGTACCGCGATAATGCGGCCGTTACCGGTTTCCATGCCAAGAACAGCTGTGTCAAAGCTTATCCGGGCGCCATTCTGTACGGCATTCTCTCCGCAGGCAATGGTCAGGTTGTATGGGCACACCACCCCCATAGAAGGAAAATAAACCGCCAATACAAGGTCTTTTTTAAGACCCGGTTCTAAACGGCGCAACTCTTTTTTTCCAATAACCCGAACCGGGACCCCCAGCCACTTCCAATGCAGGAGCTTAAGGTACAGAAAGGGTTTATAAAGCGGATTGGTGAAACAGCCGTACTCTCCGCTGCGATCAAAATCAACCCCAAGCTCTTCGCAAAGCCGGCCATACATTGCGTTTCCGCGGTGGTTATAGTGATATTTCCATGTTCCCTTTCGCAGTTCCAAACCCGGATGTACCACGCCGTCGTTGCGGCTTGAAGCATGCATGGCAAGGTCGTGTTCTTTGTCTACCAGCAGAATGTCAAGGTTGTGCCGGGATAGCTCCCGTGCAATGGTACAACCACTAATGCCGCCGCCTATTACCAATATATCGGGCCGCTGCCCTTCGATAGCCTTATCCTGCAAGGCAGGAATGCGCATGGGTTGTTGCCCCGACTGCCGGACTCCATCTGACCGCTCGTGAGCGGTCAGATGAATGGTATTTACCACACCTCCAAGCCGGGACTCCGATGCAGTCTGCATTTCCCGTACAAAACGACGGGTGTCTTTTTTTCGGGCACGCACCGCAAGATTTCCTGCCCGGACGATATCATCCCAGTTATCCAGCTCTCCTTCAAGAAAAAGGCAGCCGTCGCTTTCGCTGGCCTTAACCCTGCCAGAGAATTCAGCCAACAGCCGCTTGTTTAACCGGACAACGTAATTCATCTCCTCTATTTTAAGTGATTTATCTCCGTTGTCAAGAAAATGGTACTGTAATACAAAGGCATCTTTATGGCCTTTTAATACCGTGGTTTGTATTCCCTCCTTACCTTGACAGCGTAAAAAAAAATAGTGTAGTCTTTATTACCACTTTACTCAACATTAAAAACCAATTTTTTGGAGGAGAAAATGATGAAAATGAAGCATTTTTTGTTCGTATTGACAGCAGCGCTTCTGATTACCCTTGCTTTTGCGGGGTGTTCACAACAATCGGGCGCTTCTGCGGATGGTGCTGTTACAGAGATAACCCTTATCAGCAACAAGATCGAAATTGACGAAGCCTTAAAAGGTTTTGCGGCCGCATACGAGAAGCAGACCGGCGTAAAGGTCAATATCAGGAGTTTCGGCGGAGAAACCCCTTATGCGCCGAACATTACTGCAATGTTCAATTCCGGCACGGAGCCTGAAATATTCGTCTTCGAAGGCAGAGCCGGATACGAGGATGCCAAGCAATCGGGCAGACTTACCGACCTTTCGGGCGAGCCGTGGGTAAACGACACGGATGTCGCTTATATCGATCCGGCCGATGGTAAAGTCGTCGGTTTCCCGGTTGCAATAGAGGGTTGGGGCCTTGGCTACAACAAGGAACTCCTCGCCAAAGCGGGAGTGGATCCCAAAACCTTGGTGAATATCGACGGTATCAGAGCTGCGTTTGAAAAAATTGATTCCATGAAGGCAACTCTCGGTATTGATGCGGTTGTCTCAATGGTATCCGGTCCCGGAATGACCTGGGTTACCGGTCTGCATGGAGTAAACTCCTACCTTACCCTTGGCCTCCCGTATAACAATTCCACAAAGTTCATTGATATGCTGAACAACGGGCAGGTTGACAGCGAGCGTCTTACACGATTCGCCGAATACATGAATTTGCTGTTCCGTTATTCCAACAGGAACACCCTGCTTACCGGCGGCTATGATCAGCAGCTTGGCGATTATGCTATTGGCAAGACGGTGTTTATCCATCAGGGCAACTGGACGGATCCGACTTTTGCGGACTTGGGCATTACCTTTGAAATGGGCTATGTGCCGCATGCATTCCTTCCCGAGACTACGGAAGGTATCTTCGTGGGCGCCCCTTCGTTCTATGTGATAAACGCAAAAGCCAAAGGAATAGATGAAGCCAGAAAGTTCCTTATTGCCATGTCTTCCACCCCGGAAGGCCACGACTATATGGTGAATAAAGCCGGAATGGTTCCCGCATTTAAATCCTGCAGGCTGCAACCCGCTGGACAGTTTTCAAAGGCCGTTCAGGAATGGTCTGCTCAGGGTAAGATATACTCCTGGCAGCAGAACGACATGCCCGATGGTTTTGGCATGAATATCCTGGGGCCGATATTTGGTCAGATGGCTGCCGGACAGATTGATGTAAGAGAATTTGTGAACTTGTTCACTCAGGCTGTTGCCGATATCAAGTAAAAATCTTTTTCTTAACGGAAAACAGCATACGTCCTTTCCCGGTGTATGCTGTTTTCGGAGGCGGTATGGGTAAAGTAAAAAATAAGACCAGCGGACCGCGGAACACCCCCTTGTTTTTTATATTTTTATTTCCGGCGGTCTTTGCGTTTGTTATGGTAATTGTAATTCCTTTTTTTATGGGAATATACTATTCTTTTACAAACTGGAATGCGATAACAGGTACACAGGTAAACTGGGTAGGGACGCGGAATTTCGCCGCAGTAACGAAAGATATTACATTCCTTCACTCGTTCATAATTACCTCCGTATACGCTGTTTTAAATATAGTTGTTCTAAACATCTGCGCGTTTTCTCTTGCCCTTTTGGTAACGAGTAAAATTAAGCTAACCGGAGTTTACCGCTCCGGGTTTTTCCTCCCGAACCTTATCGGCGGACTTATTTTAGGCTATATCTGGCAATTCATATTCAACAACGCCATACCTTCGTTTGGAGGCATGATAGGCTTTACGTGGCTAAAGGAAAATCAATTCCTTGCCCATCAGTATTTGGCGCTGCTGGCAATAGTCATTGTAGGTACATGGCAATATGCCGGATATATAATGATGATTTACGTGGCTGCCATACAGACCATTCCTACTTCGCTCATGGAAGCCGCGGAAATTGACGGTGCAACTTACCGGCAAAGGCTCAGACATATAATGTTTCCCCTGGTTGCTCCGGCATTCACGGTTTCAATGTTCCTTACCCTTATAAACTCTTTCAAACAGTTTGACGTGAACTTTGCGCTTACCGCCGGCGGACCTTCGGGTATGTTTATGGGCAGAGCGCTCATGACCAATGAATTTCTGGCGCTGAACATTTACCAGACGGCGTTTTCGTTCCGCCAGCTGGCTCAGGGGCAGGCAAAAGCAATTATTTTCTTTTTGGTGATTGCGGTTATTTCGTTGATTCAGGTACGTTTTAATAAGCGAAAGGAGATTGAGATGTGATGAAAAGGAAAAACAGCGCATCCATTCTGGAAATTATTGCAATTATTGTTTTCTTGTTATACATGATTCCTTTCGCCATAGTAGCGATAAATTCTTCAAAACCGTCACTTAAGATCATTATGGATCCCCTGGCGTTTCCGGAGAATCCTTTACAGCTCATTGCCAACATTAAAACGGTAATTGAAAGCCCCAATGTCCGTTATGTATCGTCCTTCGTTTCGACGATTATAATAACAGTTGTATCTGTCGGCCTTCTTGTGTTGATCGCATCTATGGGAGCATGGGTTCTTGTGCGTACCAAAACAATGCTTTCCAATGTAATATTTATGATTTTTGTAGCGGCTATGGTAATACCCTTTCAGGTGGTAATGTTCCCATTAATTTCCTGGTTCCACCTTATTGAAGTTAAACTGGGCCTCTTGCATACACCGTTCAGGCTGCTGCAGAATTACCCGGGAATTATTTTTGCCTACATGGGTTTTGGCTCGTCTCTCTCGATATTTCTTTTCCACGGATTTATCAAATCAATTCCGCTTGAGCTTGAAGAGGCCGCCACCATTGATGGCTGTTCAAGGCCGGCTACTTTTTTCAGAATAGTTTTCCCGATTCTTACGCCGATTACTGTTACTGTAATGATTTTGAACGGTATATGGATTTGGAACGATTACCTGCTGCCTCTTTTGCTGCTTGGTTCGGGTAACGCCATACAAACGCTTCCTCTTGCCGTGGCGAGCTTTGTCGGATCGTTTGTAAAGAAATGGGACTTGATTCTTACCGCCACCATGATGACCATGCTGCCGATTATCATAGTGTTCCTGATACTGCAAAAGCACATTATCAAAGGCATGGTGGAAGGCTCTGTAAAGGGATAACCGCAAACAATGAAAACGGAATGGTGGAAGCGGGCAGTCGTATATCAAATTTACCCGCGCAGTTTTTGTGATTCCAACGGAGACGGCATCGGTGATTTGAACGGCATCACATCAAAACTCAGCTATGTAAAAGAGCTGGGAGTTGATGTGATCTGGCTTTCGCCCGTCTACCAAAGTCCGATGCACGACAACGGTTACGACATCAGTGATTACCGGGCCATCAATCCGGAATTCGGAACGATGGAAGATTTTGACCGTCTTTTGGAACAGGCCCACAGCCTGGGACTTAAAGTGGTTATGGATTTGGTCGTTAACCACACATCCGACAAACATCCGTGGTTTATCGAAAGCCGGTCCGCACGTAAGAACGCAAAACGCGATTACTACATCTGGCGGGACGGAAAAAACAATGGTACGCCATGCGACTGGAAGGCATGGTTCGGCGGCCCTGCATGGACGCAGGACAAATCTACAGGCCAGTATTACCTGCATTGTTTTTCCCCGTACCAGCCTGATCTGAACTGGGAGTGTCCCGAACTTCGTGCCGAGATTCACGGCATGATGCGCTGGTGGCTGGATAAAGGAATAGACGGTTTCCGCATGGACGCCATCAGCTTTATTTCCAAACCCCAGGATTTTCCGGACGGCGATGCGAAACAGTTCGTTCCTAACGGCCCGCGAATCCACGAGTACATTCAGGAGATGCGGCGCGAGGTATTGTCCAGGTATAACGTTATGGCTGTCGGAGAAACCGGCGGGGTAACAGTTGACGATGCAATACAATACGCCGCTTCAGACGGCAGCGAACTGGATATGGTGTTCCAGTTCGAACAGCAGGAACTGGACGGCGGTGAAACGTTTAAGTGGAATGATCGTAAAATCAACCTGGTTGAACTGAAAGAAGTCCTCTCCCGCTGGCAAAACAGGCTGTTTAACCGCGCCTGGAACAGCCTGTACTGGTGTAACCACGACCAGCCGCGCATTGTTTCACGGCTTGGCGATGACGGCGAGTACCGTGAAAAATCAGCGAAGATGCTGGCTACGTGCCTGCATTTTATGCAGGGTACACCGTATGTCTACCAGGGCGAGGAACTGGGCATGACAAACGTTCCCTTTGCCGATATAAGCGATTACCGCGATTTGGAGAGCATCAACGCGTACGAGGCGCTTGTCGTACAGGAAAAACGTATCGCCAAAGAAGATATGCTGCGGTATCTGGGCAGGAAAAGCCGGGATAATTCGCGTACACCGATGCACTGGAACGGCGGGCCCAATGCCGGATTTTCGGACGGTAAGCCGTGGATCATGCTGAACCCGAATTACCGCGAAATCAACGCCGAAGAACAAACACAGCGCGCCGGTTCGGTTTTCGCATATTACAAAAATCTTATTCAATTACGAAAAAAGATGGACATTATTACTTTGAGCGATTATCAACTGCTGCTGGCGGACGATCCGCATTTGTTCGTCTATACCCGATCGTTGTTGCAGGAGGAATTACTCGTGGTTTGTAATTTTGCGCCCAATGAACAGAAATTTGTACTGCCTGAACGGTTCTGCAGTGCGGAGATACTTATAACAAATGAGGAAGAGCCGGTTTCCGGAGGGGTTTTAACGGCTTTCGGTGCAGCGGTGTTTTATATCAGAAAGTAAATACAGTGTAACTAATTTGATAGAACAATAAAATTATGAGTAACTATCCTTTTCGTCTTCTTTCTACCGGCTTCCGCGACTGTTATTACAATATGAGTCTGGATGAGGCGTTGCTGGAATCGGCAGCCGGCAATATTTCCTCTGACAATAGCGCCGGGCTTCCTGTTCTCCGTTTTTACGGCTGGAATCCTCCTGCTGTTTCCATAGGCTATTTTCAGGATCTTGCCGAAGAGGTGGATCTGGAAGCAGTCAAACGATACGGCTTTGATCTGGTAAGACGGGTTTCCGGGGGTGGGGCAGTGCTTCACCGGTCGGAGCTGACTTACAGTATAATCGTGGGTCTTAATCATCCCCTGGCCGGCAAGAACCTGGATGAGTCGTACCGTATTTTATGCAGGGGACTTATTCATGGCCTTGCCTTGTTGGGTATTGAATCTGTCTTTTCCGGTACCAATGATATACTAACGGGAGGCAAAAAAATTTCCGGCAATGCCCAAACCCGGCGCATGAACTGCCTCTTACAGCATGGGACAATCTTACTGGACAACGATGTTGAGACAATGTTCGGGGTTTTAAAAGCGCCGAAGGAAAAAAACAAGGGTAAGCTTATCGGTCAAATAAGAGAACGTGTTACGTCTCTTCGTTCCATACTGGGCAGGGAGATAAACTTTGTTGAAGCTGAAAAGGCTTTTACCAGGGGTTTTTCCGAAGCTTTGAACATTGAACTTCATAACACAGATGTTACGCCTGCCGAAGAAAGCCGGGCTCTTGAGCTTGCTGAGACTAAATTTAAAACCCGGGAATGGCTTGTTAATAAGAAAATAAATACAGACCGTTCCTGAATTTAATTATTTAAGACACTATTAACAGGGGCTTTGATGAACAGTACAGACTGGCAGGAAGACACATACAGAGAAACCTATGAAAGCGAAATACGGGGTTTAAGGCGGCGTCTTGCCTCGGATCCGTCCTGTACAATCGAAGACCTGGAGGGTACCCTGAAAAGCCTCTATATTATGGATGGTTCCGATTGGCTGGGCAGGGGAGAAGTCCAAAGCATCAATCTGTCGGCTGTCACGGCCGCCTATGAAGAGATAATCGGAGAATTAAAAAAATTGTAAAAAAACCTGTAACCTTTATTTATCCCGGTTGTTTAAGCATCAGGTAGACGGTAGAACACTGTTTCCTATTCCTCCTTTCCTTTTTGGTTTTACCCCGGGAGTTCTCCTTCTCCCGGGGTTTTTTTCTGCCATAACCTGAGGTATCTGAACTTCAGATATTGAAAATGGCTCAATTAACAGAGTAATAAAAAAAGCATATCTTGTTGAAAATGCAAGTTTACTCTATGATAATAAAAGGATAATATGGCTGCTGATACTGATTTTAAGTCAATCATTAAACTTGACTCTGAATTGAACCAAATCCAGGATCTGGATTTACTTTTGGAGCGTATTCTTTTGGAATCCCGCAAGGTTGTCCGGGCTGATGCAGGTTCTATTTATGTTATTGAAAAAGTAAAGGATGAATTCAACAACATTACAGATAAACTTGTAATTAAATATGCTCAAAATGATACTTTAGCCAGGAACCTCCCTCCCGGGCAAAAACTCCTTTATTCGGTTTTTTCAGTGGAAATTAATGAAAAAACCATTTCCGGCTACTGTGCCCTTACCAAGAAACTGGTAAATGTACCGGATGTATACAGTATTTCTCCCGATGCACCATATTCGTACAGCACCTCCTATGACAAGATTTCCGGATACAGGACTGTTTCCAATCTGGCCATTCCCCTGCAAACGGCGGCAGGAAAGCTCCTGGGGGTAATTCAAATGATCAACTCCAAAGATCAGAATGGAGATATAGTTCCGTTTTCCCAGGATGATGAATTACTTATTACCCATTTTGCCACCAATGCGGCCCTGGCTTTGCAGAGAGCCAGTGTTACCAGGACTATGATACTCAGAATGATAAAAATGTCTGAACTCAGGGATCCAAAGGAAACAGGAACCCACGTTAACCGGGTGGCCGGTTATGCTGTGGAAATTTACGATCGATGGGCTTTTCATCACAATATACCGGCAACGGAAAAGGAGCAATTTAAGGACACTTTAAAAATTGCATCCATGCTTCATGATGTCGGCAAGGTTGCAATTTCCGACACAATACTTAAAAAACCTGCTAAATTTACTCCTGAAGAATTTGAAACCATGCAGCATCATACTTTGCACGGCGCCAGGCTTTTTGAAGATCCGCAGGTGCCGGTTGATGAAATTGCACTGGATGTTGCGCTGAACCACCACGAAAACTGGGATGGGTCAGGCTATCCCGGCTGGATGGATCCTTTTACCGAAAAGGTGCTTCAATCCGGTCAAGAAGGAAAGCCTCAGGGAAAAAAGGGTGAAGAAATTCCTTTAACAGGCCGTATTGTTGCTCTGGCGGATGTCTACGACGCCCTCTGTTCGCGGCGGGTTTACAAGGATCCCTGGACGGAAGATGATGTCCTGGCTGAAATCAAAAAACTCTCCGGCAGTAAATTTGATCCCGAACTTATAGACATTTTTTTTGAAATACTTCCCAGCATCAAACAGATCCGCAGTCTCTACCCGGAACCCGGAACAGCGTAATTTTGCAGTCTTGTCAGCAGTTTATCAAAGGAATCGGCAAATGTTTTTAGTTCCCGCTTACCGTAAACAGCACTTCGCTCAAATTCATAACCGTTTTCCGCCAGACTTACCGTAAAGTTTCGCAGTGATATTTTTTCCCGGATGTTTTCTGCCGTATAGATCCGGCCGCGATCATCCAATACAGAGGCTCCTTTTTCCAGTAACCGTTCTGCAAGCGGTATGTCTCTGGTAACGGCAATGTCTCCTTTTTGAGCAAGCCCTGCAAGGCAATTGTCGGCGGAACCTTCGGCCGCCTGACATATCAGCATCCGGGCATATTCGCCTTCAATGCCCGGAATACTTCGGTTTGCGGCAAAGAATGCCGGAGTTTTGGTACGTATAGCCGCCCTGAGGATCAATTCACGTACAGGCGCAGGACAGGAATCGGCATCTATCAACAGCTTCATTTTTTAATTGTTTACCGGGCGCTAATGAGCCAACGCTGCAAAAAGAGTAAAATCGCCGTAAAAATACAGGGTTTCTCCTTCTTTACGCCGGCTGATAAATGCTGACTCACCCTTTTTTAGCACGAACTTTTTTTGATTTGGTTTTTCCTGGTTTTGACCGCTTTCTTTGCATATAGATATTTCAGCAGTGCCGTTATAAACGGCGATAATTCCTTTTTCGGGAACTTCCAGTTTCTGTCCTCCAGGCAATGCCGGGTCAAGTGAAGATACAGGGTTTTGCAGAAGGTAGAGTGAAAATTCATTGCACGGAGCTTCAAAGCGGTAACAGCCCGCAGAAGACATCCGGACAGTTTTCAGTATTTCTGGCTTAAAAGGATCAAAACTCAATATGGAAAAAAGTTCCTGTATGTCAATGTGTTTTGGTGTAAGCCCTCCCCGCAGTACATTATCCGAATTAGCCATGCATTCCACGCCAAAACCGCTGAAATAGGCATGAAGTATTCCTGCAGGAAGGAAGAGCGCTTCGAAGGGTTTCAGGTTTATCACATTCAGGTAAAGCGGAGCAATGATCCCGGGATCACAGGGATAGATTTGGGCTAATTCTCCGCACAGGCCGACGGGCGATTGATCTTTTTTTGCGGGATTTTTTGGTATCAGATTTGCGGCATTGAGTACGGAATCATTAAGGTTTTTTCTTTCCGCTGCATCCAATCCAAAAAGCTCTGAAAGAAATGCCTGGTAGCCTGCTTTTAATGCAGAATGCAATTTTTCAGTGCCGCTTACTTTGGATAGCAGCAGTTCCGCTTCTGCTGTTTCACGGAACCCTGCCAGGGCGGTAAAAGGGCTGAGTGCACAGATTATTTCCGGTTTGTGGTTTGAATCATGGTAATTTCTGTTGGCAGCGGAAAGGGGAATGCCGGCCTTGTTTTCCCGTTCAAATCCTTCCCCGGCCTGAACAAGATTGGGATGAGCCTGAATAGAGAGCGGGCTGCCGGCAGCAAGAAACTTAAGCAAAAAAGGAAGTTCAGTTATTTCGGACAACAATACGGTTCCGCCCTGTTCTTGTATTGTTGTTTTGGAAGGACCTCCGGGGTGAGTCCCCATCCACAGTTCTGCATAAGGCTCTGCTTGGGGATTTTCTTTTCCCAAAAGCGCAGGTATCCAGGACTGCGATCCCCAGGCATAGTGTTTTATATCATTTTCAAGTATGTAGAATTCCGCCATGCTTCTTCAACGCTTTCTCAAAACTAGCAGAGTTTTAAAAAATGCTCAATCCTTGGGGATTACTTCGTCGATCCGTGCTATCATATTTAATGTACGCTGCTCAGCTTCTTTCCCTTCAAGTTTTTTTTCCTGTTTCATTTTTTCAATTTCATCGCACAGCAAAAACCCGGTAAGTATAGCCAGTTTCAGAGCTTCATTTACCCCGGTGGCCTTTTGGGTATTATCCAGGATGTTTTTATACTTGTTAAGGAGTTTTTCCAGATAATCAGTGTCTTCATCGGCGGCGATAGAAAAAGAGGTTCCCAGCAATTTAAAATGAAGGCTACTCTTTTCCATACTTCAGAATATATCCAGCTCTGCCTCGCCCGAATCTTCTGTATCATCTAAATCTTCTGACAGATCCATTGAATCTGCCGGCTCCGCATTTTCTTCAAACGGGTCAACGGGATCCGTCTGACCTACCGGCTCCGCTTCTTCGTCTATGGTATAAGCAGAAGGTACAACAGGCCTTGCTTTTTCCGGCGGAATTAACTTCTCCGGCCTCGGACTTTCGGTCCGGCGAATTGGCTGTTCGGAGGCAGTTTTAACCTTCGTTATGCTTTCTTCTTGCAAGGGTTTTGGACTGCTTTTTACGGAAGAAGCGGATCCGGCAGACCCGGCGGATACAGCAGTTTCGAGGCTGCGTTCTATTGCGTCTTCAAACCGGTTGAGTATTCCCAGAGCAGATTCAATTCCTTCTCCCCACCTGGTTTTTTCTTCTTTTAATGAAATGATCGTTTCCTCAAGCTCTTTATTTCGTTTTTTTAAACTGTTTTTTTCTTCCGTTAGCTGGGTAACAAAATTGATTGCCCGTGTAAGTTTGGATTCCAACAGTTTGATTTGCTCAAGGGTTACCATCTTATGCTCCCAGGGCAGTCTTAACCTTGGCTGTAACCGCCTTAAAAGCTTCCGGATCTTCGGAAGCAAGATAAGCCAGGGCTTTTCTATTAATGGCGATTCCCGCTTTGTTAAGTCCCTGAATAAAGCGGGAATAACTTAAACCTTCTTCACGGCAGGCGGCATTGATTCTTATAATCCATATTCGGCGAAAATCACCTTTACGGTCTTTTCTATCACGATAGGCATAGGAAAGCCCTTTGGCTACCGCATCCTTGGCGGTCTTATAATTTGAATGACGCCGGCCCCAGTAACCTTTGGCCAGTTTAAGTATTTTTTTCCGGTGGTTCTTCCTTTTGGAACCGTCTATTGCGCGTGACATAGCTACTCCTCTTAACCGTATGGCAGCAGTTTTTTCCGGACAACAGGTACGTTGTCCTCGGAAAGAATCCCGGCATGGCGAAGATTCCGCTTCCGTTTAGTTGATTTTTTTGTAAGGATATGGCGAAGGTTCTGCTTTTTATATTTTACCTTCCCTGATCCGGTAAATGAAAAACGCTTGGCAGCGCTTTTTTTTGTTTTCATCTTAATCTTTGGCATTACATTATCCTTCCTCTTTAAGTCTTAAGCTGTACGGTTTCTTCCTGTTTAACAGCTAAACCATGCGCCGCTTTGTCTGCGGTAATTTTCGCCGTGGTTCCCTTTTTAGCTGCATTCTGCTCCGTAATTTGTTTTGAACTTTTACCGGACTTGCTTTTGGAACTAAGCACCATGGACATGAATTTTCCTTCCATTGCGGGGTTCTTGTCCATTACATAGTCCCCGTCAAGGCGCTCCAGAACACTTTTTAAAACTTCCAAACCCAATTCGGGATGGGCCAGTTCTCTGCCCCGAAACCGTACCGTTACCTTAACCTTATTGCCTTCCGCAAGAAAGCTCTTTACATGCTTGGATTTAAAATCCAGGTCATGATCGTCAATTTTGGGCTGCATACGGATTTCTTTTAATTTTAACAGCTTTTGCTTTTTCTTCGAATCGCGAACTTTTTTTTCGTTTTCGAATTTAAACTTGCCGTAGTCAAGAATTTTAACCACCGGCGGATTTGCCTGGGGGGCCACTTCCACAAGGTCAAGCCCCTGGTCTCTTGCCAGTTCCAGGGCCTCCTGGGTAGTGATGATTCCCTGCTCACCGTCTTCACGGATGAGCCTGACCTCCCGCACCCTGATCTGCTTATTGATCCGTAAATCCTTATCCGCCAACTGACCTCCTTCCCTTTTTACGGGCAAAACTGAAAATTACAGGCTCCAGTATACCAGAAATGGCTTTAAAATGTAAAGCAGAGTACACGTTTCTTAAATAATATTCAAGAAAAGGTCTATAGAATAGATATGATAAAACTGGTAAGATCAAGTTAATGACGCTTTTTTGCTTTCTCTGGACACCGTTGTTTTACCTCTTCTGGCGGTCTTTGAACGATGAATCAGCTCTGGAAGGGGGAACGTGGGCTCTCCTGATGGGGATGATTATTGCTTTTTTCCGGTTTTTCCTCGGAACTTTTGTTAATGCCGGAGGTTTTGGCTTTGAACGATGGGTTTCCGCCTGTATTGATGTGGTGGCTCTTCCGGTGGCGCTGCCGTTTATTATTTGCGTGATATTTGCCCTTTTACGTATTATTTCTGCTCAGGCAAATTTTACCAATTATGCCTTTCTCTGGCTTATCCCGGTTGCGGCGGTGCGCACACTTGGCTGGAGTTCTCAGAATAACCCTATTTTACTTATGGGAGTTCCTGTTCTGTGGACTGCGGTAGCCCTTGGCATGGGACTCTTTATAGGTTTAGCCAAGAACGGCTGGGGACTGGTATTAATTCCTGCTATTCTGGGGGCAATTGCACTTCCCTTTGTCGGTGCAACTGCCTATTGGGCTCTGTTTGCCCAGTATAACCTTCTTGGGATAGGCCTTCTCGTTGTATGCTGTATCCCTATGGCTATTTCGATAGTTATGTCGTTTTTGGAGAAAAAGTAAAAAACCCCAATCTGCCTCTGAGCTTGGCATATGTAAACCTGTAGTATTGTATGGAAAGAGGCAGGGAAAGCCCTGATAAGAGCGCCTGTAAAATCCATTGGCCGGGCTGAACGCATCAATCTTCCCATATCGGTGGGAGGAGGAACACTCATTCAGACCATAGTGGTCGTGGCTGCAGTTGACGGACGCTTTGGCGTCACTACTGTTGTATCACGCCAAATGGTCTTCATGAGTAACCCCCCTCCCACCTATGTGGCAACATTAGTTTCGATGTGTTCAGTCCGGCTTTTGGTAATTACCGACCTTGTACCCACCTCTTTCCAAAAAATACTGCTTAACACGATATGCCAGGATCAGGGGCAGATTAAGGTTTTTATGGTGGATGTAATCGGCATTTTACCGGTGAGCATCTGTCAAACCATGATCCGAAATAATGCTGGAAAAGGGCTGAAAACACTTAGATGCAGTACTCTTTTGATAGGTAATAAAGGCGCTACCTATAGCCAATGCCGGGGCGCAGTAGGGGTACAAAAACTATCCTGGAATTCCCTGCCGGCAGACCAGCGAAATAAAAGTAATACTATATAAGAAAGGCTCGGCGTCTAAACAGTATATTTTTTCTGATTAAAACGAATAGGAAAAATATGCTGTTTAGACGCTGAGAGGCTGTAAGGCAGGTTCTTCCAGAGTTTTTGCTACTCCGCTGTGCTCCCGGACGTTGGCTGTGGGTAGCGGCATGGTAACATATAAAATGATTACAGAGGTTACTCAGCCCTTTCCCAGGCTTAATGCAGACAATGTAAATGACAGATGCTCAGCGGTAAATTGGGGATTTTAGCTCTTATGCCTGTCCCGCCGATCCCAGAACCGTTTTGTTCTTTTCCGCATACATTTTCTTTAGTTCATCCCTGGCAGGGCCCAGATACTTGCGCGGATCAAACTCATCGGCTTTTTCTGCAAAGGTTTTACGAATCATGGCTGTCATGGCCAGGCGGCCGTCACTGTCGATGTTGATCTTGCAGACGGCGCTTTTTGCCGCCGTTCGAAGCTGTTCCTCGGGTATACCAACAGAGTCGGGGAGTTTTCCGCCGAATTGCTCGATGATCTTTACGTATTCAATGGGTACCGAAGAAGCACCGTGAAGAACAATGGGGAATCCGGGGATTTTCTTTTCAATTTCTTCCAGGATGTCAAAACGGAGCGGAGGGGGAATCAGTATCCCGTTGGCATCTTTGGTACATTGTTCTGGTTTGAATTTTGCCCTTCCGTGGCTTGTACCGATGGAGATTGCCAGCGAGTCGACCTTTGTTTTGTTTACAAAGTCGATTACCTCCTCTGGCTGAGTATAATGGCTTTGTTCGGCCACTACATCGTCTTCTACACCTGCTAAAACGCCCAATTCACCTTCTACTGAAACATAATCCTTTTGCGAATGGGCAAAATCGACTACTTTTCGGGTTAGAGCAACGTTTTCATCGTACGGTTTGCTGGAACCGTCGATCATAACGCTGGAAAAGCCTGTTTCAATACAGTCTTTGCACAGTTCAAAGGTATCACCGTGGTCCAGATGAAGGACTATCGGAATGTCGTAACCCAGTTCATTGGCAAATTCCACAGCACCCCGGGCCATGTTTTTTAACAGATTCTGGTTGGCGTATTTCCTGGCGCCGGAAGAGACCTGTAAAATAACCGGAGATTTGGTTTCAACACAGGCCTGTATAATAGCCTGTAGCTGCTCCATATTGTTAAAGTTGTAAGCCGGGACGGCATATCCGCCGGAAATCGCTTTTTTAAAAAGTTCAACGGTATTGACAAGGCCCAATTCTTTATAACTGGTCATGTAAAGCTCCTTATAATGAATGATACTAAAGTATAGTGAATTATGGGAAAAGGGTCTATACTCAGAATAATAATCACCATGAAGAATTACCGTATCTCAGCAAGAAGACTTTTCAAAAAATTGCCTTTTAAGATAATTTTGGCTGTTTTCGCTTTGATTATTCTCCTCGTGGTAGTCTTTTTTAGCCGCAAGCCGGTGGTGTTGGTGACAGGTAAGGCTTTTACGGTACTTTACGGTGAAAAAAGAAGCCGGTTTAAACAGATTTCACTTTCATTAAGGCTTTTTAGGCCTGTAAAAACAATTGCTATTGCCGAAGGAGCAGGGGCGGATCTGGTGACACAGGGGGCATTAAGTCTTTCACGGCAGCCTTTTGCGGTGTTTTTTCCCTATCGTTACAGAGAAGCTGCATGGCGTTACCAAAATAACCGTCCCGGTTCCCGGGTTGTGGTTCTGGCAGGGCGGAAGGCTCGGGAAAATGATTACGGATCGGAAAATAACAGTCAGGGCAGTACTGCAATATCAGAGGCAATGTCCGGGTTGCCTCTGTGGATAAATACCGATTCGGAAACCGATTTGTACCGTGCCGGAGCCTTGGCAGGTATCTATACACAGCATGAAAAGCAAAACCGTGGAATAGCTCTATTCTATGAAGGGCTCAATTATGAGGAAAAAGCTGCCTTTGTTGCCGGGCTTGATGACCAGCAATGGGACGGTTCTCCGTCTTATTCCCCGGATTTAACGGAAACAGACCTGAGCTGTGCTGTTATTTTGGAAAACTTTCGTTTTGGCGAAGAAGGAAAGGCTGGTTCACTGATACTCTTTACATGGATGGATCCCGCTTTGGCTCCCCGGAAGACACTTGCAATTTTTGACGACTCCCCCTGGGCTCAGATTAGCCCGGCTATGGATATAATAAAAAAAGGCCGTCATGGTACTTTAATCCCATCCGAAATAACTATATTAAGGGGAGACAAAACAAAAAAAGATGTTTATAATGAAATAAACAGGCTAAAAATACTTAAAAAAAGGGTGGAAAACGCTGATAATTAAAGTAATGCTTAAAAGGTTTGACAAAAATAAGGGAAAGAATTATAATTTTAGCTGATTTCATTTTTCAGGATTGAAACCAGGGAGTTCCCGGTTACGTTAAAAGGAGTATTGGGATGAAGCATAAGAGTTTTATGGTCGTTTGCCTGGTATTGTTGTTGGGTACGGCCTTGGCAGCTTTTGGCCAGGATGCTACGGTAAATCTGGAGTCAAAGGTAATTGAAAGTTTTAACAGTACGGAAGATGGTTTATATGTATGGCGCAAAGACGCCAGCCGTTTTGCCGTAGGCAAGGATCCTGCGGACAAGGATAATCCTTCCTTCGCCAATTTTGGGCTGGAAGGCGGCGACTTTTATCCCAAGCTCAGTTTTTTCGATGTTTGGCCGATGGCCCTGTACAGGAATAACCGGGAAGGCAAGGAAATCAAGAGTCTGGGTGTTTGGGGCAAATTTAAACGAATGGGGTACAACTGGATAGATATCTATCCCACACTGAAATCCCAGGGTGATGACGCCGAGCCTTATGAAATTCCGTTACCAGGTCATATACGGTTTCTGGATGTATGGGCCTGGGGTTCAAATCTTAATTACTACATAGAAGCATACATCAGGGATGAACAGGGAGTTATCCATACGTTATATCTTGGAAGCCTCTCTTTTCAGGGTTGGAAAAACCTTCGGATAGCGATACCTACTGCCATACCCCAACGCCGCCGCATTATTCTGGATCCAACATCTGCCTCAATGCTGAGTACGGCAGAAAAAAATTCCATTTACCTGAAATTTGTCAAGTTCCGCATATGGACAACCCCCAGAGAAGAAGTGGCCAATTTCTACACCTATCTTCATCAGTTGAGGGTTATGACGGATGTCTATGAAAGGATATTTGACGGTGATGAAATGAGCGATCCCGACTGGATCAGAGAAAACTGGGAAACCGGAAGCGGAAATTAAGGAGGCTGCAGATGAAGCGTTTTATTTTATCTTTGTTAATTGTGTCCGTTACGGTTGCCGGTCTTTTTGCCCAGGAAATCGGTGAACCTGACGCACAACAGCTGGGCATCATGGAAGCCCAGCAAAAACTTAAAGAAATTTCGGTGGATAAATTCGAATACGAAGGATACTGGAGAGTTTCCATATCTTCCGACGAAGGCTATGGTACGGCCAGGCTCTTTGAAGGCAGTCCTGCCGCCAAAGTTCCCATCAAAGAAGAAGAGGGTCTCAATATCCCAGACAAGTATGTATTGGGTGTAAGGATCGATTTTCTCCGCCGCGGAACCAATAGTTTTTTCATTTATCCACAGCGGCCCATCCCCATCGAGGGAATATGCAAAACTGTTTCGGTATGGGTAGCAGGCCGTAACTTTAATCACTCGCTTAACCTCCTTCTGGAAGATGCCCTTGGTCGGCATTTTGAACTTTTTATAGGTAAACTTAATTTCCAGGGCTGGAAAAAGCTGACCGTTGCAATTCCTCCCCAGGCTCCCGACGGTGTTCATGGTATTGTCCAGCGGAATTACCATTATGTTAACCTTATGGGAATCAGGCTTATCGGATTCCGTATTGACTGTGATATGATGGAAGCCTATGGGTCTTATTATGTCTACTTTGACGATCTTCGTGCAGTAACAGACCTCTTTGCAGAAGATCTTAAAGATGCCGATGATATGAGCGATATGTGGTAAGGTATTGAGCCAGAGGTTTTGTTTAGCCCGTAGAAGGCTGCAAATGCGGTTTTTTTTGTAAGAGATTAATAGGGCTGTCTTTGACAGCCCATTTTTTTAAATTGTTTTTCTTGATAGAATAGGTAAGGATTGCTATGGAAGAAAAAGAAGAGCAAGTAAGAAAGAGTTACTATTTTACACCGTTGCAGGTTGGTTATATTGCCAATCCTATTGAACCGATTAATATAGCCTCCGACGCCAAATGGACGCTTGACTTAAAATCGGGAAGGCCGGAAACAGAAGTAATTCCCATTGAACGGCATGGCGCCATTTTAGGTATAGTTCACAAAGAAGATATAAATAAAGTGGGTAATTTTAAAGAATCGCTGGTGAACCGTGTTCTGGGTAAAACGGCCGTTCCGTTTATGATGCCGGTACATGAAGTTATTGAAGCTTCATCTTACATTAATGTGGTACTGGAACGGGGGTTACAAAACATCCGCTGGGACGATCCGGGCTGGTATGTAGTTGAACATAAACATAAATATTACGGCGTTGTAAACCTCAGGCAGATGATGGAATATTCGGAAGCAATACAGGCCCGGGATCTGAAACGGGCCGGAGAAATCCAAAAGAATCTGCTTGTCCAGCCTGAATTGCAGGATGCGCGGTTTGGCTTTATTTCCTACAACCGTATGGCTAATGTTGTCGGAGGTGACTGGCATAAACCGTTAAGAATTAACAAAGACCTGTACCTTTTTGGCTGCTTTGATGTTGCGGGAAAAAATATTTCCGGTGCTCTGGTTACCATGTCGTTGGGTACCTGTTTTGCTACTTTGGAGATGGTGTCTTACAGGGAAGGCGCTCAAAGCCTGAGAAAGAGAGATAAACCCGAACAAATTACATCTCTTATTAATTCATTAATCACAAAAGTTAATCCTCCAGATGTTTTTGTAGCCGGGGCGCTGTTATATGTTAATTTTTCCACTAACATGGTAGAAATACATAATTGCGGTTTGTCTCCGGTAACGGCATTTGTCCCTTCGGACAATATGACGATTGCCTATAAAACCTATAAGCCAAATCTGCCGCCCCTTGGTTTAGCCGGAGAATTTGTTCCGGATCCGCCTCAAAAAATACGTATAAGCGACGGTTTGCGTATTGTTGTTTTTTCGGATGGTCTTTCGGATATGAGTGATATACGCGGGGAACGGTACGGGGACGCAAGGACGATTCAATTTTTGCAAAACCTTCACTACATTCCTGCCGATGGGTTTTCTACCTATGTGGACAGGGAAATAGACCTGTGGACTAAAGACACCGCTTTGGCGGATGATGTAACCTTGTTTGAACTGCGGTTTGGAAACATATTGCCGGATGTTGAACAAATACCGGACAATGATTCAGGGGGTATTAATGGCGAGGGTTGAACTAAAAAGTGTTTACAAAACCTATGAGGGCGGTGTTAAGGCAGTAAACGATGTAAATTTTGTTGTCGAAGACAAGGAATTTGTTGTTTTGGTAGGACCGTCAGGCTGCGGAAAATCAACGACGCTTCGAATGATTGCAGGTTTGGAAGATATTACCAAAGGGGAATTGTACATTGACGGAGAATTAATCAATCATATCCCTCCGAAAGACAGAAATATTGCTATGGTTTTCCAGAACTATGCACTTTATCCGCATATGACGGTGTACGACAACATGGCTTTCGGCCTTCAAATGCGGAAAGTTGAAAAACAGGAAATTTACCGCCGGGTTCAGGGAGTATCAAAAATCCTTGATGTTGCACAGTATTTACATCGTAAATCTACGGCGCTTTCGGGCGGTCAGCGTCAGAGAGTTGCGGTTGGGCGGTCCATAGTACGGAGTCCCAAAGTATTTCTTTTCGACGAACCGTTGTCCAATTTGGATGCAAAACTCCGCGTACAAATGAGAACGGAACTGTCAAATCTTCATATCCGGCTTGATGCCACAATGATCTATGTTACTCATGATCAGGTTGAAGCAATGACTATGGCCAATAAAATTATTGTTATGAAAGACGGAGTAATTCAGCAAATCGGACCTCCGCTGGATCTGTATGATTATCCGGAAAATAAATTTGTTGCCGGTTTTTTGGGTTCCCCGCCCATGAATTTTCTTGATGTCACGGTAATTGAAAAAAACGGAAAACCCGTTCTGCATAATGTTTCTTTTGAGTTAATACCTTCGCCGGAGCATGTTCGCGATTTGCAGAACTATATCGGCAGGGAAATTATCTTTGGAATTCGTCCGGAGGACTTGGTTTTTTCAAAACGGCCTCAATTGGACAATAACATCGGCGCTAAAATTACCCTGATAGAGCCTTTGGGAGCGGAAACCCATCTTTGGCTTACTACAACAACGCAACCGCTTCTGGCCAAGGCAACGTTCCGTTACGATTTTAGAATTGGCAATACGATTAATCTGGCTCCTAATATGAGCAGGGCGCGGTATTTTAACAAAGAAACGGAATATTCTCTGCTGGACTATACTGATTTGAAAGAATAGTTGAGCTTGTTCCAAAACTCCGTTAGTTTCGGAACAAGCTATTGGTTTGTGCTTTCAAATTATGTGATATACCCAGCTTCTTCCCTGCTTATGGGTTTTTTTCAAAAAACCGGCTTTTTCCAGGGTATAAATGCTTTTTCTTACCTTGTCAGGGCTTATATTGACTGTCTCGGCCAGGGTTTTTACAGAAAATTCGTTTTCCAGAGGCATAAAATGTTTCAGCCAGGCAGCTTTTTTCTTTAATACTATACCTTCCCTGTGATTTTCGAGGATTCTGTCTTCAATGCTCACTCCCTTTCTCCGCCGGGCGCCTTTACCGTCGTTCCGCCGGCGTTCTATTGCGTCCACGCAGATTATTTCTATGGTTAGATTCTTTAGCCTGAGAAACTCCGGAACATATACAAGTTCATCAAAAATATCCCAAATAGTTCCTTTTTTGGGGCTTTTTTTTCTGCGAAGGAGCTGGCCTTCAGAGTCGTACAACTCTATGGTTTTATTTGCAATTACCGGATATATAACCCGCACTTTACCGCTTTTTGCCAGGGCGGGGATCTTTTTTCTCAGGGCGCTAAAATGGCTTGTTTGTATCTCAATAACCTCTCCGTTTGCTCCGATAGCGTCACAGACATAACCGGCCTTTATTGTTTCGGTGTTTTCCGGTTTTGCATAGAAATATTTCAGCGAACGGTGGAGGCTGCTTTCGTTTTTAGTGCCAATACTATGCTCAGAAACGATCATTTATCACGGTCCTTCCGCTTTTTACAAAAGGCAGCAACTCTTCGGCGCTCATTAATTCCAAATAATGGAAGGTTTCGTTGCTCCCTTTGTTTTCGTTGGTTTTTATCCGCGCAACCCGAAAAACGATCATTTTGTTGGTTGGGAGGGGCAGGGAGAGGACATTCCCGTTCATGTCCACGAGTGTATTGAAAGGCAGGCGGCCGGGCACTTCCTGGACATCACCTTCGGGAAAAACAATGAAAAACTCTTCGATAAACATTCTTATTCCAAAGGTAAAAAATATGGTTTTACCATACCAGAGCAACCGAAATTGGACAATTGGTTCTTTTGTATGTTTTTTCGGCAAACCCTAAATATTTGTTAAGCTATTTTTACAAAAACTTTCTTTTTTTTCTTTTTTTTCTATAAAAACCCATTGCAATAGAAGAAAAAATGGGAAATAGTGGTATGATAATGAGTTTTTTCCCAAGAAATGGGAAGTAATGGGGTATCAGGGAATAATCCTTGAAAATAGATATGGCGCTGTTAAAGGGTGAATATCAGGCGACTCTTGATGAGAAAGGGAGAGTGAGCATACCCGCCCGGTTCAGGGAAGGGATACCGGAAAATGTGCTGGTTTTAACCAAAAGTATGTTTGAAGCTTGTATTTGGGCTTTTACTCCGGAAAACCATGAAAAATTTACCGAAAGTCTCCGGAATTTCTGGAGCGCCAATGCCAATATGCCCATGACGCTCAGGCAAAAAGATATGTTTGATCACAGGGTAAGCTTTTCTGCCGGCGAGGTGGAGATAGACAAGACCGGACGTATAATGATCCCCTCGAAATTCCGGGATCATGCAGGGCTTACAAGGGATTGCGTAGTAACGAGCGATGGTGTCCGTATAGAAATATGGGATGCTAACCGCCATGCGGAATATGAACAGAGGGTAGAGGAACAATTTGAGGCAGTTGTGGAAAAAATGGGACTTTTGAATTTGTATTAATTTGTTTGTCTGATTGAAAATAGCAGAGAAGAGGAGGGGAGGGTATGGAAGTAATCCATACTCCGGTATTACTGGAAGAGGCAATACAATACCTGGCGCCCAGAACCCCGGGTGAACTCATGATAGACGCAACCTTGGGTGAAGGGGGTCATAGCGCAGCATTTTTGGAACGTTTTCCGGCCCTCCGTATAGCTGGTGTAGATGCCGATCCGGAAATTCAGGTTAGGGCCAGAGAACGGCTCTCTCCCTTTGGAACGAGGATAGGTTTCTACAATCGATGGGCAGATGAATTCTTTTCCGATTATCCCGTCGAACTTCCCTTGCCTGATACTATTCTCTTTGATCTGGGAATAAGTCTTTTCCATTATGAAGGATCGGGACGGGGTTTTAGTTTTATGCGCGATGAATACCTTGATATGCGTCTTGATGTTTCCAGGGGAAAGACGGCGGCGGATCTGATTGCAGGCCTGCCGGAAAAAGATTTTGCTGACTTGCTGTACAATAATGCCGGAGAACGTTATTCCCGCCGTATAGCCGCTGCGGTCAAGGCAGCAAAAAGACAGGGAACAATTACCAGTACTGCAGCTCTTGCGGAACTTGTTGCTGATTCCGTCCCGGTATCTTATCGCCGCGGCCCTATACATCCGGCAACCCGTACCTTTCAGGCTTTACGTATGGCCGTAAATAATGAGGTTGAAAGTCTCCCTTGCATACTGGAAAAAGCCCTGAAAAAGTTAAAAACAGGGGGCCGGATGGGGGTAATAAGTTTTCATTCAGGTGAGGACCGGAAAGTAAAGAATTTTTTCAGGGAAATGAGCAGGGACTGTACCGGTCAGCCGGATACGCCGATATCTAGATCTGTAGGGATCTGTTCTGTAAAAATTCTTACCCGTAAACCCATTTCGGCCGGGAATGAAGAATGCAGAAAAAATCCCCCTTCCCGGAGTGCAAAATTCCGGGTGGTAGAAAAAACCGGTACCGGGGTAGCATCATGATTCGTAAATTTTTCTTTTATTGTTTTATATTAAGCATTCCTGCCTTTTTGGGACTTTCTGCATTGCAGGCTTCCCGTTACGGTGATTTGGAGCGGGAGTTAAAAAAACTGGAAAAAACCCAGGAAGAATGGGTAGAGAACAACAAGCGGCTCATTGCCGGTGTTACCTACCTTTCTTCACCCGACAGAATTGAACATATTGCCCGGAATCAACTGGGTTTGCAGAAAAAACAGCCCGAAGAAGTTCTGCAAATTTCCATAACAGATTCATCTGTTGTGGCCGGTACAGATGCCCTTCCGGTTTATTCTGCCGGGACAGGAACTGTGAACGAAGATGTTCATGGTTTCCCTCCGGATACGGTTTCCGTATCAGAAGTAACGTATAGAAGCATTGCTGAATATTTTGAAGGCTTTGAGGCGGCGGATGAGTAAACCTTTCTTGATGGATTACCGAAGCGCCGCTTTAGCCATAGGGGCAGAACTTTTTCCCGAAAGGGCAGAGGGGGGTTTTTTTTCGGTAGCTATTGATTCACGAAAGGTTAATAAAGGGTCTCTTTTTATTGCCCTTCAGGGCCTTAGTTCCGATGGACACCGCTTTCTTGATGAAGCGTTTGATGCAGGAGCTGCAGGGGCTTTGGTGAGCAGAAAAGGCCTTGAAGAAGCAGGTCATGATCCGCAGACTCTGGGTATTCAAGCGGCGGAAAAAGGGGTTATTCTGCTTATCGTTGACGATACCCTAAAAGGGCTCCAGAATCTTGCTGCAGCATATTTGGAACTTTTCCCCCGCCTTTTGCGGATAGGTATAACAGGATCTTCCGGTAAAACGACAACCAAAGAAATTACCGCTTCTGTAATAGGCAAAGAAAAAAATGTAATTATGAACAGCGGCAACCTGAATTCAGAAACAGGACTTCCCCTTTCAACCTTCAATGTGCGTACCCATCATGATGTTGGAGTTTTTGAAGCAGGAATGAACCGGAAGGGAGAGATAAAAGAACTTGCAGCAGTGCTGAAACCGGAAATAGCCCTTGTAACCAACATTGGTCCCGCTCATATCGGTATTTTGGGAAGTATGGAAAATATTGCCAATGAAAAGAAGCAAATTTTTTCGCAGTTTACAGGAACAGAAACGGCTCTGATTCCGGAAGATGATCCCTTCAGGGATTATCTGGCACAGGGCGTAAATGGAAAAGTGTTGTTTTACGGACAAAATACTTTTGAGGCGTCCGGAAAACTCAATTCAATTCTGGATCGGGGTCTGGCGGGGACAGAAATTAACTGGGAGGGGATCCCCGTCAGCTTCGGTCTTCCGGGAAAACACAACGTAAAAAATGCCCTCGCTGCGGCAGCCCTGGCAAATGAAGCTGGTATCAGCGCCGCTTCTATCCGGAATGGTCTTGCCGGTGTTAAGGGTCTTTTTGGCCGCAGCGAGGTACTGCAAGGTAAAACCACGGTAATCCGTGATTGTTACAACAGTAATCCCGATTCGGCTGCGGAAGCCCTTGCTTTTTGCGACAGCATTAACTGGCCCGGGCGGCGAATTTATATTGTTGGTTCTATGCTGGAACTTGGGGAACATGAAGAAGCAGAACACCGGAAAATAGGACAGATCCTTGGCGAATCAAAGGCGGATTTAATTTTCCTTTACGGAAAAGAAATGGAAAACGCTGCAGAAGAACTGAAAGAATACCGGAGAAAATATTTCCATACCGGCAGTATGGAGCAATTATCGAAAGAACTGGAAAATGAAATACAATCGGGGGATCTTGTTTTACTTAAGGGTTCGCGGGGCTGCGCATTGGAACAATTAACCAGCATTGTTTTTTTGGAAGGTCCTGATGTTTCTTGAATTCCTCTATCCCCTTGTAAAGTATTTTACCCCTCTCAATGTATTTCAGTATTTAACTTTCAGAGGTGCGTATGCAGCATTAACCACACTGCTTCTTTGTTATCTCATGGGACCTCGTATTATCGAAAAACTGCGTAAACTTAAAGTAGGTCAGTCGATACGGAACGATGGCCCAACAACGCATCTTTCAAAAGGCGGAACTCCGACTATGGGCGGAGTGATGATCCTTGTTTCAATAATTATTTCTGTTTTTCTCTGGATGGATTTTTCAAGCTTTAAGGTTTGGCTTTGTCTGGGCGCTCTTGTCGCATTTGGAACCATCGGTTATGCAGACGATTATTTAAAAGTTACAAAAAAGAATGCAGACGGACTTTCCGCCAAAGTTAAATTCGGAGCTCAGGTTGCAGTTGCTCTGGCGCTGGCTTTAGTTCTGTATTTTTCCGGAGAAGAAGAAGTAACGCAGCTTTATATTCCTTTTTTTAAGAATCCGGTGCTGGATTTGGGCCCGTTCTGGATTCCTTTTGCCGTTCTTCTTATGGTCGGTGAATCGAATGCGGTAAACCTTACCGATGGTCTCGACGGGCTTGCAACGGGTCTTTTGCTCTGGGTATTTATTACGCTGGGAATTCTTTCCTATCTTTCCGGCCGTGCAGACTTTTCCGCGTATTTGGGAATTCCGTTTATTGAAGGAGCCGGAGAACTTACCATATTCTGCCTTGCCGCTGTCGGCGCCTGCATAGGATTTCTTTGGTTTAATGCACACCCGGCAGATGTGTTTATGGGTGATGTCGGAAGCCTTTCTTTGGGCGGAATTATTGCGGTAATTTCCCTTGTCATAAAAAAGGAAATATTAATACTTGTTATTGGCGGCGTATTTGTGCTGGAAGTCGCATCGGTGATTTTGCAGGTTTTATCTTTTAAACTCTTTAAAAAACGGATTTTTAAGATGAGCCCCCTCCACCACCATTTTGAATTATCCGGTTGGGTGGAAAGCAAAGTCGTTATCCGGTTTTGGATACTTGGCGGGCTGTTTGCAATTATGGCTCTGTCAACATTAAAAATACAGTAGAGGATTGGATGAAGTTTCAGCTGTTAATGGAACAACAGGGCCGCAAGGCAAAAAGCGATCATCTTCTTGTCGCATGTATTTTGCTCCTGACAGGAATAGGACTGGTCACCTTGTATTCCGCATCTTATGCCTATGCCGATCGCTGGCTTGGCAACAGCTTTTACTTTATTTTACGTCAGGCTGTAATTGCAGCTTTTGGTTTTATCCTGTGTTTTATCGTTTCCCGTGCTAATCTGGATTTTGTCCGCGAATGGATTTTCCCTGTGGTTATCGGTTCAATGATTCTTTGTGCGCTGACATTTGTTCCCGGTATAGGAGTCAGGGCGAACGGTGCCACCAGATGGATACGGATCGGTTCTTCCACCTATCAGCCTTCGGAACTGGTTAAACTTGTTTTGCCGTTTTATCTGGCCCATATTTTTGACAAAAAACAAAACAGGCTTGATTCTTTTTCCGCCGGCGTACTTCCTCCAACCATGATAACCGTACTCTTTGTGGCTTTAATTTATATGCAAAATAACTTTTCCACGGCATTTTTTATTCTTTTTAATGCCCTGGTTATTTTTTATCTTGCCGGATTAAAACTGCGTTATTTCTTTGCTGCGGCAATGATCTTTTTGCCTTTGTCAGTGTTTTTTATATTAACCAGAGAACACCGTCTGCGCCGTATTATCAGCTTTATCTGGCCGGAATTCGATCCGCTGGGAGCGAGATACCAGGTAAATGCCAGTATTATGACAATCAGTTCCGGTGGTTTTTGGGGTAAAGGGATAGGACAGGGTACCAGGAAAATTTCCAGTGTATATGCAATCCATTCAGATTTTGTTTTTGCTTCACTTGCGGAAGAAGGCGGTTTTTTTGCAGTGGTTCTGATTTTTGCTCTGTTTGCACTTTTTGCCTTTGCAGTATACCGCTGCGCTCTGAAAAACAAAACACTTTTTGGACGTCTTTTGGGATTTGGTCTTGGAACAACGATCCTTTCCCAGATTTTGCTGAATGTTGCGGTGGCTATCGGGGCTCTTCCCGCAACCGGAATACCTTTGCCGTTTTTTTCTGCCGGCGGTTCGTCTCTGGCTACAACATTGGTTATGTGCGGGTTACTGATAAATAATTCACGGGAGGTTACTAATGTCCAGTGATTATATGTTTGGGGATGAAGCCGGTTCCGGCCCCAGAGTTCATTCAATAGAATACAGAAAATTAAAATTTATCCTTGCGGTAATTACGGTTATTCTGGGAGTAGAACTGGTTTGGCTTTTCGGTATAAGTCCCTGTATGCCGTTTTCCAAAATTACCATTTCGGGTATTCCCGGAGTCGACGAAAAAACAGTGCTTGCCCTGGCAGGAATAGGAAAGCATACTTCTTTTATGGCGCTGAATGCCAAATCCGCAGAAGATGCGCTCCTGACCCTGCCAATGATCCGTTCTGCACGGGTCATTAAGCGTTTTCCCAACAGGGTGGAACTTCATTTGGAAAGCCGGAGGGCTGCGGCTATGGCTTTTGTAACTCATGGTGAAAGGATCTTTCCGGCCCTCATTGACGGAGAAGGAACGATCATCAGCGCCGGAAAGGAAGGTTTTTTGGGTGATGAAACACTGCCGGTTATTTCGGGCTTGGTGCTGGAAGGAGTGTATCCGGGAATGAAGCTTCCCCGCATGTACAATACACTTTTTGCCCGGCTTGAAGACCTGACCCGGACTGCACCTGAGCTTTTGTCAACGATTTCCGAGATCAAGATCAATCACAGAAACTACGATGGTTTTGATTTAACACTGTACCCGGCTCATAAGGCAGTTCGGGTACGGGTAAGCGAAGATATAACAGAAGAAACACTCAGGTATATGCTCCTTATGCTGGATGTACTTTCCGGAAAATCAGGAAATATCGAAGAGATTGATTTCAGAACCGGTACAGCTTCGTACAAGGAGGTACAGTCTGGCTAGCGGCGATTTAGTGGCCGGTCTTGATATCGGAACGGCCAAGGTTTGCGTTGTAATTGGTGAGCGTACAGAAAACGGCGGTATAGAAATAACCGGCATAGGTACAAGTCCGTCCACAGGATTACGCAAAGGAGTAGTTGTAAATATCGAAGCTACGCTGCGTTCCGTGGAATCCGCTATTGAGGCCGCGGAAATGATGAGCGGCAGAGAACTGCACAGCGCATGGACGGGTATTGGCGGAAGTCATATCGAAGGGAGAAATTCCCGCGGGGTGGTAGCGGTAACCGGTAAAAACCGGGAAACCAGAGAAATTGGAGACGATGATATCCTTCGTGTCCTGGAAGCGGCACGTGCTGTAGCGATTCCCATGGACAGGCAGGTACTGGAACTGATTCCTCAGAGCTATATCGTAGATGATCAAAAAGGGATCAGGGATCCTCTGGATATGATCGGGGTACGGCTGGAAGCGGAAGTTCATATTATTACCTGTTCGGTTACCAGCGCACAAAATCTTGTTAAGTGCGTTAATCGGGCTGGTTTCCGGGTGGACGGTTTTGTGCTTCAGTCGCTGGCTGCAGGACGGGCGGTGTTAACCGAAGAAGAAAAAGAACTGGGAACGGTGCTTATTGATCTGGGCGGCGGTACCACCGATGTTTTAATCTATTCCGAAGGGGCGCCGTATTCAACCACAACGATTCCTGCCGGCGGAACCCAGGTTACCAGTGATATTTCGAAAATTAAAAATATTTCGTATGAAACCGCCGAAAAAATTAAACTAACAGCGGGAAACTGCTGGGAAGGGATAGGCATGGGAGAAGATGACATTATTGTCCCTGGTGTAGGCGGAAGATCTCCGTTGGTTATTCCCCGTTTTGAAATAGAAGAAATCATAAGACCGCGTCTCGAAGAGATCTTTTTTATGGTTAAGGAAAAAATTGATAAACTTACTCTGTCCCGTCCGTTAGGCGGCGGAGTTGTTCTGACCGGCGGAGCTTCACAGCTTTCTGGAGCGGCGGAACTGGCATCGGAAATATTTAAACTTCCTGCCCGCGTTGGTTCGCCTCTTTCTGTAGGCGGTTTAGTGGAAGAATACAGGAATCCTGCCTATGCAACTGCTGTAGGATTGGTACTTGAGGGCAATGACCGGGAACTGAGAAGCGGAATTGGCGGAAGAGAGAATAAAAAGTCTGATGGAGCATCACTCTTTGGAAGGATCGCGGAATGGCTGCGGAGGGAGTTTTTCTAAGGATCGACAGCTTTTGCATTGCTGGAGCTTTGCAGGGTTAGTTATAGATAAAAAATTTTTTGGGGGAGGGGACATGAACATCCAGCTTTTGGAGGAACGCGAAAAAATCGGGCCGCGTTCCACGATTATCAAGGTAATTGGAGCCGGCGGCGGGGGCTCGAATGCGGTTAACTGCATGATTGAATGCGGCCTTGAAGGGGTCGAATTTATTGCCGCCAATACCGATCTTCAGGCTCTGAATGACAGCAAAGCAGCCACTAAACTTTCCATAGGCTCAAAGCTAACGGCCGGACTGGGAGCCGGAGGGATACCCGATGTGGGTGAAAAGGCAGCTATGGAAGACAGGGATTTAATTGCCAATAATTTAAGGGGCGCAGACATGGTCTTTGTTACCGCAGGTATGGGCGGCGGTACCGGTACGGGAGCTGCTCCTGTAATTGCCCAGGTTGCCCGTGAATGCGGTGCGCTTACGGTAGGTGTAGTTACAAAGCCCTTTAATTTTGAAGGCAGATATAAAATGCGGCTTGCCGAAGAAGGAATTGACAGGATGAGAGAAGCGGTTGACACCCTTATTGTTATTCAGAATCAGCAGCTTCTTTCTTTGGTCGAAAAACGTACTCCGGTCAAAGAAGCGCTCCGCATGGCAGACGATATACTCCGTCAGGGTGTTCAGGGTATTTCTGAATTGATTCTGGAAACAGGCAAGTGGAATGTGGATTTTGCCGATGTAAAACAAACTATGCACGGTCAGGGAGATGCCTTGATGGGAGTGGGAATAGCATCCGGTGATAACAGAGCCCAGGAAGCAGCTGTAAAGGCGATGGAAAATCCCCTGCTCGAAGACACAACCATTGAAGGTGCAAAGCGTATTCTTGTTTGTTTATCGGGTGATGAATCATCGTTTGCTCTTACTGAATTGGAAGATGTAGTGGAAACAGTTTCCGAAAAAGCAGATGCTGACGCACAGATTATTCCCGGCATGGTATATAAAAGCGAACTTGGAGACAAACTGCAGGTAACGGTAATTGCTACAGGGTTCCGGCAAAAAACCCTGAAGATGGAAGTTAAAGGCGGCGGAGAAATAAATCAAAACCGTGATGTGGTCGGACTTGAAGAATGGCACAGTTTTACCACTCGTACTTCAAGAAACAGGGCCGATTTCCTTGCTCACCGGAACTACAAAGAAGAAGATTTGGACGTTCCTACCGTAATGCGGTTTCCCAAAAAAGAGAAAGTTGAAGTATGAAAGATATTCTTGCCGGTTACAGGTCTTTTCTCGTTGCTTTGGAGAGGCGATCTCTTCTGACATCGGAAACGTATTTGGGAGAGATACGGATTTTCCTGCTGTGGCTGCGGGAAAAAGACACTGATCCGGAAAGAATATTAAAAGATATTGATACTGTTCTGCTGACAGAATATCTGGAGGAACGAAGGAAAACAATCGGTTTTGGCAAAACAGCAGCATCCAAAAGCACTTTTTTTGGCCCGGGGGGGCAAACGTTTATCGAGGAAGGGAATTTGGAAAAATTATGCGCTGTTGGCGTTAATTGCCGGTACTTCTTCCAGGCTTCACACCCTGCGGCACAGTTTTGCCACAGAGTTGCTGGCAGGCGGCGCGGATCTCAGGCAGGTGCAGGAATTGCTGGGGCATGCGGATTTGGCTACAACCCAGATCTATACCCATGTTGATGTTTCCATGCTGAAAGAAAATCATAAAAAGTTTTTGCCGGTATTGGGTTTGGCAGCTTCCGGATGATTAAACCCGGCGGAGTGTAAAGAATGGCACAGAAAGGATTAGGAAAATCAATTATAATTCTCATTATACTTGCTGCCGGTATTACGGGTGTTTTTGTGTATAAAAAAATTGCCGCACGTAATTCTTTGGCCGCTCAAATAGCCGCATTGAGTCCCCGCGGAGCCCCTCCTCAATCTATAGAAGATCTGCGTAAGGCTATTGCACTGTATGAAAAAAAGATCGATGAGCATGTTAAAGATGCGGCTCAAACCGGGATCTACTGGAAGATACTTGGTTCAAGGCTGATGGACTCACGGCAGCCTCTTTACGGAGAGGCCCTGGAAGCGCTTCAAACCGCTGCCCGTTACTTTCCGGAAGACGAGACGGTTCATTATCTTATTGGCGTATCTGCGGGGAGTCTTGCCCGTTCCGAATACTTTTCTCCCGGTGAACAGGCGGAACATTACCGCATTGCAGAGGCGGCATATCTTAGGGCTCTTGACTTGCAGGGCCGTTACGGTAAAGCTCTTTATGGGCTTGGCGTACTCTATGTTTTTAACCTGGATCGTCCGGAAGAAGCAATTCCGTACCTGGAACTATTTTTGGATATTAATAAACGTGATACAGACGGAATGTTTGTCCTGGCTTCCGCCAGGGCATTAACAGGAGACTTTGCAGGAGCGGCGGATCTTTATGATCGTATTATAGGTCTTACAAAAGATCAGAAAGTAAAAGATCAGGCAGAACTTAATAAACAGAAGGTTATGGATGCGTGGTACAGATGATGAATAACATTGATAAAGAAAAGCTTTTGGGAATATACCGGATAGATAAGGATTCCCCCCTCTATCCGCCTTTATTGCGTGAAATTTTTGATCCTCCTGAATATCTTTATTGCCGCGGCAGTTTCCCCGATCCGGAAAAGTCTTCCATTGCCCTGGTGGGCACCCGGCATCCCAGCGCTGAGGCATCCATGCAGGCTCTTGCACTGGGCCGTGAATTTGCCAGAGCAGGTATTACGGTAATTTCCGGCCTTGCCCTGGGAATTGATGCTTTGGCCCACAGGGGCGTTCTGGAAGAGGGCGGCTGTACTGTGGCAGTGCTGGGTTCTTCGGTGGACGAAGTCTTTCCGGCGTCAAACCGTGATTTGGCAAGACGCATATTAAAAAACGGGGGTTCCCTTTTAAGTGAATATAAACTCGGTACTACGCCAAAGAAATGGTTTTATCCCCAGCGAAACAGGATCATTTCCGGTCTTGCCAGAGCTACGGTAATTGTGGAAGCTCCCACCGGTTCCGGCGCTCTCTATACAGGGAAATTTGCCCTGGAACAGGGAAGGGATCTTTTTGTAGCTTCTGCCGGTGTTGCTTCTCCAATCGGAGAAGGCACCAGGGCTCTGGCTGCCGAAGGATGTCCTGTTATTGACAGCGCCGCTGATGTATTGACCGGATTAAATATAGATCCGGCATTGTTGCTGAAATGGAACGAACAAAACAGACGGAACGGCGGAAGCTTATCTCTGGCTGATTCATTAAAACAGGAATTGGATCTATAGGGGTCGACTATTTATGGAAAAAAATTCAACGGATACAAAAACAATTAAATCAAAAAGCAAAGCAGCAAAGAAAACCGGTAAACAAATACTTGTAATTGTCGAATCTCCTGCAAAAGCAAAAACCATTGAAAAATATTTGGGTCCTTCCTATACCGTAAAAGCTTCTATGGGGCATTTAATCGATCTGCCCAAATCGCGTACAGCAGTTGATGTGGAACATGATTTTGAACCCGAATATATTACTGTCAGGGGAAGAGCTAAACTCCTTAAAGAGCTTCAGGGCGATGCAAAAAAATCGGATGAAGTATTGCTTGCCAGTGATAATGACCGTGAAGGAGAAGCAATAGCCTGGCATTTACGCAATGCTATTGCTGCAAAAACAGCCAAAGTTCCGATAAAACGTATCTCTTTTAACGAAATTACACCTCAGGCAATTAAAGATGCGGTAGATAATCCTTCGATGATTGATGAAGCAAAGGTGAATGCCCAAAAAGCCAGGAGGGTTTTGGACAGGCTTGTCGGGTATAACCTTTCTCCCTTGCTTTGGAAAAAAGTTAAAAACGGACTTTCCGCCGGACGGGTTCAATCGGTTGCGCTGCGGCTTATCTGTGAACGGGAAAAAGAAGTTGAGTCTTTTATTCCGGAAGAATACTGGACTGTAGATGCCGATTTTAAAGCCGGAAAACACGGAATATTTACCGCTCAGCTTGTATCCTGGCAGGGAAAAAAACCGGAACTGAAAAACGAAACTGAGGTACACCGTATTATTGATGCGGTAAAAGATTCTTCCTGTGTTGTTTCTGAAATTCGGGAAACGGAAAAAACAGTTCGTCCCAGGCCGCCTTTTACTACTTCTCAGTTACAGCAAATGGCTGCAAACAGATTGGGCTTTACCAGTAAAAAGACCATGCAGATTGCCCAACAGTTGTACGAAGGGGTTAATATAGGATCAGGCCGGGTAGGGTTGATTACCTATATGCGTACCGATTCGGTTCGGATTTCCGCTCTTGCGTTAAACGAAGTGCGGGACTGGATTGGAAAAAATCATGCTGATTGTCTTCCTCCGGAACCCGTTGAATACGAAGCCGGAAAGAAAGTTCAGGATGCGCATGAAGCAATCAGACCGACCTATGTAAGCTATACACCTGATTCAATTAAGGATTCTTTAACCCGCGATCAATTAAAACTTTATACAATTATTTGGGAACGGTTTGTAGCCTGTCAGATGAAAAATGCCAGAACAAAAACGGTAAGTATTGATATTTCAGCAGCTATTGCGGAATCTGCCGGAGGAGGAGATGCAATTTTCCGTATTGCGGGTACAAAGATCCTGGAAAAAGGTTTTTATAAGGCAATGAAACTCCTTGCTTCCAAAGAAGAAAAGGGAAGTAACGTTCCGCCGCTTAAACAGGGTGACATTCTGAAAACGGAAAAATTTTATCCCGAGCAGCACTTTACACAGGGACCTCCGCGTTATACCGATGCTTCAATAGTAAAAATACTTGAAGAAAAAGGTATAGGCCGGCCTTCAACCTATGCTCCGATTATTTCGGTTCTTTTGGACCGGTACTATGTAACAAGGTCCAATAAACAACTGGTTCCCACCTTGTTGGGCCGTATGATCAGCGATATGCTCGGCGAATACTTTCCTCATGTTGTAGACGCTGCTTTTACCGCAACCATGGAATCCAAACTTGATGAGGTAGAGGAAAACAATATACGCTGGCCCGACATGATTAAGGAATTCTGGGATCCTTTTAAAGACAGAGTTGATGAAGTCGGAAAAACCCTGGAGTCCTACAAAGGAACTTTGGATGAAATAACAGAATATAAATGTGAGAAATGCGGTAAATCGCTGGTAAAAAAACTCGGACGTTTTGGGTTTTTCCTTGCATGTTCAGGTTTTCCGGAGTGCAGGAATACCCGTTCAATTCCCCTGGCAAAGTGTCCGAAATGCGATGGTGATGTGGTTGCCCGGAAAACAAGGGGAAGGGGAAAAGAATTCTACGGTTGTACTAATTTTCCGGAATGTGATTTTATTTCCCATTATAAACCGCTTTCCCAGGACTGTCCCCAATGCGGACAGTTTCTTGTGGAAAAATATGACAAACGAAAAGGCAGCCACAAGGTCTGCATTAATCCTTCATGCGATTACCTTCACAGTGCCGAAGAGGAGGAAAAATGATAGAACAGTACCTCCTCTACCTTAAAGCTGTAAGAGGTATGTCCGAACGAACATTGACGGCCTATGGAAACGATCTTTCCCGTTATGCCGTATATTGCAATAATATGGATATTGTTCCGGAAACGGCTGACAGCCGGGGTGTACAGCATTTTATTGCAGATCTTTCAGCCGAAGGAATTTCTTCGGTTAGTGTAAACCGTTCTCTTTCTTCGATCCGCGGGTTTTACCGGTGGCTTATCAGAACAGGAAAACGTAAAGACGATCCTTCGGTTTCCATAAGGAATCTAAAAACAGCCAGGACACTGCCGGAATTTCTTTGGGAAGGGGAAATGGCTTCTTTTGCGGAACTTCCCGAAAAAGAAGGTATACTATGGCCGTTACGGGACAAAGCGCTGATCCTGGCCATGTATTCGGCAGGATTACGAATTGCGGAGCTTGCTTCACTTTCAATTGGATTTCTGGATGACGATGTCCAGTCTGCTCGTGTAACCGGAAAGGGCGGCAAAGAACGCTATGTATTTTTTTCCGAAGAAGCAACGCAGGCTATAAAAGAGTATTTTCCGGTTCGTACCGAAAGAATAAAGCAGGAAAAACCGACAGACCGGGTATTTATCAACCGCCGTGGAGGACCGCTTTCTGTTCCGGGAATACGATGGATTATCAGCCAATACGGAGACAGGTCGGGTTTGGGAAAGCATATTCACCCTCATGCCCTGCGTCACAGCTTTGCAACTCATCTGTTAAATTCGGGCTGCGATGTCCGTCTGGTACAGGAAATGCTGGGACATGCAAGTATTTCGACTACCCAGCGCTATACCCATGTAGATATGGAACGGTTAAAACAGGCATATATGAAAGCCCATCCACACGCAAGTGTTCGTGCACATACAATGGAGAACGTACAATGAATGAAGTGATAATACGATCCACTACCGTCCTCGCTGTAAGGCGAAACGGAGAAGTTGCCATGTCGGGAGACGGGCAAGTAACGTTAGGTGAAACAATAGTCAAGAACAATGCCCGCAAAGTACGCAGGCTTTGGGACGGTAAGGTGCTTTGCGGGTTTGCCGGCGCTACCGCAGATGCCTTTACGCTTTTTGATCGTTTTGAAGGCAAGCTTAAGGAATATTCCGGCGACCTCGCACGGGCCGCGGTTGAACTTGCAAAGGACTGGCGCATGGACAGAGCTTTGCGCCGCCTTGAGGCAATGCTCTTAACGGCGGATTTAAGCAAAACCCTCCTCATTTCAGGAACAGGGGACGTAATAGAACCGGCAGAAGATGTGCTGGCCATAGGTTCAGGCGGCAACTATGCCCTTTCGGCAGCTCTGGCTTTTCTTGACGGGAGCACACTATCTGCTTCGGAAATAGCAAAACGCAGCCTTGAAATTGCAGGGAATATTTGTATCTATACCAACAGAGAAATTACGGTGGAGGAATTGAAGCCATAATGGAAAAAAAACCAGTATATTCAGCCGGGCCGGCAGGCGAAGGTTCATTTCTTGATCGTCTGACACCCCGGGAAATCGTTGCGGAGTTGGACAAATACATAATTGGCCAGAAAAAAGCCAAAAGGTCGGTTGCCGTTGCTCTGCGTAACCGCATTCGGCGAATCAAACTCGATCCGGAATTGCGGGAAGACATCGCTCCAAAAAATATCCTTATGATTGGCCCTACCGGAGTGGGTAAAACGGAAATTGCACGCCGGCTTGCAAAACTTGCCAATTCACCTTTTATTAAAGTAGAAGCTACCAAATATACCGAAGTCGGCTATGTCGGCCGGGATGTAGAATCGATGATCCGCGATCTTATGGCTGCAGGTGTTCAGATGGTAAAGCAGGAGATGCAGCAATCGGTAAATGCCGAAGCGGAAAAACTTGCCGAAGAAGCCCTGCTGGATCTGCTTGTTCCCCGGCCGAAGAAAAAGAATAAAGAGCAAGCGCCGCAATCTTCCGGTCCGGTATTCCGTCCTATGGGTTCTTTTTCCTTTAACAACGACAATGGGCCGGGGATTATGGGAACCGCCATTCAGGTAGGTATACCTGTTATGAACCAGCAGTTTTCTTCTGATAATCAGAACGAACAGCCGGATATTGCCGGCGGCGAACAAGAAATTGAAGAAAGGACAGACGAACAAACCAGCCGCCAGGAAATTCACGATGATGCAGGAAGTGAAAGGAAAACCGATCATACCCGTGAAAAATTCCGCACATGGCTTAGGGAAGGAAAGCTGGAAGACGGTACTGTGGAAATTACGGTAAATCAAAGCCCGCAGCTTCCTTCTTTTGAAATGATGGGCGGCAGTATGGAAGACCTGGAATCCAGCCTTTCGGGAATAGCCGGTTTTTTTGGAGGGAACAAGAAAAAAAAGCTTGTTACTGTCAGACGGGCAAGGGAAATCCTGATTGCCGAAGAAGCTGAAAAGCTTATCGATCGTGACAAAGTCAGTGAAGAAGCCAGAAAACGCGTGGAAGAAACCGGAATTGTCTTTATCGACGAGATAGACAAGATTGCCGTAAGGGAAGGGCGAAGCGGAGGTCCCGACGTATCCCGCGAAGGGGTTCAGCGGGATATCTTGCCGATTGTAGAGGGGGCCACGGTAAATACCAAATGGGGGCAGGTGAACACAAGCCACATACTTTTTGTTGCAGCCGGAGCTTTTAACATAAGTAAACCTTCGGACCTGATCCCCGAGCTTCAGGGCCGTTTTCCCCTGCGGGTAGAGCTGGATTCCCTTGGCAAGGAAGAATTCCTGCGGATTCTTACAGAACCAAAAAATGCCCTGACCCGGCAGTATAAGGATCTTCTTTCCACGGAAAATGTCGAAATCGACTTTACCGATGAAGCTATTGAACGCCTGGCCGCCCTGGCCGCAGAAGTAAACAAGCGGCTGGAAAACATTGGGGCTCGCCGTCTTCATACAATAATGGAAAATTTGCTGGAAGAGCTTTCTTTTGAAGCTCCTGACATAAGTCCGACAAAAGTAACCATAACAAGAGATTATGTGAACGAAAAGCTCGAAGGTCTGGCAACGGATCAGGATTTGGGGCGCTACATACTGTAAAGGGAGGGTCAAAATAAGCCGATGCTCAAAAGAGAGGTATATGGATGAATAGTTTTTCCAAAACCGTTGATGTACTCCACCGGGCAATGAACGCGGGGAATCTCCGTCATTCGGTTTATGCGGACAACCTTGCCAACAAAGATGTTCCCAACTTTAAAAGGACCGAGGTGAATTTTGAATCGGCATTAAAAAAAGCAATTCTTTCCCAAAGCTATAAGCCGGAGTTTATTATGGCGCGGGGCGATCCCCGTCATGTCAGCAACTGGACACAAATAGATTACCGGGATGTACATCCCAGGCGTGTGCTGGACTTTACCAGTACCTACAACAACGACGGTAATAATGTTGATCCGGAAAAAGAGATAAACAATATTCTGGAAAACCAGATGCGTTATACTTTATACGCCCATGCAGCGGCGTTTGAATACAGCCAGGTTGCCCTGGTATTGAGGTCATAGTATGGGACTTTTTACTTCGATTAACATTGCTTCCAGCGGCATGGGCGCTCAGCGCCTGCGTGTCGATGTTATTGCGGACAATATGGCCAACGCAACCACCACCCGAACCAATGAAGGCGGTGTTTTTAAGCGATCCCGGGTGATCATGAGGCCGCGGGTTCAACAGCCTTATTGGCGTTCGCCTTTTTTGCCGAAATTGCTTGATAACGGCCCTGGTCAGGGCGTTCGGATAACGGGTATAAAAAAAGACGATTCTCCGCCCCGCCTGATCTACGATCCTTCCCATCCCGACAGAATTCTTGACGGTCCCCACAAGGATTATGTGGAAATGCCGAATGTCGAGATTGTAAAAGAAATGGTGGATTTGCTGGAAGCTAACCGTATGTATGAAGCCAACGCCCAGGTGGTAGAAGGCTATAAATCGATGTTCCAGAGAGCTCTGGAAATAGGAGGAAGATAATAAATGACTTTAACACCGCAATACTATAGTCCTGTACCCATGCCGCCTGTCCCTTCTTCTTTACCGGATCTGCGGCCCAGGGTATTAAACGAAGAGTTCTACAATGCTACCGGTTCCGGAATTGCGTCGCTGGGTAAGACCATCGGCGCTGACGGAGTAATGAAGGACGGTCTTTTTAGTGAGACTATGCTTAAAGCCCTGGACAAGGTAAGCGGTTACCAGAAGTACAGCGACAATCTTTATCAACAGGCAATACTTGCGCCTGACTCGGTAAATGTGGAAGACATCGCTATGGCGGAAGCGCAGGCTAATATGTCATTGAATATTGCCAACAGAATCCTGAGCCGTGTTGTTCAGGCATGGAAAGATATTGTAAACACACGATAATTAGTATAGCAGGGGGGGGAAATGGATTTCTTGCGAAAATTACTCGAACAGGTTAAAAATCTCTGGGGGAAGTGGACCTTAGTTCAGCGCCTGATTCTTGCCGGCATTGTTGTTGTTGTACTGGCAGGGATGATTGCTCTTGTGTCGGTATCATCATCGCCCAGTACAGTGGCATTGTTTGACAGAGCCATTACCGACGAAGATATGCGGGACAGGATCATCACCCGGATCAACGAAGAGGGGTATAACGCTCAGGTCAACTCCAGCGGGATCATTATGGTTCCCGATGCCGCTACGGCCCGGAAGATACGCGGTATCCTTATTCGTGAGGATTTGGTTCCCAGAGGGATAAATCCCTGGGAAATTTTTGACAGGGACCGCTGGACCATTACCGATTTTGAAAGGAATGTTAATCTGCAGCGTGCCATAAAACAGATGGTAACCGATCATATCAAAGCCCTGGACGGTGTGGATGATGCCAAGGTAAACATTGTTGTTCCCAAGAATTCACTGTTCCTGCAGGATCAAAATCCTGTTTCCGCCAGTGTAAGCCTGATCCCTACTCCCGGCAGCGATATTACGCAAAACCGGAAAAAAATTGAAGGTATTGTTAAAATCCTTAAATTTGCCGTAGAAGGCCTAAATGAAGAGTATATCGTCATTACCGATCAAGCCGGTGTAGTGCTGAATGATTTGGAATGGGATGGCGTGGATGAACATAATTTATTGAAGCGCCAGCAGGAATACATCCTCAGTCTTGAGTCCAAGTACAAAACGCTTATCTTGACCAGCCTTCAAAGTACATTTACAACAGACCGCGTTCGGGATATCAATGTTAAGTTTGATATGGATATGTCCAAAAAATCGATTAGCAGGACAGAGTACCTTCCGTTTGTGCAGCGCCCCAGAACTCCGGGTTTAGCTTATGACGATTCGGTAATAAAAGATTCTGTTACTCTTTCGCAGGAAATCTATGATACTACCTATGAAGGTACCGGTTTTAATCCCGAAGGTCCTCCGGGAGTGGAGCCCAATGTAATGCCCAACTACGGTGACGTAGCCAATATGCACGGCACGGTTAAGCAGCATGTGGTAAAAACCAATGAAAATGTCGGGAGCGAAGTAACCGAGGAAGAACGAAAGCCCCGTATAGACAGGGTAACCGTATCTGTAAACATAGACGGAACCTGGAATAAAAAGTACGATGAAAAAGGAAAACCGGTAATCCTGTCCAACAATTCCATTGAACGGGAATATACCCCCATTGATTCGGCTGATGTAAAAAACACTCAGCTTTTGGTGCAGGATGCCATCGGATACGATGCGGCACGGGGGGATTCGGTTACGGTACAGAACATACGTTTTGACCGTACCCAGCAGTTTGCCGACGAGGATGCCGCCTATTTCAGGCAGCAGAACATACAGCGAACGATAATCTTCTTTCTGATTGGACTTGCTGTTCTTCTTGTTGCCTTCGTGATCTTCCGTCTGGTGTCCAAAGCCATTGAACGGCAGCGGCTTCTTGCAGAAGAAGCTCTGGCCAGAGAACGGCAGGCGGCGCGGGAAAGAGCCCTTTTGGAGGCGGAACAGGAAGGCGTGGAAGTGTCCATGTCCGTTGAAGAACGGAAGCGCATGGAACTGCAGGAAGCTGTAATCAGCATGGCCAAGGATCATCCTGAGGATGCGGCACAGCTGATCAGAACCTGGCTTTTGGAGGACTAAACTATGGCACAAGCAACGGTTGGCGGTGCTTCAACCACTTCCAAAAAGAAAGGAAACAAGGATTTTACCGGCCGCCAGAAAGCAGCCATTTTTCTTGTCAGTATAGGATCAGAAATCTCTGCGGAAATTTTTAAATACCTGCGGGAAGACGAAATAGAAACGCTTACCTTTGAAATAGCGCGGCTTGAAACCATAGAGCCCGAACAGAAAGACGCCATCCTTTTGGAGTTCCAGGAACTCATGATGGCCAACCAGTTTATCACAACCGGCGGTATAGACTATGCACGGGAATTGCTGGAAAAATCCCTGGGAAGCCAGAAAGCCATCGACATTATCAACCGCCTTACTTCGAGTTTGCAGGTCAGGCCATTCGACTTTATCCGGCGCACCGATCCGGCGCACCTGTTAAACTTTATTCAGCAGGAACATCCCCAAACCATAGCGCTGATCCTTGCGTACCTCGAACCCAACAAGGCTTCCATCATTCTGCAGAATCTTCCCCACGAAGTGCAGAGTGATGTTGCCCGGCGTATCGCAACTATGGACAGAACAAGTCCCGAAGTACTCCGTGAAGTGGAACGTGTTCTGGAAAAGAAACTTTCTACACTGTCCAGCGAAGACTATACGGCGGCAGGCGGTGTGGAAAGCATTGTAGAAATTCTTAACCTTGTTGACCGTTCTTCGGAGAAACAGATCATCGAAGCTCTGGAAGACGAAGATCCTGAATTGGCCGAAGAGATCAAGAAGAGGATGTTCGTATTCGAAGACATCGTTATGCTCGACGACCGCGCCATTCAGAAGGTTATGCGGGAAGTGGATTCCCAGGAATTGGCCAAGGCGCTCAAGAGCGTGGATACGGAAGTACAGGATAAGATCTTCCGCAACATGAGTAAACGCGCTGCCGGGATGCTTAAAGAGGATATGGAATACATGGGGCCGATACGTCTTAAAGACGTTGAGGAAGCTCAGCAGAAGATCGTTTCCATTATCCGTCACCTGGAAGACACCGGCGAAATCGTTGTTGCCCGCTCCGGCGAAGATGAGCTTGTTGTATGAGAAAGCATTACTGCCGTTCACAAAGCATCACGCAGAGACGCAAAGAAGAAAAGAATTATTGTCTTTCCTTTGCGTTCTCTGCGCCTTGGCGAGAGGAATTTGGGAATAAATTAATAGTTAAGTAAGCAGAGGAACGTTATGGCAAAAGCAGTTTTCAGGCCCGGGGAATTAACCGTGGTGGAAAGCAGAGTGGTACTTGAGCCTCCCGGAGGTTTTACCGGCGGCTTTGATGCGCATACTCCGGAAGAAGAACTGGAAGAGGTTGATGAAATAGGATCGGACGATGAATATTCCGGTCCAAC
>Ga0082212_10000970_pt1 | contig 42157 bp, 31 predicted proteins | sample TergutNt197P3_FD_71548 | JGI IMG/M metagenome (GOLD analysis project Ga0082212, IMG submission 71548) | Neocapritermes taracua P3 segment gut microbial communities from Petit-Saut dam, French Guiana - Nt197 P3 | ecosystem: Host-associated > Arthropoda: Insects > Digestive system > Gut ...
GGGCCCGCGCCCCCCGGGGCCGGCGCTTTCTCCCCGCGCGGCGGGCGCGCGTGGTGGGCGGCGCAGGGCGGCCTCTCCCCGTGGATCTGGGACCCCCCGCCCCCCCCGCTCAACAACCAGCGGGTGCAGCCCCCGCCGCTCTACTTCGTGGCGGGCGCTGCCGTCCTCCGTGCCATCCCGGACTGGCAGCACCTGCCGTTCGACCGCGTGTGGATGGTGCTGCGCTGGGTGGGCGTGCTGCTTGCCATGCCCCTGCCCCTGCTCGCCTGGGCGACGGCGCGCCGCCTGCGCCTGCCCGACCCGCTGCCGCTCGCCGCGGCGGGCGGCGTGGTCGCGATCCCCGAGCTCACCCACCTGCTCTCGGCGGTGGAGAACGACAACCTGCTGGTGCTGCTCGGGGCCACCGCCACGTGGCTGGTGGCGCGTGTGCTCACGGGCGACCGCTCGGTCCGCACCGCGCTGCTCCTGGGCGCCGTGACGTCGTCGGCGCTGCTCACCAAGGGCTTCGCGCTGCTGATGCCCGCCTGGGTGGCCGCCGCGTTCGCCGTCGCCTGGTGGCGGGACCGCCGGGCTGCCGGGGCGCTCCGACGGCACGTGCTGCCCGCCGCGCTCAGCGCGGCCGCGATGCTCCCCGGGCTCGCGTGGTGGGTGCGCAACCTGCTCGTCTACGGCATGCTCCAGCCGCACGGCACCCACGCCGACCAGGGCTACCTCGCCGAGTCGGGGGCGCACTACACATGGGCCGACGGCGGGAGCGTGTGGCTGGGCAGGCTCACCGAGCGGCTGGTCACGCTGTTCTTCGTGCAGGACCAGGCGGCCCTGCGCCACCACGACCTCGCGTGGTGGGCGGCGCGCGTCGCGCTCGCGGCCCTGGTCGTCGGGGTCGTCGCCGTGCTGGCGCGCGGACCGCTGCGCCGGCTGGACGCCCTGGTGCTGCTGCTGCCCACGGCCGTGCTCGCCGTGCTGGTCGCCCAGGGCTCGTACCAGCAGTTCACCGCGTTCCGGAACCTCGGCGCGGCCCAGCAGGGGCGCTACCTCTATCTCGGCACCGTCGCGCTCGTCGTCGTGGCCGTCGCCGGGGCCGGCTCGCTGAGCGAGCGGCTGCGCCGGTGGGTGCCAGCGCTGGTGCTCACTCTGGGCGTCGGGCTCCACGCGGCTTTCCAGGTCGACGCCTGGAAGCTGCTGTGGATGCCGCGCGGGCCCGCATCCCCCGCCGGCGTCCTCGCCGCCGGGAAGGCGATGGTCGAGCTCCACCCCTTCGGGTGGCCGGCCCTGGCCCCGGCCGCGGCCGTCACGGCCGCGGCCCTCGTCGCGCTGGCCGTCGTGGCCGTGCGCGCGGGAAGGGTCAGACCGCGCGTCGCTTGAGCTTGCGGCGCTCGCGCTCGGACAGGCCGCCCCAGATGCCGAAGCGCTCGTCGTTGGCGAGGGCGTACTCGAGGCACTCCGCCCGGACCTCGCAGCCCGAGCACACGCGCTTGGCCTCGCGGGTGGACCCGCCCTTCTCCGGGAAGAAGGCCTCAGGGTCGGTCTGCGCACACAGTGCGCGGTCCTGCCAGCCCAGCAGCGCCTCGTCCTCGAGGGGCGTGCCGAACAGCGGCAGGACGGGGGCGACGCGCTCTGGCGTGCGTCCCACGTCCGACGGGATGACATCGTCTTCGAGCAAGTTCCACATGGCTGACCCTCCACGGCTTTTACGGAAACCGCATACGTGGAATTACACGCGTGTCTTTCGGACCCGTCAAGCCAGAATGTGCTAGCGGGGCGCGAAATCGTCCACGCCGCGCGCAATTCGACGAGGCTTATACCCTGGGCCGGTGGACATCGCACCCGGAACGCCGCAATCTGTCGCTCATCTGGTGAAGATCCTGGTCAGAGAGCCAGGCAAGCCGCGCCTGACGTGGTATGGCGACGACGAACGCGTCGAGCTCTCGGGTGCCGTGCTGGTGAACTGGATGAGCAAGACGGTGAATCTCATCGTCGAGGAGTTCGACGCCGGCCCGGGCTGGCGCTGCCTGATCGACCTGCCCCCGCACTGGCGCACGGCGATTTGGGCTCTGGCCGCGTGGCGTACCGGAGGAACCGTTCTTCTGCCCGGTCCGGAGGGTCTGGCACCGGACGGCCGGGCCGCCGACGCCGCCGTCACGAACACCCCGGCAGGTCAGGCGCGCGACGTCGTCGCGGTCGCACTGCCCGCGCTCGCGCGCCGGTTCGACGGCGACCTGCCGCCCGGCGCCACCGACGCCGCCGCGGCCGTCATGACGTACGCGGACCAGATCCTCTACGCGCCCGAGCCCGACCCGTCGGAGCCGGCGGTGCTCGCGCCCGCCGGCAGCGCGCCGGTCCAGGCGGTGCTGCACGGGGACCTGGCCGCCTGGGCCGCCGGCGCCGCGCCGGTCTCGGGCGCCCGCACCCTGGTGGACGGGCGGCTCCCGGTGCTCGACGTGCTGCGGACGATGCTCGGCGTCTGGCTCACGGGCGGCTCGGTGGTGCTCACCTCGCCGGGGATGGCCGCCGCGCTGGAGGCGGACCCTGCCCGCCGCGAGCGCCTGGTCGCTCAGGAGGCGATCACGGCCTGAGCTCGGGCACACGGTCCGCGCCCACCGCGAAGACGGCGCGGACCGTGACCGCCACGGCGCCGAGCGCGACGACGCCGCACGTGATCACCACCGCGAGCAGCACGCCAGGTGACACGGGGCTCCACCCGGCCCAGCGGGTGGCCGCGTCCGCGAGCGTGTCGTGCGGCCCGCGGTAGAAGGCCACGAAGGCCCACACGATCCCGGCCGCGCCGGCGATGAGGGCGAGCGAGGCCACGACGGCGAGCGTGACGCGGGCCCGCGACTCGCGGTGCCGGGCGGCGTGCCACAGCGCGACCGCGAGCAGCGCCCCCAGCGCCGTGAGGCCGCCGTACACGTACCGCCCGTGGAGGGCGACCAGCACGTGAGTCCGGGACCAGAACTGCCACGCGTTGAAGATGACTCCGACCGTGAGCCCCATCGGCAGCCCGGCGAGGACGACAGCGCCCCGGCGAGCGCCCCGCACGGCGAGCGCGACCAGCCCGGCGACAGCCAGCACGACCGACCCGGCCCACACGAGCCGCAGATCGAGGGGCACCTCGAGCCAGGAGAGGTGACCCCAGAAGGACTGCGCCACGCGGCGCAGGGCGCGCGGGACCATCTGGTTGCCCGGCACCGTGGCGAGGTTCGAGACGTCGCGCGGCAGGCCGACGGGCTGCACAGCACCGGTGGTCAGCACGTTGCGGGCCCACCACCAGCCACCCGCGGCCAGGCCGACGGCGAGCGCCGTCGCGCACCGCGCGGCGCGATGCCAGAACGTGCCCCGCCACGCGAGGCGCCAGGGCCTTACGACCGAGCCCGGCCACGGCGCGAGCGCGTACGCAGCGACGATGCCCGGCACCGCGAACGCCGGCATGACCTTGCCGAGCAGCCCGAGCCCCAGTGCGACACCCAGCCCGGCGGCGGTGCGCCAGCGCGTGTCGCCCGTGACCACCCGCACGCTGAGCCAGATCACGACGGCGCACGCAAGCACCACGAGCGCGTCGTTGTTGGCGGCGCCGAGGATGTTGCCGACCTCGGGAACGAACAGCGGGAACGGCGCCGCGACCAGGGCGGCGGGCCAGGACCCGGTCAACCGCCGCGCAGCGGCGGCAGCGAAGGGCACCGCGGCCACGAGCATCGCGACGTCCATGAGGCGCAGCGCGAGCAGCGCCTGGTCCCAGCGGGCGTGCGCGAGCCCCGTGACCCGCAGCATCGCCGCGCCGACGGCGTACCAGCCGGGCGGGTGCTGCGTCATCTGGTCGACGACGGCGTCCGAGGGGACGGGCGTGGGCGGGAGCGCGTTGGCGGCGTCGATGCGCGTGCGATCGGCGCGCACGGACGGCGTGATGTCGACGAGCTGCGGCTGGTCGGGGCGCTTGTAGTGGCGGCCGGGCAGGTCGCCGGGCCAGCCCGCCTCCTTCTCCGCCTGGTCGATCAGGGGCGCGACGTACGCGTGCCCGGGCGCCGGCCAGCCGCCACCGTAGGCCAGGCGGAGCACCGAGTTGAAGTGCGTCTGCTCGTCCGGCGAGCGGAACGCCGGGTTGAGCAGGGCCCAGACAGTGCCCCAGGCCGCGACCAGCAGCATGAGCGCGGCGAGCACGCGACGCCACGTGCTGTCGCGGTCCACGCGTGCGGTCATGGCTGCCTGTCCTCCGTGCCCTCTGTCGCCGGGCGGCGCAGGGGCCGCGCCGGGCGCCAGTGTGGCACAGCGAGGGCACCGCGAAGCGCCGCGCGGCGGGCCTCCGACGCCTGTCGCGCCGTGATGACGAGCGCGACCAACGCGACCACCGCGGTGAGCGCCGGGACCAGCCACAACCAGACCGGTCCGACCGGCGCGAGCAGCTCCCAGCGCTGCCACGCCTGGGCAAACGACCAGCCGGGCGCCCGGTAGAAGCCGGTGAACCCGAGCCGGGCCCCGTAGGCGTTGACGGCCACCGCGAGCGCCAGCACGCCGGGTACCGCCCACCACGTCCGGGCGCCTGCGCCGCACACGCGATGGACCGCGACGGCGACCACGACGGCCAGCGCGACGAGCCCCGCGAAGAGGTACCGACCCTGGACCCCCACGAGCTGGCCGTGCTCCCGGTAGTAGCCCCACGCGTTGCCGATGACGGCGACGAGCAGCAGGGTCGGCAGCGCCAGCAACGTGGCGACCGCGCGCCGAGAGCCTCGCACGCTCAGCGCGAAGGCCCCGAGCACCAGCACCAGCACCGTCGCCGTCAGCCAGAACGTCTCCGGCGTGCGCAGGTCCAGCCACCCGAAGTCACCGAAGAACGACAGCGCGACGCTGCGCCACGCGATCATGAGGTACCGGCCGAACCCGTGCGGCAGGAGGTCGAGCGGCACGCGGTCCAGCCCGACGGGCTGCACGGCGCCGTACAGGACCAGGTTCCGCACCCACCACCACCCGCCGACGCACGCGGCGACGCCGCCCATCAGCAGCACGCGCACCGCGTCACCACCCAGCCCTCGCCAGCGCCGCGTCGTCCCCGCGCCGAGGGCCCCGGCGGGCGAGAGCACGTAGGCGAGCGCGACCACCGGCAGCAGGAACGCCGCCATCACCTTGGTGAGCAGCCCGACGCCGATCACCGCCCCGATCAGGGTGGCGGTGCGCAGCCGCCGGTCGCCCGTGAGCACACGCACTGCCAACGCGGTGACAACACCGGCCACCAGCGTCACGAGGGTGTCGTTGCTGACCGCGCCGAAGATGTGCCCCACCTGCGGCGACAGGAGCGGGACGAGCGCCGCGACGGCGCCGGCGGCCCGGGAGCCGGTCAGGCGGCGCGCCGACCAGGACGCCAGCGGCACGAGCGGCGCGAGCAACGCGACATCCAGCAGCCGCAGCGCGAGCAGCTGCTGGTCCCAGCGCGCGTCCGCCAGCCCGGTGACGTGCAGCAGCCCCGCACCCAGCGCGTAGTAGAGCGGCGGGTGCTGGGTCATCTGGTCGACGTCGCCCGGCTCGGTGGCCGGACGGTCGGGGAGCGCCGTCGCGCGGCTGACGCGGGCACGCTCGGCCCGCGGCACGATCTGCGCGTCCGAGAGCTGCGGCACGCCCGGCCGGTCCTGCCATCGGCCGGGCACGTCGGTCGCGAGTGCGACGTCGACGCGCGCCCGCTGCACCGCCGGCGAGAGCACGGCCTCCCCAGGCCTCGGCCAGCCCCCGCCATACGCGATCCGCAGCACGCTGTTGAGATGCTGCGGCTCGTCGGGCGCTCGGAGCGGCGGCGTGAGCAGTGCCCACGTGGCGGCCACACCGATCGCTAGCAGGGCCAGCACGACGTCGGTGCGCCGGCGACCGGGCAGATCCATGGGCATAGTCTGCCCGGTTGTAGGTGCGCTCCCGCAGAACGTCTCCCGACGTCTCACCGCACACCCACCATCAGCGCAGGCTGGACCGCTAGGCTCGCGTCTCGATGTCAGAGTTCCCGCACCCCGACCAGCCCGCCGCCCCCGCGGGCCCCCCAGCCGTCCGCATCGTGTGCGTCGTCTACAACCCGGGACCCGAGCTGCGCTCGTTCGCCAAGACGCTGGCGCAGGCGACGTACCGGCCGTACGAGCTGGTGGTCGTGGACAACGGCGACCCCACCGACGTGGTACGGGAGCTCGCCGCTGCCGGCGCGACCGTGCTGCGACACCCGGGCGGGAACGTCGGCTACGGCACCGCCGCCAACCTCGGCGCGGCGGACTCCGCCGCGCCGTGGGTCGTCGTCGCCAACCCGGACGTCGAGTGGGAGCCCGGGTCGCTCGACCTGCTCATCGAGGCGGGCGACGCCGACCCGCTTGCCGGGAGCCTCGGCCCACGCATCCTCAACACCGACGGCACCACATACCCGTCGGCGAGGGCCTTGCCCTCGCTCTCCGTCGGGATCGGCCACGCGCTGCTCCACACGGTGTGGCCGGGCAACCCGTGGTCGCGCGAGTACCGGCAGGCCGAGGCCACGGTCGGGGCGACGGAGCCCCGCCCCGTCGGCTGGCTCTCCGGTGCGTGCCTGGTGCTGCGCCCCGACGCGTTTGCGCAGGTGGGCGGGTTCGACGAGCGGTACTTCATGTTCTTCGAGGACGTCGACCTGGGAGACCGGCTCGGCAAGGCGGGCTGGCGCAACGTCTACGTTCCCGGCGCGCAGGTCACGCACGTGCAGGGCGTCTCGTGGAAGCACTCCCCCGCGCCGATGATCCGCGCGCACCACGCGAGCGCGAAGCAGTACCTGTTCGACCGGTGGGGCGCTTGGTGGCAGGCGCCCGTGCGGCTCGCGATCGGCGTCGGGCTGTGGGTGCGCGAACGCGTCGAGGTCACCCTGGCCGGCTGGGAGCGGCGCAGGTCGCACTAGCGACCGGCACCCGCTCGCGCAGTCGGGCACAATGGGGCACCATGCGCGGAATCATCCTGGCCGGCGGCTCCGGCACCCGGCTCCACCCGATCACCATGGGCGTGAGCAAGCAGCTCGTCCCGGTCTACGACAAGCCGATGATCTACTACCCGCTCTCGACGCTCATCGCGGCGGGGATCCGGGACATCCTGATCATCACCACCCCGCACGACGCGGAGCAGTTCCGCCGCCTGCTCGGTGACGGCTCGCAGTTCGGCGTCAACCTTGAGTTCACGGTACAGGCGGAGCCCAACGGGCTCGCGCAGGCGTTCGTGCTCGGCGCCGACTTCGTGGGCACCGACAACGCAGCCCTCGTCCTCGGCGACAACATCTTCTACGGCCCTGGCCTCGGCACCCGCCTCACCCGGTTCGCCGACATCGACGGGGGCGCCGTGTTCGCCTACCACGTGTCCGACCCCACGGCCTACGGCGTCGTCGAGTTCGACGCCGACTTCAAGGCGGTCTCCCTCGAGGAGAAGCCGACGCAGCCCAAGTCGAACTACGCCGTGCCCGGCCTGTACTTCTACGACAACGACGTCGTGGAGATCGCCAAGAACCTCAAGCCCTCCGCGCGCGGCGAGTACGAGATCACCGACGTGAACCGCCACTACCTCGAGGCCGGCAAGCTCCAGGTCGAGGTGCTGCCGCGAGGCACCGCGTGGCTCGACACCGGCACGTTCGACTCGCTGCTCGAGGCGTCGGACTTCGTCCGCACCGTCGAGCACCGCCAGGGCCTCAAGATCGGCTCGCCGGAGGAGGTTGCGTGGCGCCGCGGCTTCCTGTCCGACGACGACCTGCGCGCCCGTGCGGAGGGGCTCGTCAAGTCGGGCTACGGCACGTACCTGCTGGGACTGCTCGACCACTGATTTTCACCCGGGTGGGTGCCTGAGGCGACCGTGTGTCGGCATCCGGCGCCCACCCTGCTCCTGTGTAGCGTCGCGGCGCCAGCCCGACACACACCAGGAGCTCCTGTGCATCACCTGCACCGATTGCTTGCCGCGTCCGCGGCCGCCTGCGTCCTCGTCACCGTGACTTTCGCTTCACCGGCGCTCGCAGACGGACGCGAGGTGGGCGGCACGGGACAGCAGTACTTCCTCAACGACGCGTGGAGCGGCACCGCGAACCGCTCGTTCGCCTATGGCCGTGACACCGACCGGGTGTACACCGGCGACTGGGACGGAAACGGCACCAACACGCTCGCCGTGCGCCGCGCCAACCAGTACTTCCTGAGCAACTCGCTCGGCGGAGGGGCCGCGGACCAGACGCTCAGCTACGGAAACCCCGGCGATGCGGTGCTGGTCGGCGACTGGGACGGAAAGGGCGGCGACACCCTCGCCGTGCGCCGCGGGAACCAGTACTTCCTGCGCAACAGCCTGACCAGCGGTGCCGCCGACAAGGTCCTCGGCTACGGCAAGCCGGACGACACCGTGCTGGTCGGCGACTGGAACGGCGACGGCACCGACACCCTCGCCGTCCGCCGCGGAAACACCTACTACTTCAGCAACTCTCTCAACGGTGGAACGGCCGACGTCGTCCTGTCTTACGGCAAGCCGAGCGACCAGGTCGTCGTCGGCGACTGGGACGGCGACGGCAAGGACACCCTCACGGTGCGGCGCGGAAACGTCTACTACGTCAGCAACTCGCTCACCTCGAACACCGCCGCGCAACAGATCGCGTACGGGAAGCCGACGGACACGGTGCTCGCCGGCGACTGGGACGGCGACGGCAAGGACACCCTCGGCGTGCGCCGTCCCGCGCCGACGCCCCCGCCGGCAGTGACGCCCCCGCCGCCGACCAACCCGGGCAACCCGCCCCGGCCGATCTCCCCTGACCTCGACTGCAAGGACTTCGCCACGCAAGCCGAGGCGCAGGCCGCATACGACTACTGGATGGCCGCGACGGGCCGGGACGTCTACAACCTCGACGGAGACCACGACGGGCGGGTCTGCGAGACCCTCCCGTGAGCTGACATCAGAGCCCGAGCACCGTCGGCGCCGCGAGCGACCAGCGCTCCGCCCAGTCGCCGATCGGCTCCACGCCCACTCCACGCAGGGCGTCGTGCCCCAGCACCGAGTAGCTGGGGCGCGGCGCCTTCGCCGCGAACGCGGCCGAGCTCACCGGGTCGACCCGGGCCTGGAGCCCCGCGGCCGTCATGATCGCCTTCGCGAAGCCGTTCCAGGTGACCTCGCCCTGCGAGGTGCCGTGGTAGATGCCAGACGGGGCGCCCGCGGCGACGAGCCGCACGATGAGGTCGGCGAGGTCCACGGTCCACGTCGGCTGGCCGAGCTGGTCGTCGACGACGGTGAGCACATCGCGCTCGCCGCCCAGCCGCGCCATGGTCTTGGGGAAGTTGGGACCGCCGGCGCCGTAGAGCCACGCCGTGCGGATCACGTAGTAGTCGGGAGTGTTGGCGCGGACAGCCCACTCCCCCGCAGCCTTGGTGCGGCCGTAGGCGCCGGCCGGCGCGACGGGGGCGTCCTCCTGGTACGGCGCGGTGGCGTGACCCTCGAACACGTAGTCCGTGGAGATCTGCACCAGCCGAGCGCCAGTGGCGGCAGCAGCGCGCGCCAGGTTCTGCGGCCCGACGGCGTTCACCATGAACGCGGCGGCCTCCTGGTCCTCCGCGGCGTCCACGGCGGTCCATGCGGCACAGTTGACGACGACGTCGTACCCCTGGACTGCGGCGAGGGTGGCGTCGGCGTCGGTGATGTCGACGTGCACGCGGTCGACGCCGTCCACCTCGGCGCCAGCGGCGCGTGCGGCGGCGACCATGTCCTGGCCGAGCATGCCGTGCGCGCCGACGACGAGCCAGCGGCCGGACAGGGATGCGGTCTGGGGGTTCGCGGTGTCGGTCACGCGTAGGATCCTAGAGCCTGCGACCCTGCCCCCCAGAACGAGGAGCCCCCCGTGCAGATCCGCGAACTCCGTGTCCCCGGCGCCTTCGAGATCACCCCGAAGCAGTTCGGCGATCCGCGCGGCGTCTTCCTGGAGTGGTTCAAGGCCGCCGCCTTCGAGGAGGCCGTCGGGCACACGCTCGACCTCGCGCAGGCCAACTGCTCCGTCTCGAGCGCGGGCGTGGTGCGCGGCATCCACTTCGCGGACGTCCCCCCGGGCCAGGCCAAGTACGTCACCTGCCCCAAGGGCGCCGTGCTCGACGTCGTCGTCGACATCCGCGTCGGATCGCCGACGTTCGGCCAGTGGGACTCGGTGCTGCTCGACGACGTCGACCGTCGCGCGATCTACCTGGGCGAGGGCCTGGGGCACGCGTTCATGGCGCTCGAGGACGGCTCCACCGTGATGTACCTCTGCTCCACCGGCTACAACCCCACGGGCGAGCACGGCATCAACCCGCTCGACGAGCAGATCGGCCTCACCTGGCCGACCACGGACCGCCACGGCAACCCGATCACGCCGCTGCTGTCCGACAAAGACACCGCCGCCCCGACTCTTGCCGAGGCGCAGGAGCAGGGCCTGCTGCCCGACTACGAGCAGGTGCTCGCGTACACGCGCTCGCTCGCGAGGTAGTGGCTCAGCAGCGGCCGAGCAGGTCGCGCATCGCGTTCTTCTCTGCCTGCGTCGCCCGCAGCTTGTAGGTGGCCTTCACCTCGACCTGCGGGGCGACGTAGTCGCACCGGAATGCAGTGTTCGGCGGCAGCCACCGGTCGGCGGCCCGTCGCTCTTGCCGGCGTTCGTGGGGCCGTCGACGGCACGCAGGTCGCCGGGGTCGTTGGCGAGCTGCTCACGGCGCGCGTCCGTCAAGGCGTTGGCGCCGTTCTTCCACGCGTCCGACGGCGCAAGAGGACGGGCGCGCACCCGCGGGCGGCGTGGCGCAGGGTGACCTCAACGCCGACGGGTCAGCTACAGGACCAGTCGTAGTCCTGGCCCGACTGGATCGTGCCGACCACGTACTGGGTCATGACGATCGTGCCGCCGCCCGTCAGCGGGATCCCACCGCACGCGGCTTTGGCCGTCGCGATCGGCGCGACTCCGACCGGAATCCAGCTGGGCAGCCCGTACAACGGGCTCGTCGACGGGACGGTCCCGATGTGCTCAGAGAAGTGGCTGGGTGGCGCATAGAGCCCCACCGTGGCGCCGATCTTCTGGAAGTAGGCGGTCATGCCCTCGAGCGAGGCGCGGTTGAGCGCCTGGTAGTTGGCCGTCGTGCTCGTCAGGTACGTGAACGACGACTCGACGTCGAGCCACCACCGGTACGACCCGGGCGTCGTGACGTCGCGGCTGGTCGCGTCGTCGTAGGCGCGCGCGTAGCCGTACATCCACGAGCAGGCCGCATCGACCGCGCCCGCGCACGTGCCGAGCGGGTTGCTCACGGCCGTCCCCGCCGGGTACTGGTTGCTTGCCGGCCACGACGTCGCCGCGGTGCCCGGGTTGCCGGTGGCCACGTACAGCTGCACCTTGGGCTGGACCGAGGTGCCGGCGGTCGCCTTTGCCCAGGCGATCTCGTCGGCCAGGTTCGGGTTGGTGCCGAGCGCGTTGCCCTTGTTCACCCCGACGATCCCGAAGGCCATCCCGCTGGGGTACGGCCCCGTCGCCTGGGGCCACGAGACGTCGGCGCCGGTGCGTAGCGAGTCGGGCGCGGTGGCGCGCCGCACGCCGAGGGTGTCGTTGCCGTCGCCGTTCCAGTCGCCCACCAGCACGATGTCGTCGGCCTTGCCGTACGCGAACGAGACGTCGGCCTGCCCGCCCGTCGTTCCGTTGGTCAGGAAGTACTGGCTGCCGCGGCGCACCCCGAGCGTGTCCTTGCCGTCGGCGTTCCAGTCGCCCACCAGCACCGTGTCGTCGGGCTTGCCGTAGGCGAAGCTGATGTCCGCCTGGCCCCCGGCGGTGCCGTTGGTCAGGAAGTACTGGCTGCCGCGGCGCACGCCCAGCGTGTCCTTGCCGTCACCGTTCCAGTCGCCCACGAGGACGGTGTCGTCGGCCTTGCCGTACGCGAAGCTGATGTCCGCCTGACCGCCCGTCGTCCCGTTCGTCAGGAAGTACTGGTTCCCGCGGCGCACGCCCAGCGTGTCCTTGCCGTCACCGTTCCAGTCGCCCACCAGCACGACGTCGCCCGGCTTGCCGAAGGCGAAGCTGATGTCCGCCTGACCGCCCGTCGTCCCGTTCGTCAGGAAGTACTCGTTCCCGCGGCGCACGCCCAGCGTGTCCTTGCCGTCACCGTTCCAGTCGCCCACCAGCACGACGTCGTCGGCCTTGCCGTACGCGAACGTGATGTCCGCCTGGCCGCCCGTGGTGCCGTTGGTCAGGTAGTACCAGCTGCCCGGGCTGGCGGCCTCCGCCGGCTGTGCCGCGATCGTGGCGGTCAGCAGCACGGCGACCCCCGCGGCAACGACGGACGTGATTCGGCGCAAGAACACAGAAACCCCCCTGGCCCGGGCTCGTCCTCGGGCCGCGGGAACCCTAGCGGAACTTCATCCGCCGCAGGAACCCCTTAGCGGAGCGCATTCTCGTACGCGGTGACGTGCGCCTGGGCCGCGGCGGCCCAGGTGAAGCCGGCCGCGCGCTCGACAGCGGCCTCCGCGAGCACCGCCCGCCGCGGCGCGTCCTCGAGCAGCGCGCGCAGCTCGGTGGCGATCGAGGCGTCGTCGGTGCCGCAGTAGGCGACGGCGTCGCCGCCGACCTCGGGGAGCGACAGCTCACGCGTAGTGAGCACGGTGGCGCCGCAGGCCATGGCCTCCAGCACCGGCAGGCCGAACCCCTCGCCGAGGCTCGGGTAGGCGAGGATGCGGGCGCCCGCGAGGAAGCCTGGCAGGTCGTCGAGCGGCAGGTAGCCGGGGCGACGCACGGTGAGGTGGCCAGGCACGGCGGCGACCGCCGTGTCGATGGACTCGTCCCAGCCCTTGCCGCCGGCCAGCACCAGGGCCGGGGGCTGGTCGAGGCCTTCGCAGGCGCGGACCCAGGCGCGCACGAGCGCGGGAACGTTCTTGCGCGGCTCGAGCGTGCCGAGGAACCCGACATAGTCGGCGTCGCCGATGCCCAGGCTGGAGCGCACGCGGGCGGCGTCGGCGGCGGGGACGGCGTGGAAGCGGTCGTGGTCGACGCCGTGGTAGGCCACGTGGAACTTGTCCGGGTCTGCGCCGACCAGGCGCACCACCTCGTCGCGGGTCGCCATGCTCGGGGTGATCAGCCCGGCCGCACGGCTCGCTGCGACGCGGATCGCGTTGCGGAAGAACACGGCCTTGGAGCGCAGGTGCAGGTCGGGCGTGGTGAAGAACGTGGCGTCGTGCAGCGTCACCACGACGGGCACGCCCGCGGCCAGCGGCATCGTGTAGTGCGGGCTGTGCACGACGTCGGGCCGCACGCGGCGCACCAGCGCGGGCAGGCCGGTCTGTTCCCAGGCCATGCGGCGCGGACGGCGCTCCAGCGCCGGCGGCACGGCGACGATCTCGGCGTGCGGAGCAAGCCCGGCGAACAGATCCTGGTCGCGGGACTGAGCAGCGATCGTCAGCCGCACCCCGGCGCGGTCGAGCTCGGGCACGAGCTCGTCGACGTAGCGGCCGACTCCGCCCCGGTCTGCGGGGACGGCAGTGGCGTCGAGCAGGACGTGCACGAAGGACCTCCGGGGCGCGGGCGACAGGCCTCCGACCCTACAGCGCCAACCCGGCGTGGGACCTGCGGCCCATGAAGCGCCTCACCTACCGTGAAACCCTCGGTAAGGAGCCCGTCCCATGCGCATGCGAACTCGTCGCCTGGGCGCCGCAGCCCTGGCGTCCGCACTCTTCGTCACGCTCCTGGGCGCGGCGGTGACCACGGACGTCGGCTCGGCGGCGACACCGATCACGGACTTCGACCCGGGCTACATCATCAGCGACGCGGTGATGTACGACTCCCGAAGCATGACGGAGGCGCAGATCGCGCAGTTCATCGCGGCCCAGGGCGCAAGCTGCACGCCATCGGCGGGCAACACGTGCCTCAAGGACTATCGCGAGACGACGCCGACGCGGCCTGCCACGTCCCTGTGCACCGGCACGTACACGGGGGCGGCCGACGAGACGGCGGCCGCGATCATCAGCAAGGTGGGTATCGCCTGCGGGATCAACCCCCAGGTGCTGCTGGTGACGCTCCAGAAGGAGCAGGGCCTGATCACGGCGACCGCGGGCAAGGCCCCGGCGACGTACGCGCGCGCCCTCGGCTTCGGCTGCCCCGACAACACTGGCGGTGTGTGCTCCGCCGAGTACGCGGGCTTCGCGAACCAGGTGTACTCGGCGGCCCAGCAGCTGCAGCGCTACGCGGCGAACCCCACCTCGTACGCGCACCGTGCCGGGGCGATCAACAACATCCGCTTCAGCCCCGACGCCTCCTGCGGGTCGTCGCCCGTGTTCATCCAGAACCAGGGCACGGCGTCGCTCTACAACTACACGCCGTACCAGCCGAACGCTGCCGCGCTCGCCGCGGGCACAGGCACGGGCGACGCGTGCTCGTCGTACGGCAACCGCAACTTCCACATCTACTTCAAGCAGTGGTTCGGCCTGCCGACGGGCAACCGCACGCCGTTCGGGCACGTCGACGCCGTGACGGCGTCCGGCCCTGGGGCCGTGACGGTCAGCGGGTGGGCCGTCGACCGCGACGCTGACTCGATCGACGTCCACGTGCGCATCAACGGGCAGCTCGCAGGGGCGCTGCCGGCCACCGCCCCGCGCTCCGACATCCAGCGCCTCTACGGCAAGGCCAGGTCGGGCTTCTCAGGGACGTTCGCGACCGCGGCAGGGCGGCAGGACGTGTGCGTCTACGCGATCAACAGTCCCGCCGGCGCCAACCCGCTGATCGGCTGCTCCACCGTCACGGTCACCAATCAAGCCCCCCGCGGCAGCCTCGACGTCGTCACCGCGGGCTCCGGCACGATCTACGTAGCCGGATGGGCGTTCGACCCGGACACGACGGCGGCGATCCCCGTCCACGTCTACGTCGACGGCAAGGCGGCCGCTGCCGTCGGCGCGGCCGGCTCACGGCCCGACGTCGCGCGCGTCTACGGGCAGGGCGGTACGTCGGGGTTCTCCACGACCGTCGGAGCCACCAACGGCGCTCACCAGGTGTGCGTCTACGCGATCAACACCCCCGCGGGCCCGAACCCGATGCTCGGGTGCCGCAACGTCGCCGTCGCGAACGCGGCGCCGCGCGCCGCGCTCGACATCGTGAACGTCGCCAGCCCGCAGCAGGTGCAGGTTCGCGGGTGGGCGTTCGACACCGACTCTGCCCAGCCGATCTCCGTGCGCATCTCGGTCGACGGCGCCGCCGTCCGCACGGTCACGGCGAACGGGTCGCGGCCCGACGTCGCCCGCGTCTTCGGCGTGCGCGACACCACGGGCTACGACACGTCGATCGCGCTCACCGCGGGGAGCCGGCAGGTCTGCGTCGACTCCCTTGACGCCTCGACGGCCCTGCCCACCCGCGTGGGCTGCCGCACGGTGAGCGTGCCGAACACGCCGACGGTCGGGGCCGTCACCGACGCCACGCCCGACGTCTCGGGCAACGCCGCGCCGCAGGTCAGCGTCTCCGGCTGGGCCTGGGACTACGACGTGCCGCAGACTCCCGTGACCGTCCAGCTGACGGTCGACGGCGTCGCCGCCGGCACCACCACCGCCTCCGCCACCGTGTCGCCCGTCCCGGCCGGAGCGGGGCGCGCGCAGGTCGGCTGGTCGGCCAAGGTCGCAGCCTCACCGGGCACGCGGAACGTCTGCGCCGTGGCCCTCGACCCGCCCGCAGGCACGCAGCGGCCCCTCGGCTGCATGCAGGTGGACGTCCCCAACCGCGTCCCCTTCGGCGCGCTGGACGCGGTGGCCGTGCAGACGTCCGGTACCACGAGCTCGGTGCGCGTGGCGGGCTGGGCCATCGACCCGGACTCCGCCACGTCCGTGGCGGTGCACGTCTACGTCGACGGGAAGCTCGCGGGGACCGGCGTCGCCGACCTGGCCCGGCCCGACGTCGAGGCCGCCTACGGGCTGGGCGCCAACCGCGGGTTCGCGTTCTCGGTCCCGGTCGCGTCGGGGGCGTCGGAGGTGCGGGTGTACTTCATCAACATCCCGGCCGGCAGCAACCCGAACATCCTGTGGCCGTCCGCCATCACCGTGCCCTGACTGCTGATGCCTACGGGCGCCGGACGCCCAGCGTGTCCTTGCGGTCGCGGTTCCAGTCACCCACGAGCGTCGCGTCGGCCTCGCGCCCGTAGGTGAGCTCGAGCTCCGCCTTCCCGTCGGCGATGACGTTGCGCACGAAGTACGTCCGGTCGCGCCGCACCGCGAGGGTGTCCTTGCCGTCCCCGTCCCAGTCGCCCACGACGACAGCGTCCGTGTCCCGGCCGAAGAAGACCGTGCGGGACGGCGTGGACGCCGTGAGGTCGTCGAAGATCAGGTACTGGTTGCCGCGGCGGATCGCGAGGGTGTCCTTGCCGTCACCGTCCCAGTCGCCCACGACCACACGGTCCGTCTCCAGGCCGAACGTGAGGGTGCTGTCCGCGTTGCCTGCGGCGAGCGAGTTCTTGAAGTAGTAGACGTTGCCGCGGCGCACTGCCAAGGTGTCGACACCGTCGCCGTCCCAGTCCCCGACAAGGACATCGTCGTCGGGCCTGCCATAGGCGACCACCCGGCTCGCCGCACCGCCCAGCAGTTTGTCGTTGATGTGGTACAGGTGACCGCGGCGCACCGCGATCGTATCGACGCCGTCGCCGTCCCAGTCCCCGATCAGCACGCGGTCGTCCGCCCAGCCGTACGAGAACGTCGTGTTCGCGACCCCGGTCCACGCGTCGTTGAGGAAGTAGTCCTTGCCGCCGGCCAGCGAGACCTCGCGGCACCCGAGCGCGGCGTCCCCGCCGTTGGCGACCACCGCAGCGCATACGCGGTAGTCGCCCGGGTTGAGCGGCAGCGTGACGTCGAAGCCCGTGCTCGCGCGGCCGGTTGCGGCTTGGACGTCGGGCCGGTTCTGGTTCGCCGCGACCGTCGCTCGGACCGCCCCATCGACGATCAGGCGCACCTGCGCGGGCGCCGTCGTGCTCCCGACCACGGCCCAGCCCGTGACCCGCACCGCCTGGGTCCCCACCGCAGTCGCGGCGTCCAGCGCACCGCCGGTCATGACCCGCTGCCGCAACGCGGTCAGGTCGGCGTACAGGTACTGCCCCGGGCACGCCGTCGAGTCGACGTCACGGTGCCCGTGCACCGCAGGGACCACGCGGGCCGGCACGTTGCGGGAGGCGTTGCCAGCCGACGTGAGCGTCCCCGTCGCCGAGACGCCGTGGATCCCGAACTTCCACGCGATGACGGCGGCCGCGCCGTCGACCATCGCGGTGCTGGTCCGCGCCTCGTCGTAGTTGCCGAGGAACGAGACGCCGAACGCCACCCGGTTGGTGGGCACGGAGTGCGCGCCGACGATCGCCCGGTCGATCCCGCCCTTGCGTCCCTCCCAGACGCGACCCCACTTGTCGACCAGGAAGTTGTAGCCGATGTCCCCCCAGCCCAGCGTCTGAGCGTGGTACGTGTAGATGCCCCGGATCACGGACGCCGTCTGGTCCTGCGTGTAGGCGTTCGTGCCTGCAGTGTGGTGCACCGTCACCCCGCGCACGACGCCCACCTGGGGCGTCCACGTCATCAGGCGCTCGTCGGCGCCCCACGCAGCCCGAGCGCGCACGGTCGGCTGCGGGGGGACGATCGCGGCCGAGGCCGCCACGGCGACCGGCGCGGGGCCGAGAGCGGTGCGGCCCGACCGCGACGCCGCTGCCCCCCGGTCGGCGAGCGCGGAGTCGGGCTCGGTGGTGATCACGCTCAGCACCGGGTCCTCCGGGAGCGCCGACGGCGAGGTCAGCCGGGCCTCGACCGCGTCGACGCGCACCGCGACGAACGGGGCGGTGCCCTCCCGCACCGACTCGCCGTCGGCGGCGTGCGGGGCGGCGTCGACGTCCTGCGCGGTCCACTCCGACCACTCGCCGCCGGCCTGGGTCCGCAGCTCGACGACGGTGTCCCCGGCGTCGCTCCCCGCGACCCACGTGACGCCCACGACCGACAGGCCGCGCAGGTCCGCCTGCGCGGAAAGGACGCGGGAACCTCCCGGGAGGATGCCGGGCAGGTCGGTGGTGAGCGCGGTGTCGTCGGTCTGCGGCTCGAGGAACTCCGCCTCCGGCTCCGTCAGCACGGTGACGCCAGGCTGGTCCTCTGCCGGCGTCGCTTCCAGGTGGGCCGCCGGGACCCCCGTCCAGACCAAGGCGGAAACCAGCCCTGCAGCGACCTGTCGTGCGTTCGCAACCATGAGGCTCCCTCGTCTCGTCGGCCGCGGGACGCCGCACGTGGCTCGGCACCGCGTCGCAGCAGGCTACCCAGGGGCAGGGAGGCGCCCGGGTCGTGTCGCCCTGTGACCCGGACGCCTCTCCGGCTGGCCCCTCGGGAGCGCCGGGTCAGCCCACCGTCCAGGTGCCGTCCGCGGTGATCTCGACGATCGACGGCCCGGCGCGCAACTGGGCGCGGCCCGTGAACGCTCCGATCGCGTTGATCAGGTAGTTCGTTTCCACCCCGCTGCTCGACCCCGTGTACTGATGAACGATGAAGTTCGACTGGCCGTTATGGGTGAACGTCGCGATCTGAGAGACCCCGTCGTACTTGTAGACCCCTGGCCCCGATCCCAGTTGCGTGAGCTTAGGGATCGAACTGATGGGAGCAACCGTAAGAGACCATTGCCCGTCTGCCTGCACGTCAAGCACCTGGATCGGGTTCAGGAACGAGTACGCCTCAAGGCCGACGCCGACAGTGCCGCTGTAGCTGCCGATCTCGTTGACCGCGTAGCCGACCGTTTCCCCAGATATATCGTTCGCGTGCACGATGAAGTTGCTGCGACCGTTGTGCGTCGCCGTCAGCGCAAACGCGCGGACCGGCTCCGCGAGCATGACGACGTCCCTTCCGACACCGGTGTAGGTACGGGTCGTGAACGTCCCGTAGGCCTGCGTGTACCAGTTGGGCGTGACAGGAGCCGCGGGGGCCGCAGGCCGCCTCACCCCCAGCGTGTCGGTTCCGTTCCCGTCCCAGTCGCCGGCGAGCACAGTGTCCGTGGCGCGCCCGTAGTCGAGCACCTTGTCCGCCTCGCCGGAACGGATCGCGTTGGCGATGAAGTACCGGTTCCCGCGCCGCACCGCGAGCGAGTCCCCGCCCACGCCGTCCCAGTTGCCGACCACGACGACGTCGTCCTGACGACCGTAGGGAACTTGCTGGTCGGCAGGGCCCGCGCTCCACGAGTTCTTGATGTGGTAGGTACTCCCTCGGCGGACCGCGGGCGTGTCGGTGCCGTTGCCGTCCCAGTCGCCGACGAGGACGACGTCGTCGGCCCTGCCGTATCCGACGACCTTGTCGGCGGGGCCGGAGCTCCACGAGTTCTTGATGTGGTACTCGTTCCCACGGCGGACCGCAGGAGTGTCGGTGCCGTTCCCGTCCCAGTCGCCGACGAGGACGATGTCGTCAGGGCGCCCGTACGCGACCACCGTCTCGGCCGCCCCGCCGAACGAGTTCGACAGGTAGTACTGGTTGTCGCGACGGACGGCCAGGCTGTCGCCGCCCTTCCCGTCCCAGTTGCCGACGTAGACCTGGTCGTTGGCCTGCCCATAGGCGAACTCGCGGTTCGCCGTCGACGTCCACGCGTCGTTGAGGTAGTACATCGAGCCGCTGCCGCCGACGGGCCGCCCGTCCGCCGCGGCCGTAGCGCCAGCCGCGACGATCAGGCCCGTCCCGATCAGGGCCGCCGCGGTCAAGGACCCGACGACCCTTCCGCGCACGGGACGCGGTGCTCGCGCGTGACACGTTGTGTCGACCTGGCGAAGGCGGCTGCTGTGGCGCATCGTCACTCCCGTTGCTGCGTGCGGCGGCGGATCAGGACTGGCGACGGTACGCGAGATCGTCCGAGCACGAGCGTGGCGCAAACGCACCGCCCGGCGAGCACGAATCGGCGTCGCGGCAGGTCGCAGATCATGCCAGGAGCGCCTCATGCCGGCGATCGTCAGAGCAACCAGCGTCAGACGCCGAGCGTCTGCTCCGACCGGTGCCGCCCGGCAAGCACCTTCGACCCACCCGCCGCCAGCGCGGCGCCCAGCACGTCGAGCAGTGACATCACCACACGGGTGATCACGGCGAGTGCCAACGCGTCGCTGTTGGTCACGACGGTCGCGAGGATCACGACGAGAGCCGCCTCGCGAGGCCCGATGCCGCCGGGCGCAAACGCGATGACGCGCCCCACCGACCAGGCGAGCGCGTAGGCGCCGATGCCGAACCACACGAGGGTGCCGCCCGAGTAGCCGAGGCCGCGGATCAGCAACCACATCTGCAAGCCCCAGAAGATCCAGGACACGATGCACCACGCCGCCGATCGCAGCAGCGCGATGCCGTCGACCTCGACGTCGGCGAACGATGCAAAGCGCTTGTGGATCCGCGCGAGCCGACCCAGGCACCATTCGATCACTGCGGGCACGAGCATGAGCGTGCAGACCACCGCGACGGGGATGAGCCACCAGTACGTGCTGATGCTGCCGCCCGCCAGGAAGATGCCCACGGTCCCGACGATCACGGCGGTCTCCAGCGAGATCACCATCGAGATGGTGGAGCCGAGCGCGCCGCGGGTGCGCGAGACGCCGTAGCGACGCATCAGCTGGACCTGCGCGACGACGGCCCACACGGACCCGGGCACGTACTTGCCGAGCTGGGACACCAGGAAGGTGTGGGTGGTGGGGCCCACCGGGATCAGGTGCGCCGTCGCGGCGACGGACTCGCGCCACGAGAGCATGCCGGTGAACACGGCAAGAGCACCCATCGAGCCGGCCGCGACGATGTCCCAGACGCCCATGCGGCCGACCGCGTCGACGAAGTCGCCCCACTGCCGCACGATGGCGACAGTCAGGAACACGACCGCGCCCACCATGAAGAGGTAGGAGACGATCCGGCCGATCACCTTGGTGTTCACGCGAGTGCCTCCACCAGCGGTTCGACGACGGCGCCGGGGGCGGTCGCCGCCCGGCCTGCTTCGCTGCGGCGGGACGCCTCGGCGAGGTGCTCGCGATCGGCGAGCCAGGCCAGCCGTTCGGCGAGCGCAGCGGGATCCGCCGGGTGCACGAGCTCGGCGTGCTCGCCGACCTGACGCCGCTGCGGCGCCGTGTCGGACGTGACGACGACGCAGCCTGCGGCGATGCCCTGGTACACCTTGTTGGGCACCACGCGGAGCCCCTTGGGCGTGTCAGAGAAGATGCCGAGGCACACGTCGTGGTCCGCGACCAGGGCTGGCAGCTGGTCCGGGGCAACCCAGTCGAGCCAGCTCACGTGCGGTAGGTCGCCGGTCGCGGCCTTCGTGGCGGCGAGGTCCTGCCCGGTGCCCACCATCGTGACCTCCAGCTCGACGCCGCGCTCGGACGCGAGGCGCAGGGCCTCCCCGATCACCGGCGCACCCTGCAGCGGCGTGTAGAGCCCGAAGAAGGCGACGCGCAGAGGGCCGTCGACGAAGGACGCGCGTCGGTCGCCGGCGTCGAACCACGCAGCGGGCGCGCCGACGGGGACGACGAGCCCGCGCGCCCCGTCCGGGAGCATCTGCCGGTGCTCCTCGGTGTCGGTCACGACGACGTCGGCGCATCGGATCGCCAGCCGGTCGAGGCTGCGCAGCAGCCGGACGCGCAGGCCCGCGGCCCCACGGTCTGTCGCGGTGTCGCCGGCGAAGATGAGGTGGTCGAGGACGATCGTGGTGCGCGGGTACACGACCCGCGCGAGCAGCACGTCGAAGTGCCCCATGTACCCGACGACGACCGCCCGCGGCGCCCCGTGCGCGCGACGTGCCCGAGCGGCGCCGCCGACCAGCCCTGCCCAGCACGCGACCAGGCGCACCAGGAGCAACGGCAACCGCCACGGCTGCTGGAGCATCCTCACTCGCTCGGCGGTCGTGAAGCCGAGCGGGCGGTTCACCTCCACGACCTGCTGCCCGTGGGCGCGAAGCCCCTCGATGATGACGCCGATCCGCGGGTGCCGGGCGGCGTCGTACGTCCCGAAAGTGACGATCATCGGGTGAGGTCGGCCTCGGCCTCGCGCACCTCGGTGGCAGCCGCGTCGCGCGCCGCACCCGCATACTCCGGGATCTGCCCATACTGCACTTCCTTGAGCCGCTCGAGGGTCTCCTCCAGCAGCACGCGGTTGGTGCGCTGCAGGTCGGCGATGACCAGCAGCGAGAAGCTCAGCAGCGACCCCACCAGCATAGCGACGCCGAAGATCAGGGACTGGACGTGCCCGCCGGCCGTGCCGACGGCCCATAACACAAGGAACCGCACCATCGGGATGAGCGCCGCCACCAGGAACACCAGGCCGAGCGACACGAACACCGTGTGCGGCTTGAACATGATGTAGCTGCGGCCGATGGCCTGGCCCGACTTGCCCATGTGCTGCCAGATGTTCTTGAACAGCCGCGACTCGCGCGTCTTCGGGTTCGTCGTGATCGGCACCGAGGCGATCCGCAGGCGCTTGTTGCCGGCCTGGATGATCGTCTCCATGCAGTAGCTGAACTGCGTGACCACGTTGAGGTGGTACAGCGAGGCGCGCGAGTACGCGCGGAAGCCGCTCGCAGCGTCGGGCAGGTCGGTGCCGGCCGCGAAGTTGACCACCTCGGAGCCGACCTTCTGCATCGCCTTCTTGAAGGGCGAGAAGTGGGCGATCGTTGCGGTCTGGCGGTCGCCGATCGCGATGTCGGCCTCGCCTCGCAGGATCGGCTGCACCAGCTCGGTGATCGACTCCTGCGGGTACTGGTTGTCGCCGTCGGTATTGACCACGATGTCGGCACCGTGCCGGAGCGCGTAGTCGACGCCATCGCGGAACGAGCGTGCCAGGCCCATGTTCCGGGTGTGGTGCACGAAGTGCGTGACCCCGAGGTTGCGGGCCACCTCGACCGTGCGGTCGCTCGAACCGTCATCGATGACGAGGATCTCGATCTCGTCGATACCCGGGATCGCTCGAGGGATCGTCGCGAGCACGAGGGGAAGGGTCTCTTCCTCGTTGAGGCACGGGATCTGGACGAAGAGCTTCATGAAGGCTTCCAGTCGGGGGCATGGGTGCCACGCTCGGCCCCCAGAGTATAGGTGTGCAGTTCGGAGCCTAGGGGAGGATCCCGGCCGTACTCAGGGCCAGGGGAGCCGCCATGCGTGCCTCGACGCCGTTCCTGCGCCCGGCGAGCAGGGCGCCCAACGCCACCACGGCGAAGCCGACGGAGCCCAGCACCACAGTAGCCATCGGCGGCACGGGCGATGCCCACCACTCGACATGGGCGTCGAGGTTGAAACCCGAGCCGTCCATGCCGGTGGTGAACCGCCGGATCTGGACCCACAGCGCGGCCATCTGCGCGGCAACGAGCCCCAGGAGCACGACGGTCGTCTGGACCCTCGTCAGGCGCTCTGCGCTGTTTCGGACCGGGTCCCACAGAGCCGTCATGAGGATCACCGCGACCAGTGGCGTGAGGTACCGACCCTGTACCTCCGCACCGACGTTCGCGCCCGAGAGCTGGAGCAGCAGCAGCGGCAGGACGCAGAACGCGACCACCAGGCCGAGCAGCGAGATCCCCTTCGCCCAGGTCAGCGACCGGAGCCCCCAGAAGACCGCGGCCGCCGCGAACAGCGTGACGGTCACGCTCGTGAGCGCAGGCACGGAGGTGTCCAGCCAGTTGAGCGGCCCCGCCATCGACTCGAGAAGCAGGGACGGCAGCGCAAAGACGTTGCTCGCGAGCAGGCCGAGCCCGCCGGGTCCGCGCCCGTCCATCCCGTTGGCGACCGCCACGCCCTGCGAGCCGGAGACGTAGCCGAGGACGCCGACGACCGCGATCACGGCGGGCAGGGCCGCGTGCCGGGCGTCGGCCCGGAGCCGGTCGGCGTGCAGCACGGCCACCGCCAGCGCGGCGAGCGCGACGTAGGCGCCGGCGTCGCTGCGTGCGGTGGCGGCGAGCAGCGCGCCGGCCAGGGCCACGGCGGCCAGGCCCGCCCGGCGCCCGGTCGAGCTCTCCGCGAGGTACCCGTGGACGCCCACCCACGCGGCCGCCACGCCGGTGACCGCCCAGCCGGAGGGGTTGATCGACGCGACGAGATAGACCCCCATCGGGACGGACGCGAGCAGCAGGCCGGCGGAGACGGTGAGGCGCCCCCGCGGGGATGTGAGGGCGACCGCCGCGCCCAGGAGCGCCACGGCGACGGCTCCGTTGACGAGCCGCATCGTGAACACCGACTCCGTGAAGCGCTTCCCCACGAACAGGTGCATGGCACGGTAGAAGCCGCCCGGGTACTCGCCGTCGTCGACCCGCGGGGTCCACGACGGTTGCAGGCTGATCCGCTCGACGCACGCCCCGGACGCGTCCGGCTGGCGAGCCATGCACGCCGAGGCGTCGACGAGCCGGCGCGGCAGCTCGACCTCCCGCGTCCCGTCCGGGAGCCGCCGCGTGGGGCACGCGCCCTCGACGCCCGGCGGGCACCAGATCGACGCGAGGTGGTAGTCCTCGTCGGGCGTCGCACCGATCGGGGACGCCGTCGCCCAGGACGCGACCCACAGCAGGGCTCCGACCACGACGGCGACGGTTCCGACGACGCGGGCGACCCGTCCCTGGAAGAGGCGCATCAGCCCCTCACGACCGTGAAGCGCGCGTCGGAGCACTCCGCACGAAGGCCTGCCTCCAGCCCGGGGTCAGTGGTGCGGACGGTCACCGGCACGCCCCACGTGCGGATCGCCGAGCACACCTGTGCCTCCGACTCTGGGTCCATGACGTAGGAGAAGTGGCGGATCGGATCGTCCGACGACTCCGACTCGAGCTGCAGCAGCCAGGCATTCAGGAACTTGTCGGTCGTGCGGCCGTGGTAGCGCGCGGCGATCGTGGGTACGCCGTCCTCCGCCACCGCGAACAGGTCGCGGGCGCGCGCCGCGCCGGCGGCGATGCCGGTGCCGCGCGCGACGCCGGCCAGGGGCAGCACCGCGCGGAACCCGGGCATCGGCACCTGGATCATGAGCACCCCGGCGACGGCGGCCGCGCACAGCCCGGCGAGCACCGACTCCAGGCGCGCTGGCCGGATCACTGCCTCAACGCGCGCGAACCGGCGCGGCCCCAGGACGGAGTGGGCCGACGCGAGCAGCAGGACGAGCAGCAGGCAGCACACCGACCAGGCCATCTTGACCGGGTAGTAGCCCCAGGGGTTCGCGCCCGCGCCCGTGCGCTGGAGCACCAGGTAGCCGATCCCGGCTACCGACGCGACGACGACGGTCACCGCGCCGATCAGCCGGTGCGCACTGCGCTCCCGCAGCGCGTGCAGCAGCAGGACGAGCCCCGTGACGATGGTGACGATAGCGACGTGGTGCGAGCTCACCGGCTGGATCCCGCCGTCGACGGCGAGGGCCGCGCCCTCACGCTGCAGGTCGCCGAGTGTGACGAGGGCCCCGTAGGCGCCGACGGCCGCGATCGCACCCGCCCACCAGGCCCAGCGGAACGAGGGGTTGCGAACCAGGTCGCGGACGTTCCGCACGAGCACCACGGCCGCGAGCGCCAGCGGGATCACGGCGAGCGGCGCCCACGTGGCCAGCAGCGCGATGGTCGCGGCCGCGAGCACGACCGCCGCGACGACGGGAGCCTCGCGCGACTCCAGCCACGCGAGCCAGGCGCCCAGAAGGAGCATCAGGGCCAGGCTCGAGTTGTAGAAGCCGAACTGGAATGCGAACCCGACGACGTACCAGCTCATGGCCGCCAGGCCCGTCACCACCGCGGCCGTCGCGCGCAGCGTGGGCGTGCTGCCCCGGGTGGTGCGGAGTGCGACCAGCGCCGCGAGCGCGCACGCCGCGTGGACCACGAGCAGCCACAGCTCGGCCGCCCGGCGCACGTCGTGCCCCAGCAGCTCGCGGGCGGCGAGCCCGCCCCGCCCGACGGCGGCGGCCATGGCGATGAGCCCGGCCGTGAGGGGGGACGAGTTGGGCCGCGCCGCGGCCACGCCGCCGTCGCCGAGCAGCTGGCGGGCAGTGACCATGTTCCACACCGCGTCGTTCTTCATCGCCCACGTCGGCCCCCAGCCGGTGGCGCCCAGCACGGGTCCGAGCGCCGCCATCAGCAGCACCGGGACCACGATGACCAGCGCGCCGACCACGACGGCGCGTCGGTGCGGCACGCGCAGCACGCCCCGACGGGCAAGGAGGGCGATCGGTATGACGGCCGCGACGGTCAGCGCGACTGCCCCGGTTGCGGCGAGCCCCATCCCGGTGAGTGGCGCGAGCCGTAGAAGCACGGCGTACCCGGCGAGCAGGAGCGCCGGGGCACCGGCGGCGGCGAACGGCCAGGAGGTGCGCTGCCCGAGTGCGAGCGTGACGGCGGCGACAGTGGCGAGCACCAGGAGCCAGGGGGTCAGCCCTTCGGTCCAGGCGGCGAGCCCAGCGGCGGTGGCGACGCCCAGGCCCACGAGCCACGGCCTCCCGCCGACGGCGCGCCAGGCGGGGGGTGCGGGGGTGATCGACGGCTCAGGAAGGGTCGTCGGAAGCGGGGATGCGACGGTGCGCATGGCGTGCCTTCGGTCAGAGGACGAGCGCGCCGGCGGCCGGCGCTGCCCAAAGGTTGTGGGCGCCTAGGCTCGTCCCGTGAGTGATGACCGCCTGGCAGTGGCGATGGTAGTGGAGCAGCTGTGGCAACCGGTACCCGGTGGTTCGGGCACCTACATCCGGGAGATCGCCGCAGCGCTGGCGGCCCGCGGCGACGTCGCGCTGCGGGCTGTGCGCGCCTCCGGGCCGGACGGCGACCGCCACGGGCTGCCCGTCGACGTGCCCCTCCAGGCATCCCACCTGCCCCGGGCCGCCCTCTACGAGGCATGGACGCGGCTGCGCGCCCCGCGGGTGCCGGGCCCCCGCCCACAGGTGCTCCACGCGACGACGTGGGCCGTGCCGCCGCGCTCGGCACCGCTGGTGGTCACCGTGCACGACATCGCCTTCCGCCGGAACGCGGATCACTTCACGCCGCGCGGTGTCGCGTTCTTCGAGCGCGCCCTGGCGGTCACGCGGCGCGACGCCGACGCCGTCGTCGTGCCGTCGATCGCGACGCGGGACGACGCCGTGGCCGCCGGGATCGACCCTGACCGCGTCCACGTGGCTCCTCACGGCGTCACCGCCCTGCCGGTGGATGACGCCGCCGCGGCTTCCTTTCGCTCCCGGCACGGGCTGACCCGCCCGTACGTCATGTGGTGCGGGGCGATCGAGCCGCGCAAGAACCTGGGCGTGCTGCTCGACGCGTTCGCGCGGCTCGTGGGCGACACCGACCTCGACCTGGTCCTCGTGGGCCCAGACGGCTGGGGTGGCGCCGCCGACGAACTGCGCGCGCGCCGCGCCGCACTCCCCGCCGACCGGGTCCACGTGCTCGGCTCGGTGCCCTGGCCCGAGCTCCACGAGGCGTACGCCGCGGCCCGCGTGTTCTGCTTCCCTTCGCTGTGGGAGGGGTTCGGCATGCCCGTCCTCGAGGCGCAGGCGCACGGCGTCCCCGTCGTCACGTCGCTGGGCACGTCGATGGCGGAGGTGGCGGGCGACGGCGCGGTGCTGGTCGACCCGCTCGACGCCGACGACGTCGCCGCCGGGATCCGGGCGGCCGCCGGCGAGCGGCACGACGATCTCGCCGCGGCGGCCCGCGCCAACATCGTGGGCTACACGTGGGAACGGTCGGCCGAGCAGCACATGGCCGCCTACCGCGCCGCGCTCGGGCGGGCCTCGTGACGGGGCCACGGGTCCGGGCCGTCGTCGTCACGTGGAACGGGGCCCACCTGCTGCCCGAGTGCCTCGACTCGCTGCTCGCCCAGGACTTCACCCCGGGTGAAATGGAGGTGCTCGTCGTCGACAACGCGAGCACCGACGGCACCGCCGCCCTGCTCGCCGAGAGCTACTCCCAGGTGCGGGTGCTCGCGCTCCCTCGCAACGCCGGGTTCGCCGGTGGCGTCGCGGCCGGCACGGCTGACCTTGTCGCGCCCGGCGCCGACCTGTCGGCGCTCCCCGAGTACGTCGCGCTGCTCAACAACGACGCCCGGTTCGAGCCCGACGCCGTGCGCCTGCTCGTCGACGCGGCCGACGCGGCCGCGGCTGCCGGCGAGCGCGTCGGCGCCGTCACCGCGACCGTGCTGCTGGCCGAGCGGGACCGTGACGGGCGGGTGCTGGTGAACTCCACGGGCAACGTGCTGACAGCCGCCGGGGCCGCGGCCGACCGCGACTACCGGGTGCCGCTCGACGACGTCCAGCCTGCCCGCGACGTGTTCGGGTTCAACGGGGGCGCGTCCCTGCTGCGCACGACGGCGCTTCGCGAGGCGGGCGGGTTCGACGCGCAGCTCTTCCTCTACTACGAGGACACGGACCTCTCGTGGGCCATGCGCGAGCACGGCTGGTCGGTCGTCCACGAGCACGCGGCTCGCGCCCACCACCGCCACATGGCCTCGACCGGCGGCGGGACCAGCCCCACGTTCCGCTACTACAACACCCGCAACTCGCTCATCGTCGTCACTCGCCACGCAGGGGCGGGGGCCGCGCTCAAGAGCCTCGCCCGGCAGACGGCCGGGGCCGTGCTCCGGACGGTTCGCCCTGCCGAGCCGGCCGCCGTCGTTCGCGCCCGATGGCGCGGCCTGGGCGCCTATCTGGGCTGGCTCGTCACGCGACGCGGGCGCGCCTGATCACGGTCCGGAGGCCGACCGACTCTGTCGATCGAGGGGTTGCCCGCCGCTAGGATCTGCCGCGTGACAACCCGCCCCGATCAGCGCGTGCTCATCGTGCTGCCCGCCTGGAACGAACAGGCTGCGATCGCCTCTGTGCTCGACGAGGTGGCGACCGTTCTCCCGTGGGCGGACCTGCTCGTCGTCAACGACGGGTCGACCGACTCCACGGCCGCTGTCGCGCGCGCGACAGGACGGGCCTCGGTGCTCGACCTGCCGCTCAACCTCGGCGTCGGCGGGGCGATGCGGGCCGGGTACAAGTACGCCCATCGCAACGGCTACGACGTGGCCTGCCAGCTCGACTCCGACGGCCAGCACGACCCCGCCGAGGTGCCCCGCCTGCTCGCCGCGATGGCCGACCAGGGCGCGGACGTCGTCATCGGCGCCCGGTTCGCCGGGACCGGCACGTACTCCGTCCGCGGCCCGCGCAAGTGGGCCATGCGGCTGCTGTCAGTGGTCCTGTCGCGTGTGGTCGGCACCCGGCTCACGGACACCACCTCGGGCTTCAAGGCCTCCAACCGCCGCGCCATCGCGCTCTTCGCGCGCGACTACCCGGCCGAGTACCTCGGCGACACGGTCGAGTCGCTCGTCATCTCCGCGCGCGCGGGCCTCAAGGTCACGCAGGTGGGCGTCGAGATGCGCGCCCGCGCCGCCGGCACGCCGTCCCATCATCCGGCCAAGGCCGCGATCTTCCTGGGGCGGGCGATCCTCGCCCTCCTCGTCGCCCTCAGCCGCCCCTCCTCCGAGTCAGGAGATGCCCGTTGAGCGGGTACTGGTTCGCCCTCGTCACCGCAGTCCTGCTCGTCGTCTTCCTCGTGCTGCTGCTGCGCCAGCGTCGCCTGCGGGAAAAGTACGCGGCCACGTGGCTCGTGCTCGCCGTCGTCGTCGTCGTCATCGGGGCGTTCCCCGACCTGGTGACGTGGCTGGCCGACGTGGTCGGCGTCGAGACGCCGAGCAACCTGCTGTTCGCCGGCGCCCTCCTGATCCTGCTGGGCGTCTGCGTCCAGCTCAGCGTCGAGGTCACCACCCTGGAGGAGGAGACGCGCACGCTGGCCGAGGAGGTCGCGATGCTGCGGCTCGACGTCGAGCAGCTCGCCACCCGGCACTCCACCACGGACGCTCCCGGCAATGAGCTCTGAGGCCGCGCGCACCGACCAGGCCGGCCAGCGGACCAGCACCTTGTGGGTGGCGATCGGCCTGGGCCTGTTCGGGCTGTCCAACTTCGTCTTCATCGCCCTGGTCGGCCGCGACCTCGGACCCGCCGGGTCGGCGCCCGTCGGCGTCGCCTGGACGGTGCTCAACGCCCTCGGCATCGGCCTGTTCCAGCCGCTCGAGCAGGACGCCGGGCGGCGCCTCGCCGCCGGGCGGGCCCGCGGAGTGGGTGCCAACCTCGCGCGCGCCGTGCGGCTCGGCCTGTGGGGGTCGGCCGCGATCGTCGTCGTCGGGCTCGCGCTCATGCCGTGGATCGCCGACGCTGTGTTCAGCGGCGCGCGGGAGATCGTCGTCGTGGTGGTGCTCGGCCTGGTGGGCCAGGCGATCGCCTACTACGCACGCGGCGTGCTCGCCGGTTCCGGGCTGTTCGTGCGGTACGGCGCGCAGCTGGCCGCCGACGGCGCGCTGCGCATCGTCCTGGCGGTCGTCCTGTTCGTGCTGCCGACCCAGTCACGGCTGCTGTACGGGCTGGTGCTCGTGGTCGCGCCTGTGGCCGCCACACTGCTCACCGCGGTGCCGCCCACGCTGCTGCGGTTGGCCCGCGCGCACCGTGAGCTCCCGGTCGGGCAGCACCTCGGGTCGCTCGTGGGGGCCTCGTCGTTCGCGCAGCTCCTGGCCAACCTGGGCCCCATCGCCCTCGCCGCGCTCGCGACGCCCGAGCAGCAGGGACTCTCGGGCAGCTTCGTGGCCGGCGTGACGATCGCGCGCATCCCGCTGTTCGTGTTCGCCGCGATCCAGGCCGTGTTCCTGCCCGCCTTGGCCGCGCAGCTCGCGCGGGGCGACCTCGCCGGCTACCGCCGGTCGGTCCGGAACGCGTTCGCCGCCACCGGCGCGCTCGCTCTCGCGGGCGTGCTGGGCCTGTGGCTGCTCGGCCCGTGGGCGCTGCGCCTTGTGTACGGCGACCAGTTCGACCTGTCCCGCGCCACCCTGACTGTCATCGCGGCGTCCGGGGGCGTGTTCATGCTCGCCCAGGTGTGCGCGCAGGCTCTGCTCGCACACGTGCGCGAGCGTCTCGTCGCCATCGGCTGGTTCGGCGGGCTCGTGGTCGCGCTCGTGACGCTGGCGCTGCCGGGCGCCCTCGACCTCCGGGTCGCCTGGGCCCTGACCATCGGCGCGGCGGTGTCGTTCGTCGTCCTCGCGGGCGCGCTCGTCCGTACGGACCGCGCCGCGCAGCCCGCTCCCGTCGAGGTGTCCCCGTGACCGACCTGTCGATCGTCATGCTCGCCTACGGCGAGGAGCCCTACCTCGCCGAGGCCGTCGCCTCCGTGCTCGGCTCGACCGGCGTCGACCTCGAGCTCGTGCTCGTCGACAACGGGACCACGTCGGACGCCGTGGCCGCTCTGCCCGCGGACCCGCGGCTCACGGTGCTGACCCCGGGTACCAACCTCGGCTTCACCGGCGGCGTGAACCTCGGCGCAGAGCACGCACGCGGCTCGTACCTGGGCACCGTCAACAGCGACGCGATCGTCGACCCGGGCACGCTCGCCCAGCTGGTCGACCACCTGGCGGCGCACCCGGGCGTCGGGATCGCGGGAGCTACGATCGTGCTCGCGGACGACCCCGACACCATCAACTCGGCCGGCAACCCCCTCCACGTGCTGGGGCTCAGCTGGGCCGGCGAGATGGGCCGCCCGGCGTCGGGAGTCCCGGCCGTGTCGGCGCCGACGTCGGTGAGCGGCGCCACCATGGTGCTGCGACGTGACCTGTGGACGGAGCTCGGCGGGTTCCCGCTGGAGTTCTTCGCCTACTTCGAGGACATGGAGCTCAGCTGGCGCGTGCGGCAGGCGGGCCTGACGGTCCACGTGCTCGGCACCGCCCGGGCCCGGCACCACTACGAGTTCTCACGCAGCCCGCTCAAGATGTACCTCATCGAGCGCAACCGCTGGCTGCTCCTGCTCACGTGCTTCGAGCGGCGCACACTGGCGGCCCTGGCGCTCCCGCTGCTCGCGTTCGAGCTCGCGATCGGCCTGGTCGCCGCCCTGCAGGGCTGGGGCAGGCAGAAGGCGGCCGGCTGGCACTGGATCCTCACCCACCGCCGGTGGCTGGGCGAGCGCCGCGCCCTCGTCCAGCGCACTCGCACGGTCCCCGACGCCGAGCTCGTCGGCCTGCTGACCGACACGTTCGACCCCGCCCAGACTCCGCTGCCGTCCGCGGCCGCGCCCCTTGAGCACCTCATGCGCGCCTACTGGTGGCTCGCCTCCCGGATCCTGACCCGAAAGCTGCACCGATGACTCTTCTCGACACGCTCCCTGGGTCTCCGCGCTGGGTGCGGTGGATCGCCGAGGGGCGCCGCGTCTCCCCTCGCCGCTCGTTCTGGGCGACGTTCGCCGCGCTGTTCGTCGTCTCGTCGATCTGGGCGATCGCCAACCCGCTCATGGCGTCCGTCGACGAGCCCGCGCACGTCGTCAAGGCGGCGGCGACAGTCAAGCTCGCCGACGACATCTCGGCCGACGGCTACCACACCGGCATCGGCACGGTCATGCTGCCTGGGTTGTACGAGCAGCTAGCGCTGTTTCCGAACTGCTTCGCGTTCCAGCCGGACGTCACGGCCGCGTGCCAGCCCGCCCTCTCGGGCGACCTGGACGCGCTGCGGCCCGTGCAGACATCGGCGATCAACTACAACCCGATGTACTACGCCGTCGTCGGCCTGCCCGCGCTGCTGCCGGGCGGCGGCGAGCACACCGTCTACTTGATGCGCCTGGTCAACGCGGCGTTCGCCGCCGCGGTGCTGGCGATGGCCGCGCGCACGGTGGTGGAGCTGAGGCGCCGCCGCTGGGTGGGCATCGGCCTGGTGCTCTCCCTGACGCCGACCATCGTCAACCTGCTGGGCTCGGTCAACCCGCAGTCCGTCGAGGTGGCTGGCATCGCACTGCTGTGGGTCGCTCTCCTCGCACTGCTGCGCGAGCCCGACCCGGCCCTCACTGTGCGCCGCCTGGTCCGGGTCGTGCTCGGCGCGCTGCTCGTGGCGAACGCGCGCGGCCTGGGGCCGTTCTTCGTCACGCTCGTGGTGCTGATCTGCCTGGTCGCGGTGCCCTGGCGCAAGGTCACGGCGATGTTCACCGACCGGCGTCTGTGGTGGGGCGTCGGCGGAGGCGTTCTCGCCTGCGTGATCGGCACCCTGTGGATCCTGAAGGGGTCCGCCCTGCCGCAGGGTGCGGCCGGCGCGATGGGCTGGCGCGAGGCCGTGTTGTTCAGCATCGGGCACACCAGCGCCTACATCCAACAGCTCATCTCGGCTCTGGGCTGGCTCGACGTCGCGGTGCCGATCTGGGTGTACCTCGCAGCGTCGGCCCTCATCGGGTTCGTCGCGATCCTCGCCTGGTCGATCGGGCGCGGACGCGACCGCCTGGTGCTGCTCGGCACCGCCGCGCTGGTGCTGCTCATGCCCGTGGCGATCCAGGGGATGCAGGCGCAGGCCCTCGGCCCGTTCTGGCAGGGCCGGTACGTGTACCCGCTCGCCATCGGCTTCGTGCTGCTCGCAGGAGTGGCGATCGACGACCGCGCGGACCTGCTACCCGGCTGGCTGCACGCCAACCTCGCCACGACGCTCGGGCTGTCGTTCGCTGCGGTCAACGTCGCGGCGTTCGCCACCAACCTGCACCGCTACGTGAACGGCGCCACGGGCGGTTGGTTCCGCCTGGACGCACACTCGTGGAATCCCCCGCTGAACCCGCTCCTGCTCGTGCTGCTGTACGCGCTCGCCTGGCTCGCGTTCGTGGGCGTGGTGCTGCGCGTGACGTCCGACGGCGAGGACCGCCGCATCACCGTGTGACGCGCGCCAGCCCGACCGGGTGCCGCGCGAGCCTGGCGGGGATCTCACCGACTGGCGCCTACCGTGAGCAGACTTGTTCCGGGTGGAGGTGGCCGTGCGTCGGTTCTGGGGGTTCGTGGCCGCGCTGGTGGCCGTCGCGAGTATCGGCGCCATCGCCTACGTCGCGCTCACGCGCGGCGCGCAGCAGAGCGACGACGCCGAGCCGTCCGGCTCGTCGACGGCGTCCGTGACGGCCGATCCGGCGCCCGTGGTCTCGCCCTCACCGGAGGAGATCACGTCGCCGGCCGCGTCAGCGGAGCCCGCCACGCCCTCGGAAGAGCCGTCGCCGGCCCCTGATCCCGCCGGTTCGACGCTCGCGCCCACGGACCACCGCCAGACCGCGGACGTCACGATCAGCTTCCTCGAGTGGGACGCCGGCGCACAGGCCGTCGAGGCCGCCGGGTACGTCGCGCGGCTCGACTCCGGTGGGACGTGCACGCTCACGCTCACACACGTCGGGACGGCGGTCGCGATGAACGTGGCAGGCGTCCAGGACGTCTCCACCGTGGTGTGCGGTGGGTTCACGGTCCCGCGCGCCAAGCTCACGGCGGGGCCGTGGACGGCGACGCTCCGCTACGAGTCGACCACCCAGGTGGGGGTCTCCGCGCCGGTGCTCGTCGCGGTGCCCTGACCGGGCGGGTAGGAGGAACCGACCCGGCCGGGCACGGTGTCAGTGCTGCCCGGCGATCCGCCGCACGCGCCCTGAGACGCGCCGCGCCAGCTCCGTGGGGCCACCCGCGTTGAGGTACTCGCGCACCAGCTTGATGTCGGCGGCGAAGCTCCAGGGCCGGTGGAACTGCTCGGCACGCGTGTCCGGCAGCCCCAGCTCGTAGGCGAGGTCGGCGGCGCGGCGCGGGAACCGGCAGAAGTCCACGAGGGGCTGGAGCACCGTGGACCACCGGTAGCGGTCGGCGAACGTCGACACCGCGGCGCGGGCGGAGGCGATCGCCTCGTCGTCGAACAGGTACGTCTCCAGGGCCGCGACCAGTGCGTCGACGTCCTCGGGCGGCACGGTGGCGCCGAGGCCGTTCTCGGTGATGAGCGCGTCGAACGTGTCCCCGCCGGTTGCGACGATCGGCAGGCCGGCCCAGAGGTAGTCGAGGATGCGCGTGCGGAAGCTGAACGCCGTCTCGATGTGGTGGAAGTGCGTCGACACGCCCAGGTCGGCGTCGAGCAGGTAGTTGGCCCGCTCGTTGTACGGCACCCAGCCGGAGTTGAAGAACACGTTCTTGCCGGTGAGCCCCAGCTTGTCGCTGAGCTCGCGCAGCTCCCACGCGATCCGCATGTCCGGCACGCCGGGGTTGGGGTGCTTGAGGCCCAGGAAATACAGCTTGACCTCCGGGTGCTCCTTGACCAGGCGGTCGACGGCGCGGACGAGCGTCAGCGGGTCGAACCAGTTGTAGACGCCGCCGCCCCAGAGGATCACCTTGTCGGTCTCGGAGATCCCTGGGACCACGCCCTTGATGCCGTGCGCGGTCTGCACGGGCGCGTCGTCGGCGACACCGAACGGCACGACTGCGACCAGCGAGTCGAGCGAGGCGTCCTCGTCGTACACGCGGGCGTTGATGCGGCCCTGGCCGGCGAGCTGGCCCAGCCAGAAGTCGCGCTGCTTGTCCGAGGCGCACAGCACCAGGTCGGCGCGGCGCAGCTGTTCGTTGAGCACTCGGGTGGTCTCGCGGATCGACGCGGCACGCCCCTCGGGGCCCAGGTCGCGGGCCTGCTCGAGCTGCTCGAGGTGCATCGGGTCGTAGACATCGGCGACGAGGATCTTGGACGACTCGACCAGCCACGGCGCACCCTCGAGCAGGAAGCCCTGGAACACGATGACGTCGGCCCAGTCGGTGTGCTCGCGCAGCTTCGGGCCGGCGGAGTACACGACGTCGAAGTGCGGCGAGGTGACCTTCGCACCGGCCGTCGAGAGCAGGCGGACGTCGGCGAACGGCGAGACGGCCTTGGCGATCTCCCACGCGCGGATCGCCGGCCCGGCCATCTTCTCCAGCAGCGGCTCGCCCGTGACCACGAGCACGCGCTGCTTGGACACGAAGTGCGAGTCGATGCCGAAGGCCTCGACCAGGGCGTCGTGGCCCGCGTTGTAGCCCTCGATCGCGTAGGCGGCCTCGATCGCGTGGCGGAACAGCGGGAACAGCTCGCGATCGGAGCGTCGGCGGTGGGCCTGGAGCTCCTGGCGCACCTCGTGCAGGCCGGTGGTGATCTGCTCGACGAAGTAGTCGACGGCGAGCGGGCCCGTCAGGGCCATCTTCTGCACCTCGACAGTGCCGACGTCGTCGCCCCCGGGGCGCTTCTGCAGGTCCAGCATCGCCGCGTCCGTGCCCGTGCGGGCCACCGAGCGGCGCACGGCGAGCGCCATCGCCGGCGCGAGAGCCTTGGCGAGCGACTCGTCGTCGAGGTTCTTGTACATGCTCAGCAGCGCGTTGCGCTCCAGGAGGTACGACTCCCGGTAGTTGCCGAACTTCTTCATGGTCACGTGGTGCTTGTGGTACGCGACCGAGCCCGGCACGTAGCGCACACGCCAGCCGAGCAGGTTCAGGCGCCAGCCCAGGTCGACGTCCTCGTAGAACATGAAGAAGCGCTCGTCGAACCCGCCGACCTCGCGGTACACCTCCGTCGGGACGAACATCGCGGCGCCCGTGCCGAACAGCACGTCCTTCGCGACGTCGTACTCCGCGGAGTCCGGCCACTCGGCCTCGCGCTTGTAACCCATGCCGTACCAGGTGAGCGACCCGTCGACGTAGTCGACCAGGTTGCCGTCCCAGTCGAGCACCTTGGACGCAACGGACCCGATGGTGGGGTCGGCCTCCATGGCCTCGACGGCCGCACGGATCCAGCCCTCACCGGGACGCGCGTCGTTGTTGATGAACCCGACCCACTCGCCGCTCGCGTGCGCGACGCCGAGGTTGCAGCCTCCCGCGAACCCGAGGTTGCCCCCGGACTCGATGACCTTCGCCGCCGGCACGGCCTCGCGGATCTTCTCCGCGCTGCCGTCCTGAGAGTCGTTGTCGACGACGATCAGCTCGAGCCTGTCGGCCGGCCAGTCCACCTCGTCGAAGTACTTCAGGCACGTGATCGTGTCGTCCGCACCCTTGTAGTTGACGAGGACGACAGAGACGACGCCGTCGCGCTGGGCGGGCGGCTGCACCTCGGTGCCGGTCACAGGACCTCCTGGGACGGTGTTGTCTGGAACAGCGGTCATCCTAGTGGGCGGTCTCCTGGCGCAGGCGCCGTTCGCGCCTGTCACGCAGGATGACGAGAACTCCGCCGCCCACCAGGATCAGCAGACCGGCGCCCGTGCCCCACAGGCCCTCGCGAAGCAGCGGCGTGTGGTACGTGAGCTCGACGACGTGCGTGCCCGCCGAGCCGACGAACACCGCCCCACCGACGTGCTCGGCGGCGATGAGCGGGACAGGCTTGCCGTCCAGCGTGGCCGACCAGCCCTCTCGTCGCAGCGAGTCGGCCACGACCACCCAGCCGGCCCCGGTCGAGGTCACCTCGGCCGAGATCGTGTCAGTGTCCGTGTCGTGCTCGGTCACCGTCGCGGTCGACGTGCCGTCGAGCCCATGGACGTCGTCCGGGTCGTCGAGGATGACGGCGTCCGGGTTCGTCGACGGGTCGGCCATGGCACGCACGCGCGCGTCCGCGTCCGGCTCGGCGATCTCGGCCGACGCCCATCGCACCCGGGCCAACGCCGTCGTCCGCTCGTACACGGTGGCGTCTCCCGTGTGCACCACGTCCAGGCCGTCGCCAGCTGCCGGCAGGATCGGCGTGAAGCCGAGCGTGCCGTCGTCGGCGATCCCGACGTCGAGGCTCGCCGCAGAGGTGCCGGAGCGCAGCCGGAGGGAGATCTGGGCCGTCCACGAAGTGCCCGCCGGGATGTTGTCGGCGTCGAGCGCGACGTTTCCGACGCCTCCGCCGGGGCGGGCCCAGGTCGACGTACTAGCGATCTGCTTCCCGTCAGCGCCCGTGAGGGTCACGACGACGTCGGCGCCCTCGCCGCCCTGCACCGAAAGGCCGGAGGTGCTCAGCTGGAGGCCTCGGACAGGGCCGGTGAACGCGCGCGTCGTCAGCGTCGAGCCGGAGGCGAGGTGGACGCTGCTCGTCGCCGGGACGCCGGCCCCGGGGGCGCCCTCGAGCTGGGCACCCGGATCCTCGACCACGAAGCGCACTGCGAGCCGGTCGAGCACGCCGCTGCGAAGCGACTTCGAGAGGTTCTGTGGAGCGAGCGTCGAGTAGGTGGGCGACAGCAGCATGTCCGGGTCCGCGGCGAGCATGAGCTCGCGCCACTCCGGCGTGATGAACGCGTGCCCCCCCAGGGCTCGCTGGCCGTACAGCGTGCTGGACCCGGGGAGCATCACCTGCGCGACCGTGGCGTAACGGTCGGTGCCGAGGTGCTGGTCCAGGAACTCGTGGGTGGGCGTGACCGGGTACCACATCGACACCGGGTTCTGCGGCCACCAGCTCCGCGCGACGTCGATCGCCGGCACGCCGACGAGCGCAAGGATGCCGAGCGCCGCCACGAGCGATGTCCACCACCTGCCGACGACCCAGGCGACCAGGACCAGCACGACCGTGCCGACCAGGTACACGAGCGCGACGCGCGTCTGCAGGCCCAAGTCCATGCGGTGGGGGGTGTCGCGCCGCGCGACGACGACCGAGTACAGCACCGTGACCAGAACGCCGGCACCGGCGACCAGGCCGAAGACGCGTGCGGCGACAGTCGAGCGGGCCTTCGGCAGTGACGCCAGCTCATCGCGAGCGGTCCTCGGCTCGAGCACCACCTGGAGCCCGAACGCCGCGACGACGGCGGTGAAGAAGCCGATCATCACGCGCAGCCGGGCCACCGGGTTGTTCGAGAAGATCGGCAGGTTCTGGATGGCCCCGAGCAGAGGGCCTCCCAGGTAGACCGCGATGACGGCGACCACCAGCGAGATCACGAAGAACGGGAGCATCCCCGTGCGCGCCTGGCGTCGCGAGCGCAGCGCCAGCCCCACGGCGACGAGCACGACGACGGCCGCGCCCAGGTAAGAGAAGCTCTCGACGGAGTTGGCGCCACCCCACTGGAGCTGTCCGTCCGGCGTGCCCGTCGACCAGGGCAGTACAGCGTTGGAGAGGAAGACGAATGGCAGATGCATCGTCGAGCTCTGCGCGCGCACACTGAAGTCGAGCACCGTGAGCGCGTTCCAGGCGAATGGCATCAGGAGGAACGCGGAGATCAGCGCGCCGAGCGCGACTCCGCCCAGTGCGGCCAGGCCGCCCATGACGACGCTGCGCACCTTGCGGCGCGCGATCGCGGCCCGCACGATCACGTAGGCCGCCCCCGCGTAGAGGGCGTACCCGGTGACGGCGGGGAATCCGCCCAAGAACATCGAGGCGACAGGTATCGCCGTGACCAGCGCCTCGCGCCATCGCGGGCGCACGGCCGCACGGTCGAGCGCCCAGAAGAGCAGAGGGATGAACGCCGCGACGCGCGTCTGGGGCCAGTTGGTCCAGCTCACCATGAACCCGGACGTCACATAGGCGAGCGTGGCGAGAGGCCAGGTCGCCCTGCTCAGCCCCAGCCGCCGCAGGAAGAGCGACATGCCCAGCCCGACGATGACGATCTCGAGCAGCTTCATCGCGCCCGGTGCATAGGCGTGCGGGAGCACCCACCATGCGAGCGACACCGGCGAGAACATGCCCGTGTTGGGCAGGCCGCCGAGCTCGACGCCGCCCTGGTTGTACGGGTTCCACTCGGCGAGCGCCCCGTCACGGGCGACGTTCGCGATCAGCTCGGCCTGCGGCGCGAACCCGTCGACCGTGTCTCCGAGCAGGGGTACGTGCGGCGGCGTCGCCGCCGCGACGACGCCGTCGGTGCGCCACGGGGCGAAGGACTGCAGGATGTCGACGCCGAGGAACGTCGTGCGCCCGATCAGCGAGGTCCCGACTGTCGCGGCCACGAAGAGCGCGAGGACGGCCCAGCCGACGACGGCGACGATCGTGTCCACCCGACCCGCGACCGGGCGGAGCGACTTTTCCTTGCGTGCATGCACGTGCGTGTTCCCTCTCATCGGCGAGTCACAGTAGCGGGTGCCGCACGGCCACTTTCCCAGCCCAGCCGACAGTGCGCCGAATTGCGGCGCAGGACCCGCGCATGGCCGCACGGTCCCACTGCGCAAGACGGTAGAGTCGACGCGCTTCGTCCGTGTTCCGGGCGTGGCAGGCGAAGTGGAGGACGAAGCACGCCATGACCGTGGAAACGCCCGATCGCGCCGCGCACCTCGCGGCGGAGCCGTTGCGCCCTGCGGGGCCGCGACGCGGCTTCGCCAGCGGGACGCTGGACTCGATCAAGGACCTGCTCGCGCACCGCGAGCTGCTCGGCATGCTCGTGCGCCGCGAGCTCAAGGCGCGGTACAAGGACAGCACGCTCGGCTTCATCTGGAGCCTCGGGCGGCCGCTGGCCATGCTCGCCATCTACTACCTGGTGCTTGGCCAGTTCATGGGTGCGGCGCGGGGAACGCAGCAGTTCGCCGTCTTCATCTACGCCGGCCTGACGGCCTGGGGTTTCTACTCCGAGGCGATCATGGCGGGCACGGGCTCGATCATCGCCAACAGCGGCCTGGTCAAGAAGGTGTACCTGCCGCGCGAGATCTTCCCGCTCGCGTCGATCGGCTCCGCGCTGTTCAACTTCGCGGTGCAGCTCGTGATCCTGCTGCTCGCGACCGTGCTGGTGGGTCAGTTCCCCACGGGCTCGCGGTGGCTGTACTTCCTGCTCGCGGTGATCGTGCTGGTCGTCTACTCGACCGCGTTCGCGCTGGTCCTGGGCGCGGTGAACGTCTACCTGCGCGACGTCCAGTACCTGGTCGAGATCGCGATCATGATCCTCATGTGGGTCTCCCCCGTCGTGTACCGGTGGGACTTCGTCCAGGACACGCTGAACCGGGTCTGGCACAACAACGGGCTGGTGCACGCGGCGATGGAGGTCTACCTCGCCAACCCGGCCACGCTGGCCGTGCTCGGCTTCCAGAAGACCTTCTGGGTGGCCGGTGACACCGCGTACGGGGACATCCCGGCCGCCCCCGCCGTGCCGCACCTCATGGAGCGCATGGGCATCGCGATCGTGGTGGGCCTGCTGCTGCTTTGGGTGGCCCAGCGCGTGTTCGCCCGCCTGCAGGCCAACTTCGCCCAGGAGCTGTGATGACCACCGTCGTCGAGATCGAGAACCTCTCCAAGCACTTCACCATCCGCAAGGAGAAGTCGCTGAAGGAGCGGGTGGTCAACTTCGGCCGCTCCCAGAAGCACAAGGAAGACTTCTGGGCGCTGCGCGACGTCAGCCTCAGCATCAACTCCGGTGAGACCGTGGGCCTCATCGGCCCCAACGGCTCCGGCAAGTCGACGCTGCTGAAGATGATCGGCGGCATCCTCCAGCCCGACAAAGGCTCCGTGAGCATCCGCGGACGCCTGGCGGCGCTGCTGGAGCTCGGCGCCGGCTTCCACCCGGACCTCACGGGCCGCGAGAACGTCTACCTCAACGCCTCGATCCTAGGTCTGTCCCGCGAGCAGACCGACAAGTACTTCGACGCAATCGTCGACTTCTCCGGCATCGAGAAGTTCATCGACACCCAGGTGAAGTTCTACTCGTCCGGCATGTACGTACGCCTGGCCTTCGCCGTCGCGGTCCACGTGGACCCCGACATCCTGCTCGTGGACGAGGTCCTGGCGGTGGGCGACGAACCCTTCCAGCGCAAGTGCCTGGAGCGCATCCGCCAGTTCCAGTCCGAGGGCCGCACCATCGTGCTGGTCACGCACGGGCTCGACCAGGTCGACGAGTTCTGCGACCGCGCCGTCGTGCTCGAGTCCGGGCACGTGGTCACCGACGGCAGCCCCCGCGAGGCGCTGCGCAGCCTGCGAGCCGACTTCGAGGAGGCCCGGCAGGAGGAGCGCGAGCGCGAGCTCGCCGAGGCCGCCGACGCCCGCCCTGAGCTCGCCGCACGGTTCACCGGCATCGCCCTGCAGTCCGACTCCGGGCAGACCGGGCGCCCGACGCTCGCCACCGGCGAGGGGCTCATGGTGGCCATGGAGATCGACTCGCCGGCCCCCGTGGCCGACCCGGTCATCGAGGTCGGGGTGGCGACGCCGCTGGGCCAGCCCGTCTACGCGACGAGCACACGCCTGCTGGGCATCTCGCTGCACGACCTCAAGCCGACGTCGCGGTTCCAGATCCACCTCACCAACATGCGCCTCGGCGAGGGCGACTACTCGGTTCGCGTGGGCCTCACGCTGCCCGACGGCACCGAGGTGCACCGGGTGCCGGAGGCCGGGCAGTTCGCCGTCGCGGGCAGCGGCCTGTCGCACGGCATCGCGGTCGCCGATGCCGACTTCCTCGCGCTGGACTGACGCGTCTTTTCGCGACGAAGGGTCCGAGGCGTTCTCGCCTCGGACCCTTCGTCGCGTGCCGCCCGCCGTCACGGCAGGGACGGGGCGGCCTCCCGCCTGTACCAGCGCCGCTCCGCCACGGCCGTCTCCCCCG
>Ga0082212_10000971_pt1 | contig 42113 bp, 29 predicted proteins | sample TergutNt197P3_FD_71548 | JGI IMG/M metagenome (GOLD analysis project Ga0082212, IMG submission 71548) | Neocapritermes taracua P3 segment gut microbial communities from Petit-Saut dam, French Guiana - Nt197 P3 | ecosystem: Host-associated > Arthropoda: Insects > Digestive system > Gut ...
TCTATTGCTCTATATCTTAACGAACCGCTGTATACGAGACCCGTACGTACAGTGGTGTGAGAGGCTCTCCCTGCCGATTCTTTCGGCAGGGCAGCCTACTCGATACGGGCTATATTCTGTTCCTGACAAAATATAGGTTGGGATGGAGCGCTACTTTACATAAGGCATCTTTTTACCTGCCTTTTTCATAAAACTCTCTACTATCAATTTTGGGTTATTTCCATCTAATTTCTGACTATACGTCCAAATTGTTTTTTTGTTTGCACAATCAATAATGCCCATGTTTCCCATTACTTCATCTGTAAGCAACATCAGCCCCCACTGATTTGTAGCGACCGCCATCGCCACTGCCTGGGTTTCGGTAAAAGGTTTGTACAATTCAAAATTTGAAACGATAAGCCCGTCAACGCCTAAAATTTCGCATATTTGTGCATCCGTTATAAGCGTTTCAGGATAACCTGCGTTTTTAAGTCGGGTATTGGTAACTTCAGGGTCCTGAATATCAACGGATACTTTTCCTTCAGATTTAGCCTTTTGCATCCAAGCGTAAATTGCCTGTTGAAAATTCCGAGACTCGGCTTCTTCCTGTTTTTCAAGAATTTCCGCAACAACTTTTCTGTTAGCCCATTTTGATGGAATAGAAACTAATGACGGCATAACAGCAACAGACTTGTGATGCTTTTGTGCTAATGTTTTGCCATCCACACTGTAAAATGTTTTAGCGCATGACGATGCCAAAAGTGCGAACGTTAGCGCAATCACCGAAATTTTTAATACTGATTTCATGTTCATGATTTTTAATAATTGATTAATAAAATAGCAACCCTTTCAAAATATTTTTTCACCATTCAATCCCTAAATACGTGTCGGGAGCAACTTCCAAATTAATAGGCACTTCTATTCATATCTTTTCCCACTTTTGATTCTTCAAAGAGCCGAAGTGCGTAAAAACGCTCTGAAAATTCGCCCCAAAGATAAATGTTATTATTGAATAACCAACAATTTCCTCTAAAAAAGTTTAGACCGTTCCCATGAAAAGACCGGTTTGACAAGAAACTGATCGCCGGCACCGATGTTGCAAATCCAGGCGTCATCACCCGGTTTGAAAGCCATGCCGACCGGTTCTGTTACTGTCAGCGTGTCTCTTTTCAGTGATTTTAGTACGCCCGCCGGACGATAATGGCTGTCGAGGATGGTGGCACCGGTATAGAAATCATAAAAAGGCAAGTCGGTATGGGTTGTCAGCTCGTTCCCGTCCGTTTTTTCAACACGGAAAAGCCCGGTCAAAAGGTCATCGTTTACTTGAACATTCAACTGCGTGCCGGAAACGGTGATGGATGATAGCGGGTGGACGGTTGTACGGAAAGCGTTGGTAAAATAGGCAACCTGGCCTTGTCCGCCATTGTGAATGGAGTGAAGCCGTGACGAAGCCGGCATTTCTACCTGGATGGTACGTTGCAGGGCATCGACTGAAACAACTTTGCCTGTGACCGGTTCGGCAGTGAATTTTTCCCCTTTACAGTGAAGATAGGAACCGCAACTGAAAAATGCACGGACAAGTTTCCCTGTTTTGTCGAGTGTTACTACCGTGCTGACAGCATCCGTTTGCAGGCGGTAACGGTTGAGTTTTTTCGCCGAACCCGAAGGGTCGTGGATGATGATATCCGTAAAGTTGCCCCTGTCAACAAGAACAACATGACCGGCGCCTTTATCGGGTTTTGCCGTCTGTGCGTCATTCAACAGGTTTTTCTCGCCCTTAAACGGTTCCAGAACGCTTACAAACGTACTTTTCAGCGGCGTATCCCCGTCGGCACTGTTCGTGCAAATCAGAAATTTGACGATGTGGTTTTTGGCGCGCGGTTTGTCGTAAGCATCAGCCAAATGAAGTTCCTGTCCCGGCGTGGTGAGCGGGATAATCCGTAACCGTGCGTCTTCGTCTCTCAAATGGCAAAACGTGACGTTGCCCTTTCCGCTTTTCAATTGCCGTACATTGAACAAATGCTGGAACCCGGAGCCGCCATACCCGTTGTATCCGGTTTCTTTCCCCTGTTTCAACAGTCTTTCGTCATCATATAAATACCCTGCTTCCACCGTTTTTCCGGCAAATGTGCCGGGTAAAATGTCGCCCCATTCGCCATCGGCAAGATACGTTTTTCCCGGTGGACCGTGTAATAAATAGTCGTGTCGCGAACCGCCGCAAACATTGAAAAAATCGACCAGGTAGCTCTGCCCGTCTTCCGTATCGACCATGAACAGGCTGCGCCTGTATGCTGTCGTTTGCCGATAGGCGGACGAAGAAGCATCCATCGTACGGGCGAAGCCGCCAGCTGCAAAATCGTGCAACTGTCCGTTTGTATTTTGTGCCTGGCGTTTTTGATCGACGACCACCGTGTTATGTGCGACGGTATTCGACGACCATGTGTAGACTTCCGGCACGTAGGTGTTCATCGCATCGGGATAACCCAAGTCGGGCATCATTTTCTGTCCGCCGGCAAAAACTTCAAAATTCAAATAATCCCAATGATAGTGTGCGTAATGTCTGCCGTAAGTAAAAGCGACCGCTGTTTCGTCGGATTTACCGTTCAGTATCCCGACACCGTAGCCTGCAAAAAGGCGCGACGGCTGCACGCCGACAGCCCGTTTATCGTGTAGCGCGGGAAAGGCGGGAAGCGGTCGGCGGAACAGCGACTGAAAGGAAATGAAACTGTCTTCTCCCGACAGGTTGATCCATGGCAGGTAGCGCGGGTCGTGATACAAATTGTAGGCAGCCTGATAAACGTCGGGCGACCGGGCGGTAAGTCCTCCCAGTGACGAGCCCGAATCGCCAATGTCGGGGGTATATTTCCCGATGGCAACCATGTCAAGCGGAACATCATAAATCTCCCGGAACCGGAATGTGGCAAACAGGTCTTTATAACCGGCAGGCAGTTTTTCTTCGATTTGCATGAAGCTCTGAAGCCAGCCAGCATTATAGCCCGGCGATTCAAAAGGATTTCCATCCCTGAAAATATTATTGTAAATGGCGTACTTGACGCTGCTTTGCAACCTGACCGGCGACGGTTCGTAGAGAATTGTCCGGAGCGCTTTTTCTATTCCGGCGTACTGGCGCGCCAGTTGCAGTGTAATCATGGAACGCTGATGCGTGCCGTAATTCCCCTTTATCTTTTGGGCTTCAATCGCGTCTATTCCTTCTTCCAGCAGATTGGCCTCGATGAACGCCCGGATTTGTTCGCCAGTTTTTCCAGTATGTGCTTGCAGGTATAAATCCGTATCGACGGTTTCCCAAACCATATCATAAGCCTCCGCAGCCCAGTCGATCACGTTTGTCTCCCAAATAGCGTTCAGTATCTTGCCCGGATACCGCTCGCCCCGACTTTTCTGCATCACACCGTAGCGCGACTGGTCTTCGTGATCCATGGAGGGATAAACCGTTGCTAATCGATACAGCATAAACGCTGCTTTTGAAGCATACCGGTTATCGCCGGTAAGCAGATAGGCACGCGCCAGGTTCAACATACCGGGCAGGAGATGACTGAACCAGATCCATTGATTGGCATGGGCCACAAACCAGTAACGCTCGCCGTCGGGCGCTATCCATCCCCAGCCGTCATCCGCAAATTCCGCATCCGGGTCGAATTTACCTTTGAAATCACTTTGATAGTAAGCTGCATAATCATTCGACGGAAAGACCTGGCCATCAACCGGACACCGTACCTGAAAAGGATGCTTCATGTCAATAATCCAGGGATAGCCGCCACCAATCTTAAATACCGTGTCGCCATGAACGGGGCAACCTTTGGCACACAGGTCGAACCCGCGCGGTACCCGTGCATCCGCCATCAACAAGGTAAGTTCGTCGTCAGAAAAAGTCAGCATCTTATCGGCCGACTGAAGAATTTGTTCTTTGATTGCTTTTGCCGATGCGTATTGCCGGATATTTTCCTGCGCCAGGGTAACCAGACTGTCGGAATAGATCATCCTGCCTGTTTTCAGCGGGAATTGCAGTTGCCTTTCAGGCGCCTGCTGAAAGGGCGGGATAACCAAATGGTCGGTTTTTTGAGCAAAAACAGAAACCGTCAAACAAAAACTGAACAGAAAAGGAATAAAGTAACGCATCATCAATTCATATTAGTAACAGTTCCGAGCGAGGCTTCCAAGTCAGCCTGCTCGTACACAAATCCAAAAAACAGTGCAGTATACCAGAGTGCGAGCTGTTTGGCCATTTCATCCCTTGCCGAGAAGTCATTTTCGACTGCTGTCGTTACTTCCTTTACGGTGGAGCAGATGAAGCCGCGCCTGCTCATGTCGATCATACCGCCCGGCGATATCAGCAGACAGCAGTTTATTGCAAAGCCCGCATAGATGAGATGGTTAATGCCATGCCGGGCACACACGGCCTGCAGTTCGTCGGAATCTGTTACCATATATTCGCCGGGAAGCGGTTTGACGCTTTCATGAATATCGCGCACCTGTTGCGCGCCTCTGATTCCTTCCAGGTTCTCCGTACCGGGATGTACATTTGCATTGCGGAATTTATGATACGCGCCGATAACCGGATCGGACGCCGGATTCGGCATGGCAAATTGCTTCGCTTTCCGGCTTTCCGACAGCTGTTCACCGATGAGTTCCTGCGTTTGCCGGTAGGCATCATAGTTGCGGACATAATCGCCGCTTTCAATGTGTATCACGCGGACACCTGCATCCCGGAAAGTCTTCAACAGCGCAGGCATCCTTTCCTTATAAATCGCTGCCGCACGCGGCAAATATTCGACGGCGCTGTAAATACCCGGATACAGTTTCTGATCCGGATTGTCCCAGGCGTGCATCACACACAGCGCCGTATGTTCGAGGTTGAGTGGCAAAACCGTCTTTCCCCATCCGCCGAAGCCTTCGGCAGGCACATCCAAGTTGTAATCCGCACCGAAATGGGCGTAATACCCGGTCGGCACTTCGATTTGTTTTTTCTGCCGCGTTTCGGAAGCCGAAATATTTGCATCCACTGTCATCCTGTATATCCAACCGTCGGTACCGACCGCCCATACATCGTTTCCTTTCACGCACACATCCAGAAAACTGGCGCCCACCCCGCCTGTTTTCAACAGGATATTGCCGGAGTTTTGATCGATGATATAGCAACTTTCTCTTCCGACGGCGATGATGTTTTTTCCGAATTTTCTAATTTGAGCGCCCGGAAGTCGGGCCTCGATCGGTTTTACATCCAACGATTCGGGGTCCAGCAAACACAGTTCCTGCCCAATGGAAATGATGCCCTTGTTACCGTTTACGCAAATCGACCCCAGACTTTTGGCGGTTTCCGTTTTTTTTACTATTTTTCCGTCGGAGGTCATTCTACAAATGTATTTCGGGGCGTCGTTGACCGAAGGCAGGCCGTTGCCATGTTTTGAAGTGGTAAAGATGACCGACTCGTTATAGATCGTCAACGCGTCGATGGCGTTTTCGCCGATAAGGTCGGGAAACAGCGTTATTTCGCCACTATTCACGTCCCATCGGGTGATAGCCGAGCCATACGTGCCGTAATTTGCCATCCATCCGGTCCAGATTACGCCGTCGCCGTTCGTGATGCTGCGGGTATGCGGGCGGATATAAGCGGGCGCCACGCTTCTTACCATTTTCGGGTTAAGTCCGCCACGCATGTCCCATGGCTCTTTCGGGTCGTACACAATGTGCTCTCCCCCCGCGTAGGCCGTAAAATAAATCTTCCCGCCGTATGGAACGACGCCGTAGCACTCGCCACCCGACCTGCTAACATCAAGTGTGTTGACTGTCTCGCCTGTTTTCGGGTCGTAGCAGAAGGCGGTCATCCCGAACGATGACGTCCCCCAAACCTTGCCTTCATCATCAACGGCAATCCCAAAAGCGCAGGTAGGCGGCGGCGCTACCGGATAGCTTTGATATTCGGGTTCGAGCGCCGATTTTTTCAGTTTGTATATTTCCTGCCCCTGAAAGCCGATGAAATCGCCGTTTTCAAGTTGATATGGACTGGGAAGTTTTAAGGATGCTATGCGCGGGTCCTGTTTTTTGTTTACCTCGGCCAAATATTTTTCGAAAATCGGGTTGCTTTTGGATAGGGCTTCCGTTTCGTTCAGCTGAAAAGGGCGGTCGAACAGTTTATTTCCCGTATACGGATCAAGCAGTTCATTTCCGTTTTCGCCGGATACGCAAACGAAATCACGGGACAGGTAGCTTATCGAATAGCCGTCTTTGTGAAACTGGGAGAATTTTTTTGTTTCAAGGTCATACGTAAAAATGCGGTTCGTGCTGTATCCGCACTGAATAAAGAGCAGACCGGGGACGTCACACTTCACATTCCTTGAATACCAGTTTTTTTCATCGGGGTCTACCCTGCCAAGGTCAGTTATCGCATGTGTCGCGGGGTCGTATTTCATCAGGCGGCATGCGGCGTAAGTGCCGCCGTACACAAAGCCGTCGGAAGCCCGTTCCAGCGTCCAGATATAGGTCACGCCGGGCGCCTTGGCCGGTTCGCCTTTGAATTTCCGGCTTTTAAGGTCGAAATTGTAAATCAGCGCGGCATTCGGGCAGGAGCCGATTAGCAGCGCATCGTCGTACTGGCAAAGCGCCCAAGCCCCGTGATCGCCGGGCGTCTCATAACTTTCACCTGTAAGGGTCTCGGGGTCAATGATGACTAACATGCCGCATTTCGCAGCCGAGAAGGTGTGTAGCGCAATCTTTTCCTTCCCGTCCAGCGGGTCTTTGATGGTGATGCGCCCCAGCATGTTGAAGTTTCTGGAGGGCATGGCGACTTTTTTAAATTCATTCTGACCGGTTTGCGCGTTCAGCAGTCCGCAACAAACGGTTGCGAGCAAAACAAGCATTGATAGTTTTTTAAACATGTAATTCATAATAACTTATATTATTTCAATAAAAAAATGACGTTTTGAGTCGCTCGTCATTGCGAGGCACGAAGTAATCCAGAAAGTACCATAATACGCTGTTTGTCACTGGATTGCTTCGCAAGCTCGCAATGACGGGATGCGACAATTTGAAATGCACCCGTCAACGGACATGCAAAGATAATGATTTTTCTAAGTAACCGGCGCCTCGGATATAAAAATAAATGTATTTATTTTGTATATCGCTCGGCTTGCGCTACCTTTGCATCGCAAAACATCGCAAAACATCGCAAACATCGTAAAATAATGAATTTATGAAAAGGAAAGTGTTATTACTATTTATCAGCGGTTTCTATTGCTTTTATGCTGGTGCTCAATCGTTTCAGGACGAATTCATCAAAGCGTTCAACAGGAATGACATGACGAAAGCAGAGGAAATTCTCAAGGCATGGGATTTGTCCAATGCCAATGATCCGGAACTGTATATTGCCTTTTTTAATTTTTATACCTTCAAGAGCATGAACGCCAAAGGTCCGATGACGACCGGGTATGACCGACATTATTCAAAACAGGCACTGGAATTTATCACAGAGGGCATCGAACGTTTCCCGTTGCGGCTCGACATGCGTGTTGCCAAAATATACCTGCTTAGCGAACTGAAGGCATATCCCGAATTTGTTTCGGAAATTCTAAAGTTGATAGTTTTTTCCAATAAAATTAAAAATGATTGGAAAGACACGGATTTTCTTTCAGTTGAGAATGCGGATGACACGTTTTTCGGATTCGTGACGGAATGTCAGGAAATATTGTTTTCAAAAGAAGACAGCACGCTATTCAAGGATATCTTGCGAATTTCGGATGAAATGTTGAAATATTATCCCAAACATGTTCAAAGCAGGATTGCCGTATCGACGGTCTATATTGCCCAAAAGGAATTTGACAAATCATTGAATTCACTTTTGAAAGCGCTTGAGATGGAGCGTACGAATGTGATCACGCTGTTTAATATCGCGTATGTATATGTCCTTAAAGGTGACGCGACGAATGCAAGGAAGTACTACGAATTGACGATCAAGCATAGTGGCGAGAAAGAGATAAAAATAAAGGAAGCAGCCGAGAAAGAGCTAAAATCATTGCCATAGCGGGGAAATGACCAATCAAAATATACCTACGGAGCTTGGGACTGAAAAGATAAGTAAGTTGCTGAGGCAATATGCCATACCGGCCATTATTGCCATGACGGCTTCCTCGTTGTATAATATGGTCGACAGTATTTTTATCGGACATGGTGTAGGGGCGCTGGCTATTTCGGGGCTTGCCGTCACGTTTCCGTTCATGAATATTTCGGCTGCTTTCGGCACTTTGGTAGGGGTTGGCGCGAGTACGCTTGTTTCGGTCAGGTTAGGGCAAAAAGACTACGCTTCCGCACAAAAAGTGTTGGGCAATGTGATTGTTTTGAATATCATCATCGGCATCGTGTTTATGATTGTGTCGCTGATTTTTATGGATTCCATCCTGTATTTTTTCGGGGCAGGCGAGGAGACCGTTGCTTATGCACGCGAATACATGATTATCATCTTGCTCGGCAATGTTGTCACGCATCTTTATTTTGGTCTGAACAATGTGCTTCGCGCGTCGGGCCATCCCCGCAAGGCCATGATGCTTACTGTCCTGACGGTGGCGCTTAACACGTTGCTCGATCCACTTTTTATCTTTGTCTTCAAATGGGGGATTCAGGGGGCGGCGATAGCCACGGTCTTGTCGCAGTTCGTTTCGCTTGTTTGTCAGCTGAACCTGTTCAACGACAAGCGCGCTTTGTTACATTTCCAGCAGGGAATTTTCAAAGTTGATCTCCGTCTCGCGAAGGACATGTTTGCGATCGGGCTATCGCCTTTTTTGATGAATGTGGCATCGTGTTTTATCGTTATTCTGATCAATAACGGGATGAAAGCCCACAGCGGCGATTTGGCTATTGGGGCGTTTGGCATCGTAAACCGTTTTTCGTTTATGTTTATCATGATTGTGCTGGGACTCAATCAGGGCATGCAACCGATAGCAGGCTTCAATTATGGTGCAAGGAATTTCGCGCGCGTGCAGGAGGTACTTCGGTTGACGATCCTTTTTGCGATCATCGTCACCACCTCTTCCTTTTTGATAGGCGAGTTTTTCCCCGAAGCAGTTGCGCGCATGTTTACCGGCGAAGAGGAACTGATCGGCTTGTCGGTTTACGGTTTGCGCATCACAGTCATGTTTTACCCGTTGATTGGCGCGCAGATCGTCATCTCTTCCTTTTTTCAGAGTATCGGAAAGGCCGGAAAAGCCATCATCCTGTCGCTTACGCGGCAAGTCATTGTGATGATCCCCTGCTTGATTGTTCTTCCGAAGTTCTATGGCGTGACAGGTGTATGGGCGAGTATGCCGGTATCTGATTTTATTGCATTTATCGTATCGACAAGCATGATTTATTATCAGCTGAAAAAAATCAAAACCGAGGCACTGTGATTGTCACAGTTTATTTTCAGTTTCGAGCGGAAATTTCACAGGCGCCTGGTCGCGCGTGGAACGGTAGATGGCCGTAAAAAGCTCCACGGTACGACGTCCGGCTGCTCCATCGACCAATGGCTCGCGGCCTTCGTCGAGTGCCTGCAGAAAGTCCTCAATCTGCCGTTCCATGTAATATACGGTGGGGTCGATGCTTTCGAACAGTTTGCTGTCTTCGCGTACCCACCCGTCAAGAAGCTGCTCTTCGCCCGGCACCGTCCACAGGTCGTTCACCGGCGGCTCAAGCACCGACGACATGCCGGCGATGAACATGGCGCCACCATCGGTCTGAACACCTGCTGAGGCGCCGTTGCTGCCGTGTATCTGCACTTTTCCGTAAATCCCCGGTTTTTGGGCATTGCTCACGATGATATTGCCGATGCCTCCGTTTTTGAATTTCAGGATGGCCAGCGCCGTATCGTCCACTTCGATATAGGGATGGTTCAGGTTGCGCCATACGCCATACACTTCGTCCACTTCGCCCATGAACCAGAGGAGGATGTCAAGTTGATGGGGTGCCTGATTGACCAAAACGCCGCCTCCTTCCATGTCCCATGTTCCCCGCCACGGGTCGGAATCGTAGTAAGCCTTGTCGCGCCAGCCAAGCATGTTGACGGTTCCCAGCACAGGCGTGCCTATTTTACCGTCGTCGATCGCTTTCCGAATCCGCTGCACAGGCGCGTACCACCGGCGCTGGCTGATCACGCCGAGGCGAACGCCAGCCGTCCGGCAGGCTTCGATGATCGCATCGCAATCATCAAGCGAAGCGGCCAGCGGCTTTTCGACCAATACATGAGCGCCTGCGCGCGCCGCCTCAGTCGCTGCCTCTTTGTGGAACGGGTGCGGGTTACAGACGATGGCGAGGTCGATGCGGTTTTCACGAATCATGGCGTGGATGTCGCCGTAATGCTTTGTGCCATAGTTAGCGGCAAACGTTTCGGCTGTCTCGCGGGTACGGCTCCACACGGCGGCAAGGGTTGCATGCGGCAGATTGCCAATCGCTTTGGCATGAAGATGGGCCACCTTGCCGCATCCAAGAATGGCAATGTTGTAATTTTTCATAATCAAAAGTCACTTTTTGTCTATTGCGGCGTAAAAGTAGACAAAAAAAACGATTATTAAAGCATAATGACTACTTTTTTCAAGCACCACACGAGACGGCACAAAACAAAAGCCGTCTACCTTCACAGGCAGACGACTTCCTAACAATTTAAAAAATAATATAATGAAAACAAATCTGTGTTTGTCACTTTGATGCTTCTTCAATAGAAACGGCAACAGCAACTGTTGCACCGACCATTGGGTTGTTGCCCATCCCGAGGAATCCCATCATTTCGACATGTGCCGGAACCGACGAGGAGCCGGCAAACTGTGCGTCGCTGTGCATCCGTCCCATGGTGTCGGTCATCCCGTACGATGCGGGGCCTGCAGCCATGTTATCCGGATGAAGCGTGCGTCCCGTACCGCCGCCCGAGGCAACGGAGAAGTAATTCCTGCCCTTTTCAAAGCGTTCTTTCTTGTAGGTTCCGGCCACCGGATGCTGGAAACGGGTCGGATTCGTCGAGTTACCCGTGATGGATACATCCACATCTTCTTTCCACATGACGGCAACACCTTCGCGCACATCGTCGACGCCATAGCAGTTGACCTTCGCACGCAGCCCTTCGGAATATTTCTTCACTTCAACGACATTCAGTTCGCCGGTGAAATAGTCAAACGCCGTTTGCACATACGTGAATCCGTTGATGCGGGAGATAACTTTTGCGGCATCCTTGCCCAGTCCGTTCAGGATGACACGCAGCGGTTCCTTGCGTACCTTGTTCGCTTTTTCTGCAATTTTGATGGCGCCTTCGGCTGCGGCGAACGATTCATGTCCGGCAAGGAAAGCGAAGCATTTTGTTTCCTCGCGCAACAACCGGGCTGCAAGGTTCCCATGGCCGAGACCCACTTTGCGGTCATCGGCTACCGATCCATTAATACAGAAGGCCTGCAGACCTTCACCGATGGCTTCTGCTGCATCTGCAGCGATGACACATCCTTTCTTAATGGCGATGGCTGCGCCAACCACATAAGCCCATTTCGCATTTTCGAAACAGATAGGCTGTGTTTCTTCACATATCTGATAGGGGTCGATGCCCTTTGCATCGCAGATGGCTTCGGCCTCTTCCATGCTGTTGATCCCGTAACCTTTCAATACATTGAGGATATTGTCGATACGACGATGCTGACTTTCAAATTTTACTTCATGTTTTGCCATTTTCAATTCCTCCTTATTATTCGTTACGCGGGTCAATATATTTAACGGCTTCGTTGAAACGTCCGTAGCTACTCTTCGATTTTTCGAGCGCATCTTGCGGCGCTATGCCTTTTTTGATCATCTCCATCATTTTTCCAAGGTGTATGAACTCATAACCGATAACTTCACCGTCGGCGTCAAGTCCCATGCGGGTGCAATACCCCTCAGCCATCTCCAGGTAGCGGGGTCCTTTTGCCAGCGTGCCGAACATGGTGCCAACCTGCGAACGCAATCCTTTTCCAAGGTCTTCGAGGCTTCCTCCGATCACAAGCCCGCCTTCCGAAAAGGCCGATTGCGTGCGTCCGTAGGCTATTTGCAGGAATAACTCGCGCATGGCGGTGTTGATGGCATCGCAAACGAGGTCGGTGTTCAACGCTTCCAATATCGTCTTGCCCGGTAAAATCTCGGAAGCCATCGCCGCAGAGTGGGTCATCCCCGAACAGCCGATCGTTTCGACCAGCGCTTCCTGAATGATACCGTCCTTGACGTTCAAGGTCAGCTTGCAGGCGCCTTGCTGCGGCGCACACCAACCAATCCCGTGCGTAAAACCGGACACATCCTTTACCTCTTTTACCCTTACCCATTTACCTTCTGCAGGAATGGGCGCCGAAGCATGTGTCGTTCCTTTTTTGACAACACACATGTGTTCTACTTCGTGTGAATACATCATATTCTAATCAATTACCTTATTTTTTACTAACGCTTGAAAACTCTATCCGTAAAAAACAATGGAACGGTGCGATACATTGTTTTTCGGCTGCAAATATAATATATTTTTAAATAATGCACAAAAAATAAAAAAAAAATTTTTCTCATGCCGCAAAACAGTCATAAATTTTCAATAGCTGCAATTAATAATTGCACGTCTTCTTCGCGGGTAGCCCAGCTGGTACAGAAACGGACTGCCGTGTGGCTTTCATCTATTCTTGTCCAGTATTCAAAAGCATATTTTCGGGCAAGTAGGTTGGCTTGTTCGTCTGAAAGAATAGGAAATTGCTGGTTAGTAGGCGATTCGTACAAAAACGGAAAACCGCTCGAACGGAAAGCGTCGCGAATCATCAAGGCCATCCGCACGGCATGTCGTGCGATTTCGAAATAGAGTCCGTCCGCAAACAGCGTTTCAAATTGTATGCCGAGCAAACGTCCTTTTGCCAGCAAGCCCCCGCGCTGTTTGATAATATAGCGAAAATCTTTTTTGAGCGAATCATTTGTGATGACCAATGCTTCGCCAAACAGCGCGCCTACTTTTGTGCCGCCGATATAAAATAGGTCGCACATTTTTGCAATGTCGGGCAATGTAAGGTCATTGTTTTCGGCTGCCAGCCCGTATCCGAGACGGGCACCGTCCATGTAAAGAGGCAGGTTGTATTGGCGGCATGTGTCGCTGATGGCCTGCAACTCCCGCTTCGTGTAAACAACTCCCCCTTCTGTGGGGTTCGACAGGTAAACCATCCCCGGTTGTACTGTATGTTCACGGTTTTCGTTGTCGCGGTGTTCCAGATAAGCCTGTTCAACCTGAGCAGCCGTCAGTTTGCTGTCCCCGGACGGCAACGCCAGCACCTTGTGTCCGGTTGCTTCTATCGCCCCTGTCTCATTGACATTGACATGTCCGGTAGTAGCCGAAATAACGCCTTGATGGGCGCGGAGTAGGGAGGCGATAACTGTGGTGTTGGTCTGCGTGCCGCCAACCAGAAAGTGGACATCCGCCGTTTCGGTTTGACATAATCGGCAGATCAAACGACGCGCATTCTCACAATGTTCGTCTTTTCCATATCCTTTTGTCTGTTCAAAATTTGTTTGAACCAATCGCTCCAATATTTTCGGATGAGCGCCCTCCGCATAGTCACATTCAAATCGTTTCATGAAAAATGGGTTTTTATTATCGCGTTTTTTGGCGCAAAAGTAGAAAAAAAATCGGTTTGTCAAGAAAAATTTGTGTAACTAAACATTTTTTAAGTACAACAAATCATGTTTTTTTTTACTTTTGCAGAACGAAAATCATTAATATTAAATATAAATAATTGTAAAACAACAAATTAAAGTTTTAAAACGAGTAGATATGAAACGAGCAGGTATTTTTTTGGTTATTTTTTGGGTTATTGTAGCGGTGATTGGATCAGGATCGTGCACATCGCTGTCGCGTAAAGCGGAGTTGAAAACGGATGTGGATACATTGTCATATTATTATGGAATGTCGCGCGCGGAGGGTATCATGAATTACCTTTCAGGGCAGGCAGGCGTGGATACCGCTTATATGGCCGACTTTTACAAGGGGTACATCCATGGTGCCAAGAATTTCTCTCCCAAAGATGTTGCGTTCTATGAAGGCGTACGTATTGCTCATTTGATTAACAACCAATGGGTAAACAATTTGAATCAAGAAATCTTCATGGGTGATTCCAGTCAGTCGGTAAACCGCTATTCCCTAATGGCAGGATTTATTCATGGGGTTAAGAACCCTGATAATACGATGCTTATACAGGCACAAGCGTTTAGTCATCAAAAAATGGAAAAGGTAAAGAGCGATTTCAGGAGGATGAAGTATGCCGATCTGATTGCTGCCGGCGAAAAGATGCTTGCCGACAACAAGACAAAGGCGGATGTCATCACAACAAAAAGCGGCTTGCAGTATAAGATTATCACCGAAGGCACCGGCGCCATACCCGATGAAAAGGCAAGGGTGAAGGTCCACTATCGGGGGCGTTTGGTTGATGGCACGGAGTTCGACAGTTCCTACAACAACAACGAACCGGTGCTTTTCTATCTCTCCAACGTGATCAAGGGGTGGACGGAAGCGTTGACGATAATGCCAGTAGGCTCAAAATGGGAGTTGTATATCCCTTATGAGCTGGCTTATGGTTCAGGCGGTCAGTCGCCCAAAATTCCGCCTTTTTCAACCTTGATTTTTGAAATCGAATTGCTTGAGATAGTGATGATGTAATGGGGTGTTTCTTTCACTCCACAGGAACGAAATCCAATTGTTTGCGTTGCAGGTTGGCTTGCGCGATCCGAACGATGATGGCATCGCCGAGCTGGTAGACGTGTTTGTGCCGTTTGCCTGTCAGGCAATAGTTTTTCTCGTCAAACTCATAAAAATCGTCATTCAGGTCGCGAATGGAAACAAGGCCCTCACACTTGTTTGCGTTCAGTTCGACATACAGCCCCCATTCGGTAACGCCGGATATAACGCCGTTGAAGACCTGTCCGATCTTGTCGCGCATGAATTCCACCTGCTTGTATTTGATGGATGCCCGTTCGGCGTTGGCAGCTATTTGCTCCATGGCCGAACAGTGGTTGCACAGGGTCTCGCATGCTTCCGTGTTCATGCTTTTTCCTCCAGCGAGGTATCGCTCCAGCAGCCGGTGTACCATCATATCGGGATACCGTCGGATGGGGGAGGTAAAATGGGTATAAAAAGGGAAAGCCAGTCCGTAGTGGCCTGTATTGTGAACCGAATATTTGGCTTTTTGCATCGAGCGGATGGCAAGCGTTTCGATCAAGTGTTGTTCTGGCTTTCCTTTTGCTTTGTCTAACAGTTTATTAATGCCTTTTGTGAGTTCGCCTTTGCTGCCCGACGTCTTCAGTTTATATCCAAAACGCCCGATGAAATCGGCAAAATGCTGCATCTTGTCCGGGTCGGGCTGTTCGTGGATGCGGTACACGAACGTTTTCGCATTCTTGCCTTTCGTTTTTTTGCCGATCGTTTCGGCTACAAGGCGATTGGCCAACAGCATAAATTCTTCGATCAGGTGATTGGCCGCTGTAGATTCCTTGAAAGATACACTCAGCGGTTTGCCTTCCCCGTCAATTTCAAATGCAACCTCGAAGCGGTCGAAATCGATGGCGCCGTTCGCAAAACGTTTTTCACGCAACAGGGCAGCCAGTTCGTTCAGTTTCAAAATTTCGTCCTTGAACTCGCCTTTGCCTGTCTCGATAACACTTTGCGCCTCTTCGTACGAAAACCGGCGGTCGCTGCGTATGACCGTCCGAACAATCCTCGAAGCCCGTATTTCTGCTTGTTCATCGAGTTCGAACACGACCGAAAAGCACAGTTTCTCTTCATCCTGACGAAGCGAACACAGTTTGTTGGAAAGCTGTTCCGGGAGCATGGGGATGGTACGGTCGACGAGATAGACCGATGTGGCACGGTTGAGCGCTTCCCTGTCGATGAGGTCGTCAGGTTTGATATAATGGGTCACATCCGCTATATGCACGCCGACCTCCCAATGGCCTTGTGGCGTCGGACGAAGCGACAGGGCATCGTCGTAATCCTTCGCATCTCGCGGGTCGATCGTAAAAGTCGTCACTTCACGAAAGTCTTCACGCGCCGCAATGTCCTCATTCGTAATCGTTTCCGGAATATGCTCGGCGGCCTGTTCGACCTGTTGCGGATATTGGTAAGGAAGTCCGAATTCTGCCAATATCGCGTGCATCTCGGTGTTGTTGTCGCCCGCAACGCCCAGCACATCAACCACCTCCCCGACGGGATTCTTGGCATTTTCAGGCCATTCAGTAATTCTGACGATGGCTTTGTCGCCCTGCTTACCGCCGTTCAGTTTGCTTCTGGGGATAAAAATATCGTTCGTGAGGCTTTTATCGTCCGTCATCAGAAAAGCATAGTCATTGCTTATCATCAGACTGCCTACGTAAGTCCGGCCTTTAGCCGCCAATACGTCAATGGCTTCGGCTTTCTGTTTGGCGACTTTTCGGCGAGCCAACGCCTGCGTGCGGACGGTCTTTCGTTTGGCTGTCCTTTTGTCGGTTTCTTTTTGTCTTTTTACATTCATTTTAGAATCGGATTATTAATCTGTATTTCAGGCGTCAAAAGTAGGTAAATTAATTTGTTTCCGCAAGCGAAACAGACGCGACAATAAATTTTTTTAACACGCGGGGGCGTCGAAAATTGGAAACTGAAAAACGAAAATCGTTTTTTTGTGCTATATTTGCACGCAAATTTTTCATAAAACATACCATTATCATGTTCGATATCTTATATCACAATGACTTGGATATTCACTCCGTTGAGAAGACGTTCTCCAAAACATTGAAGCAACTGCAGGCAGGCGATTTCAAAAGCGCTGACGTGCGTAAAATGACAGGTACGAGCGCGGGTTACTACCGTGCAAGGTTAGACATCCGCGACCGTCTTTTGTTCAATTTCGTCACTTACCGGCAGCACAAATACCTTCTTTTGCTGGAAGTGATCAAGGACCACAACTATGCGCGCAGCCGATTTCTGCGCGGAGGCGCCTCGATCGACGAAAATCGCTTGTCGCTTGTCGAATCGCCGGCCAAAGAGATAGAGACTGCCGCCATCGAACTGCCTTACGTCCATCCGGAAGTCAGGGTAATACATACGCTCAACAAGTTCATTTCTTTCGACCGGTTCCAGCAATCGGTCTATAAGATGCATCCTCCCCTGATTATTGTCGGTTCGGCAGGTAGCGGCAAGACGGCGCTTGTGCTTGAGAAGCTCAAGGAGTTGTCGGGTAATGTGGCTTTCATCTCATTGTCGAAATACCTTGTTGACAATGCCTCCAACCTGTATTACTCCTACGGGTACGACAACGAGGTGCAGGAAGCCGACTTCCTCGCATTCCGCGACTACATAGCCTTGTGGCAGAAGCCCGAAGGGCGCGAAGTGGACTTCAAGCTGTTCGAACGCTGGTTTTCGCGCCACCAGCAGGCGGTGAAAATCAACGAGCCCTACCGCGTCTTCGAGGAGTTTAAGGGTGTGATTACCGGATCGCCCGTTCACACGCCCTGGTTGTCGTACGACGAGTACATCGGATTAGGCGTCAAGCAATCTATCTTTTCGCTCCCCGAAAGGGAACGCCTCTATCCCGTTTTTACCAAATACCTCGAATGGATGGCCGACGAGAAATGCTATGACGGGAATATTCTTTGCTATGATTACCTGCAAAAGATAAAGCCGTGCTTTGATTACGTGATGATCGACGAGGTGCAGGACATGACCAATATCCAGCTGAAATGTGCTCTTGCCTCGTTGAAAAATCCGTCGCACTTCATCCTGACCGGCGACAGCAACCAGATCGTGCATCCCAACTTCTTTTCATGGAGCAAAATCAAATCTTATTTCTATCAATCGGGCGAAGGAAAAGAAAAGGACAATCCGATAAAAATCCTGCATACCAACTACCGCAACAGTTTGAGCGTTGTCGAACTGAGCAACAACCTGCTGAAAATCAAAAATACGCGTTTCGGTTCCATCGACCGCGAGAGCAACTACCTTGTCGATACCGTGAGCGACGACAAGGGCGAGGTATTGCTATACGGCAACGACGACAAGAAGAAGCAGGAGTTGAACCGCCGGACGCAAAACAGCGCCCGGTATGCCGTCATCGTCCCTACCCATGCCCAGAAGGCAAAAGCCGCGCAGTTTTTTAAAACGCCCTTGATTTTCAGTATCCACGAAGCCAAAGGGCTGGAGTACGAGAATGTGATTCTCACCGATTTCGTCTCTTCCAACGAAGCGGAATTTCGCGAGATCACCGCCGGGGTCAGCGCGGAAGACCTGAAGCAGGACGACTTGCGTTACAACCGTGCTGCCGACAAGCACGACAAGGATGCCGAGGTATACAAGTTCTACGTCAACTCGTTCTATGTAGCCATCACCCGCGCCATCAAAAACGTTTACATCTTCGAAAAGAACGCCGACCATCCGTTGCTCAGGCTTTTGCAAATGCAAGAGAACAAGACCGGCATCCAGGTGACGGAAGCAAAATCGACAACCGAGGAATGGCTCGACGAAGCCCGTCGGCTGGAAGAACAGGGGAAATATGAGCAGGCCGAGCAAATTCGCGCCAAATACCTGGGGTACGAATACTTCAGTCCCGAACAGCTGGAACTGATCTGCGAACGGGCGCTCGACACCACCCTGAAAGAGGCGGAGGTAAAAAAGGAACGCAAACAATTGTTCCAGTATGCCATTTTTCATCAGCGTTACGACTGGGTGGAAGCGTTGGCGAAACTGCAATTCCAGCGCGCCATCTTATACATGAAAGAACTGCGTGCCGACCGCAAGGAATATGAGAAAAACCTGCGATTGGGCAACAAGGTGAAAATTCAGTCGACCATTCAAAAGTATGGCGTAGACTTCACCAACGACAATCGTGTTTCCGGCCTGATGACGTCCCTCTATTACGGCCAGTCGGAAATAGCGGCAAACCTGCTGTCGCAAGGCGCATCGACGACCCTTGAAGACAACACAAAACGAATGGCGGTCGATTACTTAATCGACAGCTTTCTGACGAACCGGACCAGCAAGCAAAAACAGGCTCAAATGGCCGACGAACGAACGCTCGTCAGCTGCTGGGAGAAAGTACGTCCGCAAAACTTAGTCTTCGAGGCCGAGAACCGTGTGTTTCATGCCAGTTCGCGCAGCATGCTGTTTTTCCTGATTGTCGTGATGCGCAACATCAAAAAAACGACGTTCTTTATGAAAAGCGACAAAACGCCAGTCTTCACGATGGACGATCTGGAAAGTTATGCCGCTTTCTTCCCTGACGAAATTCTGCCGCCATACCGTAAAAAAAGGCAATATATCAACAGTATCATGGCGCAAAACGAAATAACGAAAGATTCGCCTTACTGCAAAAAAACTTTTGTCCGCATCAAACGCGGATATTATGTACTGAACCAGGATATCCTATAAAAGGGGCGATGGATTGCAGCGCGGGGAAGCCTCAATTGAATTCATTGTTGTATTTCAGGTGTGCATCCATCATATACGCCTTAATTAATTGTTCGTCTTCTTGCTTGCAGATTAAGAGTACATTTTCACTTTCAGCGACAATATAGCCATCCAATCCCTGAACGACAGCAAGCCGATTGTTGTCGCCTAAGGAGATGATGTTGTTTTTACATTCATACAGTAAGGCGCGCGTCTTGAGGACAGCGTTATTTTTGTCATCTTTGGTTGCAGTGTCAAACAGCGACCCCCAGGTGCCCAGGTCTGCCCAGCCGAAATCCGCGCACATCATATACACGTTATCGGCCTTTTCCATGATCCCGTAGTCGACGGAGATATTGGGACAGTAAGGATAATGCGTATTGATAAACTCCTGTTCGTCGGGTGTGTCGAATTTGTCGACGCCCAAGTTGAAGCGGGATGAAATTTCGGGAAGAAATTTTTGGATGGCGTTCATGATCGCGTTTTCATTCCACAGGAAAATACCGGAGTTCCAGAAAAACTCGCCGCTTTTCACGAACAATGCGGCCAGCTCATTGTTGGGCTTCTCGGTAAACGTCTTTACTTTTGTAAATTCACCAATCAGCTTATCGGTGCATTGAATGTATCCATAGCCTGTTTCTGGACGATGGGGTTTGATGCCGAGCGTTAACAGCACGTCATTTTCGCGAACAAAATCAAGTCCCTTGACGATGGACGACAGAAACTCGTCTTCCTTCAGGATGAAATGATCGGAAGGAGCAACGACGATATTGGCGTTCGGATTGCGCGCCTTGATACGGTAGGTTGCATACGCGATGCAGGGCGCCGTGTTGCGTCGGGTCGGTTCGAGCAGAATCTGACTGTCGTGAAAATGCGGCAACTGTTGCTTGACCAACTTGGCGTACATCATATGGGTGACGATATAGATGTTTTCCACGGGAATAATTTTGGCGAACCGTTCCACCGTCAATTGCAGCAGCGATTTCCCCGCTCCAAAAAAATCCAGAAACTGTTTCGGCTTACGCTCCCTGCTGATCGGCCAGAAGCGACTGCCGATGCCACCTCCCATGATAATGCAAAAATTATCTTTCATAATTATAACTTCCTGTTTACGAATAGTATCAATTTTTAAATACTTTGTTAGCCCATCCGGAACTACCGATAACGATGCATACCTGTTCTGGCGTTTGCACGTTGAAGGAGGCTTGACCTTCCTTTTTATTGCCGGTAAACAGCAGCGTGCCGTTCAACGAATACACGGAAATGGTTTCCGCCTTGTCGGTATTGACAACCAAACGGTTATAGATGAAACAGGCCCTCATTTCCGGGTCGCCGACCATTTCGTTTCCGGTGGGATCCTTGAAAGTTTTGATGACAACGGATACCCTGTCCTCTTCGATGGGCGTATCCCCGTTGAACGTGAAGACGACATCGGCTATCCCGGCCAGAAAATTATCACTGTTATTCTCCAGGTCGGTATCGTAAACCGTATAGACAATATCCATAATCTTCATTTTCCCCGCCGGAAGCACAAACGATGAATTTGGGGTAATCGCAAACAGGTAGGTGCTGTCGTTGACATATTCAATAGCCAGGTCATAATCATCCTTCAGATTGTCGGCCAGCGATGTCCTGTACTTGGAAGCGCCTTCCTTTGTCAATCCAAATCCCTTGGGAAGTTGCAATTCAAAAGAGCCTGATAACGTGGCGTTCGACGGAAACAACAGGAACAATTCAATACCGCCGTTTACGTGTACGGTATCCGTTTCGAGGAAGATATACTGTTCTTTTACCTTCACGACACAGGAATCTTTCGTAACGCCGTCGTTTGCTATTGCATAAATCTTCGCTTCGCCGATGCCTTTCCCCAGTATTTCGCAGGCCGTATCATCTACAATGGAAGAGATTTCAACAATCGCCGGATGGGTGCTTGTCCAGGTAAGCAACTTATCGGTTGCGTTCACGGGCAGCACGGAAGCGACCAGATTCGTCTTGTGGTTTTTGTACAGACTGATGGTGTCGTACGGCAAAACGACCTCTTCGACGGGAATGGCGTAAACGGTAAACACGCAGGAATCGAAAAATACGGTGGGGTCGGTTTTGGAAGCGACAAAGATTTTGGCTTCGCCCTCGCCTACTGCTTCGATGTGGCATATCGTATCATTTTCTGTTCCCGGCAAGTTGGTTATTTGGACGACCGATGGATTGTTGCTGCTCCAGACGACAGAATCGTTTGTCGCCAAAAAAGGTTCAACGGTGACCGTAAACACCCTTTCTTCGCCCATGAACAAGTCCACGCTGTCGGGAGCCGTCAGATCGACGGGTATGTTCAGGGCGAGGCCGGTTATCGGCTTGAAATCGACTTTAAAGGCACAAGTATCCTTGTAGGCCTGTTCATCCCAGTCGTTGACGATCGCATAAATTTCGGCTATGCCGACATGCAGCGCGCTCACATAACAGATCGAATCATCCAGCACATACAGGGAATCGACAATTGTCGGGTCGCGTAATTCCCAGGTTATCGATTGGAGGGTTGCGCTGTCGGGATAGACGATGGCTTTCAGTTCGAGTTCGTCGGTAAGTTCAATATCAACGGTATCGTTGATCGAAATGTCGTTTATTTTAAAGACCACACTGTCGACGGGGACGTACACGATAACGACGCAGGTGTCCGTGAAATAATCGCCATTATCGAGTGTTGTCTTGGCAACAATTTTCGTCGTGTCCGACCATAGCGCTTCGATCAAACAGATGGTATCATTGACGGGTGTCGTAGCGGATATGTCAATATTTGGAGGCCCTTCAATGCTCCATTCAACAGATTTGTCAGTTGTGTTGTGCGGCAAGACGATCGCTCGCAATTGTGTTGTAGCTTCTCTGTTCATTTTGATGGTGTCAACTTCAAAAATCAATTCTTCGGCAGGAATACCGAGCACATTGATTTTTAGCTTATCGATCACCCATTCGGTATCATCCAACGGATTGTCGTCTTGCGTTTGTTTAGAAATGGCGATGACTTCGGCCGACCCCACTCCTTTGGCATTGATTTTGCAAAAGGGTTCGTACGCCCGATCCGCTGGCGGATAAAATTCGATGATATGATAATCCGAACTCAACCATACCACAGATTTGTCAATTCCGATTGACGGCTCAAAATAAACGGTTAATTCGTAATCATCGCCAATTGTCAAATCAAGCTCATCCGGCAATGTCTCGCCATCGATGCCCTGTAAGGTAAACGCCGTGATCTCTTCAGCTTTTATTACGATCACACACGTGTCGGTAAAGACTTCAAATTTTGCACCGTTTACATCGTAGTCATAGAAAGTCGTAGCTACTATTTTTGCAGTATCCCGGGCCAAAGCCTTGATGTTGCAAATATTGCCAACCGTGTCAATTTCAATTAATTCCTCGTTCAAGTTTTCCCATACGACGGAGGTTCCCGTAGCATTAGAAGGCGAGATGGCTGCTGTCAGTGCATTCACCGACGTCTGGGTGACTTCGTCGATCGTCATCTTTATCGTATCATGGTCTAACTGAATGCCTTCTGTTGCGACTATCACCCGAACTACGCAAGCAGCCGTCTCGTTGGTTGGATGTTTGCGAGCTACAATTATGGCATCTCCTTCGGCAACGGATGTAAATGTGAACATCGTATCCGTGGTAGCTTCTTTTTGAGGAATGGCCGTACTGATGACGGAACCATCACCTTCTGTTATTTCCCACCTTACCTGTTTGTTAGGTTCATCATGGGGTAACACATGCGCAATCAACACTGTATCCTCAGGCACGTCGGTCGTAAGCAAGATGATCGTATCCTGACTCAGTTCAATACCTGAAGCATTTTGAGCCTTCATGTTCCATGAAAAGAGCATGCAAGCGGCTAAAAACAGAAACATCCTTTTCATATCTTGATATTTTAATGAATATATAATTATCACTCGTTCACTAACTGATGCAAAGATAGTAATAATCCCAACACATTTGCCCAAAAATAACATTTTTTTACAAAAAAGCGTCGAAATGGCCGATTATTCACAATGTGTACGCATTATTAACAATTATTATCCCAGATAAATCTGTTTCAGCATCTTTGCATGGTCTTCGTACGGCGGGAAGACAGGCGCCGGTTCGTCTGTTAAATTTCTGTTGAATATGCTTTTTCGATGCGAGAATGTCTCGAAGCTCCACCGTCCCTGATAAGCGCCATAACCGCTGTTTCCGACGCCGCCAAAAGGAAGATTCGTGTTCAGCATGTGCATCAAGGTGGCGTTGACACATCCTCCGCCAAAAGGCACATTTTTGATTATCAACTCTTCCGATGTCTTGTCGGTCGTAAAAAGGTACAGGGCAAGCGGTTTTTCGCGTTTGGACAGCTCCACGACCACATCTTCCAATTTCTCAAACGTCAGGATCGGCAGCAGGGGCCCGAATATTTCTTCCTGCATGATGGGGCTGTCCCATGTTATTTCGTCGATAAGGGTAGGCGAAACATACCGTTGACTTTCGTCCGTTTCCCCGCCGAAAACAATTTTTCCGTCGTTCATCAGTCCCTGTAACCGTTTGAAATGGCGTTGATTGATGATACGTCCGAAATCGGGATTGTTTTTGATGTCGGTTCCATAGAAGGCGACGATCTGTTTTTTGAGCGCTTCGATGAGTGCGTCCTTACACGCTTCATGAACGAGAATGAAATCAGGTGCCGTACAGGTTTGTCCGGCATTGAGAAGTTTGCCCCAACAGATCAAGCCGGTCGAAAGCGCCAGATCGGCCGATTTGTCAATGATGCACGGGCTTTTCCCGCCAAGTTCGAGCGCTGTGGGCGTCAAGTGCTTGGCGGCGGCCTCGGCTACGATCCGTCCGATATGCGTGCCGCCCGTAAACAAAATGAAGTCAAAACGTTCTTTCAACAGCTCGGTCGTCCCTGCCACATCGGTTTCGATGGCGGCGCAATAGGACTCGTCGAAAGCGGCCCGAATAATGTCGGCCAACACTTTCGATGTCGCAGGCGCTACTTCCGACGGTTTGACGATACAGCAGTTACCTGCCGCCAATGCGCCTACTAACGGTTTTAGCGAGAGCACGAAAGGATAATTCCAAGTGTTGAGAATCAATGCGACGCCGTAAGGCTCGTAGTATATTTTGCTGTGGCCGGCTCCGAACAGGGGCAGGCAGTCGACTTCAACCGGCGCTGACCACGACGCCAGGTTGTCGACCGCATTGCGGATGTCATCGAGTATGGCCGTCACCTCCGTCACGAAGGCTTCGAACTCGCATTTGCCCAAATCTGTTTTCAACGAAGCCTCTATGTCTTCGTGTTTGTCGATCACGGCCTGGCGCAACTTGTTCAGCTGCTCGATGCGAAACGGGATGTCTTTAGTAGTGCCGGTCGCAAAAAATGATCGCTGTTTTTCCAATAATTGTTTGTAATCTTGCATAATGAATGGTTTAAAATTGACTGCAAATGTAAGCGTTTTTTTTCAAAACAATTAATTTTTCACGTATTTTGATTAAACCTTTTAAAAACAAATCAGTCTCAAACGAATTGTAAATTTATGAACATATAACTCAACAACATGTCAAAACCGGTTAAATGGACTGTGTTAGGCATTATCATACTGTTAGTAGCCGGTATGATTGCCTATCCGCGTATCAGGCAAAAGCTAAATTCGGGCAAGGAAGGTGCAGCGCCGCCAGCCGCCATGTCGCAGCGGCGAGCGCCCTTGATGATCAATGCGGTCGTCATGAAAAAACAGACGCTTACCGATAATTTCATCACGACCGGGACGACCATTCCGGATGAAGAAGTCAACTTGTCATTCGAATCGTCGGGGCAGATAGTCGGTATTTATTTTACAGAGGGCGTTCACGTCAAAAAAGGCGATCTGCTGGCCAAGATCAATGACAAGCCCTTGCAGGCGGAATTGAAAAAATTGGAAGCGCAAGTACCGTTGGCGAAGCAGCGTGTTTTTCGTCAGGAGACGTTGCTGGAAAAGGATGCCGTCAGTCAGGAGGCCTACGAGCAGGTCACCACAGAGTATGAAAAGTTGATGGCCGATATTGAGCTGGTCAAGGCCCGTATCTTGCAGACCGAATTGCGGGCGCCGTTCGACGGCATCATGGGCCTCCGACAGGTGAGCGAAGGCGCCTACGCAACGCCCTCGACCGTCATTGTCAACTTAACTAAAATCAGTCCGCTAAAAATCGAATTTTCCATTCCCGAACGCTATGCTTCCGACGTCAAGAACGGCACGAATGTCGCTTTTTACATGGAAGATGAAAGCGGCATGAAGATCAGGTATACGGCAAAAGTGTATGCGGTAGAGAGTAAAGTGACCTTGGAGACACGCTCCCTGAACGTGCGTGCATTGTATCCCAATACGGATGAAGCCATTTTACCCGGTCGCTACCTGTCGGTCGATATATCCAGACAGGAAATAAATGACGCGCTGGCAGTTCCCAGCGAGGCGATCATCCCGGAAATGGGGCGAAGCATCGTCTACCTGTACAAAAACGGCGAAGCAAAAGCAACAGAAATAAAAACGGGCCTTCGTTCGCCAAGCCATACGCACGCGCTGGAAGGACTCCTACCGGGCGATACGGTGCTTACAACCGGCGTGATGCAATTGCGCTCCGGCATGAAGGTGACAATTGATAACCTGATAGACGACTGACAGTTATGGCGAATATTTCCGAAATGAGTATCAACCGACCGGTTTTTGCAACCGTGATGGTGCTTGTCATCCTGTTGTTTGGCCTGATCGGGTACCGCTCGCTGGGCGTACGCGAGTACCCCAGCGTCGACCAGCCCATCATCACCGTGATGGCTTTCTATCCGGGCGCCAATGCGGAGGTCATCATGAATCAGATCACCGAGCCGCTCGAACAGAATATCAACGGTATTCCCGGCATCCGCTCGTTGAGCAGCGTCAGCCAGCAGGGCATGAGCCGCATCACGGTCGAGTTTGAGCTGTCGGTCGACCTCGAAACGGCGGCCAACGACGTTCGCGACAAGGTGTCGCGCGCGCAACGCTATCTGCCACGCGACTGTGACCCGCCTACTGTCGAGAAAGCCGATGCCGATGCGAACCCGATCATGCAGATCGGCATCAGTAGCGTCCAGCGCAATTTGATGGAACTGACCGAGATTGCGGAGTTGACCGTCAAGGAACGCTTGCAGACCATTCAAAACGTGAGCGCCGTCGAGATGTGGGGGTCAAAACGCTATTCCATGCGTTTATGGCTCGACCCGACAAAAATGGCCGGCTACGGCGTGACGCCGCTCGACGTTAAAAATGCCATCGACAACGAAAATATCGAACTCCCTTCCGGCAGTATCGAAGGCGACAAGATGGAACTGTCCATTCGTACCATGGGGCTGATGACCACCGCGCAACAGTTTAACGACCTAATCATCAAGGAAAGTAAAAACAGCATCGTCCGGTTTCGCGACGTCGGACGCGCGGAACTCTCGCCCGAAGACATCCGAAGCATCATGAAGCGCAATGGCGAACCGATGGTTGTCAATGTCATCATACCGCAACCGGGCGCCAATCACATTGAAATAGCCAACGAGGCCTACCTCCGTATCGAACAGTTGAAGAAAGACCTCCCGGAGGACGTGAAAATCGAGATGATCTACGACAATACACAGTTTATTCGTGCCTCGATCAACGAGGTACAGGAAACACTCTATATCGCGTTCATCATGGTGGTCATCGTTATTTTTCTTTTCCTGCGCGACTGGCGCGTGACGCTCGTCCCGGTAGTAGTCATACCGGTATCCCTTGTCGGCGCTTTTTTCGTGATGTACATTGCCGGCTTCTCCGTCAACGTCCTGACCATGCTCGCCATCGTGCTGTCAGTCGGTTTGGTAGTCGACGACGCCATCATCATGACAGAAAATATCTATGTCCGGATTGAACGGGGCATGAAGCCGCGCGATGCCGGTATTGAAGGCTCAAAAGAAATCTTTTTTGCCATCATCTCGACGACGATCACCCTGATTGCCGTCTTTATCCCCATCGTCTTTATGGAAGGCATGACAGGCCGCCTGTTTACGGAGTTCAGTATCGTGATATCGGGCTCGGTCGCCATCTCTTCGTTTGCCGCGCTCACTTTTTCGCCGATGCTTTCGACCAAATTGCTGAAACGCCGCGAAAAAAAGAACTGGCTGTACCGGAACACGGAGCCTTTTTTTGTGGTTTTAAACAAGGCGTATTCGGCCTCGCTCGACGTGTTTCTCAAACGCAAATGGGTTGCCATTCCCGTCGTTGCGGTTTTGTTTGGCGCCATCGTTTATTTCTGGAAGAAAATCCCGTCCGAGCTTTCGCCCCTTGAAGACCGTTCGCAGGTGACCATCAACGTGCGCGGGCAGGAAGGCGCTACCTACGAGTACATACGTGATTTTTCGGAGCGGATCGAAAACATCGCCGATTCGATCGCCTACGAGAGAAAGTTCATCACGACGCGCGCCTTTGGGGCGAATGGGTTCATTTCCGTCATCTTGCCCGATATCCGCGACCGCGACCGGTCGCAAATGGATGTTGCCGACGAGCTGACTGCCGCCGTGCGCAAAGAGACGATGGCACGGGGGTTCGTGCAGCAGCAGTCTACTTTTGGAGGCCGCCGCGGCGGTATGCCTGTGCGCTATGTGTTGCAGGCCACCAGCATCGAGAAGTTGCGGGAGTTTCTGCCGCTTTTCATGGCGAAAGTCAATGAAAGTCCCGTGTTTCAGATGCCCGACGAGAACCTGAAGTTCACAAAGCCGGAGGTGCGTATTCAAATCGACCGCGACAAGGCATCGTTGCTGGGCGTCAGCACGCGCACAATCGCACAAACGCTGCAATATGCACTGAGCGGCCAACGCATGGGATACTTCTACATGAACGGCAAGCAATATCAGATCATCGGCGAGATCAACCGTCAGCAACGCAATACGCCGCTCGACCTGAAGTCTATTTATGTACGAAGCAACGGCGGTCACATGAACCAGCTCGACAACGTAGTCAGGTTGGTTGAAGACGTGGCGCCTCCGCAACTCTACCGTTACAATCGTTTTGTGTCGGCAACCATCTCATGCGGCCTCAGCAAAGGCTATACACTGGGCGACGGGCTGGATGAAATGGACCGCATCGCTGCCGACGTGCTCGACGACAGTTTCCGTACCGCGCTATTCGGCGAATCGAAGGAGTTTCGCGAGAGCTCCAACAGCCTGATGTTTGCCCTGATTTTGGCGCTTGTCATGATTTATCTTACGCTGGCAGCGCAGTTTGAGAGTTTCAAAGACCCGCTGATCGTGATGTTTACCGTACCGTTAGCCGTCGCAGGCGCCTTGTGGTTCATGAACATGGGCGGCATCACCATGAACATATTCAGCCAGATAGGCATCATCATGCTGATCGGACTTGTCGCCAAGAACGGAATCCTGATCGTTGAGTTCGCCAATCAGCGTCAAGAAGCGGGCGATGAGAAGCCACAGGCTATTCGTTCGGCGTCCGTCCAGCGTTTTCGCCCGATCCTGATGACCAGTTTCTCGACGGTTCTCGGACTGTTGCCCCTGGTGTTCGCCTCCGCCGAAGGCGCAAACAGCCGCATTGCGATGGGCTATGCGACGGTGGGCGGCATGATCGTCTCCACATTCATGTCTTTGTATATCGTGCCTGCCATGTATAGCTACCTCGCAACGAATTTGAAAAATAAAAAAGAAAAAGAATGAAACCTGTTTCCATTATCCTGCCGGTTTTTCTAGTCTGTTGCGCAACGGTACGCGCACAGGAGGCCTATACGCTGGAGAAATGCTTGGAGATTGGCCTCGAACGCAACTTTTCCATCCGGATCGTTAAAAACGAAGCGGAGATATCCGCCAATAATGCGACGCCGGGCAATGCCGGTTATCTGCCGACCGTCGATCTGAACGGAGGCCTCAGTGGTACGCAGTATAATTATAACTACGAACATACCGACGGGACATCGTCGAACGACAAAAACATCAACAACGAAACGGCCAGCCTCGGCATCAACCTCAACTGGACCGTCTTCGACGGATTCGGCATTCAGGCAGAATATGGCAAGCTCAAGGAACTGCAACAGATGGGGCGGCTGAATACCCGCATCGCCATTGAGAACCTGACGGCCAGCATCGCCGCCGAATACTATAACCTGATCCGTCAGCGCATCCGACAGCGAAACCTCAACTCGGCGGTCGTCCTGTCGAAAGAAAGGCTTCGTATCGTGGAAGCCCACTTTGTGATCGGCTCCATGTCGGGGTTGGAACTCCAGCAGGCCAAAGTGTATTTCAACGCCGACAGCTCCGCCCTCATCAAGCAAAACGAGGCCGTCAACACTTCGCTGATCCAATTGAAGGAGCAAATGGGACTTGATAACTTCAGCGAAGAGGTACAACTTTTCGACACCATCCCCATCAACGCTTTGCTTGTCGAGGCCGACTTGTGGCAGAAGTCGATCGACAACAATGCCTCGCTGCTGGCTTTCCAAAAAAACAAAACGATCTCCGAACTGGATTTAAAAAAGATACAAAGCCGCAACTATCCGTATTTCAGGATCAATGCCGGCTACGGATATGCTGCCAACTGGTATAATTCGGGAACGACCGAACTGCAGCAACGGATGGGACTTAACTATGGTCTTACCGTGGGCATGACCCTCTTCAACGGCATGAACCGGCAGCGCGAGCAACGCAATGCACGCATTCAAATCCAAAACAGCGAACTCCGCATACAGGACTTCGAACTCAGGCTGCAGGCCGACTTTTCAAAACTCTGGGATGCCTACCGCATCAATCTGGGATTGTGGGAGTTGGAAAAAGAAAACTTGGTCGTTGCCCGCAACAATTATGCGACCGCCATCGAACGCTACCGTTTGGGCGACCTGGCCGGTATCGACCTCCGCGAAGCACAAAACAGCCTGTTGGGAGCCGAAGAACGCCTCTCGATCGCCGAATACAACACGAAACTGTGCGAAATATCCCTCATGCAGTTGAGCGGACAGATACTCGATTACTTGGCAGGAAAACAATAGACCACGACAAATAATCAGCGGTAACGCCATTTTTTATACCACTTACCGCTGAAAATATTTAAAAATTATGGCATAGATTATACGTCTTCATGGCGAAGCTGCGAAGACGGTTTTGGAGCAGAAATCGACCTGGTAATCGACCGCCGTGACCACATCATCAACCTCTGCGAAATAAAGTATTGCAGCAGCGAGTTTGAAATAGATAAGACAACGAATGAAAATTTGAGAAAAAAACGGGCTGCTTTCATCCGGCAGACAGGCACCAAAAAGACGGTTCATACAACCCTGATTACTACCTTCGGCGTAAAGCGCAACCTGTATTGGAGCAACATACAAAGCGAGGTGACGATGGATGATTTGTTTGAGGCTTCGTTTTGACTGCCCTTTCAGGTGATTTTCCAATAGCGCTATCGTTTTTTAATTAACTAAATATTTTCCAGCCCATTCGATAATGTACTGCGCCTCTTTCAGTCCGTCCTGTACAATTATATATTTCAAGTTGCCGTCATATCCGAGCGCCTTGTGAAGCGTATCGTATGAACTCATCAGGTGCCTTGTCATCTTTTTGTCAACCCTTCCGACGGCTTCCTGATAATCCTTAATATCCGGTCGCTGTCCCTTTTTCATTCCAGTCCTTACATTTAAAGCCGCGTCCAGTGCAACCAGAACGCCGCACCACGCCGCATGGCCAGCCAGTTTTACATATTTCCGGTCAGTGTAAAAATCTCCGTCCTTTCCCGCTTTTTCCGAAAGCATCTGCCGCGCGTTCTGAATGTAACGCTCGGCTTCACCAATTGGATTACTGTGTTTCATGCTATATCGTTTTAAAATAATAAATTATCTGTTCCAATTTTACATTTATAAATTTATTGAAATCGCCATAAAGCAAGGATGTATGCGTTGTAGGCAATAATTCCCTGTGATCCGCCTGGGATTCGAACCCAGGGCCCCATCCTTAAAAGGGATGTGCTCTACCTGCTGAGCTAGCGGATCGTTTTCCAAAAAAGCGCCGCAAAGGTAGTGTTTTTTTTTATAACTGCAATATTTTTTATCATTTTATTTTTTTTGAGAAAAAAGATTTGGAAATTTCAGATTTTTCCTGTACGTTTGTGAGCGATTGAAAATCAAAAATGTGGCATGAGACAGAACGTGATTTTATTATTGGTGGGATGGTTTGTCAGCCTGTCGGCAGCCGCCATTGACAACCTGCGAATCCCTGATTTGCGTACGCTTAGCATCGGTGGAGGAGGCGTGACGGAGACCCCGCTCTACAATCCGGCGCTGCTGGCCACCCTGACACGGCATAAATTGTACGCCAACTATTATAACCGCTATTCAGTCAGCGAATTAGCCACAGTAAGCGCAGGGTTTTACATAGCTAACAATTGGCTGCCCGCCGGACTTGAAATCACCTCTTTCGGATACGATCAATACAGGGAAAGTCTTTTTCGCCTGTCGCTGGGCAAGCAAGTCGCCGAACAATGGACTGTCGGTGTTGCCGTGCAATTCATGCTGCTGCAGTCGGAACTTTTCGAACAAAATTCGGGAAGAATTTCAGCCGACCTCGGCATCACCTGGCGACCTGTTGAAAACGTGTTGACAGGACTGTCGATACTGCATGTTCCCTCCGTAAAGGTGGGTGATAAAACAGTTGACAACAAGCATATTGCCTCGTATTCGGTGCAGGCGGGTTTCAACTGGCAGGTTATGAACATGGTGTTGATAACCGGCACGGCAGATTATTGCGAAGAGGAGGCTGTCGCTGGTTCGTTCGGCGCGGAATACATGCCGCTTGAAAAGTTCAGCATACGCGCAGGCTTGCGCTCGTCGCCGCTCAGACCCTCTTTTGGCGTCGGTTATCAATTGGCCGACATCCATTTTGACGTAGGAATGTTATACCATGCCGTACTGGGCGTAAGCATGGGGTTCGGCATCTCTTTTTCCTTTTAAAAACACGGCACGATGAACGCTTCAACAGGTCGCCCCGTCAAAAAGCGCCGAACGGGGAAAAGGGTGTTGACAGTACTGTTGATAACCCTGTTGATAACCTGTTATAAGTCGTATAGTCAGGAGGTTAGCACAGTTGAAAAATGGATGGAATTTATTGAGGAACTGATGGATGATGCGGAAGAAAATCCAGCATCCATCGAAAAACTTTTCGACGAATTGTCGGAATTATCCGAGAACCCGTTCAATCTGAACCTCGCAACCGCAGCGCAACTCCGACAGATACCTTTCCTGACGGATATACAAATCACGGACATCCTTGAATACCGCCAAAAGCAAAATGAATTTGTAACCATCTTTGAACTGAAAAATATCCGGTCGCTCGACATGGAGACGATCGATCTGATTTTGCCGTTCGTCTATGTCGGCGTCATTGACAAGTCACGCCCTTTCACCCTGAAAAACGTGCTGAAATACGGTAAAAACGAATTGTTGCTTCGTTATGACCGGTGTTTGAACGAAAAGACGGGCTATCGTGCAGTTCCCGACAGCATCTTACAGCAGTATCCCAACCGCCGGTATGTCGGCGAGCCGTTTTATACCTCCCTGCGCTATTCGCAGGTGTTCGACAATCGGCTGCAGGCAGGCTTCGTAGCCGAGAAAGATGCGGGAGAAGCCTTCTGGAACAGTCACCACAAAGGGTATGATTTCTATTCGGCGCATGTACTCCTGAAGGATGTAGGCAAGATAAGGACGTTGACGGTTGGCGATTTCAAGGCATCGTTTGGGCAAGGACTTGTCGTCAGCAACGATTTCACCCCGTCGCGCAGCAGTATTCTGGCGCAAGCCGAACGGCGAAACAACGGGTTCAGACGCCATTACTCGACCAACGAGCATGATTTCTTTCGGGGCATCGCCTCCACCGTGTCGCTCGGCAGGATCGACGTCAGCGCGTTTTATTCGTACCGGCACGCCGATGCAACGACCGACGGCACGACGATTTCATCGTTCAAGACCGACGGGCTTCATCGGACGGTTGGCGACCTCGAAAAGAAGGGGAACATCCGGATACAAACAGCCGGAGGGAACCTTCGATATGCTTCGCCCAATTTGCTGATTGGTTTGACGGCGCTGACCTACTCGTTCGGCGGTTTGACCGTCGACCCGACCCCCCAGCCCTATAACCGGTTTTATTTCCGGGGCGAAAGCAACGCCAATGCCAGCATGGATTATTCGTGGAAATACCGCCAAGTTGTCGTGTACGGCGAAACGGCCATTTCCTCAAACGGAGCGATGGCTACGTTGAACGCACTCCAGTGGAGCGCTTCGTCCGGCCTGAAAACGCTCGTTTTACACCGGCATTACGACCGTAAATACCAGGCGTTCTATGGCAATGCGTTTGCACAAAGTTCGACCGTTCAAAACGAAGACGGACTGTATATCAGCATGGTATGGTCGCCTTTTGCTTACTGGAAACTATCCGGCTTTGCCGATTTTTTCAGTTTTCCGTGGTTGAAATACGGCATCGACGCGCCCTCTGCCGGCCAGGAATACATGCTGCAGACCGACTTCACGAAGATAAAAAACACCACCCTTTCGGCACGCTACCGATACCGTCAGCGCGAGAAAAACCGGACGGAGGGCAATGAAGTGATGATCATACCCTATTCACAGCACAGGATACGGTTGCAGATGACGAATAAAATTGCGCAGACCCTCAATTTCCGTACCACGCTCGAAGGAAATGTTTACGATGAAACCGTATCGCCCGTCACACGCGGATGGGTTCTTTCGCAAAGTGTCGGTTGGAAAGGCCCGAACTCGCCCGTGCAGGCCGATTTTTATGCCGCCTATTTCAAGACAGCCGATTATAATACCCGGATTTATTCGAATGAAAAGAACATGCTGTACTCGTTTTCTATTCCATCGTTCTATGGCGAGGGCGTACGTGTCTCAAGCGTTTTGCGCTATTATTTCACGAAGAAGTTGTATTTTTCGCTCAAAGCCGCCTGGGTGCATTATGACGACCGCAGCACCATCGGCTCTGGCTTGGAAGAAATTTTCGGACACGATAAAGTCGATTTGCAATCGCAGATAAGCTGGAAATTCTAAAAAAATAGGTTACTTTGCAGGCTGTTTGAGAAACTTTAATATTTGAATTATGTCAACAATACTTTTCGACCAAATCGTTTACGGCCCCGTTCAGAGTAGGCGACTGGGCATCTCATTGGGAATAAACCTGTCGCCAGCCGACGGGAAGCGCTGCACCTTCGACTGTATTTATTGCCAATGCGGCCTCAACGCCGAGCGTAAGGCACACCGCCGTCCGCCGACGCGCGAAGCGGTGAGAAGAGCGCTGTCCTGCAAGTTGTCGCAATTGAAAGCGCAGGGAATAGTGCCCGACAGGATCACCTTTTCGGGCAACGGCGAGCCCACCATGCATGCCAGCTTCGCAGCGATCATCGACGATACACTGGCGCTCCGCGATGCCGGTTGCCCCTCCGCCAAAGTAGCCGTACTCTCCAACTCAACCCTGTTGCACAAGGCGGAAGTGGTCGGCGCATTGTGCAAGGTCGACGAGAACCTGATGAAACTCGATACAGTCAACGAAGCACTCTTCCGGCTGATCGACCAGCCGGCACCACACGATTTAACCGCCCGGAAAGTTGTCGAGAACCTGCTGCAGTTCGACGGTCGGCTAACCATTCAGACCATGTTTCTGAAGGGCGAATACAAAGGCACTCCAATTGACAACACACGCGATGAAGACGTTGGCTTATGGATGGAAGCGTTGAAAAAAATCCGTCCCCAAAACGTGATGATCTACACCATCGACCGCGAAACGCCGGTGAAGACGCTGCAAAAGATACAGCCTGAAACATTGGCTGAAATAGCCCGAAAAGCCAGAAACGAAGGACTGCCTGCCACCGCTTCCACCTAACCTCCCCATCTGAAACTAAAAACTACCCGCCCTTGACAGCTTTCACAACCGTTTGCCGACCATATAAGTCGGTGATACGGAAAAAGTAGAGGCCGGGCGCCAGCGATGAGGTGTTGATCCATTGGGTCGGCTGATTGACCACGAGGCTGACTTTGCCGGAAACAGCTATCACTTCCACCCGCGTAACCCATTCGCTGCCCTGCAATAAAACAGATTCCTTGAAAACAGTCGGAGAAACTTGAACGGAGTACGTCGGCAGTTCGTTGTCACTGATTACGTCAACAAATCGAATGTGTACCTTGTCCGTTCTCTCAGTCTCAACCTGATCGTACAAGGCAGTCATTTCATAATAATCATTATTGGAAAAATATCGCTCGATAAATGAATGTGCAGTAACGTTCAAATGCTGATAGGCAGAACCGTTTTTGTAGATGCGGTATCTTGTTATTTCCGGAAAAGGGGCAGGGACAGCATTTCGTAAGGAATTGCCAGCGGTTGCCACCGGCAACACGGCTTTGCGCGGGAGCATGTTATGGTCAGTCATGAATGAGGTTGTGCGCGCGGATGACACCTTGCTTGTAGTTTGAATGGGCAGCTCGCCCGTATCGGATGTGATGATGGCCGAAAGAATAAAATTATAGTCATATTCACCGGGTTCCTCATTGTCGTTGAGCAGTTCCCATTCAATGTCGTCGCTTTCATCGTCGTAAAAACCGCACAGGTTCCCCTTTCCATTGACAGCGGGGCCTGTATCGCATACGGCGGGGTACGAAGAAACGACTTTCGACACGTAGATGGAAACGATGAGGGAGTTGGAGCCGTTGATCACGAAAGGTGTGTTCAGCTTAACCGTGTTCAATTCGTTTGCCTTCAGTTTTGAAGATTCGATAGGCTGCCGGTAGGTGACACCGCCCTGTGTGATGTAAATTTCGTACGAATTGGTGATGAGTGGATAAAATTGAACGGCCGTGATGGGTTTTTGGTGTAAGGGTGCAATTTCGCCGGCAGTCCATTTTTGCCCGAAGTAAAACGGTACTTTTTCATCAAATCCAATCATAAACATGGGCGTCATCGTACCCCAGAATATCGTTTGTTCATAAAACGGCGCATCCCAACTTATTTCAACCTGGCTGATGTTGTCGCTAAAACGCGAAGCCTTCAGGTTGGATGGCGGTTTGTATTTGATGATTGACAAAGCGATTGTGGCAAAGGCCGATTCATTGTCGTCGTCGTAAACGGCAGAAACCGAATAAACAATCGATCCGTAAATAGGGTCTTTGTCCAAGTAGGACAACGCGGTTGTCTCTTCAATTTTAACATTGTTGCGATACACGTTGTAATGGTTTGGATTTTCGCTGTTTTTGGGCGCATCCCAGGCGAGCGACACGCTTTGACCGAGATAGACCGCCTTGAGGTCGGACGGGGAAGGCCGCAAGATTTTCCGATACCGTCCGGAAAGTGTTTTTGTGGACTTGTTCAGGGGATCTAACCACACATCCATGTGTGTTGAATCGGCCTTGTACCTGTTCCAGTGATAGCTGAACTTGCCATAAAGATTGAAGCCGTTTTGGATCAAACAGGAAGAGTTTCCTCCGGATAACGTGCCGACGACCAATTTGTTTTCATTGAACAGGGGTGAACCCGACGAACCGCTTTCCGTTACGCCGTATCCGTTAGGGGTGGAAACAAAGACTGCATTCCAATGTGCATTGGACTCGCCTGTGAACTCGGTTGCCATGAACGTATACGTTTTAATTTCACTTTCATAAGTGGATATTTTTTTGTAATCGCCCTGTGGATGATGAATACATACACCCGATTTCGCTGCATCGCCAGAATAATCCCAACCGTTGTAAAACACATCGAAACCTTCGGGAATAGTATCTTGAAGCAACAGCAACAAACCGTCGGAACCGCCGTCCAGACCGGTAGAAGCCAGCATTTTGCAGCCTGTCATGCTTTTTGTAACAGTTGTGTTTGAGTTATCATTACATTCTTCCCGTTCCCTGTGGAAGTAGAACATCCATTGTTTCAAATCGTCTTCGGAAGCCCTTGTCGTCCCGCTGTACGCACAATGCAGGGCTGTTAGAATGATCGGTTTAAAATCTTCCGCCGTATTATTCATTAATGTACCCGTACATATATATGCTTTGTTGCCTATTTTTTGAACGGTGTAACAAACGCCTTTCTTTTCGTTTTGCCAGGCCTTCCCCTCTTCGCAATTGATATTAACTTCGCAAAAACCGGAGGATGCACGGGTAGTGATGTTGCAAAACTCCCGTAAGGCGGCTGCATGATAGCCATATCCAAGTTCGCTGATAGCTATGCGCGGTTTCTCGTCACTTGTCTCCGATGCCACATATTCGAGAATCAGTTCGTCGCCACCGACAAACTCGGTAGCAAAAAGCCCTCCCGACGGATGCGTGTCATGCGTATAGGCGCCCAAAATGCGTGATTTGTCCACATTGTAAATGAAGAGGCGACCCCCTTCGGGGATGTAAAAATCGGAATAATAGACCATGAGAGCGAGGGCGTCCTTTGCCTTAATCTGTAATTGCCATATTTTTTCGCCTCCGGGTAAGATCGTTTGATAACCGGAATTGTCCATCGTATAGTCGACGGGAATAAGAACGCCAATAGGCATGGGTGCGCCATCGCGAGCCTGCCAATAGTCGACTTCACGCATATCCTCAACATAAAAATCAATCGGCGCATTTTTTGCGGATGCAGCGCTGCGCAAAGAAGTTTGATAATTGAAACTGGGCGGAGTTCCGCCTTCGCCTATTTGTGAAAAAATGGCGGGCGAGTAAGTCATAAGTATATTTATAATGCAGAATAACAGAATCTTATGAGATACTAATCTGGGGTTGTCATCTATGTGCATATCAAAAAAATTAACTGAAAAGTATGCAAATATAAAAAAAAAGAATGTAACTTTGCACAAGATTATTGAATAATTTTTTTTTTCACTTGTCATTCATACCAATCATGTCAAAAAAAACCATTTTTAAAAGATTTAACTTATTAGTTTTATGTGGATTAAGTCTGTTCTGTTCATCGCAGGCTCAAAAGGCAAACTTTGCTTACAGTTTTTATGGTTTTGTGCGCGGCGACCTGTATTACAATTCGAGAAGTAATATGGAAGTAGTGGACGGGCTGTTTTATCTGTATCCAAAAGACAAGCTGATGGATGCTGACGGAAAAGACCTGAACGCGACGTCGAACGGGAGCTTTTATACCTTCACGACACGTCTTGGAATGGACGTGAAGGGCCCGGATGTGGGCACAGCTCGAACCACGGCCAAAATAGAATCGGATTTTGGCGGGACGACAAACCTGAATTTCGTTCTTCGTCTGAGGCAGGCGTGGGTTAAGCTCGACTGGCAGCAGGGGTCGTCGCTGCTGCTGGGTCAGACGTGGCATCCTTTGTTTGGCGAAGTCATGCCCAATGTGCTGAACCTGTCCACCGGATGTCCATTTCAGCCTTTCAACCGCAGTCCGTTAATCAACTATCAGTACAGGCAGGGAGGATTGAAGTTGACGGCAAGCGCTATCTACCAATTGGTATATGTATCGTCGGGGCCGGTGGGCAGAAGCGAGGAGTACCTGAAAAATGGCGTTCTTCCCGAGTTATATGCAGGCTTCGATTACCGGAAAGAAAACTTCATGATGGGTGCAGGCGTCGACATGATCTCCATCAAACCACGCCTGCGGTCGACGGCAGGCAATCAGACCTATCTCGTAAATGAGCGCATCACCACTTTTTCGTACGACTTGCATTTAGAATATGCATACCGGAAATTTCAATTTGCAGGGAAGACCCTCTTGGATTCCAATCAGGGGCATAACACCATGATAGGCGGGTACGGGATTTCAAAAATAGACGCCAGGACAGGGAAACAGGATTATACGGCTTTTCGAAATTCCACTTCATGGATTAATTTCACGTACGGGGCAAAATATCAGGGTGGACTTTTCGCCGGCTATTCCAAAAATCTCGGCACAACCGACAACCTGGTGTATACGGATGCAGCACACTTGTACGGGATGGGCATGGACATGGATCAGTTTACGCAACTCAGTCTTTTTTTACGCTACAATTTGCCTCACTGGAACATTGGGCTTGAATATTCGCTGAGTACAGCCTGGTATGGGGATATCAGTCCGTCGAACGGAAAGGTCGGCAATACGCACGACGTGTCGAATCATCGGATTGAGGGTGTATTCATGTATACTTTTTAGGGGGTGATGATAAGGATACAATGAAAAATTAACGGATGACGCCTATTTTCCCCATAAACAAAATGACGCCGGTACTATTTTCGCAGATTGCAAAAGTAAAGGGTTTGTTTACTATGTAATCAATCGTCCCGGAAGATGGTGACATTGAGTCTTGTACTCCGAAGCTAACAGATGCTGACTCCGTTCCTTCTTCATTCACCTCAACGAAGGTTTTATGAACTACTCTCGAAATAAATAGAAATACATCGGATATGCCGTTAAAATCAGCATTAGGCGAAAACGGGATTCTCATTCCCATTGTTGGCAATATGGATTCCTGCATTTCATATTCACATTCGGATTTGAAACGGGGTAAGCTAAGATTTACTTCGTATGTTGCCATCGTCTGCATGGCATTTTTCCATGATTCGACATTTAGGCTTGCGATTACGTCATCAACCGTCTTGTCGTCCTGCGGAAGAATCAAAATCATATTGAACGCCCCGTTGCCATAGAACAGTCTCAGGTATCTGCCATGAATGTCTTCGGAGTAAAGTAAACGGCTTGATTGCTTCATCATACTCACTTTTTGCTCATGCAAATTGCCTTCGGGATAAAAACTTTCTTCTTTCGTATCGCTTTTTTTGAATTTTGATTTCCAAATTCCCTTGAAATAGGTTACATTGATAAGGAATACCTTTTCACGTGAATATATAGACGTAACAATCTCGGGTATTTTTTTGCCGGTTTTATCCGAGACCCAGTTGTTAATTTGTTTTACCGCATTCCATCCATCGTTTGTCCTCTCGCCCCATTCAGCGTCATGCATAGCGCCATATTGACGCTTAGCGGCGAAATAAATACATTTGCCTCTTCCGTCGATTGGTAAACTTCCCGAAACAGGTCAAAAGCAAAAGAATTGTCAGTAGTAACCTTTTCTGCGAGTTCCAAAGAAATTGGTGTGGCGTCAGAAAACTTTACGTGGTCTAAATCCGAATTGCATGATGCAAGTCCTGCAATCGCCAGAATCAAAACAGAACATAGTATTGCATTATGCAAAACACTTTTAAAACGATAATTGTTCATGATCTTATTTTTAAGGATATACATATAAATTTTCTTTATCATAGATATATCCATTGTTGTATCCATGTGGCAATCATATTGTCAAAGTCAATAGTTTCGTAACTTCTCCACTCCATACGAATCCTGCCTTTGGTTTCGTCGTCCAGCGAATCGCTCGACCTGATCGCTGCTTTCGTTTCATCAAGCCATACTGTCAGACCCCTCATCTCCTCTTCGGAGGCCAGTACAAAGTTATTGTCTTCGGAATAGGCTAAAATCGGGAAGTAACTCCTTGTCGCGCTAACAATAACGAACCCGCCTTCCGGATAATTAACGACATGCATTAACGGACTGCTGTCTTCCACGATCGTTTCAATTGATGCTTTCGAAGCACTTGTTACAAATGACTGCAACTTGCCCGATCTGGTTTTCATATCGCCGCTTTCGAATTTTTGACTGAAAAAAACACTGGAAATATCAATCGCCTTCTCCTGTGAAACCAATGTTTCACTGTTATAGATTGCAGGAATTTCCCGCTCAACCGCTACATCCCGATCCGCTGTCGGGACATCCTCTTTACTGTTACAGGCAAAAAACAAAGCTGCAAACACCGTAAAGGTCAATCTGATAAAAAATTTCTCACTCATTTCGGTATAATTTAAAATTAATTTGAGTGCAAATATTCAAAAAAAAACAAACCGGAAATAAAATGACTGTTAAAAAAACATAACGAACGGTTAAAAAACATAAGGCAAATCGCTCCGTACATGGAAAATCCAAATTATTCAAGTACGTTTGTAATTCAATTGAAAGGCAAATTATTCAGTCCATGTTAAATTGACTGTTATTTGCTTGTAAGAGACTACGAGCTATGGTTTCTTAGCTGGATTTGAACATCCGTTGGAGCGAGAATTAGGCCCCTCGAATAGTTGGGTAGTGTTATACTTGGTTCTTTGATAATAAAGTACATGTGTGGTTTAGATGACAGGGAAACAGTAGACCAGATTTCAGAAAACACATTTCGACAGGCTCAATGACCATCTACATGCAATACTTTCTGGTTTATCCGAGTTTTACCATTATTTTTTGCGTGAGGGAGATATTCGTCAGCGCTTATTCCAGATGATGGTAGCAGCCTAATTTGACGAAGTTGAAAATTTGAATTTATAAGCAGACCCTATGTAAAACAAATTAATTGATTTTATAAGAAATATTGAATATATGATCAAAACAGAAAATCTTCAGAAAATCTTCCGGACGGAAGAGGTGGAAACATGGGCGTTGAACGACGTCAGTTTAGAAATTGCCGCAGGCGAGTTTGTCGCCGTCATGGGGCCGTCGGGGTGTGGCAAATCCACGCTGCTCAATATCCTTGGGCTGTTGGACAATCCTACCGGCGGCAAGTTTTTCATCAACGGGACGGATGTCAGCGCCTATCCCGAACGGCAGCGCACGCGGCTGCGCAAGGGCGTCATCGGGTTTGTGTTCCAGAGTTTC
>Ga0082212_10000972_pt1 | contig 42112 bp, 37 predicted proteins | sample TergutNt197P3_FD_71548 | JGI IMG/M metagenome (GOLD analysis project Ga0082212, IMG submission 71548) | Neocapritermes taracua P3 segment gut microbial communities from Petit-Saut dam, French Guiana - Nt197 P3 | ecosystem: Host-associated > Arthropoda: Insects > Digestive system > Gut ...
GGGCACGGCATGATTATGGGAATAGGGCATTGAAGCTCCTGTTCGCCGGCGGTCGTCGGCCACTCTTTGACGGTTGAAAAACTCGGAATCCCTACAGCTCCGGTTATTACCAAAACTTTTGAGGATCTGGTAAAACCCTACGCCTTCAAAAAAGGCATGCCGGGCTTCCGTTTCACTTTTGTCCCGCATCCCATAACCGGAATTCCCGCCGCTTTGTGCAGAAAATATCTAGAAGGCAACGATCCCGTTACGGGAAAACCGGTACTACAGGAAATTATCGACGCCATCACCCGGCCTTTGAGCGCCGAAGACCGCAGCACCGGCGTCATTGAAAGACCTACGGCGCGTATGCTCACTCCGGATACCGAAGCGAACCTGCACCGTATTTTTCTTGAAAACGAGTGGACGGATGGTTTGCCCATAGTGCTTCCGACGGAAGAGCGCGTCAGGGAAATGCTTACGGGTACCAGTCATGCTCCTGATGTTCATGTAGGCAAAATGCAGGCGTCGTCTCCGCATGAAGCATGGAGTTACACCGTGGAACAGGTAGCGGTAAACGCCGTCATGGCCGGAGCGAAACCGGAGCATCTGCCGGTAATCCTGGCGCTTGCGTCAACAGGAGAACCCGCGCTCTACACTTCAACCACTTCGTTCGCCCGCATGGTGCTTGTCAACGGCCCCGTTACCAGTGAAATTAAAATGAATTCGGGAATCGGCGCGCTCGGCCCGTTCAACCACGCGAATGCCGTAATCGGGCGGGCGTGGACATTGATATCCCTCAATCTTGGCGCGGCCGGAAAGCCCGGAGAGATATACATGGGAAGCCAGGGGAATAACTACAACTACAACAACGTCTGCATGGCGGAAAACGAAGAGGCGCTGCCTGAAGGCTGGGATGCTTTTCACGTGCAGAAGGGCTTCAGGGCTTCTGAAAGCGTTGTAAGCGTGTTCAACGGCTGGACATTTACGCATCCTGATCAAAGTTTCGGCAAGTCGTTTCATGAACAGATTCCGTTCTGGCTGACATTTATCAGCCCGTTTTCTCCGGCCACGCTGCTGCTTGATCCGACAATAATCAAACAGCTCAAGGAAAACGAGGGGTTTGATTCCAAGGAACAACTGATCGACTGGATACATAAAAATACCCAGGTCACGGTCGGATCATGGCTTGATGATTTTTACGCCGTGCAGAATTTCGTATTGCCATACGGCAGGCAAGGGCAGGAACCTTACGCGTCATGGATGAAACTTCCCAAAGACGCGAAAATTCCGCGGATCGCCAGCCCCGGCAACATTAACATCATATCGCTGGGCGGTGGGACCAATTACTTCTGGAAGGCGGGCGATTTTGGTCATCTTGCCAGCGCCTCCGTGGATAAATGGCGGTAGTAGGGGCGTAGCGTGCTACGCCCTCAGCGGATAAATAGACGGTAATAGGGGCGTAGCACGCTACGCCCCTACCAGGTTGATAAAATGCGTGTTATTGCTGGAAAATATCGCGGACGTCATCTTAAAGGGCCGGACGGTTTTGAAATGCGGCCGACGGGCGACAGGCTGAAGGAAAGCCTGTTCGGCATCCTGTCGCCGGCGCTTCCGGACGCCACAGTGCTGGATTGTTTCAGCGGCACGGGGTCTATCGGCATTGAGGCTCTGAGCCGCGGCGCGCGGCAGGTTGTTTTCATCGAAATTTTAAACACGAATTGCCGGCTGATTCGCGCGAATCTGAAACTTTGCGGCATTGCGTCCGGCGCCCGTGTAATAAAAGAAGACGTATTCGGCGCGCTGCGGGCGCTTGGGCGCGAAGGATTTCAGGCGGATGTGGTCTTTTTTGACCCCCCGTATGATTTCCTGCCGTACAAAGATCTGCTGGAAATTGTTTTCAGCCGCGGGCTGGCCGCCGCGTCCGCCCGCGTGATAATAGAACACAGGCGCAAGGCCGCGCTTCCCGAGGAGGGGCAAAATTACCGCCGGACGCGCATAACGCGCCAGGGCGATCAATGCCTGAGCTTTTATTCCGGGCATTCCGAATAAGAATAAGATTATGCTATTGAAAAATCTTACAGGCGCGCTGGGTTTCCGAACCATGGCGCTGAGGGCGCTGGCCGACAGCCAGGCCGTTTGGGCAGGCATAACATGCTATGCCGCGGGTTTTCTGGCTTACGCTTTGGCGCGCGTTTACGCCTATGCTTCAGTTCCGGAATTTATTGACGGGCGGAGTGGATTATTATCCGCCGGTTTGGGAATCGACCTTGCGCAGGGATTGATATTTTTGCTGTTTTTATTTGTGCCGGCCATCGTCGCGCTGTCCAACGCGTTTTCCGACGACGGCCTCGGCCTCTCTTTTTCCGCCGTTGAATACCGCGCGCATATTGCCGCGTTGTTTCCGATCTGGGGCGCGATATATCTGGTTACCGCGCCGCTTCTATTGCTTTTGCCGCATCTTCTGAGCATCCCCGGCACGGCGTGGGAAATCTCCGTGATACGTCTGCTAAGGATGTTGCTGCTTGGGGTATATACGTTCTGGGCGGTCATGCGCCTGAATTATCTGTCCCCGGCAAGAGCCTGCGGAGTATTCGCGGTTTCCGCGCTTACGATTCCCATATTTTTTATCGTATCCATGTTTATCTGGTCGCTTCCACTCCTGTTTTTGATTCCCCTGATTTACCTCGCAACCGGCTGGATGAGAAATATGGGTGTGGGGCGAGCAGGAACCGACGATTTCCAGAGAAACATGCGGACGCTGACGCTAAACCCGCAAAACGCCGACGCCCATTATCAACTGGGCCGCATCAGCCTCGAACGGGGAAATACTTCCGCGGCGTGCGAATATTTCGAGGCTGCCGTAAAGATTACGCAGGAGGTCGCCGAATATTATTACTATTTCGGATTCGCGTGCGCGCGAAAAAAGGATTGGGACAATGCCCTGGAATATTACGAAAAAGCGTACCGGCTTGACCAGGAATACGGACAGGGGGATATTTTCCGGGAAGTCGGCAAGGCTTACATACATACGGGTTACATCGAAAAAGGGATAGAATTTCTGGATTTCTTTCTTTCCAGGCGAGACGCCGATCCGGAGGGGCGTTACTGGCTGGCGGTCGCCCTGCAAAAATCGGGCGACACGGATAAGGCGCGGCTTCAACTGACACTGATTATCGATCAGGCGAAGGCAAACCCGCGTTTTTTCCGCAGGCGGAACAGGGAATGGATTTACCGAGCGCGGAGTCTGGTGAGGGAGCTTAAGGATTAAATGAGAAATTATACTGAAGATCACGCCAAAGCCGGCATTGACGCGCCGCTGCCCGCAATCGAATGCTGGGAAAACCAGTTTCCGGGCTACGAAATTGAAATCGTACTGCCGGAATACACCGCTATCTGTCCTAAAACAGGATTGCCGGACTTCGGAACGCTTTGCGTCAATTACGTTCCCGACAAGTGGTGTCTTGAACTGAAATCTCTCAAGGAATACGTTACGGCGTACCGGGACATAGGAATCTTTTATGAAAACGCGGTGAATCGGATCCTGCGCGATCTTGTCGCGGCGTGCAAACCTGTCTCCATGCGGGTACGCGGGGAATTTTCGCCGCGCGGCGGCATTCAGAGCCGCGTAGAAGCCCGCTATCCGCAGAAATGCTGATTAATCAGAGTTTCCCTGGCTTTAACGATTACTTCGACGCGTAATAATCGCTTACCCTGTAGGGGCTGAGCATTTTCTTTATGTCGCCGGCAATATTTGACAATTCGGCCGCGCTTTTGTTTACACGCGTCGCGCCGTCCGCGCTCTCCCTGGCCACCTGGCTCATGCCCGCAATGCTACTGCTTACGTGAGCCGTGCCTTTCGCGGCCTCGCCGGCATTCCGGCTTACATCGTTCGCGCCTCGCGCCACATCGCCTATCGCGCCGGCCACGCGCTTAGCGCCCGTATTCGCCTGCGCGATATTGCTCGCTATTTCGTTGCTTGTCCTGGTTTGCCGGTCAATGTACCCGGCTATTGATTCAACTGAATGGTTGATTTTACCTATTATGTCCGAAACATCCTGAATCGCGTCAACGGCGGCGCCGGCGCCGCTCTGAATGTCGTCTACGCGGCGCGCTATATCGTCCGCGCTAGCCGCGCTCTGGTTTGCCAGCTCTTTAATTTCACCCGCAACCACGGCAAAGCCCTTGCCCGCCTCGCCGGCGCTCGCAGCTTCAATAGTGGCGTTCAATGCCAGCAGATTCGTTTTGTCAGCTATCTTTTTAATAACACCGGTCACTTTTCCGATTTCCTTGGCGGCAATTCCGAGCTTGTTCATAACGCCTGTGGCGTTTTCCGCCTTGCCCGTCGCCGCCGTCGCTATTTCACGAACTTCGCCTGTATTATGCGCGATCTGATTTATGCTGGCGCTCATTTCGTCTATGGCGTCCGCTATTGTGTTCATATTGACGCTCATCTCTTCCGCCGCGCCCGCGACTTCGTTGGCGTTTGCGCTTGCCTGTTCCGCGCCGCCGGCCATCGCGTTTATATTGACCGCCATTTGATCGGTCGTATCCGCAACCTCAGTGCTTTTTGTAAGGGTTTCATCGGCGCCGTTTGTCAACTGACTGCTGACGGCGTTAAGCTCCTCGGCTGCCTTGGCAAGATTGGCGTTGTCGATTATCACTTTCTTCATTAATGTCTGCTGATTGTCCATTAGAAAGTTGAACTGTTTCGCCATCTCGCCCATTTCATCGCCTGTGGCGCTGGACAGCCTGCATGTCATATCGCCTTTGCTTACCTTCTCGAACAAAATCGCGGCCTGAGTGATTTTATTTGTCAGATTTTTTGCGTAAATATAAGAAACGACAGCCGTTAAAATTAAAATTATTATCCCCGCCGACAAAGCCCGTTTTTCAAGCGCGGCAATAGCGATTGTCGTCAGCAACGCCCCCATTACGGAAAGCAGGGTTATTTTCAGCGTCATCGATTGGAATGTATTCATATCGGCCTACCGGGCTTCAATATTTATTGTTTCAGGTTACGTTTTCCATGCGTTGAGTTTATCGGCTAAATCTCGCAAAATGTTAGCTAATCGAGACCATATTCGCGGAGTTTGTCGTAAAGCAGCCGCCGGTTGATTTTAAGGATTTCCGCGGCGCGCGTGCGGTTGCTTTCGGCAAGAGCAAGGGCTCGCTCAATCATGCGGCGTTCCAGCCGCGCGACGGCTTCGTGCAGCCCTTCCTCAAGCGGAACCGTATCGAACTGGTCTCCTGTATCCGGATTTTCGGGCAAAGCTATGTGTTCCCGGCGTATGACACCCGATCTGCCGAGAATCAACGCCCGCTCCAGGCAATGTTCCAACTCGCGCACATTGCCCGGCCACGTTCCGCCGGAAAGCAGATTCATCGCTTCGTCCGAGATCACGGGAACCTGCATTTTAAGGCGCGCCGCGGCCCGCCGCAGAAGGAAGGCCGCAAGCTCGGGTATATCCTCTCGCCGCTCGCGCAGAGGCGGAAGGGAAACCGTTACCACATTCAGGCGGTAATACAGGTCTTCGCGGAAACGTCCTTCGCGCACAGCCGTTTCGATGTCACAGTTTGTCGCCGCAATAACGCGGACATCGAGCGGAATCGTAATATTAGACCCCAGGCGCTCAATACTGTGATCCTGCAGTACGCGCAGAAGCTTAGCCTGCGTGGACGGCGGCAATTCGCCGATTTCGTCTAGAAAAAGCGTGCCGCCTGCGGCGTATTCAAATTTTCCGATACGGCGCTGCGCCGCGCCGGTAAAGGCGCCGCGCTCGTGGCCGAACATCTCCGCCTCAAGCAGAGTTTCCGGAATCGACGCGCAGTTTACCTTTACAAGCTTGCGCCCGCCGCGCGGACTGTGCCGGTGAATCGCCCTGGCGACGGCTTCCTTTCCGGTTCCCGATTCGCCGCGTATCAGCACGGTGGAATCCGTGGCGGAGACCTGCCCCACGAGTTTGTAAAGCTTCTGCATGGCGGGGCTGTCGCCGATGATCTCCGTACCCTGCCATGAATCTTCCTCGCGGCGGTAGGCTTCAAGTTCGCCGGCGCGGCGGCGGCTCTCAATGGCGCGTCCGAGCTGAATCAGCAATTCGTCAAAATTTAGGGGCTTTGTCAGATAATCGAATGCCCCAAGCGCCATGGCCTCGATCGCCGCGGCGCTGTTTCCGTAAGCCGTCATAATCAGAACGGCGGGCGGCGAAGTAAGTTCTTTGATTTCACGCAGCAGGGCGAGGCCGTCCTTTCGCGGCATCCGTATGTCGAGGATTGCCGCCTCAACGGCGGATTGCTCCAGCAATTCTGCAGCTTCCATGCCATCGGCAGCCGCTATGACGCGATACCCTTCGTCTTCGAGCAGCGCGCGCAGGGCTTCACGCGCCTGGGCTTCATCTTCGGCTATGAGGACGGACGCTTTAGGCGGCATCGGTGGATGTCCTTTCAATCGGCAGAATCAGCGTAAAAGTCGTTCCCGTTTCTTCGGATTCAAATTCAAGCCGGCCGCCGTGATTCATCGTGATCTCCCTGGATACGGCAAGGCCCAGTCCGTTTCCTTCCGGCTTTGTCGTGTAGTACGCATCAAAAATATGCGGGCGCACATCGTCCGCAATACGGCCGCCCTCATCCGCGATGCTTATCCTGACAAATTGCGGCACATTATCAACCGATACCGTTACCATTCCGGCGTCCGCCGAGGCTTCGATGGCGTTCAGCAGCAGATTTATCAGCACCTGCACGATTTGCTGTCCGTCTATGTCGGCAGGGCGGCCCGTTTCAGGAAAACGTGTTTCAATCCGTATGTTTTTCGCGCGCGCCGGTTCCTGCACCATCCGCATGGCCTGCATAACAATGGGCGAAATTTCATGCAGACGGCGGTTTGTCATAACAGGGCGTCCGAAAGCCAGAAGCCGCCCGACAATGGCGTCAAGGCGGTCGATTTCCTCAAGGCATTCCGGGACTTCGTTTGAAACGGCGATTCCTTTTTTCAGGCGGCGCTCCAGAAGCTGCAAGGTGAGTTTGATTGAATTAAGCGGGTTCCTTACTTCATGCGCGACGCCGCTGACCACCTTGCCGAGCGCCGCCAGCCTGTCCTGCTGCCTGAGTTTTTCTTCAAGCGCCATGCGGCGTTCAGCCATGCTGTTTATGTCGAGCGCCACATGTCCGAGATCTCCAGGAACGGTCGGCAGGCGGAAAGAAAAATCGGTTTCCAGGCGGTGAAGCCCCTTCTGAATCTCCCTGACGCCGGAATGGAGCCTGTACCATATGGAAATAATGCCGCCGACGCCAAGAAGACTGGAGAATAATAACGCCGCCAAAAGCCAGTTATTCGCGCCGATCAGCAGATAGCGTGATTCAGGCGCGCGATACAGCGTCCAGACGACGATTCCATCGCCCGCTGCCGCCGCGCCCACAATCAGGTCGTTGCCGCGCCGGTTTGAGTATGTAACGGTTTCGCCGGCGGCTTCCGCCTGTTCCGCAAGCATTTGAATGACTTCCGTTTCCGTATCGGTGATAGCCGCGTCTTCCGGCGATGCATCGGGAAAGTAGTATCCTGTAATTCTTCCTTCATCAGGCAGAAACATCCCTCCTTTGATTTCGGGGTATGCCAGAAGAACGGTGGAAGTAATGCCTTTCAGCGAGATATCCTGCGCGTCAGGCGGCAATTCATACAAAGGGTCGTCTGTGTAGTCGATTCTGTCGTTATATTGCTGGAGAATCTCAAGACACGCGGTAGTGCAACGCCGGCGCGCGTCGCCGAGGAGCCGTCCTTCCGTGGTAAAAACCGCGTCTCTGATAATCAGCACCGCCAGCGCGAAAACCGCCAGAGCTGCGGCGCCGATTATGAAAGCCTGTGAGCGGAAACTTGCGGGGGTTGGCCATCGCATATTGCTTTACTTGTAAACATGCGGGTCAGGCGCAGCCGCCTGCGCCATACACTCCAGCGCAAACACAACGGAGGTTGACGCTTCTCCCAAAAGACGCGCCTTGCCGTACTCCTTGGCGTCATAAGCGCTGCGCCCCTGCTGGTAGAGACTGCTGGCAAACTTGACGTACTGATCGGATTTTTTGTCGCCGCTTATTCCCGCGAAATAATTCGCCTGCCGTACCCGAAAGTAACATCCCTGTAAAACGAAGCCGGATCTCCGTAAATCGTTTTCATCGGAATTGCGGCCGGGTTTCAGCGTAAGCAGGACGCGGTCGGCGGCATCCATCATGGCGCCCGCGGCAAGCAGCCGGCGCCTGTGCTGGAATTGATTGTCCTTGGACGAGTTCGCCTGATCTATAAGTTCCGTTGCGTATTCCAGCAGTTTTTTAAAATCGGCGTTCCCTGCCTCCGGTTGCGTAATGCCGTTCAGCGCTTCAAGGCGTTTTTCTGCGCCCGCAAGCCGGTCCTGCTGTTTCGGCCAGGTTTTTTTTGCTTCCTGCCGCTGAACAGGCGGCTTGGATGGCTTGGGTGGCTTGGGTGACGGGGTCTGCGCGTATAGGCTTTCACAGAAAAGAATTCCTGAAATAATCCCGCAAATCACCAGTACTCCCTTAAACAAGTGTTTTCGCATATATTGTTTTATAACACTAAAAACGCTTCGCATAAACTTAATTTCCCGGACTTTAAAATTAATTACAGAACGCCGGCTCTCCTATCGGAGTACGCATAACCGGAAACATCGGCATTTTTTGCTCGGATTGCCGGTGGCAGGCGTCCAGTATAAGCGTCAGGTTGTACGACGCAAACGGGATCTCCGCATCCTGACAGGCGTTTACAAGTATCCGGCGCAATGCCGAGCGCGCCCGGCACGCCTTGACACGAGCTGCCTGCGATGAGCACTCCAGCATGGACGCGATCTCTTCGTATGGGAGCTGTTCAAGATAATGGAGTATAAGCACCTTTTGGTAATCTTTTGGCAACTGCCTGAGAGCTACCGCGAGCATTTCGTTTAAATCGCCGCGTTTTTCATCCGCGTAATGGCTGCCGACAAAGCTGAACGGCGCATCCGCTTCGACGCTGGGCGTGTCGATATCAAGTTCCGCGAAAGTCATGGTTTTGCGGCGGCGCAGACGGCGGCGTTCATCGAAACAGCGGTTGACGGCGATCCGTCGCAGCCACGGATAGAACGGCCGATTGAGATCGAATTTTTTCAGTGAGAAATAAACCTTGCAAAGAATGGTTTGCAGAATATCGTCGGTGTCGGCAGAGCGTCCCGCATACCAGCCAACGAGGTTAAGCAGTTGATGCCGGTATTTTTGCACCAACTCCTCAAACGCAATATGGTCTCCGTTCTGTGTCCGTATAATGAGCGTCCGGTCCTGAATATTGGACGAATCAAAGACCGCCTCGGCGTAACCGGGAAACGCAACCGCTGTGTTTTCGTTCATAATATTTCTTTTCCTCACGCATTTTTAATTACACCGCTGCTTGTAGCAATAAGCGTGCCAGAATCGAAATGTTGTTATTCAACGACTTACAGCCGCGAAACCGTATATGGTGGGCGGAATCTTTACATATATGTGTGTGGAAAAGGCGCGCATTTGTCGTTGACATGGGACCGCGGGCGTCCACGCCGGCGCGACATGGGGCAGAGGGCGTCCCGTCCGCGCTTTAATAAATGAGGGCGCGATTTATCGCGCCCTATAATACCGAAAGGCACATTTTTCGATCCGGATACCCATAATGTAGGGGCGAATGATTATTCGCCTCATGGTCAGTGGTTTATGATAGTTTCCTGTCGCTTCGGAATCCGGGTTTAATTATTCGATTCCTCATTCCATTCCTCAAACACGGGATGCAAATCGATCATACAGCCGTCCAGTACATGAACGGGTACGGTGTCCGTATCGCAGTACATCGCAATAACATAAAGACCGTCACGAAGTATGCACGTCTGCACGGTCTTTGTATCAGGGTCCGCAATCCAGTATTCACGTACGCCGGCCTGCCGATATTGATTGAACTTTACCATGCGGTCGCGCCGGGCAGTGGCGGGAGACAAAATTTCAATCACCATATCGGGCGCGCCTTTACAGCCTTTTTCGTCTATTTTTGAACGGTCGCATATTACAACTAAATCAGGCTGCACTACCGTATTATTATCGCCGTCGGCATTAAGCCTTACATCAAAAGGAGCGGCAAATAGCCTGTATGGCTTTCCTTTTAAAAAAGCGGCTAACTGGCAGGTTAGTTCCCTGCTTATATCCTGATGTACCGTCGGAGGAGAAGGTGACATGGCGCACGGCACGCCTTCGATAAGTTCCCAGCGTTCATTGTCGCCGTATTCGTGGTAATCAGCGTAAGTGTATTGTTGTTTTTCTTCTGGCGATGACATGGTTCGTCTTCTCCGATATACGATTCTTGCCTTATTACATTGCTCTTAATATTGCACGTATCCGCTCGCGGCACGACATTACTTTTCGCGGCAGCGCAAGGCGCGAACCTTGTTCGTAAACCGCGATCAGCTTTTCGAGATCGGGGCCGGAATCGCGCCCCGTCAACGCCGCGCGAATCGGGTGATACAGATTACGCCCTTTCTGTTTTGTAGCCGCCTTTACCTGTCCGACAATTTCCCTGTAATTTTCCGAAGTCAAAGTTTCTTTTTCACAGGCCAGCCGCGCAAACTCTTCGGCGACGGATCGCCCTTCCGGCGCAGCCAGCAGTTCGCGTACGGCATCGTCAATATCGGATGAATCGCCCGAAAGACCGTAAATAATTTCCGTTTCTCCCGGCAATTGATCAAGTCGATCCACGCGCGTTTTAATAAGGTCGATTACTTCGCCAAGCCAGGCGTCGGCTTCGGAATCGTCGGGGGAATCGGCGGGAAACAGGCCCGCGTCTATAAAATAAGGCTTGGCCGTTTTGACAAGATCGGCCCCCGGAGTTTTGCCTATATACGTCCGGTTCATCCAGTTCAGCTTCATCGTGTCGAAAATCGCCGGGCTTTTTACCACGCGGTCGAGATCAAACTGCGCGCTGATTTCTTCCAGAGACATGATTTCCTGGCCGTCCGTTACAGGCGACCAGCCAAGCAACGCAAGATAGTTGACCAGCGCTTCCAGCAGATATCCCTGCCGCCGGAATTCCTCAATGGAAGTTGCGCCGTGACGCTTGCTCAGTTTCTGCCCGTCCGGGCCGAGAATGGTCGAAAGGTGCGCGAATTGCGGCGGTGCAATCCCCAGGGCTTCATAGATGAGAATCTGCCTGTGCGTGTTCGAAAGATGCCCGTCGCCGCGGATAACATGCGTGATCTTCATAAGCGCGTCGTCTATGACACAGCAAAAATTATAGGTCGGACTGCCGTTGCCGCGCAGCAACACAGGATCGCTGATCTGGTTTGTTTCGATATCAATCCTCCCGAAAACGAGATCGTCGAATCCAACCATTCCGGGACGCACGCGCAGTCGCAGGGTGAAAGGAATTTCTTCGTTAAGCCTCGCGCAAATTTCATGCTGCGTGAGATTGCGGCATTTTCCGGAATAAACCGTCGTTTCGCGCCGCGCCAACTGATCCTGCCTGACCGCCTCAAGTTCTTCTTCAGAACAGAAACATCGGTAAGCCTTGTCCTCTTCAAACAACCGCAAGGCGTATTTTTGATAAAGATCGTAGCGGTCGGTCTGGCGGTATGGGCCGTAATCGCCGCCGATTTCAATTCCCTCGTTCCAGTCAAGCCCAAGCCAGCGCAGGTCTTCCATGAGCTGTGTTTCGTATTGCAGCTCGCTGCGCTCGGCGTCGGTATCCTCGATGCGCAGAATAAAAGTCCCTTTATGCCGCCCGGCCAGAAGCCGGTTGAACAGAGCGGTACGCACGTTGCCCACATGAAGAAAGCCCGTGGGGCTTGGAGCGAAGCGCACGCGGATAGAATCCGGCGAATCCATAATCACCCTACCTTGCGTAAACGGTTAAACTTCCACAGATGTCACAATGGCGCGCGTCGTCGGGATAGATGAATCTGGATTTGTGCAATTGGCATTCAGTGTTTGTGCAAATGTTCTGATGAAGCGTTTTATCATCCCCGGCAGTCAGAGCGCCGCCGCATTTTATGCAGAAGTTCGATTCAACCCGGTATGATTCGGCTCCGCAATTTGTACATGTTTTCATAAGACATCCTTTCTTTCCTTTTCAATTATACGGTATACAAGTTTACTCCCGCAGGCAACCGATCGGCACAATAAAAACCCCGTCGGACAGCCGATAGCTTAATTTCGCGCCGGTCAACACCATTAAAAACGAGGGCTCGTTCATTTTATCCAGATTGACTTTACTTCCGAGTTTGGCGGTAAATCTGGATAGGATTAACGCCTCATTCTTACACCCCGTTTTTTTTGTAAAGCAGTGCGGCGGTCTGAACCGAAGCGCCTTCGCCGCGCCCTTCGGCATTCATTCCTTCCGTGGTGGTCGCCTTGACGCTCACATCCTGAATATCCAGGCCAAGCGTTTCAGCGATATTTGAACGCATTTTGTCGGCGTATGGCGCGATCTTCGGGTGTTGCAGCAAAATCGTGGCGTCGATATTGCCAACGCCCCATCCCGCCGCCTCGATTTTTTTTCGAACTTCGCCAAGAAAATAGAGGCTGTCGCGCCCCCGGTACGCGGGGTCAGTATCGGGAAAATGCCTGCCGATGTCTCCAAGCGCCGCCGCGCCCAGCAGGGCGTCGCAAACCGCGTGCAGCAGGACATCCGCGTCCGAGTGGCCATCAAATCCTTTTTCAAATGGAATTTCCACGCCGCCCAGAATTAATTTGCGCCCTTCGACAAGCCGGTGGTAGTCAATCCCCTGTCCAATGCGTATATCCGACGGATTCATACAGCTTCGCCCTCCTTACTCCTTGAAAGCAACAGCCGGGCGATTTCCATATCCAGCGGCCGGGTGATTTTTATGTTGTCGGGAGAACCCGGAACGACCGTAACAGGATGCCCCGCCCGGCGTACGACCGAGGACTCGTCCGTTCCAAGAAAGCCTTCCGCTTCCGCCCGGTCAAGCGATTCACGAAGCAGGTCGGCCCTGAATGCCTGCGGCGTCTGGATGGCGTAAAGCTCCTCGCGCGGCGGTGTTTTAAGAACGCGACCGCCAGGCGACACCCGCTGAATGGTTTCCGTAGCCTGAAGGCCCGGAACCGCGGCACCGTTTTCCCAAGCGGCCGAAAGCGTCTGCTCCATAACTTCGCGGGGACAAAACGGCCGCACGGCGTCATGTACCAGAATGACGTCCACATCTGAACGCACGCGAGCGCAGCCGTTTTTTACTGAAGCCTGGCGCGTGGAACCGCCGGCGACGCATTCAGGCCGTATGCGCAGCGATTGGCCGGCAAACACAGCTTCGGCGCGCGCGATATGTTCCGGCGGCAGCGCTATAACGATCTGTTTTACCGCCGGAAGCGCGGCGATAGATTCCACGGTAAGGAACAGAACCGGCTTTCCCGCGATTTCAAGAAACTGTTTGGGAATGCCGGCGTTCATGCGCGTTCCGGTTCCTCCGGCGGCAATCACAAACGCCGCCAGGATCTGGCGCGTTTTATCGTATTTACGCATAAAGAATGAGGCGGGGGAATTATTGTGACATTTTTGCCTTTTCATGTAGGGGCCGTTCGCGAACCGCCCCTACATGAAAAGGCAAAAGATATCAGGATTGAGCCTGTTCCGCTTCGCCTTCAACCGAATCGGCAGAGGGCATGCGGCGTTCATAAATCCGGCGGTCGGAACGCGAATTCGGCGGCGCGGAATTTTGCGTTTCATATTCGTCGGGGAAGCGCCCGAAGATCATTTTTCCGGCCGTCGTCTGAAGCACGGAAGTAACCTGCGTGACAATGTTCTTGCCGATCATGCGCCGGGCGTTGTCAACAACAACCATGGTGCCGTCGTCAAGGTACGCGACGCCCTGATTGTATTCCTTGCCTTCTTTCAGAATGAACACCCGCATCGTTTCTCCCGGCAGAACGACGGGTTTGAGCGAGTTGGCCAGCTCGTTGATGTTCAAGGCGTCGACGCCGCGCAACTGCGCCACCTTGTTGAGATTGAAATCATTAGTGACGATCTTGCCGTTGATTTCCTTGGCAAGCTCGATCAGCTTCAGATCGACTTCCTTGACATCGGGATAATCCTTTTCGATGATCTGAACCATAACGCCCTGGGTTGATTTGATCTTTTCAAGAACGTCAAGCCCGCGCCGCCCGCGGTTGCGTTTGGCTGAATCCGCGCTGTCCGCTATCTGCTGCAATTCGCGCAGCACGAAATGCGGTACGATGAGCGCGCCCTCAAGAAACCCGGTTTTGCATATATCCGCCACACGGCCGTCAATAATGACGCTGGTGTCAAGAATTTTGTTGGTTTTGTGGATTGATTCTTCCGCGAACAACCCGCCCGGCGCCGTCCATTTGATATGCTTCCCGCTGTGAACGCCGCAAGCGAGGCCAAGGTAAATCAGGGCAATCAGAATTAGAGTATGCACGATAGTGCCCATTGTCTGCATATCAAAACCCATCCGCGCAACTACCATGCTGATCATATTAGCGACGATGGTTCCGATGAGCACGCCGACGGCGGCGCCCAGCAGCGAACTGACTTCCAGTTTGCGGATATGGAATTCAGCCATTATCACAAGAACGCCGAACACGATTCCAAATATGAGAGACACAGCCGGATTAAAACCGCCATCCCCAAAAGGGTACGCAAAAAAAACACTGACAAGAACAACCGCTATCAAAAAGCCACGCATTAACCAAAGATTCATTTTAAAACCCCATGTGATAAAGTGTTTTATATATAAACTACGAGACAATAGGGTAACCGGAGACGCGGGCAAATACAAAGGTTTAAAGAAAATTTCTAAAAAATCAGAAGCAATCACCGCATTCATTGAGGTTCTTGCAAAACCCCTGGAAGCGCGTACTTCTTGTCCGCAAATCCCTTAAAAAATGCGGACATGATGTACGCGCTCCCAGTAAAACTGAAGGTTTTGCAAGAACCTCCGTTAAAAAAGAATATCCGATGCCTCGCTAATGGACTTGACTGGAACGAATTCGATCCCTTCCACGTTTTCCGATAATGGGAGGTTTCCGGCTGGAAGCACGCAGCGTCGGAAGCCCATGGCGGCCGCTTCGCGAACTCTGAGGTAAGCCTGGGTCACTGGCCGTACCGCGCCGGAAAGACTCAACTCCCCCAAAAGCACGGTATGAGGATCAAGCGCCCGGTTGCGCAGACTGCCTAAAATGGCGGCAAAAATCCCCAAATCCGCGCCCGGCTCGTCGATCTCAATGCCGCCTGCCGTATTGACGTAAATATCGCTTCCCGTCATGTGAATGCCGAGGCGCTTTTCCAGCATCGCCGTAAGCACCGATATGCGGTTGTAGTTCACTCCGGTCGCCACGCGCCTTCCCGCGCCATACTGCGTAGCCAGGACAAGCGACTGCACTTCGACCAGAAGCGGGCGCGTTCCCTCAATCGCGCAGACCACGGCGCTTCCCGCCGCCATATCCTCGCGTTCCATCAAAAACAGGCGTGAGGGATTTTCAGCAGGAAGCAGGCCGCGCGTGGTCATTTCGAAAATCCCGACTTCGCCCGCCGCCCCGTACCGGTTCTTTACGGCACGGATGATCCGGTAGTGCCGCCGCCCCTCGCCCTCGAAATAGAGTACTACGTCAACGATATGTTCGAGCGCCTTAGGCCCCGCTATGCTTCCGTCCTTGGTGATATGGCCTATCAAAAAGACCGGCAGATTCCTTGATTTCGCCAGTGTCAGAAGCTGCATGGCGGCATGCCGCACCTGGCTGACGCTTCCCGGCGCGGAATCAAGCGTTTCCGAAAAAACGGTCTGTACTGAATCGACCACGAGCGCACCGGGAAGCGTCTCTTCAACCGCCTCCATAATCCTTCCAAGATTGGACTCCGCGAGCAGGTAAATATCTCCGTCGCCGTCCGGCTTTTGCCGCCCGCCGTCGTCGCTGATTCTGCCGGATCGGAGTTTGATCTGCTGCGCCGATTCCTCGCCCGAAGCGTACAGAACGCGCAGTCCTTCATCGCGCAACGTATGCGCGAGCTGCAAAAGCAGAGTCGATTTGCCAACGCCCGGTTCGCCGCCGAGAAGAATCAGCGATCCGGGAACCAGTCCGCCTCCAAGCGCGCGGTTGAGTTCCGAATTGCGCGTATCCATGCGATGCGCTTCTTCCGTCGGCACTTCCTCAAGCCGTATGGCGCCGGCGTCGCCGCCTGCGGTATTGCCGCGCAGCGCGGAGGAAACTTCGCGGAGCCTGAAGCGTTTTTCTTCAACGAACGAATTCCAGCCGCCGCAGTCAGGGCACCGCCCAAGCCATTTGGCCGAGGAATGACCGCAGTTCTGACATTCAAAAACAGTTTTACTCATGGGAATCAGAGGTTCCCTCATATGAAGGCTTGAAAGCTTCTACAACGGCGTCCATGTGTTCGCCTTCGCGCAGCAGGCGGATATCGATGAACCCGGCATCGGCCAGATCCGAAGCGATTTCATCATAGGTATACGTTCCGCCGCCCAGCGTCCCAACGAGCATGTTTATGGCAAATATCGCTCCGTCGCGCGGTCGCACCCGGTCGGGGTCCATGACGTGATCGCGGATCAGCAGCCGCCCGCCCGGATCAAGCGCGCGGAAGATTTTTTTATAAAGATCCAGATTTTGTTCCGGACTGTTTGAATGAATAATGGCCGACAGCAAAGCAAGATCGTGTCCGCCCGGCAGTTCGTCATGGTAGAAGTTGCCGCCGACAAACCGCGCGCGGTAGAGCAGCCCGGCGTCGGCAAGGCGCGTCCGCGCCATTTCAATCACCGAAGGCATATCGAAAATGGTTGCTTTCAGTTCGGGAACCGCGCGCAGAAACGCCATCGTGTATGTGCCGGAACCGCCGCCGACGTCGAGAAGCGACCTTGCGCCGCCCGGATTGATGTCGGCGGCAATCTGCCTCGCCATTGGTTCGCCGATCGAGTGCATCGCGCCTATGAAAGCCTCCAGCTCTTTTTCGTTACGCGAAAAATCCAGGCTCGGCGTCGGCGTCGGCGTTCCCTCCGCGAGGCTTGTAAGCCGCGTCCAGCGCGTCCAGAGAGACGACGCGTGCAGCACCATCGGAAGAACCGTCGCGGGCGAGTCATCCGTGAGATATTCCGCCGCGTCCGGCTCACAGAAATATCTGTTGTCTTTTTTTCGCAGGAGCCCCGTCGCCGCGACCGCGTCAAGCAGCATAGCCAGGGCTTTCGCGTCCCCGTTGATCCTGTCACTGACCTCGCGCGCTGAAAGCGGTGTTTCCGAAAGCAGAGTGAAAAGGTTAAGTTCCGCGGCGGAAAGCAAAATGCGGCTTTCCATAAATCCCTGCGCCATTTTCAGTATTTTCCCCAGCCCGTTTTCCTGTGTCATATACACCCCTTTCATATCCCGGATGTTCATATAGGAATATCAATTTTAGTGATATAGGGTACAAATTGCAAAAGTCCGGCGAGATAAAAGTTCCAGACATGGGATCGCGGGCGTCCCGTCCGCGTTTTAATAATTGCATGGGCGCGATAAATCGCGCCCTATAATACCGAACGGCACATTTCTCGATTCGGATCATAATGTAGGGGCGAATAATTATTCGCCCCTACACCGGTACAGGCGCAACAAAAGGCAGTATGGTCAGTGGTTTATGATCGTTTCCTGCCGCTTGACTTCAGAATCCGGGTTTAAAGAAACAAAAAACAGTTTCAACCCTATGCGGCAAATTTAACAGGAGACAATTCATGAACCGGTCAAGTCAGACGCTAATACTCAAGCACCCGTTTCATGAAACGGCCGTGGTTTTCGCAGGTTTCATCTATGGAATCGCCGCCGAATTTTTCAAGAAACGCGCCGCATAGCTCAAGCGCCAGCATGGCCTCGCCCACAACCCCGGCGGCCGGAACAGCGCAAACGTCTCCCCGTTCAACGGCGGCGTCAAAAACCTGTTTCGAGCAAACATCAACGGACGCAAGCGGCCTGCGCAAAGTCGGAATCGGTTTCAGGTATATGCGTACGCGCGCTTCCTCGCCATTGCTGATGCCGCCCTCAATTCCTCCAGCGCGGTTGGTTTCATGGCGGAAACGCCGCGCGGCGGCGTCATAAAAAATCGCGTCATGCGCCTGTGATCCGGGTTTTCGCGCCCCCGCGACGCCGTCGCCGATCTCCACCGCCTTGACAGAAGGAATGCTCATCATCGCCCGCGCAAGACGCCCGTCAAGACGCCTGTCCCACTGAATATGCGATCCAAGCCCCGGAGGAACTCCGGCCGCCGCTATTTCCACAACGCCTCCAAGCGTATCTCCCGTTCTCCCGGCTTCATCAATCAGGTTGGTCATGCGCGCGGCGGCGTCACGGTCGGCGCAGCGCAAATACGCTTCTTCGGTCTCATTGACATCATCAACCCCATTTTCGGCGGCGGCAATATCGTCAAAAGGCAAGGATTCATATTCGATTGCAACCCTCTCTCCGCCTATAGCCAGAACGTGGCTCGCGATGCGTACACCGAAATATTCCAGCAATGTCCGGGCGAACGCGCCGCCGGCCACGCGCGCAGCCGTCTCGCGGGCGCTGGCGCGTTCCAGAATGTCGCGCATATCATGCGTCTGGTATTTCAGCGCGCCGGGCAGGTCGGCGTGTCCCGGCCGGGGGCGCGTCACGTTCCGCAGATCGGCGCCGTCCGAAACCGGATCGCATGACATGGGAACCTGCCAGTTTTCCCAATCCTTATTGGCAATCAAAAACGAAACAGGGCTTCCCAAAGTCCTGCCGTGGCGCACACCTGAGATGATTTCCACACGGTCGCTTTCTATAGCCATGCGTCCGCCGCGCCCGTAACCAAGCTGCCGCCGGTGTAATTGCCTGTCTATGAGTCTGCGGTCGATTTCCAGGCCGGCGGGAAGCCCTTCCAGAAACCCGATCAATCCTTTACCGTGAGATTCTCCGGCGGTATAAAATCCAAGCATTGTCATCTCCAAACCCTATTGGCGATATGCCGCGCGGCGATTTCGTCCCCGCCGGCTTCGAGGCTTCGAGGCGGTTCGGCCGCGGTTTCAACGGCGCGAAGGCTCGGTTCAAGATTTCCGCGATACAGATATTCCGCGGGAATATGAACATTTTTCAAATATTCCCTGATTGATTCCACAAGGACGGGATATTCCCGAAAATTCGTCCTGTCGGCGTAAATCAACGGTTTGCTGTTGACGACGCAGTCGGAAAGGATCCCGAAACCGGGCTTTGAAATTACAACATCCGCCGAGGCAAGCACATCGGAAAACGACGCATGCCCGTACGCCACCGCGTGAATATTGCGGCGGCGCCATTGGAGCGGCGGTACGGTCAGAAATTCGCAGTTTTGTATCCGTTCTATACGGGCGAGCGCTTCTTCGTTTAAATCGAGTGTCGTAAACGACAGCATCACCCATTTTTTTTCAGGATCGCAGCCCGTAAGCCCGGCGATCTTATCGCGGATTGGAGTTCCCGGACGCGCGACAAGCGGGATTTCTTCCTTTTTGGGAAACACCTCCATTTCGTCATGAAACGGCAGGCGCAAAAGCAAATCCGCGCGCGCGTACTGTTCGCGGAACATTTCAACAATCGGCAGCCAGCGGCTGTCGTCAGTCAGAAATTCGGAATATATCCAGTCCCATGAAAAATTTCCGACGGCCACGCAAGGGATTCCCACGCGGGCCGCAGCCTCAAGCGGAAGCGAAGGGATGTCGGTAACGACCATATCGATATTCGCTTCTTTAAGAAAAGCGGTTTCATTCGCCAGCAGCCGTTCACGCGCGGCGTAAAGCGCCAGCGCCCTGTCGAGCGTTGCGGCCACATCCACGCGTATGGAATCAAGCTGAACCATACCAATATCAAAATCACGGGCGCGGACGGAAATTGTTTCAGCGCCGATCCTGTTCCTTAAAAAAGGTTCAGGCAGTCCGGTTGTTATATGTATGCTGATTTCCGGATACAGGCGGTTGATGGCGCGGATAATGTCCGTGGATCGCACGCCGTGCCCGTAGCCATGCGCCGTTATGTAGTAAGCAATCGCCGCGCGCGCTTCCATGTCTGGTTACCTGCCCAGCCAGCGCTCGGCTGAAAGGCCGGCCATGCAGCCGAATGCCGCCGCCGTAATCGCCTGGTGGTAATTACGGTCAGCCACGTCTCCTGCGGCAAACACGCCGTCCACGCTGGTTTCGACTCCGTTGCGGACGGCTATGTATCCATCGGCGTCGAGTTCAAGCGCGCCTTTGAGAAATTCCGTATTTGGATGATGCCCGATTCCCATGAAAATCCCGGCGGTCTTTTCCGTCCATTCACGGCCGGTTGCGACATCTTTGAGGCCGACTGATTCCAGCACTGATTCGCCGTGATACGAAGTTACTATCGTATTCCAGAGAAAACTGATTTTTGGGTCGTTTTCCGCGCGTTGCCGCATGATTTTGCTGGCGCGAAGCTCATTTCGGCGGTGGACAATGGTAACTTTCGAAGCGAGACGCGCAAGCGTCAGCGCCTCTTCGACCGCCGTATCGCCGCCCCCGATCACCATGACTTCCTGATTGCGAAAAAACATGCCGTCGCAGACCGCGCACGCGGAAATACCACGGCCCCGGAATTTCTCTTCATCGGGCAGATTGAGCCACCGGGCGTTTGCGCCTGTAGCGACTATGACCGCGCGCGCCTCATGCCACCCGGAACGCGAACGGATGCGGAACGGCCCGCCGGGCGTAAAACCGACCTCTTCGGCGTCCTCGTCGATCATTTCAACGCCGAAACGCAGCGCCTGCTTTTTCATGAGTTCCATCAGATCGGGTCCTGACATTCCTTCGGGAAAGCCGGGAAAATTTTCCACTTCGCCCGTGAACATTAATTGCCCTCCGGGCATCTGCGTTCCTTTGGGTTCGGAAGCCAGGATAAGCGGCGACAGGTTGGCACGCGCCGTATAAATCGCAGCCGTATAACCGGCTGGTCCGGAACCTATGATGATGACATTGCGCATAACGGCGTTTCCTCCAGGTTTGGAATCATTACATGAACAGCATTATATACTCCGAACGGGCGGAATGTCCGCAAAACATTGCCAAAACATCGGTATGGCCGGAAAGAAGCATCAATCATGTTTTGAACCCCGCAATTATTCCATGCAGGTTTGATTGACTTCAACCGAGTTGCTCCGATAAGCTAAAATATGGAACATATGACTAAAAAACTTAAACAAACAGCCTTTATTTTATTTCTTGCCGGTATTGTTATTACCGGCTTTTCCGCCTGCTATACGCAGACTCGTCAAGAGCCGCCGGAACAGGCTTTTGACATTGAACGCATAGCGTCCTACCGTGAAATACCCGGCGTAACCGATGAGGAAATCGAGGCAATCGAAGCTCTGAAGACGTCAAGGGCGGCATTTAGTTACGGAAGCATGCCTTCGACGGAAGCGTTCAAGCTGCGCGACGGAAGCTATGCCGGTTTTGCGGCATTGTTTTGCGACCTGCTTTCTGAATTGTTTGGCGTTCCTTTTGTTCAGGAATTGCACGCGTGGAACGTGCTGAAAGACGGAATTGACGCGAAGACCATTGATTTTACCGGAGAACTGACCCCGACGCCTGAACGGCTGTTGGATTATTATATGTCACATCCTGTCGCGGAACGCGGGGTTGGCGTTTTTACACGCGATGGTTTCGCGAAAACTGATTTGGTGGATAACTTTAAGGGCCTTAAAACAGGCTTTTATAAGGGTACGATCACCGCCGAGTCAATTTTAGCGGTCTACCCTCAAATATATTTTGACATTGTGGACGTATACGACGAAAAGGATGTTAATGAAAAACTGTCGGCCGGCGTGATAGACGTATTTATCGCCGACGAGACGGAAGCGTTGACTTACAGCGGCAATTTTTCTTACCACAAGAATGTTTTTCCGCTGATACACACCCCCGTTTCCCTGACTACCGCGAATCCCGAATTGACGCCGGTCATATCGGTTGTCAACAAATATATCATTGCGGGAGGAATTGACAGGCTGACCGATTTTTACAAAGAAGGCCGCCGCGAATACGCGAACTTTTCATTTATCGATTCCCTGACCGATACGGAAACAGCGTATTTGAATAACTTATCCGCAAACGGCGCGAAAGTATCCGTCGCTTTTGAAAATGACAACTACCCGATCTGTTTTTACAATGAAAAAGAAAATGAATTTCAGGGGATCGCGCCGGAGATTCTGGCTGAAATAGCTTCGATGACCGGCATTGCGTTTGAAAATGTGGCGGAGCGGGACGAAGCCTGGGCCGCGATACTCGAAAAACTGTCCTCCGGCGAGGCCGCGATGGTTTCCGAACTTTTGTTTACCCAGGAACGGAAGGATATGTTTCTTTGGACGGAAACCCCTTACGCGGTTAACAGATACGCGCTGATATCCAAATCAGAGTACCCGTATCTTGAAGCGTATCAGGTCGTCCGGGCGGCCGTTGGCGTGTTCAAAAGTTCAGCCCGCGAGGATATTTACCGCGAATTATTCCCAAACAATGACAACCTGAAATACTTCGACTATCAGAGTGAAGCTTTCGAAGCGCTTGAGCGCGGCGAAGTAGATCTGGTGGTGTCTACAGAGTACGAGTTTCTTACCCTGACCAATTATCTTGAAAAACCCGGATACAAGATAAATATCGTACTCAACGCGGCACCGGCGGAATCCTTATTCGGGTTTAATAAAGGCCAGGAAATATTACGAACTTTGATAGGCAAAGCGGTGGAACACGTGGATACCGCCAGGATTGAAAATGAGTGGGTGAACCGGACCTTCAACTATGAAAGGCTGCTTGCCGATGAACGCTCACACCACGCAAATCAGCGATCGGCCGTCCTGGCCGTATCCGTTGGCATACTGCTGCTGATGCTCATTACCGTGAGCATACTGCTTACACGGAACAAGCGGAAACAGGAAACCATTGAAAACCAGATGGCTGTTATTTCCGCCATTTACAACACCCTGCCTGATATTGTGTTCACCAAGGATACGAATGGGGCGTATACGAGCTTTAACCGCAGCTTTGAAAAGTTCACGGGACGAAGCGCGGCGGAACTTGCCGGCAAGACGCCCCTTGAAATATTTACGGGCGACGAAAACATGGCCCGCAGCTTGATGGCATCGGATCGAAAGGTTATAGACGAAAACCTTGTTAAAAAATTTGAAAATCGGGTCACGTTCCATGATGGCGCCGTCGGCGTTTTGGATGTCATCAAAACGCCGCTGGTCAAAAACGGCAGGGTGGTCGGCCTGCTTGGGATCGCCAGGGATATTACGAAACATACGAAACTTTTGGAAAAGACGATATATCTCTCAGAATACGAATTGATGAAATATACGCTCACAAGCAATGCATTGGGCATTGGCTTATGGGATATGGATGTCGTAGACGGAGACCCTCTAAATCCCGGGAACAGATTTATATGGTCGAGTGAGTTTCGGCAGATGCTCGGCTTTTCAGATGAAACCGACTTTCCAAATGTATTTGGAAGCTTGCTCGACAGGATACACCCTGACGATAAAGACTGGACGATGAAGGCGTTTGCCGCGCACATCATCGACCGCTCCGGAAGTACGCCATTTGACATTGAATACCGGATTATGATGAAAAACGGAACGTACGGATTTTTCCGCGCGTTTGGCGCCACACAGCGGGACGACGCCGGTGTTCCCCTGAGAGTGGCCGGCGCCTTGGAAGACATTACCGAAAGAAAGCATATGCAGATGAGAATCGAGAAACGCGATCTCCTGCTGCATACGGTAAACGAGGTGGCATCCATACTGTTCCAATCGGAAAACGAAGAGTTTGAAAACGACCTGTGGAACTGCATGGGAATGCTGGGCAAAGCCGTGGGCGCCGACCGTGTACAGTTCTGGAAAAACAATGAAAGGGACGGGAAGCTGTTCGGGACTCAGATTATCGAGTGGCTAAGCAACGCAAAGTCCCAGAAAAACAAGGAGTATACGGTCGATATACTGTACGACGAAAGAGTGCCTGGATGGACGGAAGTGCTGTCGCAGGGAAAATGCATCAACAGCCTTGTGCGCGATCTGTCGCCGCGGGAGCAGGAGCAGCTCGGAATTCAGAATATCCTGTCCATATTTGTGTCGCCGATATTAGTCAATGACAAATATTGGGGCTTTATCGGATTCGATAATTGCCACAGCGAACAGTTATTATCCGAAATCGAACAAACCATTTTACACTCAGGCGGCATAATAATCGCGAATGCCCTTATGCGCAACGATATGACGCGGGACATTCGCGCCGCCGCCGCCCAGCTGGAGGTGGTCGTCAACAACTACCCTGGTATTTTATGGAGCGTGGACAAGGATTACAGGGTCTCGCAGTTCAACGGTTATTATTTAAAGTATCTCGGATTATCACCGGAGGATGTGATTGGAAAAACGCTCGAAGAATTAGAGTCTGATCCCATACACAAGGATAGTTTGCCTTATATATATAAGGCTCTTTCGGAAAGGCGAAAAATGGAATGGACCGCAGTGAAAGGCAACAGGGTTTTTCATGAACGCGCGGTTCCCGCATATGACGAAAACGGCAATATGCTGAATCTCTTAGGCAGTCTGGACGACATAACCGACATTGTGCGGCTGCAAAAAGAGCTTGAAGACGCGATGAAGCGCGCAAATGACGCAAACACCGCAAAGAGCAGCTTCCTTGCGCGTATGAGCCATGAGATACGCACGCCTATGAACGCGATTATAGGAATGACGGAACTTGCTTTGCGTGAAAAAAATCTGGAAGCCGCCCGGAAGCGCCTTTTCACGGTAAAGCAGGCAGGCAAAAACCTTTTGGCTATAATCAACGATATTTTGGATTTTTCAAAAATTGAGCAGGATAAGCTGCAAATAATGCCTGAGAATTATTCTGTCGCGTCTTTGTTGAACGACGTTATCAGCATTATCATGATGAAGGTGAACGATTCCCAGGTACGCTTCGCGGTAAATATCGACTGCAATATTCCAAACGCGCTTATAGGCGACGAAACAAGGATTCGTCAGGTTTTAATCAATATTTTGAGCAACGCGGTCAAGTATACGGACAGAGGTTATGTGTCTTTTACTGTTTGCCGGGAAATAATTGACGACGGCGCCGTAAATCTGATAATTGAAGTGAAGGACAGCGGCAGAGGCATTAAGCAGGAAGATATAGGCAGTATATTTAACGATTACGCGCAAAGCGATATAGAGAAAAACAAAGATATCGAAGGAGCCGGGTTGGGACTCGCCATAACGAACAGCCTTGTAAAGGCGATGGGCGGCAGTATAAAGGTTCAATCGGAATATGGGGTAGGAAGCGTCTTTACCGTTAAACTTCCGCAAAAAATCCATAGTTCCGATAAATTAGCGTCCGTTAATGACCCTGGTAAAATGAGCGTGCTTGTATTTGAGCGGCGGGATATATACGTAAATTCCATAGCGGACACCATGAAAAATCTTGGCGTGTCTTGCGCTGTTGCTCAAAATGATTCGGAATTTTACGAAAAGATGACGTCAGGTTCCTATTCATTCGTATTTCTTTCATTTGAGATGCTTGAGAGAAACAGGGACACAATAAATACGTATGGAACAAATTCGAAAATCGTCCTGTTGGCGGAGTTTGGCGAATCGATACACGATGGCAACTGGAGCGTCATTGCCATGCCGTTACATGCCCTGTCTGTCGCCAATGTATTGAATGACTTGCCCAACAGTTTTTCTTACAACACAAGTACGGAACCTAACGTGAGTTTTACCGCGCCGGGCGCCAGGGTGCTGGTCGTGGACGACATAAATACCAATCTGAACGTTGCCGAAGGCTTGCTGCTGCCGTATAAAATGAATATTGATTTGCGCAAAAGCGGCATTGAAGCGATTGAGGCCGTTCAATCCGGGCATTACGATATTGTGTTCATGGATCACAGAATGCCGGAAATGGACGGAGTCGAAGCGACGCGCCGCATAAGGGATTTGGGCGGTTATTGCGCGGACGTTCCGATTATCGCGCTGACCGCCAACGCTGTAACCGGCATGAAGGAAATGTTTCTTGAAAACGGATTTAACGATTATGTGTCAAAGCCGATTGATACAGTCAAGCTGAACGCCGTACTTGAAAAGTATATTCACAAAGAAAAACATAAAAGCCCGGCGTATGAAAAAGCCGCCGGAATCCCGGCGAAAAACCTGAACGCAGGCATGGATCTTCAGATTTATGGCGTTGACGTTAAAAGAGGGGCACTCCAGTCAGGAGGAACCATACCGCTCTATTTAAAGACGCTTGCCGTGTTTTGCGAGGATGGCTATGAGCGAATGACTGAAATCAGAAAATGCATTGAAACAGGAAATTTTTCCCTTTACACGACCCATGTCCACGCCATGAAAAGCGCCGCCGCCAACATAGGCGCCTTTGAATTGTCGGAAGCGGCTAAAGGATTGGAACTGGCGGGAACTGGCGGTGATATTGGTTATATTAAAGCACATAATGAAAACTTTTTGATGGATCTGGAACGGCTGATCGGCGGCATTAACATGGCTTTATTATCGCAAAACAGACATGAAAACGATGAAAATTCCGCGAATACGCAAATGGTCATAGCGGAACTTGAAAAACTAAAGGCCGCGCTTAACATTATGGACGCCGGTGCGATGAACAGCGCTGTTGATAATCTGCAGGAGTTAACGCGAACAGGTTATGCAAACTCCGACATCAAAAATATATACAAATATATCATGATGGCTGAATACAACGAGGCCGAGGCACTGGTCGACTCATTGATAAGAGATATGGAGGTGCAATTATGAAATGGAAATGGATTCCAGGAGCAATTGCCGTGTCCCTGGCGCTTTTCGGCGGATCGGCGGGTTTTTCACAGGGATCCGCCGCCGACCAGGGCAAAACGGTCTTTACCGCGCAGAAATGCTCTCTCTGTCATTCAATCGCGGGCAGCGGCGGGGACGAGGTTCTCGACGGAGTCGGCGCGCGTCTAAGGCCGGACGACATAAGGAAACGGCTGAGAGCCCCGAAAGAAGTGAAAGCCGGTTCCGGAATGAAGGCATATCCAAACCTTCCGGAAAAAGATATAAGCAGTCTTGTAACTTATCTTCAGACCTTAAAGTAGGGGACGGCGTAGTATATACCCGCGAACGAAATCATTTCGTTCGCGGGTATAACAGACCGAGGTGAAGCCCTGGATAAAATAATAATGGACAGTCTTTTGCGTATTCGCTCTTTCGCCAAAATCAACCTCGCGCTGGCCGTTCCGGGCCGGCGGCCGGATGGCTACCATAATATCGAAACAGTTTTTCAGACAATCGACCTTTCAGACGAACTGGAATTTCGTCCATCGGCGGAAATCAGCTTGGTTTGCGAAGGCTTGCCGGGTGTTTCAGAGAAAGACAATATAGTCTGGAAGGCGGCTTCATCTCTGGCTGAACGAGCAGGCAAAAGCGCGGGCGCCGCCATTTCGCTGCGGAAAAACATCCCTTCCGGAGCCGGACTGGGCGGCGGCAGCGGCAACGCAGCCGCCGCGCTTTTGGGGCTTCGCCGCTTTTGGAATATGGATGTTTCCGACGAGGATCTTTCCGCTATCGCCCTGGAGCTTGGTTCCGACGTTCCTTTTTTCCTTATGGGGGGGGCGGCTTTGGGCAAGGGTCGCGGCGAAATTCTTACCGGCCTGCCTGATTTTCAGCCGGAATACCTTGTCGTTCTTTTTCCGGGAATATCCATTCCAACGGCTTCGGCTTACGCCGCGTTGAATTTGGGCTTGACTTCCGTTGATTCAGACATTAGAATCCAACGTTTTCCTGGCCTTATGGAAAACGGGAATTCGTGGCGGGCCGGGATTTTTAACGATTTTGAAACTGCGATCCTGCCTTTGTATCCTGAAATCGCGGAAGCGAAAATCTTCCTCGAAAAACAAGGTGCGATATCGACATTGCTGTCAGGTAGCGGATCATCAGTCTTCGGGTTCTTCCTGAGTGAAGAATCAGCGCGCGTTGCAGTTGCCGCCGTAAATCGGGCAAACTGGCGCGCGTTTCCGGCGAAGACCCTCACACGTGCCGAGTATTTCCAGCGCATGTTCGGGCAATCGCCGAAAATCTAGTGGTTAGTGATTAGTGGGCAGTGGCTAGTTTTTGGATGAGTTTTGTTCCATTCTGACCACTAAACACTGACCACTGTCCACTAAATCACTGGGGCGTCGTCAAGCGGTAAGACACAGGCCTTTGGCACCTGCACTCGGAGGTTCGAATCCTCCCGCCCCAGCCAATTTTTTAATAACTGTAATAAAAGCGATATGAAAAATACCGAATGTGAACAACGGAATAAAGGGATGGCGATTTTCTCCGGAAACGCCAACCGCCCTCTAACCAAAGAGATATGCGCTTATCTTGGCATGCCTCTTGGCGCGATGGATCTGACAGGTTTCAGCGATGGTGAAATTTACTGCCAGATCATGGAAAACGTGCGCGGCCTTGATGTGTTTATCGTCCAGCCGACATGCGGACCGGTGAACAAAAACATTGTTGAACTGCTGATTATGATTGACGCGTTCAAGCGTTCGTCCGCTCGCCGTATCACAGCCGTCATACCGTATTACGGCTACGCGCGGCAGGATCGCAAGGATAAGCCCCGCGTGCCGATTTCATCCAAACTGGTGGCCGATCTTCTGACCGCCGCAGGCGCGAACCGTATTTTGTCCATGGATCTGCATGCCGGCCAGATTCAGGGTTTTTTCAACATCCCGGTCGATCATCTGTACGCCGCCCCGGTGCTGATAAAGTATCTGAAAGATCTCAATATTCCCAATCTTGTCGTCGTGTCTCCCGATGCAGGCGGCGTTGAGCGCGCGCGCGCGTTCGCCAAACTCCTGAAAGTGGGACTGGCAATTGTTGACAAGCGGCGCGTCGGCCCGAACGTGGCGGAAGTATTGCACCTGATCGGCGACGTGAAGGGAAAGAACGTCATTATCTGCGACGACATAATCGATACCGCCGGAACTTTGGTCAATACGGTCAGGGCGCTTAAAGAAAAGGGCGCGGAGAAAATTTTCGCCTGCGCCACGCACGGAGTTTTAAGCGGGCCCGCTATCGACAGGCTTAGCGGAGCGCCGCTGGAACAGATTATCGTTACTAACACGATTCCCATGAGTAAATCTAAAAAGCTGCCCAATATGGTTGTATTGAGCGTCGCCGGGCTTTTGGGAGAAGCCATAAAAGGCATTCACGAAGAAACCAGCATCAGCAATTTATTTGTTTAGTCTTGTAGGGAGGAGTTGGATTCATGCCAACAGTAATTGAAGCTCAAACACGGATTCCGGAAGGCAAAAACGCCAACAGGCGGATTCGTACGACGGGGAAAATCCCGGCGGTTATTTATGGTCCGGGTAAGGATCCTGCCGTGATTTCTCTGGATCCCGGCGACATTAAGACGGTTCTGCGATCGCAAACCGGGCAGAACACGATATTCACCGTAAATATCGAAGGCGCCGGACAGCGCAGCGCCATGGTGAAAGACTATCAGCTCGATCCATTGAAAGGAAAACTGATACATGTGGATCTGCTGGAAATCGCCATGGATCGCCTGCTTACTCTGATGGTTGACATTGAGCTTACAGGCGAACCCCAGGGCGTGAAAATCGACGGCGGGACGCTTGATTTTGTAACGCGCGCCATCGAAATCGAATGTATGCCGGCGGATATTCCGGAAGCGATTAAACTGGATGTCAGCGCGCTCAGGGTCAACGATTATATCCGGGCGAAAGACGTCAAGCTTGGCGACAAGGTCAAAATTATTACCGAGCCTGACGTAGTAATAACGATGGTTTCGGGACAGCAGAAAGCGGCTGCGGCGGATGCCGCAACTGCGGCGGCGGAGCCGGAAGTGATCAAAAAAGGCAAGCCCGAAGCGTAGGGGCGAATAATTATTCGCCCCTACACATGTGGGAATTAACCCCGCCCGTAAATGAGCATTTTGTCTCGGTCGCGTAACGCAGAGTTTGGGGCTTTCAGAGGTTCCCGCGGCAGACATCGGCGGACATCGGCGGACAGTTGAGTTGAAGAAAATATTTTCATTCCTCATCAAAAAATTGTTCGCTGCCCACGGTTCACTGCCCGTTGCCATTGACCGAATTATCGTGGGTTTAGGCAATCCGGGCGGCAAGTACGCGCGAACCAGGCACAATGCCGGGTTTATGGTTCTGGACGAGCTGGCCCGCGAAGCTTCAACCGGATGGGCCGCCGACGGCAATACCCGAACCTGCAGGGCGCAAATTGCAGGATGCGATACGCTTTTGGTTGAACCGCTGACTTATATGAACCGCAGCGGAGAAGTCATGCCGGCGATCCTCGGCAAATACGGGCGCGAGGCGCGGGATATTATAGTTCTTTTTGACGACCTGAGTCTGCCGCTCGGACGGATTCGGGTGCGTGAGCGCGGATCGGCAGGCGGGCATCATGGGCTTGAGTCGATTATGAGAGCGCTTGATACCGATGAAGTTATCCGGGTTCGGCTTGGCATCGGCGAAGAGCATATGCCGAAGGACAAAGCGGATTATGTGTTGTCTGATTTTCCATCGGAAAAACAGGCGGAACTGGACGATATGATCGCGAAAGCGGGCGGCGCCGTCAGAAGTATTCTGAAAGCCGGCGTTGCTCAAACAATGGCGATTTTTAATGGCAATGCAGCAAGGAGCAGACCGTGAGAAATTACGAAGTGGTCTTTATTGCCGCTCCCACTTTAACCAGTGAGGAGCTGGACGCCTTTATCAACCACGCGCAAACCGTTATTGAAGGCAAGAACGGAAAAGTCGTAAAGGTTGACAACTGGGGTAAAAAATCCCTGGCGTACAAGATCAACAAATTCCGGGAAGGCTACTATGTGGTTCTTTCCATAGAAGCTGAGGGCGGCGCGATAGCGGAGCTTGAACGCCGTTTCCGTGTTACCGATTTTATTATCAGATTTATTTCCGTTCGCATTGATGAAGATATCAAACGTTCCGAGAAGATCAAGGCTGCGCGGCGCAGGAAAGCGCCCAGTCAGCCGGAGAATATACCTTACGCAAGCGAGGATGATGAATCGGATCAGGACTCCGACGAGGACTATCTTGACGAGGAAGTTGTTGATAATTAACAGGGTGATAGAAAGGCTGAAAATATATGGCAGGGCAAAGACGTTTTAGCGTTCGGCGCAAGAGAGTATGTAAATTCTGCGCGGAAAAAATCACGTACATAGATTTTAAGGATGGGAAACTTCTGGGGCATTTCATCCCCGAGCGCGGAAAGATTCTTCCACGTAGAATCAGCGGAGTTTGTTCGACGCACCAGCGTCAGCTTACGGAAGCTATCAAGCGCGCGCGGCACATGGCAATACTTCCGTTCGTCTCGGACTAGACTTTCCCGAAAAAGGTGAAACATGAATGTTATTTTGAAACAGGACGTTGAAAAACTGGGTAAAGTCGGCGATGTTGTGAAGGTTGCCCCAGGCTACGGGCGCAATTACCTGGTTCCGAGAAAATTCGCGGTTGAAGCGACTCCGGGCAACATGAAAATCATAGAGATTGAAAAGCTTGCCATGGCCAAGCGCGACCAGCGCGAAAAAGACGCCGCTTCTCTGCTGGCCGGGGAACTGGTGAAGCTGACGGCTGTAGTCAAACGGAAAACCGGAGAGGAAGGATCGCTTTACGGATCGGTAACCTCTCAGGATATCGCGGAATTCCTGGCCGGACGGCAGATTGAAATCGACAAGCGCAAGATTCAGCTTGAAGAACCTATAAAGGCGGTTGGCGAATACCAGGTGCCGATTCGTCTGCATAGGGAAGTAACGGCTTCAATCAAGGTTGTGGTGGAGCCGGAAACCGAGTAGGGGCGCGATTTATCGCGCCCTGGCTGGGGAATAAATTCGCCGTTATTATTGGGCGCGATAAATCGCGCCCCTACGGATAATCATGGCTGACATTAGTCTGGAAAAAACGCTCCCGAATAATCTCGAAGCGGAACGCTCGGTTTTGGGCGCGGTGCTTCTTGACGACAAAGCGTTTATTTCCGCGTTTGAAAGCCTGAAGCCCGAAGATTTCTATGTCGAAAGCCACAGAAAAATCTTCGAGCGGATGATTCATCTCCTCGGCGTTTCACGCCCGATTGATCTTATTACCCTCAAAGAAGAACTGCAAAAGGCGAACGAACTTGAAACAGTCGGCGGCGCCGCTTACCTGGCGGGGCTTACCGACGGCCTTCCACGCGCGCTGAACATCGAACATTACTCGGCGATCGTTAAGGAAAAATCGACACTGCGCCGCCTCATACGGGCGTCAAACGAGATTATGTCCCGTAGTTACAGGGACGATGATACGGCGGACGAAATTTTACAGGCCGCCGAAAAGGCGATCTTTGATATCGCCGGCCAGCAGTTCCGCACGGGTTTCAGTGAAATCGCTCCCATTGTCGGCAGGGTTTACGATGAAATAAAGGAGCGCGCCAGCCAAAAATCAGCAGTTACCGGGTTGGAAACAGGGTTTAAAGATCTCGACAGAATTACCTCCGGCCTGCATCCGTCCGATCTGATAATCGTCGCAGCGCGTCCCGGACTTGGAAAAACCAGCCTTTGCCTGAATATCGCCACTCACGCGGCTATCCGGAAAAAGAAGAGCGTCGGCATATTCAGCCTTGAAATGAGTGAAGACCAGCTTGTAAAGCGCTTTCTCAGCAGCGAGGCGCGCATAGACCAGTCGCTTATCAACAAGGGTTTTCTGAACAAGGACAACTGGAGCCGGCTCGATCAGGTTCGCGGCGACATTGCCGAAGCCGCAATCCACATTGACGACACGGTTAACGTTCCCATAGCGGAACTCCGCACAAAGGCGCGCCGGCTTAGCCTGGAAAAGGGCCTCGATCTTCTTATTATCGATTATCTGCAACTGATGTCGGGCAACATGTCAAATCGTTACGAGAACCGCACGCAGGAAATCGCCCAGATTTCGCGGGGGCTTAAAGGCATAGCCAAGGAATTGAACATACCGGTTATCGCCGTTTCGCAGTTAAGCAGGGCGGTTGAATCGCGCCGCGGCGACGACAAACGCCCGAAACTTTCCGATCTGCGTGAATCGGGTTCTATTGAGCAGGACGCGGATATTGTGATGTTCATTTACCGTGAAGACGCGGAAGACCCGTCGGGTGAAAAGAGCGGAACCGCGGAACTTATAATCGCCAAACACAGGAACGGCTCGATCGGAACCGTGCCCGTGGCGTTCAGCCCGATGTTCACGAAATTTGACGATCTTTATCAGGAATAACGGGGTTCTATGACATCACGCCGATTGCTTGCCGTGATTGCCGCTGTATTGCTGGTTTTTATGCTTTCCGGCGGACGCTCCGAGGCGCTTCAGGAAGACAGCAACGCGCGGGCCGCCGAAGCGAAAAAACAGCCGATAGCTCCCGCCGGCAGTGAAATCGGAGATCTGTTGCGCAGGTGGTACGCCGCCGGAACAGCCGCCGGTAACATTGGCGATTACTATGACAACAGGGACGGCGGACATTCACAGCTTAACTTATCCCGGCATCCGCAGCTTCAGCAGATTGTATACACCGAAGAACAGATCAAAAGCCGCGCGCACTGGGGCGGCCAAAGGCGTGTTCTTACGCCCGATGTCGTTTTTGGCAATTCATCAACGTCGAATCAGGTTACGAATGGCGGAAGCAACGCAAGAAGTTTCTACGTAAGCCCGCAGGGCATTAACATCCTTTTTAATCAGTACACCGGGAACAATCTCTATATTTATCCGGAACACCGGGATTATGATCCCGGACATAACGGAGTCGGTGACGGATACGGAGATCTTTATCCGGTCAATACCCCGTACCTGATTATTTCACAGGGGTCATCCGGATCAGACCAGCCGTTTATGCATGCGGTTGCCTACACCCTGGCCGCCTTTCGTCCCGAAGTCAAACAAAAACTAAAGGAATCGGGCTTCCTGATGCCGGCCCTTCAGATGATTTTGCGTATTTCCGGCCGCGGGGTTGCGTCCGACGCCGATTATCTGACAAGCAAAGCCCATCCGCCTGTGTTTCAGGGAAATGAGGTCAACGCGCGGAAAATGATTGACCTGGCCCGCGGCATCACTCTTTCAAATCTCCCGCCGATGGCGCGAATCCGCGCCGTCAGGGAAGATGCGCCGGTTTTAGGGCGCGATTATTTTGAGCCCGGGAGAAACGAAAAGCTCGCGGATACGCCCGCCGCCGTAGGCCGTATTTTTCGCGGCGCCTCCGGAACGCGCAAAATCACCATAGACGCCTCTCAAAGCAGCGATCTTAATGGAAAACCTCTGAAATTTTTCTGGTCGGTTTTACAGGGAGACGCAAGCCGGATAAAAATCGATTATCTCAACGCGGAACATTCCATCGCGGAAATCACAGTTTCGTATTTCAACCGTTTTCCTGTAAAGGGAAGGCCGGGGCTTGAAACCAACCGCGTCGATATCGGCGTTTTCGTTCATAACGGAACGTATTATTCTCCACCCGCGTTTCTGACTTTTTACGCGCTTGACCGCGAGGCAAGGACCTACGCTGACGACGGAAAGATCGTGGATATCGGGTACAACGCCGGAACGGCGTCAATATCTGTGGCGAATTGGGCAGCGCTTTTGCGGATGCTGAAAAGCGATGGCGCGGGGTGGCCGGAGCGGATTTTGCGCGTACGTTTCAACACAGAGGAATTGTCGGCTCTCAGGGATATCGAGGCTGAATTCGCAAAAGCCGACGCCGTGGCCGTTGCGGCTAAGACAAAGTACGACGCGGCCGTCGCCAGGCAAAAAGCGGCGACTGAAGCCGATAAAGGCAAGGAAAAGGCCGCGGTCGATACGGCGCGCAAGGCATCGGACGACGCGCGCAAGGCGGGGGAGCGCGTTCTGGAAAAGAAACTTCCTAAAAGCGGCGTTACCGCCGCCGCGCTGATTCAAAACACCTTAAACGAGTTGATGGCCGACGTTGACTTCACGTTTGCGAACGACGCGGCGCTGGAACAGCTCATGCGGACCGCCGATAAAAAAGATCTGGCGGAAATCGAAAACGCGCGTAAATCGCTGGCGGGTTTTGGCGTTCTGCGCCAATCCAACGGCGGATTTGAGCTAAATCCGGCCGTGAAAGGAAACGCGCCTCTTTCCGAGCGGCTGACCCGTTTTGAAAAGATACATATAGCGCGTCTTAACGCGGCGGTGCTCGCCCGCGTCGTCTTTCCACGAATACTCAGCGATACCTGGCGCGCAAATTATGTGGACACACGCCTTGATTCCACAAAGGAATGGCGTGACGTTTATCAATACGCTCCCGACGGAACACCGCTTGGGTGGACGCGATACCTGAAAGACGGCGTCGAGGAATTTAACGCTGAAGGGCTTTTAATTATCGAAAAAGACGCGCGGGGACGAAGCCTTAAAGCCCGCCCCGTACGTTATGAAAGAGTTTCCGGTTCGATAAAGACGACTCCGATCGGAAATATCCGGACATACAGTTATTCAGATTAGGGGCGCCCCAGCCGGCGGAAATAGCGCCGGGAGCGATCCTTGTCTTTATTTATCCGTTCAACAAGTTCGTCCAGGGAAGCGAAGCGGCGTTCATCGCGTATGCGGTTCCAGAATTCCACGGTAATTCGTTTTCCATAAATATCCTGGCTGAAGTCCAGAGCGTGTGTTTCTATGCTTAACGCCGGGTTTTCTTCGGCGTTAATCGTAGGGCGAAAACCGATGTTTGTCACGCCCGCCCATGAATTGCCATCGACGCAAAGCCGCGTTATATATACTCCGCGCCGTGGGATCAGTTCGTTTTCAGCGCGCAGATTGGCGGTAGGAATTTGCAATTTTGTGCCCAGCCCGGCGCCGCGTATCACCGTTCCTTCTATTGTAAAAGGGCGCGCAAGGAGCCGCCGCGTCAAAGATACCTGTCCATAAACGATCGCCTGCCTCACGGCTGTGCTGGAAACACGGGTTCCGCGAAATTCTACCTGCGGGATTTTTTCCGCGAAAAATTCTTTCTCTCTTCCTATTTCCTTTAACAGGTTAATGCTCCCCTGCCGCCGGTTTCCGAAAGCGAAATTCGGACCGACATAGATTTCACGGATGCGTAACTTTTCACAGAGCACGTCGGTCGCGAAATCACGGGCGCTGGTTCCGGCCAGCTTTTCGTTATAAGGAATAACCACGGCGACTGGTATTCCGAGCGATTCGATGACGGCAAGTTTCTGTGGCAGAGTCTGAATCTGCACGGGCGCGTTATTTGGAACCAGCATGTGCAGCGGATGCGGGTGAAATGTAATAGCCATCGGCGTACCGCCGATTTCCGCCGCGCGCGCAACCACGCTTTGAATCAGTTTTCTGTGGCCGAGATGAACACCGTCGAAATTTCCCATCGTGACTATGGGCAAGGCGTATTCCGGCGCGATATCCTCCAGCCGTGAAATGACTTTCATGGCTATCTTTAGAGTTTTATCCGGCTGGTTTTAGCCATGAACTTCATCCGGAGCTCATATAGTACCGACTCCACGAGCTGGCTTTCCTCGCTGCTTAGATTTCCTTTGGTTTTCTGTTCAAGCAAGGCCAGAATGTCAATGATGTTCCGGGCAGACTCCGCGTCTTCTTCTTTTTTATTTGTATACGGGTTCGGAATCTCGCCCAGAAGTACCATACCCTGTGTGTAATAACCCAGGATGTAAGATGGAAAGTCAATTGGCGGACGGGGTTCTCCCGATTTGTCTTTCGTTTCGGATGCCGCCGCGGCGGGCGGCGTTTCAGCCGGCTTTTCTTCGGTCACGGGCCTGGACGTTCCGTCTTCCGTGAATCCGCGCTTGTCGGTAACATTGAATTTCTGCTCTTCATCCATAGAATCACTCCCCATCCATAATGATTATCTATAAAATTTACCATATTACGTGGACAGCGGGCAATCAATCGTCAGACTTTACTAATCCGGCTTCACTATCTATCCGATAATTGATAATTGATGGCCTGATTTGACAAGCGCGGGAACGAACGCTACTACATAGGGGTTCAAAAGGAGATACGTCAAAATGAGCGATGTTCATGTACAAGACGCTGAAACTGAAATTACTGATTCCGACGCCGCGGACGCGCCGCTGATCCTGGCGGCGGATATACTTCCCGACAGCCTGCCGATTCTCGCAATCCGCCCCAGACCGCTGTTTCCGGGGATTCCGGTTCCGCTGGAAGTCGGGTCGGAACAGGCAGGAAGCGTAAAACACGCAGTGGAGCGTTCCGCGAAAACACTCGGCGTCGTGCTGGTTAAAGATATCAACGGCAACGAACATCCCGATAATCTGCACGACATAGGCGTCGCCGCGAAAATCCTGAAAGTGTTTCCCGGCGACGGGGACTCGGCCAGTGTTTTGATTAACTGCGTCGAACGCTTCCGCGTCAAGGAATACAAAAAAGCGAAATTTGGAACGCTTGCGAAGGTGGAATATCCGACGCCGCCGGCGGCTCCGATTTCCGAGGAACTGCGCGCCTACGGCATGGCCGTCCTGACCACGCTCCGCGATCTCGTAAAAATGAACCCTCTGCAATCTGAAGCCATTAAAATGTTTTTGAGCCGGTCGACATTTGACGACCCGGGGCGGCTTGCCGACTTTGCCGCCAATCTGACGACGGCAAGCGGCGAGGAACTCCAGGCGGTTCTTGAAACATTCGAATTGCGTGAGCGCATCGACAAAGTGCTGACTCTGCTTAAGAGGGAAGTGGAAATTTCCCGGCTGCACGGTGAAATCAACAAACAGATTCATGAAAAAATTTCCGGACAGCAGAAGGAATTTTTTCTGAAAGAACAACTGAAAGCGATTAAAAAGGAACTGGGCCTCGAAAAAGAAGGAAAGGCAACGGAGATAGAGAAATTCCAGGAACGTCTGAAAGATTTGGCGCTAAACCCGGAAGCCCAGAAAACGGTCGAAGACGAAATGGATAAATTCCAGTTGCTTGAGCCGCATTCGCCCGAATATACCGTGTCTAGAAATTACCTTGACTGGCTTACCGTGCTGCCGTGGGGAAAGTACAGCAAGGATTCATACGATATCGAAAATGCCCGCAAGATATTGGATCGCGATCATTACGGTCTTGAAGACGTCAAAGACCGCATTCTTGAATTTATCGCGGTGGGAAAACTCAAGGGCGCTATTACCGGATCGATTCTATGCCTTGTCGGACCTCCGGGCGTTGGAAAAACTTCCGTGGGAAAGAGCATCGCCGACGCGCTCGGACGCACGTTTTATCGTTTTTCACTGGGTGGGATGCGCGACGAAGCCGAGATCAAGGGACACCGGCGCACCTATATCGGCGCTTTGCCGGGCAAATTTCTGCAGGCGATGAAAACCGCCGGAACAGCCAACCCGATTATCATGCTGGATGAAATTGACAAGATCGGCGCGTCCTTTCAGGGAGACCCCGCTTCGGCGTTGCTCGAAGTGCTCGATCCGGAACAGAACAACAGTTTCCGCGATCATTACCTCGACGTGCCGTTCGATCTTTCGCATGTGCTGTTCATCGCCACAGGCAACCAGCTCGATACCATTCCGCGGCCATTGCTTGACAGGATGGAAATCATCAGGCTTTCCGGCTATATCTCCGAGGAAAAACGCGAGATCGCCCGCCGTTATCTGATTCCGAAAACCATTAAAGCCCACGGCATCAAAAGCAGGCAGATAGCGCTGCGCCCGAAAGCGCTGAACCGGCTGATCGAAGATTACGCGCGGGAGGCGGGAGTCAGAAATCTTGAAAACCTTATCAAGAAGATTTCGCGCAAAGCCGCCATGGAAATAGTAAAGGGAGCCGATAAAAAAATAGTTATAGAAAAGAAGGATGTTGAAACCTATCTGGGAAAACCGGCCTTTGTCGCCGACGAGGTTTTTGAAAACAAGCCGGGCGTAGTGACCGGCCTCGCCTGGACAAGCATGGGCGGCGCGACGCTGCAAATAGAGGCTACGGCCGTGCCGGCAAAAACCAAGGGTTTCAAGCAGACAGGGCAACTGGGCACGGTAATGGTGGAAAGTTCCGACATCGCCTATTCATACGTAATGGCGCGCCTCGCGGAATACGGCGCCGCGGACGATTTTTTTGAAACGCGGTTCGTTCACATCCACGTTCCGGCGGGCGCTACGCCAAAAGACGGCCCTTCGGCCGGCATAACCATGGCTACCGCGCTTCTTTCGATGATACTTTCCAAGCCTGTGAAAAAGAACCTCGCGATGACCGGCGAACTGACTCTTACGGGACAGGTGCTGCCTATCGGCGGCGTAAAGGAAAAAGTCATAGCGGCGCGGCGCGTACGCTGTAAAACCCTGGTTTTTCCAGAAGCCAACCGCAAGGATTTTGACGAACTGCCCGAATATCTGAAAAAGGGATTTAAGGTTCATTTTGCGGAGCGCTACGAGGATGTTTTTAAATACGCGTTTGATTAGTTATTTATTCTAAGGCTTAATTTCAATGCTTGTTCCTATTTTTACGGCTTTGTAAAGTTCGTCAATTTCCTTGTCGGTTACAGCAATGCAGCCCGCAGTCCAGTCAACCCAACGATGGAACTTTCCAATAATGCCAATTTTGTTTCTAAGCCCGTGTATTTTAATGTCGCCGCCTGCCGGCTTGCCGAGTCGTTTTGCGTATTCTATGTCGTCCTTGTCGGGGTAAGAAATACCTAAGTTCTTATGATAACCGCTGTCAGGATTTTTGTCGTTGATAAAATAATGGCCTTCGGGAGTTTTTTTGTCGCCTTCGAATTCTTTGGCACCAATCGGTTGTTTGCCCAATGAAATTTTATAAGTCTTTAATATTTTACCATTTGAATAAACAGACATTTGCCTTTTTGATTTATAAACAACTATATTATCAATTTGGCTATCAATCAGAAGTTTGTCTTCCGGGTAGAAATAATAAATAAACAATACCGCCGACATGAGAAAAATTGTTATCCAAATAATTTTTCTTTTTGTCGTCGAAAAATTCATTTTATTCTCTAAATATTATTTTTTTGACAGATTGTGTTATGAAAAAACCCTTTTCCGTTTTTCCAATCGATCACAAAAAATAAAAGCGCTGTGTGGTCAAGCCCCTGATAACATTTTCTTTCTAAAACATAGGAAGAAAAACCATTTTCATGTATTTTATCTATATCCAAATTACCACTAAGAAATTCGGGCCACAAAGAATCAGGTCTTTTGATTTGTTGTAATCTTGCCGGCAAGAAATCAATTTTTGTTTTTAAAACTTCTTTGAAAACCTGTACATCGTCAGGAGAAAATTCAAAAGTACACCATGTAATAGATGGGGAAATACCGTGAATTAAATGAATATTACGCGAGCTTTCTGGCAAATAATCTGGAATCCATCCACGAATAGTTTCTCCAGCATCAACTGCTTCAACGAAAGTAGCATAATTTGATCTAATTATTTCATTACAGGCAATACTAAATACGATCATCCACGATACTATCGCCACCACAACGTATTTTTGATAAGCTGTTTCAGTTGAAATCGTTGAAATCATATATACTCGTATTCCTTCTCGAAATCCACTTGCGCCGCACAAAAAGTTGATTCTATCGCCGAAATCCGTATAATTGAAGCTGTTTTTTGAGAAAACTGAGGTATTTATGCCGGTTGTCGCGGTGAGCGGGCATTCCCGCAAAGTCGGGAAAACATCAATCGCCGAAGGTTTGATCGTGGCGTTGCCGGAATACAGTTGGACGGCATTGAAAGTTTCTTCACACAGTCATTCCGACGATCCTTCCAAAGATTACACGGTCATTGAAGAAACATGCCGTGACGGCGAAAGCGATACCTCGCGCTTTCTAAAAGCCGGCGCCCTGCGCGCATTCTGGGTACAGGCTGAACGAATTGAAGCGGCGATTCCCGCCATACGGGCGATTATTGAAGGCACGGCTAATGTCGTAATAGAAGGAAACAGCGTGCTGGATTTTATAACCGCGGATTTTTTGATATTGGTTATAAATCGCGGCGTCGCCGAATTTAAGGAAAGCGCCCGCGGCATTCTATCGCGGGCGGACGCGTTGGTGTTAATACGGGAACACGCGGAGCATCCTGAATTTGAAAACCTTCCGGAATCCATTCCCCAAAGTACGCCGCGATTTGAAACCGGCGATCCTAAGATTTTTCCGGATGCGTTGGCGGAATTGCTTCGCGCAAGGTTTTAGCCCGGATATTAATAGCGATTCCAGTGCCGAGCAGTCCGTAAAACATCGGCATTACCGAAACGGTGCTGTCATTTACAAGCCCTGAGACTGCAAACCCTAAAATTCCCAGGAAAATTCCAAACCCGGCTAACTCTATAAAGCTGTCGAATTTGCCGCCCCGATATATATTGAAGCTCTGCGCAAAATAAATGGCAAGCAACGCCAGAAACGCGATAAGCGATATTCCACCTGTTCCCACAGACATATGCATATACATATTGTGAGGCTTGTCGACAATATTATTAAGACCAAAACCGGCGTTATATTTTCCGGCATAGTCATTGTGTGGAAAATAAATACAATAAGTGTCAGCCCCGTGTCCTATAAAAAGAGCATCCTTCATCAATGGAATGGTCCTCGACCATATATACCCGCGTCCCGAACCGAAACGCTGATTCTTTTTGAAGCCAATCGCGTCGATTTTTTTTATTTCCGTTCTTTTGCCAAAAACATTTATATAGTACAACCCGTCGTCCGTAACAATGTGAATCCAGTCCTGATCGTCTATGGATATTACCAGGTAATCATTTCCATTATTGTTCTGGATAATCCTGAACGCGCAGCCCTTAAACCGGTTGTCATCCAGATAATATTTACTCAGGGAATTTATGCTTTGCCCTTCGTTCGGATTATCCAGCGCGACAAGGTCGCCTTGGGCGTCTAATACGCTCAACCCTGATATGCTTCCGTTTTCGACCTGCGGCGTGAATATCAATTCGTTTCCGTCAATACCGAATTTTATTGTATTTTCTTCCGAAAGCACCTCCATATAGTCTATGTGATGCCTGCCTTCGAAAGCAGTACCCGCGTTAAGCCGTGAATCATTCAATAGAGTGCCTTTAACCGAGCGTGTCAACTTGGGAAGCCATCTGTCAAATGTAACTCCC
>Ga0082212_10000973_pt1 | contig 42104 bp, 29 predicted proteins | sample TergutNt197P3_FD_71548 | JGI IMG/M metagenome (GOLD analysis project Ga0082212, IMG submission 71548) | Neocapritermes taracua P3 segment gut microbial communities from Petit-Saut dam, French Guiana - Nt197 P3 | ecosystem: Host-associated > Arthropoda: Insects > Digestive system > Gut ...
CGCTGTTGGTTACCTCCTGTCCTATTTGTTATCAAACATTTAAGAAAGATTACAAACTGAACATTCCGGTGGTTCATCATACAGAATATATTGAAAAATGTATGAAAGAGAAAAAGATTTCAGTTCAGAAACAGGATATTAAAGTAGCCTATCACGACCCATGCGAGTTGGGCAGAGGTTGCGGTGTTTACAAACCTCCGCGCAATGTATTGAAAAACACCGTTAACCTAATTTCCCTTAGTAGCGAAAAAGAGCGAAGCTTGTGCTGCGGTTTCAATTTGGGCAACACCGCCCTTGAAAACGATGCGCAGCAGAAAATACGGGATGCCGCGTTGCAAAACCTCTTAAAGAAAAATCCAGACCTTATTGCCACTGCCTGCCCGATGTGCAAAAAAGCGTTTATGCACGGTACCGATTTGCAGGTGAAGGATGTGGCGGAGGTGGTGAGTGAAATGATAGGGAATGCTTATTTCGTAATCTGAACTACTTAAAACTCTCAAATTCAACTTGATTATGTTTGTAGCGAAAAACGAAAGCAAACAATATTGCAACCACTAATGCATACGCAGCAAAAATAAACCACGCCGTATTCCATCCATCAGGAATACTTGGATTGGGCACTTGATGATGCACCACAAAACCTGCAGCGTAAGAACCAATTAGCGCCCCCAAACCATTAGTCATAATCATAAACAGACCTTGTGCGCTGGAACGTGTATTGGCAGCGGTCTCTTTATCAACAAATAAAGAACCTGAAACATTAAAGAAATCGAAAGCAACTCCATACACCAACATGGATAAAATGAGCATCCAAACGCCTGTGCCCGGATTGCCAAAACCGAACAATCCAAAGCGTAGCACCCAAGCCAACATACTGATAAGCATTACTTTTTTTATACCATAACGTTTTAAAAAGAAAGGAATTAGAAGAATGCAAAAAGTTTCAGATATTTGTGATAAAGAAATTAGGATAACAGAATGCTTTACTCCAAAGGTGTTTGCATATTCAGGCACAGACTTAAAACTTGATAAAAACCAATCTCCAAACCCATTGGTTATCTGTAGCATGGCTCCCAACAACATTGCGAAAATGAAAAAAACAGCCATTTTTTTTTGTTTAAAGAGAGTAAATGCTTTTAGACCAAACGTTTCTATAAAAGAAGAACTTTTGATGTTTTTTGAAACTGAACAGTGGGGCAAAGTAAATGAGTATGCTGCTAACGTGAATCCTGCAATTGCAGACAAATAAAATTGATAGGAATTGTTTTTAAGTCCTAATAAATCAACTGTCCACATGGCAACGATAAAACCTATGGTGCCCCAAATACGTATAGACGGAAACGTTTTTACTGTATCCAATCCTTTTTTTGTTAAAGCAATATAGGCAACAGAGTTGGATAGTCCTATTGTGGGCATGTAAAACGCCATACAAATAAACATATATGGGTAAAGCGAAGCATACTCCGTTTGCTGCGATGCCGCCAATATTAAACACGAAGATATGAAGTGGGCTATTCCCAACATTTTTTGTGCAGGAATCCAGCGGTCTGCAATAATGCCCAACAAAGCAGGCATAAATAACGACACGATTCCCATAGCAGCATATAGACTACCTATTTCAACACTGCTAAAACCAAGTTGTGCGCCGGTATAACTACCCAACGAAATAAGCCATGCTCCCCAAACAAAAAATTGGAGAAAACTAAGGATGATTAAGCGTAATTTTAGGTTCATAATTATTTTTTTAATAGTTTATTATTTTTTTAAGTTACAAGTTATGAGTTATGAGTTATGAGTTGCGTGTTTTTTTTATTGTCGTTCAATTGTTCCGTTTATTTTTAGTTTCACAACTTCCATATAGTGTTCCATTCCGCCGCTCCATCGGTCTTGGAAGCTGCGCACTTCACCCTCGTCACCCCAAATCACTTCGTAGTTGCGGTTGCTGAAAAAGGGCGGGTCTAAATAAATTAAATCAACACTTTCGGGTTCAAGGGTCTTTAATATTTCAAGGTTATCGCCGAGTATGAGTTTGTTTATGGACATAATGACTCTTATTTTTTGACCCGCGAAATTAGATAATATATTTTGGTAGCGGCAATAAAAACAAGTTCAAATTTCACAAAAAAGTTGCAGGAACCGCTACTAACTCCCGCAATGACTTGTGATTCCGACTGGGATCGAACCAGTAACCTATTGCTTAGAAGGCAATTGCTCTATCCATTGAGCTACGGAACCTTTAATTGGTCGGGATGACAAGATTCGAACTTGCGGCCTCTTCGTCCCGAACGAAGCGCGCTACCGGGCTGCGCTACATCCCGTCCTTAAAAAGTGGCGGCAAAAATATATTTTTTTGGTTTTTAATTTATTTTTGCCGAAAATTATTAAAAACCTCTGTGGCACTCTGTGAGCTTTGTGTCTCTGTGCTGTTTCTCTTTCAACACAGAGACACGGAATACACAAAAAAACACAGAGAAAAATACTCAAACAATGAAAAACAGTTTTTACAAATATGTGGCGCAAACTTCCAATGCGCCGGTGGGGATTGAAATAGAGCGGGCGCAAGGCGTTTATTTTTATGATAAATCCGGTAAGAAATATTTGGATCTCATTGCGGGCATTGCGGTTTGCAATATGGGGCACTCACATCCGGAAATTATCAAGGCGGTTAAAGCGCAGTTAGACCAATATATGCACGTGATGGTGTATGGCGAACTCATTCAGCAACCCCAAGTGGAATTGGCGGAGAAACTGTGCTCATTTCTACCGGAATCATTAAATTCTGTATTTTTTGTCAATTCCGGTTCTGAAGCCGTTGAGGGCGCGTTGAAATTGGCAAAACGCTTCACCGGTCGTGCAGAACTTATCCATTTTGAAAATGCTTATCACGGCAGTTCGCACGGGTCTATGAGTGTGATGGGTAACGAAGCCTACCGAAATGCTTTTCAACCGCTGCTGCCCGATACTAAAGCCATTCGTTTTGGCATAGAAGAAGATATACCGAAAATTACAGAGAAAACCGCTGCCATTATTGTGGAATTGATTCAAGGAGAAGCCGGTGTACGAATAGCATCTGCGGAATATTGGCAAAAACTAAAACAACGCTGCGAAGAAACCGGCGCTTTGCTCATTGCCGATGAGATTCAAACGGGGCTGGGGCGCACCGGAAAACTCTTTGCTTTTGAACATTATAACATTACTCCAGACATACTGCTTCTGGGAAAGGCTTTTGGTGGCGGTATGCCGTTGGGCGCCTTCATTGCTAATAAAAAAGTGATGAACGTGCTCACGCACAATCCTGTTTTGGGGCACATTACCACTTTCGGCGGGCATCCGGTGTGCTGTGCTGCCGGTTTGGCGCATCTCAAACTAATTACGGAAACCAAAATGTGGCAAAATGCCGAAACTATTGGCGAAAAATTGGAAGCCATTCTTTGGAAAATTCCCCACGTGAAAGAGATTCGTAGAAAAGGCTTAATGATTGCCGTTGACTTTCACAATACACAAACCAATTTTAATACATTACATTCACTGTTAGAAAAAGGGATCTTCTCTGACTGGTTTTTGTGGTGTGATACGGCGTTACGCATAGCGCCACCACTAATTTTGGATGAGTGGCATTTGAAAGAGATTGATATTTTTGATTGAGACAAACCCCCGTTTTCATCTTTGCAACACCCAAAATCAAAAAATAGATACTGATAGGGGTATCTATTTATCACATTTTCACCGTACTAAAAGAAAAAGATGATTTTGGGCTTTATGAAATTGTAAGCGAGAAAAAAGCGACTGTCACCCTGGAATAAAACGTATTTCACCGATCTGACACTCACAGCCAATATAAAACTGCTATTTTCGCCACAGATTTACGATTTAACCATTAACCATTAACCATTAATCATTAAAAAAATGTCAAACGAAAAAAAACAACATTGTAATTCCAAGAAGGGGATTATCACTTTTTGGTCGCTGGTACTCATTGTAGTACTCTTTTTCTTTTTTAAAAATTCGGGAATTTTAACCTCCGTTTATCTTTCTGCATTCTTAACGTGGCCCCTCATTCTGTTCATCATCTCCATCATCTGTCTCATTCATAGAGAATGGGTTATGGGGGTTGTATTATTTGTTACCGCGCATTTCTTTTGGCTTCCGAAATTAGCAATCGTTGAGCCGGAACTGTGTCCGTGCATTACCGCCGAAGGGTTCGTGGCTCGCTACTGGTATCTTTTAGTGGCATTTATAGCAGTGGTGCTCATTATTCAGGCTATTTTCGGAAAAGAAAAACCGTGGAAAAGGCATCACAAAAGATTTGGTTCTAATTTTCAAGAAAGTAAAGAAGGCTACATCAAAAGCAACGTGGTTTTTAGCAGCAATGAAAAAATTTATCTGAATGAAAATTTTAGAGGCGGAAGATTTGAAACCGTTTTTGGCTCGCAAGAGATTGATTTGCGTAAATGTATCATTCCCAAAGGCGAAAGAGCATACATTGACCTCTCGGTAGTTTTTGGAAATTGCGAAATTTGGGTGCCCGCCGAATGGACCGTGCAAATTAATACCAAAAGTGTTTTTAGCAATATTGAAGAAAAAAGAATAATGGCGCCTCCAACCGGCGAAGATATGTTGGTAATTAACGGCGAAGCCGTATTCTCAAGCGTGGAAATCAGAAGTTAATAAACCATTATGTCCGGATTGAAAAATAAATCAGCACAGAGACACAAGTGATACAGAGGTTATATAAATATTTCTACTTTTGTCGGATTTTTGAATTATGCGTTTTAACCGTTTATTTTTCATATTAATAAGTTTATTCTTCCTTGCTGCATCGTGCCGCAAAGAGGAAAAAGGAACTATTGAAATTGCGTTTACCCATACCGTTGTCGGCGCTCCTGTTCAATTAAATCAACTCATTTATACTAACACTGCAGGAAACCACTATCAAATAAACGAAGTGAAATATTTTATTTCAAACATTATTCTAATAGATACCGAAGGAAAACCGACAGTAGTAACCCAAGATGATGGCATTCATTATGTAGATTTAAGTTCGGAAAAAACATTACGATGGCAAATTGAGGAGGTCCCGCCAAAGAATTACACTGCTATTTCGTTTGTTTTTGGTTTGGATGAAAAGGATAACCAGAGCAACCGTTTTGTAAATCCGCCGGAGTGCAATTTTTCGTGGTCCGAACATTTGGGTGGTGGTTATCATTATATGCAAATCAACGGTAAGTTTTTGAATAAAGATGATAACCTCCAAAATATGAACATTCATACCGGAATTGGGCAACTTTACAACGAAAACAACAAAATAACAGCATTTGTGCACAATTATTTCACGGTAACTTTGCCGGTTCTTTTTAGCGTTACTGAAAATAATACCACACCTCTCACAATCAATATGGAAATTCAGCGCTGGTTTGATACGCCTAACCTTTACAATTTCGATGATTTCGGCGAAGGTATTATGCAAAACCAGCACGCCCAAAAACTATTGAAAGAGAATGGGGGGAATGTATTTGATGTGCAGTGTCAATAATTGTATTTTACACATTATTTTTCATTCTACTTTTTTATATTTTTGCCAACCGTGTTAGGCGGAATTTCAAATTCCACGTTGGGCGGAATTTGAAATTCCGCCTAACCGGCCTAAGGCTAATAAAAACTTTAAACCTTAATATATGAAAATTCCTTTTGCAGAATCGTGGAAAATTAAAATGGTAGAACCCATCAAAAAAAGTACGCGCGGAGAGCGCGAACAATGGTTGAAAGAAGCACATTATAATGTGTTTCAATTAGAATCACAAAAAGTGTACATTGACTTGCTTACTGATTCCGGTACAGGCGCAATGAGCGACCGGCAGTGGGCGGCAATGATGTTGGGCGATGAAAGTTACGCCGGTGCAAGTTCTTTTTTTAAAATGAAAGAAACCATAAATGCAATTACCGGATATAAGTATGTAATTCCCACCCATCAGGGCAGGGCAGCCGAAAATGTGCTTTTCTCCTGCTTAATTAAGGAGGGTGATAGGGTGCCGGGGAACTCTCATTTTGATACCACCAAAGGTCATATTGAATCACGAAAAGCATTTGCCGTAGATTGCACTATTGCAGAAGCACGGGACACACAGTTGGAAATCCCTTTTAAAGGAAATATGGATATACAGATGCTGGAAGATTGTTTGGTGCAACATGCGGATAAAATCCCTTTTGTGTTGGTTACTATTACCAACAACACTTGCGGCGGACAACCTGTTTCTATGCAAAATTTAAAGGAAATAAATACTGTAGCAAAAAAATACAACAAACCGGTGTTGCTTGACGCCGCCCGTTTTGCCGAAAACGCATACTTCATCAAAATGCGCGAAAAAGGGTATGAGAATAAAACCATTAAAGAGATTTGTATAGAAATGTTTCGCTATGCAGATGGTATGACTATGAGCGCTAAAAAAGACGCACAAGTGAATATGGGTGGATTTATTGCCACCAATTTAGAGGAGTGGTACGAGCAGGCAAAAATAAAATGTATTATCTATGAAGGCTATATTACTTATGGTGGATTGAACGGACGCGACATGAACGCCATTGCAGCAGGTTTGGACGAAAATACAGAGTTTGAAAACTTGGAAACACGCATTAAACAAGTAGCCTATTTGGCGCAAAAGTTAGATGAATATGGAATTCCCTATCAACGCCCTGCCGGCGGACACGCCATTTTTGTGGATGCTCAAAAAGTACTTACGCATGTTCCCAAAGAGGAATTTCCGGCACAAACGCTTACCGTTGAGCTCTATTTGGAAGCCGGAATAAGAGGATGCGAAATTGGATACATTTTAGCCGACCGAGACCCCATAACCCGTGAAAACCGTTTTGGCGGTATGGAATTTTTACGCTTGGCAATTCCCAGAAGGACTTACACTAATAACCATATAGATGTAGTGGCTGCCGCTTTAAAAAATGTTTTCGACAGAAGAGAAGCAATTACACGTGGCGTGAAGATTGCGTGGGAAGCACCCATTATGAGGCACTTTACCGTGAAATTAGAGAGACTGCAATGAGTTACATTATTACATTTTAAAAATCTTTACCTCAATCCCTGTTGCCTTTAAAACCGACAATCCTTCCAAATCGGTATCACTGTAGTGAATAGGGTATAAAATTTTGGGATTAAGAATTTTGGCAGCGTTTATAGCTTGCTCAACAGTCATAGTATAAGGTTGGTTAACAGGCAGAAAAGCGACGTCAATATTCTTAAATTTACTCATTTCGGGCATATCTTCGCAGTCACCGGGGATATAGATACGAGTATCGCCCAATGTAATAATATAGCCGTTATCGCGTCCTTTGGGGTGATAGATCTCTCTGCCTTCGGTGGTATTATACGCAGGAACGGCTTCAATATTAATGACGAAAGTAACTTCATCTCCATTTTGTAAAGCAATGCCTGTACCAAGAGCGGTGCTAACGACTTCATTACAAAATATCACTGTTTCCGGCTTGGAAATTTCAGCAATGGCGTTTTTATCTAAATGATCGTAATGCTCATGTGTAATGATAATTACATCTGCTTTGGGAAGTGTTTTATAATCCACACCTTCATAATTTACGGGGTCAACATAAATTGTAACTTCCTCGAAAGTAAAATAGAGGCTGGCATGCTGAATAAAGTGAACAGTGATTGTTTCTCCGTTCTTTGCTTTAAAAGAGTCGGTTTCAATAACTTTTGCAAATGTTTGGTTCATAATTAAAAAACTTAATACTAAGGATAAGAATGTACGGATTTTCATAATGATAATAGTTTTTAAAATAGAATATCAATAAATTAAAAAAGTATTTAAAATGCGCGGCAAATATCTTAAATTTTTCAAAATAATCGCAAAAAGTACATCCTTTAGAAAACATTTTTTTCTCTCTGACCAAATAACCTCAAAAAAGGAGTATTTTTATAAAAAATGTTTCGTTTTTTGTAATATGCAATTTAATGTATTATTTTTATTACATTTGCACCCATTAAATTAATGTTTAATCTTTATAAATAAATTATTATGAAAAAATTGTTATTGTTTATTTTTGTTGCCTGTTTTTCTACAGCGTTATTCGGTCAAACCTTTGTATCCACAACCCCTTCCAATAAAAATGTAATTTTGGAAGAATTTACAGGAAGAAATTGTCAATTTTGTCCGGATGGGCACGAGGTTGCCAATGGAATAACCGCGAATAATCCTGGACGTTTTTGGGCGATTAACATTCATGCCGGTAGTTTTTCTCCAACCTCTCATCCTAATTATCAATGCCCTGACGGAGTTACCATTCACAATGCCTCAGGCGCTGCAAGTTACGGTTATCCCAGTGGTACTGTTAATCGCGGGAGCATATTAGGCAGAGGGAGTTGGAATAGTGCTACCAATCAGCAGTTAGCCCAGGCTTCGTGTGTAAATGTTGCAGCACAGGGAACTTATAATAATGCTTCCCGAATATTGACACTGGTGGTTGAAGTATATTATACTGCAAATAGTGCAACATCTACAAATTACCTTACAGTGGCTATGTTGCAAAATAATATTGTAGGACCGCAAGTTGGCGCCAATTCCGGCCATTCTCAATATATTGGTCCTGGTCAATATAATCATATGCACATGCTTAGAGATATTATCTCTCCCACTTGGGGCGACCCCATTACGACAACTACCGCTACTTCTTTCTTTACAAAAACATATACTTATGAAATTCCTGAGCATGTAAACAATATTCCCGTTGTATTGTACGATCTTGAATTTTTGGTGTGGGTTTCACAAGGTCAGGCAGGGCAACCTATTATTACCGGAAATTATGCGCAGGTAGTATCGGAAACCTCTCCGAGAAATGTAGAGGCAACTCAGTCCGAAGATAACCCATTAAGCATCAACATCACTTGGTTGCCTCCTATCGCAGGCATTGCAGGTATCGCGAGTGGTGTTCAAGGGTATAACATCTATAGAAATGGCGTAAAAATTAATTCTACTCCCCTTTCCGCATCAACAAATTCTTATTCGGATATAGTATCTGAATACGGAGTTACTTATTGTTATGTTGTTACTGCTATTATAGATGGCGATGAACATGAGAGTATCCCTTTTTGTATTCAAACCACAGTAGATATCCCTGCACCAATCAATCTAACGGTAAAACAACTACGAGGTAAAAAAATGTTGGTTTCTTGGGATTTGCCGGAAAACCCATACTCCATTAAATTTATTGTCTATAGAAACGGTATTTCTCAAAACGGGTATCCTCCTGTTCCGATCACGGAAACCATTTTTGAAAGTACAGGAGCTTCTTACATACAATATTGTTTCGAAATAGAATCTGTATTAAATGAACTAAACGTAAAGTCAGCCAATGTTTGTATTACGTTGGTAAATGTTGGTAAACCGGGCGATTTTAAAGCCGAACAGGTTTCCTTAACATCCAAAGAAGTATTGTTGACATGGAATGCTGCAAACAATGCGACAGGATATAATATTTACCGCGACAATGTGCTCATTAATACGGAGCCTGTTACATCTACTACTTACACCGATGTAGTTTCCGAATATGATGTGCAATACGCTTACGAAGTATATGGTGTAGCTGCCAACGGCGCAGAAAGTGAAAATGGAGGAATCGCCAATATCACATTGCTAAACAATACGATTCCTGTTCCTAATAATGTTCAAGCACAAAACGACGGATTCAACGTGTTAGTTACTTGGGACGCTGTTACAATGAATATTGACGGATATAATATTTATAGAAATAATGTTAAAGTGAATACAGAACCTGTAACAGAACTCGAATATGAAGATATTGTAACTGAAAGCAACAATTACTGTTATACCATCACCGCAGTATTGATTGGATTTGAAGGTGAAAAATCGGAATCGGCATGCCTTGCTGTTGGAATTAGTGAAATCACCGAACTCTTTTCAATCAACCCCAATCCGGTATTCGGTACTTTGAATATCAATATTGATGAACCTATTACAGATTGCCAAATCTTTAATCTTCAAGGACAACTGGTTTATTCAAACCAATCGGATGTTAAAGAGGTTGCCACCGATGGTTGGACTTCCGGAGTCTATATTATTCGTATTACCACTGTAAAAGGCGTTGCGGAAAAACGATTTGTAAAAAATTAATACACTTAAATTATTTGTTACCCTTATAATAATTGCAATCGCTAAATAATCATTAATCATTCATTATGAAGAATATAAAAAGAACTCTCATTTTACTATTTATCGGCATATCTCTATTAGGTTATGCACAACAATTTCAACTTACTGATTCCGATGGCGTTCCCTACTCAGAGGGGCAAACCATCTCTGCCATAATTACTGAACTCGATTTGGATGAAATGGACGAATTTGCTGCGGAAGTTTTGGTAAAAAATCTCACAGATACAGATTTAGAGGTACGAACATCTCGCACTAATTTGGTTTTAGTGGAAGATATGTATGCTTATGTATGTTTTGGAGAATGCGGTCTCCCTGATAAAACTGAAATGGATTGGTCAATCAGTGCCAATAAGAGTCTGGCTTACAGTTTGCATCTTCACCCCAATGGAAAGCTCGGATTCTGTAGGTTTCAAATTGCGTTTTGGTCGGCAGAAGATCAATCGGACAAACAAACCCTTTTTCTTGAAATAGAAATGAGAAATATAGGAGTTAAAGAGCAAAATAATGCCGCCGTGTCGCTTTCGGCGTACCCCAATCCTGCGCCTGCAAACTCAGCCGTCAATGTGTCTTATACCCTCGCCGATAACAACAATAACCATCGCTTGGTAATTAGAAACATTATGGGAGCGGTAGTCATGAGTATGCCGTTAAGTACCCACGAAAATACCATTGTCTTTGATGCCTCCGATTTAAAATCGGGCGTATATTTCTATACCTTAGAATCAAACAACCAAGTTGCTGTGGCTAAAAAATTGATTATTAAATAAATTCGTATGTTTAATACGAATAACATCATCACATTTAGTTTTTTGATAGGGTTACTTTTAATAACCCTATCTTTTGTATGGTATAAAAGAAAAGCATTGCTTATGTTGCGAGCATTGTTCTCAACACGCTATTTTCAACAGATGCTTTGGGAAGGAAAATTGACAAACGAATATCTCTTTTTCTATACCATTCTTACCTACTTAGTTGCTTTTCCCTGCATTATTTTATCTTTTTTTTATTTTTATTTTCCTGAATTATATGCCGTTTACTCACCTGCCGTACTTTATAATATGCTGTGTGCAGGAACATTAGTAGCGCTTATAGTATCACATCTCTTTTTATGGTTTTTTACTGAAATTTTTAATTATCAAGAACAAAGATATTTATATATCACTGTTAAGGCTTTGTTTCGTTTTTATCATGCCCTGTTTATAGTATGTATTATCCCTGTGGTGTGGTTTACTCGTATCCCTGAACTTATTTTTTTTATTTATATTCCTTTTCTCATAGTAATTCTCATTGCCTTTTTTGTTCGCTTTGTAAAGAACATAAGCGGGGTAAGTCTTATTCATTTTTTTATATATTTTTGCAGCCTTGAAATTTTACCCTGTTTACTACTCATAAAACTTTTTGCTAATATTTATAATTAATTTATATCGTTATACTTACAAATGAAGATTAAGAATATTTTAGTTTCTCAAATTGCGCCGGCTGATTTTGAAAAATCACCATACGCTGATCTAAAACGAAAATTTTGTGTCTCTTTCGATTTTTACAAGTTCTTTAAAATTAACAGTATCTCAGGTATTGAATTTCGAAAATCAAAAATCAATATTTTAGACCATACGGCGGTAGTGTTTTCAAGTACCACTACGATTGACCAATTCTTTATGTTACTGAAAGACTTGCGAATAGAAATGCCGGACGAGATGAAATATTATTGTATGACCGATATGACAGCGCATTATCTTCAAAAATATATTCCCTACCGGAAACGCAAAATATCTTTCGGAAAAAACAATAATCCGTCCAGCGTTTTTGATATTATGCTAAAAAATAAGTCGCACAACTATTTGATACCCTGCGGTGCAGATTCTATGGGTACCCAGTTTGCCGAGTTTTTTGATAAACATAATATCAAATATTCTCAGGCAGTTTGTTTCACTACCGAACCGGCTGATATTAAAAGCAATATAGATATATCAAAATACGATATGGTAATTTTCTTCAGTCCGGTTGGCGTTTCTGCATTTAACACTAATTTTTCCGACTTTGTGCAAGGCGAAATGGCTTTTGGGGCTATGGGTGTGGCTGCCTGCAATGCAGTAAAAGAAGCCGGCTGGGAATTGCATGTGGAAGCCCCCACAAAAGCGCATCCCACCATTACATCCGCCCTTGAAGTTTTCTTAAAGGAATATGCAACCCGCCGTAGATAATACTTCAAAAAACAGCTTCAAAAAGCACGATAGATTAAAATCTTCTTTGGAAATTGATGCCCTCTATCGCGAAAATCAATTCATAATTATTTATCCGTTAAAATGTTATTATTCATTTTCAACACGCAGCGATAACAAAAACACTATTCGTGCGGCTTTTTCCGTTCCCAAAAAGATATTCAAACATGCGGTAGATAGAAATACATTAAAACGCAGAATGCGCGAAGCCTATCGCTTAAATTACAAGAAGATATTTGAAACTTTTTTGAATCAAAACGATGCACAACTGAGGCTGTTTTTTATTTATGTAGGAAAAGAGACGCAAAAATATGGAGCGATCGAAAAAAATATGGTGGTCATTTTTGAAAAACTTAAAATTTCAGTGTAACCCTCCTATCTGTTATCGAGCCACCCTTTATTCCCCCAACGTAGCCACCATTACCGCTTTAATGGTATGCAGGCGGTTTTCGGCTTCATCAAAAACAATAGACATCGGCGATTCGAACACCTCATCGTTCACTTCCATCGCTTCGATACCAAATTTCTTGTGAATATCTCTACCTACTTCGGTTTCCAAATTGTGGAATGAGGGCAGACAGTGCAAGAATTTCACTTTGGGATTGCCGGTGGCTTTCACCACATTCATATTTACTTGATAGGGATGCAACAATTTAATGCGCTCTGCCCACACTTCTGCGGGTTCGCCCATAGATACCCAAACATCTGTATATAAGAAATCAACGCCTTTTACGCCTTCTTCTACATTTTCGGTAAGGGTAATTTTTGCGCCGGTTTCTTTTGCAATTTCACGGCATTTAGCCACTAATGCTTCTTCGGGCCAGCATTGTTTCGGGGCAACGGCGCGGAAGTCCATTCCCATTTTTGCAGCGCCCACCATAAGGCTGTTGCCCATATTGTTGCGTGCATCGCCGAGATAAGCAAACGAAACTTGATGCAACGGTTTGTCGCTGTGTTCCTGCATTGTTAAAAAGTCTGCCAAAATTTGGGTAGGGTGAAACTCGGTGGTTAAGCCGTTCCACACGGGCACGCCGGCGTATTTGCCCAGCGCTTCCACAATATCCTGTGCGTAGCCGCGATACTCAATGCCATCATACATTCTGCCCAATACGCGAGCGGTATCTTTCATCGATTCTTTTTTGCCCATTTGCGAACCGGAAGGACCTAAATAGGTAACGTGCGCCCCTTGATCCAGCGCGGCTACTTCAAACGCGCAGCGCGTTCTGGTAGAGTCTTTTTCAAACAAAAGCACAATGTTTTTGCCTTTCAATCTGGGTTGCTCAATGCCGGCGTATTTCGCGGCTTTCAAGTCGGCGGATAATTTTAATAAATACTTAATCTCTTCCGGAGTGAAGTCCAACAACTTCAAAAAATTTCTGTTTCTTAGGTTAAATGCCATACTGTTAATATTTTATAAGGTTAGTAATTATTCTTAATAAGCGGGTGCAAAAATACACATATTATTAAAAAAATACTCTATTTTTGCTGTAATGATTTTAAAAAAGTAACGGACAAAAATCTTTGGCTATAGAATACAAAATTTAATTGCATAATGCGTAAATTTTTCCTTATCGGAATTTTACCATTTTAGCCAAAATCTACCATAAAAAAATATCTTTGCCACCAAATTTAATAACAAAATATGCCTGAAATTTATGAATACTTTGGTTTGATTTTCTACTTTTATTCTAATGAACATGACCCCATTCATGTTCATGTAAAAAAAGGAGATAAAGAAACAATATTTGATTTAATCATTTATAATGATGTATTGACAGAAATAAAAACACGAAAAAGACGCGGAAAAGAAATGTTGTCCTCAACCGATGAAAAAAAGACAAAAGATTTCATAATAGTTTATGCAGATGATATTGTAAAAAAATGGATGAAATCATTTGTTCTAAAATCTGAAGTGAAAATTACGCATATCAAAACGAAAATTAATAGCGAAGAATTGAAACTCAAAAAAATAAAATTAATATGAATATTCCTGATAATATTACAATTACAAAGTCTGAATATATATCAGATTACATTATAAGGCTCTCTTTTTCGGATGGTACCATCAACGAAGTGGATTTTAGCAGCTACTTGTACAAACACCCACATCCTCAATACGATAAATATCGAAATTTATCAAAATTCAAAAAATACCGTATTGAAAATGGAGATATATATTGGGGAAAAACAGGAGACTTGATTTTTCCTATTGAAAATTTGTACTTTAATAATCTTGATTTTTTCTACGAATAGCAACAGGAAATTTTACCATCATAATTATTAACAAACATGAATTTTATTAACCTTCATTATTAATTAAAACAAAAAAAAATGAAAAAAATTACACAAATTTTAGGATTAGGAATTTTATTCCTGTTTGTAACCACGTTGTCGTTATCTGCCCAAAAATGCAAGTATGCTTACAATAAAATAGATCCTCTGACTGGAGAAGAGACTAAAGGCACTACATTTAGACCTATCTATTATTGCCAAATGAGTTTTAATAAAATTGGAGAAACTTATTATGTAGAAATGGCCATTGGGTACCAAGGAAACATTAGAGATATTATTCAAAAAGGGGATCCTGTGATCTTTAAATTATCTAATGGTGAAATAGTTACCATTACATCTCAAGATGAGTATATTCCTATGGCATACGCTTCAACAGCGGCAATTACAACTCGATATAAAGCACAATATGATATTGATTCTACAATATTACAAAAAATAGCAGCAAATCCACCCATTTTCTTCCGAATGAATATTGGAAGCAAAGTTGAACAAAAGGAAATTTCTGCTAAGGATGGGAAGAAGATATCTGAGGCAGCAAGATGTATTTTGCAATAAGATGGTTAAAACAATATTCCGTTATGGCGATAAGGATTCTATTTTTATCGCCATATTTTTTTTCTTTTTTTTATGGGAAAAGTTTATAAATATCTTTTCGTTATTACTGTAATGCCATCATAATTTCGTTTCGAGTTACGCTTTCTGTTTCTAAGCCATTCTCAATTAATGATATAAGATGTGTGTCTTCCAGTGTTTCAATATCAAGAACTTTTGCAAGGATTTGTTCTAATAATATTTTTTTGTTTTTTTTGCACACTCATTAAAAATACAATGAAATTCAAACTTGGGATAACCCTGCAAATCATTTTACTGCTCCTTTTACTTTTAGGGTTCATGTTTGCCGCCGCCTTTATCGGCACGGCGGACTCCACTGAGTTTGTGATTGTGCATTTGCGCATTCCGCGCATTGTGATGAGCGTTTTTGCGGGGGCTGCGTTAGCCCTTTGCGGCGCCATTTTTCAATCTGTTTTTCGCAACCCGATATGCGACCCGTATATTTTAGGCATCTCTTCCGGTGCCTCTATCGGGGCGGCAGTTGCCATCATTTTGGGTTTAGATTTTCATTTGTTCGGGGTAACCTCCTTTGCGTTGGTTACGGCGTTTCTTACCCTGCTGCTGATGCTGGGAATTACAAGGTTTTCTAAAATAAAATCCACCTACATAATGCTGTTAGCGGGTATCTCGCTCAATTTTCTAATGGCTTCCGTGCTCACGTTGTTAATTGCGCTGAATCATCAGGAAATGCAAAAGATTATCTTTTGGACAATGGGCAGTTTTGCCACCGTTTCCTATTACGATGTACTGTTTTTTATCCCCATATTTATCGTTTGCACTTTTTTTACTTTTCTATTGTCGAAAGATTTAAATATTCTGCAATTAGGCGATTCGCAAGCGCAATCGCTCGGCGTAAACACACAAAAAGTAATTTACATTACGTTATTTCTCTCTTCCATAATGATTGCCTCCACCGTTTCTATTTGCGGCGTAATTGGTTTTATCGGGTTAATTATTCCGCACCTTGCCCGCATTATTTGGGGAAACAATGCCAAACATCTGTTTGCTTTTTCAATGCTATTGGGCGCTATTTTTATGCTCGTTGCCGATAGTTTGGCACGCATTTTGGTTGCCAACGCCGAATTGCCGGTGGGCAGCATCACCGCATTAATTGGCGCTCCCTATTTTATTTATATGCTGGGAAAAAAGTGAATTAAAAATTAAAAATTAAAAATTAAGAATTAAAAGATTTTTCATCTTTGCACACTTTGCGAAAAATCTTTGTGCCTTTGGGGTAAAAAAAGTGCTTACCTCCCAAACTGATACGCCCCAATATCGGGTTTATCGCCACGAGAGTTTCCTAAAATATCTTTATCAACGCCAATATTGGGTTTTCCGGCGCCAATAGCGGGCGAGTCGGGAAGGAGCGTAAAATCAAGTTTGTCTTTATCCGTAAATTTAGGATCTTTATTAAGCAAACAATTAAGAAAATAATCGGAACCGTTTTTTACTTTTATTAAACAATTTTGAAACGACATCTCTAAATCGGCACCTTGCGCTTTATGGGTCTCTGCTTCCGATTCAATATTACCGTAAATAATGCAATTAATAAATTCTGCTTTCGTGTCTATCGGGGGTTGTTGTTCATATTCCGGAGCAGAAATTTTATTGCTCACATAACATGCCGGCGCTTTTCTTTCTGCAAGAAAATAATTGGCTACGGTCAGGTGTTCCATCTTATAATTTCCACCTTCTAACTGCAAACCGCATTTGCCGTTGTTGGCTACCACGCAATTGGTCATATTCACATTGAGTAAACGAGATAGCACCCCGCTGTTAGCCGTATTCTTAATAATTGTATTGCTAATTTGAACCACATTAGGAGTTCCATACTCCATAAGCGGATCTACTTGAACTCCGATAAAAGCATTGGTAATGATTGCATTATTAATTGTTGCATCAACACCTTCATTTATCCAAATTCGATTCCATTGAGAATAGTCTTTGTCATACCACGACTCTAACCGGTCTCCTCTAAATAGAACGGGATCATCTAACGTTCCGTTTTCATCGCCAACTTTCAAGGTACTATAGCGATATGCCCACAATCCAGAATTTCGGTGAAAATAGATTCTTGCGCCGGACTCAATGGTTAATGAGCAGGCAGAATCAATTACCGCCCAACCATATACAACATAGGGTCTGTCTTTGGTCCATGTAACATATCGTTCTTTATAGCCGTCTTGCGGCAACCCCGCAACCACTCTATACCCCAACTCTGCGTCTGCAACAATGTAGTGCGCATCTTGTCCGTAAGCCAGTAATTTAACATTTTGTTTGTTGTTGCCGGTAAGGAACACAATAGAATCTTTTACAAAAAAAGGAGCATTTTGATTAAGAGGGTTAATATTTACCTTAACAAAAATAAAAATGCTGTCTTTTTTCGGAATCGTAACATCTTTAAAATATGAATTATTATCAGTCTGTCCGGGTATTCCGTTTACATTAATGCTATACTGCGACTGCTTGCCGCCGGCTAAGAAAATGGTAGTGGTGAGTTCGTTGTTAGAAGGATTATGGACGGTAAATTTTTTGGTTATTGAACCGATAGAGGTAAAAACGGTATCAAAAGTCAGTGTTGATTCATCCACTTTCATCTCTTCAAAAAAATGGAACTGAAGAGGGGCATTGTCATCTATAATAGGCTTTCGGCATGATATTACGCAAATAATACATAAGAACAAAGGTAAAAAATAGAGATAGATTGCCAATAGATGGCGTGGGGAATGGTTCATATTAAAAAATTAAATTCAAGATTAACGTCTTGTACTGCCGGAGTTGCCGCCGCTGCGAGAGCCGCCGGAACTGCCGCTTGACGAAGAGCTGCTGCTACTTCTGCCTGATGAAGAACTGCTCGGCGAGGAATAACTGCTTCCGGTACTACTTGGTGACGAATAACTGCTTCCACTGCTACTTGGCGAAGAATAATTGCTTCCGCTACTGCTCCTTCCTGAATTGTTATTTGAAGGAGGAGGCGTATAAGTGGGCGTACTTCTGGAATTGTCGGGACGAAAACCGCTGTTGTAAGTGCCTTGTGAACGTGTATCGGGAGGAGGCGATTGCGGACGTACATTCGTAGTAGGCGTATTCGGTCTTGGCGGCTCCTGTTGTCTTGTATTGGGATTCGTAGTAGGCGTATTCGGTCTTGGCGGCTCCTGTTGTCTTGTATTGGGATTAGTAGTAGGTGTGTTCGGTCTTGGCGGTTCCTGTTGTCTTGTATTAGGATTCGTAGTAGGTGTGTTCGGTCTTGGCGGTTCCTGTTGTCTTGTATTGGGATTCGTAGTAGGCGTGTTCGGTCTTGGCGGTTCTTGTTGTCTTGTATTGGGATTCGTAGTAGGCGTATTTGGTCTCGTGGTTTCTGTTTGTCGGATATCATTAGAAGAAGTAGTGGGGCTCGTAGCAGTTTCTGTTTGACGTAAATCGTTATTAGTACTGCGCGCTGTGTTATCTGTTTCTCTGCTTAATGTAGAAGTATTTGTTTCGGTAGCTCTTGTACCGGTTCCTGCATTGATATCGCGCGTTGAAGCGCTGGCGAGGGTTTCAAATCGTTGGTTAAAGCTTTCTGGAGTAGAGCGAGTTACATAACCTCTTGTGGAGTTGTTTTCGTCATCGTTTCCGAAGATGTTCCGCGTACCGACCCGTCCGTTAGAAGAGGAAGCGATATTATTTCTATGTCCATAATAATAAGAAGTATTGTGGTCATAATTATTATGGTAATATCCTGCCCAGTAGCCGGCATAGTAGCCATCGTAATAGCCATTCCAGTAGCCACCCCAATAGCTGCCGCCATAGTGCCAAGGATGATGACAACCCCAGCCCCAGCCGTAGCAAAAACCGTGATTATACCAGCCCCAGTCGTAATAATAGGGACGATAATAATAGGAGGGCCACCACCAACTGTATCCCAAATAGATGCTCATTCCCCAATATGCCGGCGAATGGTTATACCAGTACATGTTCGTATAATAGGGGTCGTAATAGCCAAACCCATAATAATTATTGTGAAAACGCCGGATTCTTGATGAGTAATAGTAGTCGTAAATATCGTTGTCATCATAATAATAGTAATTATTTGTAACATAAGTGTTTCCGGCGGCATCGGTATAAATTTCCTGTTCATCTGCATAATAATTGTCATAATTATTATCGTAACTATTAGCATAACTATTATTATCATAACTATAATCGTAATTATTTTCATAATTATCTTCATAGTAATAATTATTGACCACTGTTTCTGTTTGAACCGGATCTGTTTTTTGCACATCATACTGTGCATCGGTAGATTTGGTATAAATATCGTCGTAGTAAACAAACGAGCCTGTTTTGCAGGATACGGCTAAAGCAAACAATGCTAAAATGGGGAGGAAAACTTTTGTATTCATATCGTATAATTTTTTAAAACTGATTTATCTGACTGTTTATTTGCGCAAAAGTATAATTTTAACGTAAAAAAGTATCATAAATGTATTTTTGGCTAATTTTTTGGCTATTTTTTTGATTTTACTATGGCAAATTACGGCTAAATATCAGGGCAAAATATATTGAAAATCAAAAAAGCCAAAAGAAAGTTGTATTTTTGCAAAAAAATCAGATGAAAAAATTAGAAGAAGCGATTGAGGTCAAAGTACGGTTTAGCGAGGTGGACTCGATGGGCATTATTTGGCATGGCGCTTATGTTAAATATTTTGAAGACGCCCGCGAAGCATTCGGCAAAAAGTACAACTTAGGGTATCTTTACATACACAGCAACGGTTTTTATGCGCCTTTGGTGGATCTTAACTTTAAATATAAACAGCCATTGAAATATGAGGATACCATGTTGGTTAAGATCACTTTCATTCCCACTGAGGCTGCCAAAATAATATTTGAATACGAAATCAGAAATGCAAAAACCGGAGAATTGTGCACCACCGGAAAAAGCGTGCAGGTGTTTTTAGATGCTAATTATCAGTTAGTTTTGTTTAACCCTCCGTTTTATACGAAATGGAAAGAAATTAATGGATAATGGATAATGGGAAGGTTTATATTATAGGGGACAATGTGGTTAATTCATTAGGGTTTTCTACAGAGGAGGTGGCTTTGGCAATGAAAGCTTTGCGATCAGGCTGCCAACCCGTTACAGGCTACTCCGATGCCACTACGCCTGCCATGCTCGGATTGATTGACAAACCGGCGTTTCAAGAAAAATACAACGCCATCGTCTCTCAAAAAGATTTTACTTTTTTTGAACAACTGATGATTTTCTCTATTCAATCTGCATTAAATCAAACGAATATTAACCCCAAAAATAATCGTGTTCTGTTTCTATTTTCTACAACAAAAGGGAATATTGAGTTGTTAGCACAGCCGCACCCCGATACAGCGCGAATCCATATCTGGAAATCGGCGGAATTGGTTACGCAATATTTTGGAAATCCCAATACCAGTTTGATTGTTTCAAACGCTTGCATATCAGGCACACAAGCCATTATTACGGCAAAACACCTGTTAAGCGGCGGACAGTATGAGCATATTGTGGTTTGCGGGGCAGACTGCATTTCAAAATTTGTGGTTTCCGGTTTTCAATCGTTTAAGGCGCTGTCGCAACAACTATGCAAACCTTTTGACGCCGAACGAGATGGGCTGAATATTGGCGAAGGGGCAGCTACCCTGATTCTATCCCTGAAAAAGGAAAATTCGGAGTTTGTGGAGGTGGTTTCTGGGGCAAGCGCCAACGATGCCAACCATATCTCAGGTCCTTCGCGAACAGGGGAAGGGTTGTACATCGCCATTGAAAAAGCCTTGCAAAATGTGGATAGAAAAGAGTTAGCGTTCATCAATGCGCACGGCACGGCTACCTCTTATAACGATGAAATGGAGGCAATTGCTTTTTCGCGTGCTAAAATTGAGAGTGTGCCGACCAACAGTTATAAAGCCTTCTTTGGGCATACTTTGGGCGCCGCCGGAGTAATGGAAACTGCGCTCTCAGCGTATTCTTTAAAAAATGGGTTTATATTTCCCTCAATGGGGTTTAATCGGTTAGGGGTGTCAATTCCTTTAAACATCAACACAAAACCGACTGAAACAAAAGGCATTTACTGTTTAAAAACCGCATCGGGTTTTGGCGGCTGCAACGCCGCATTACTATTGAAGTTATAAGAGAAAGGGAAAAATGAATATGCCGCAACGAAAAATAGAGGCGCTATGAAACTATGAGAATTTTATGTTTCTTTGCACTTTAATAATAACATTTATAATGTTGCCCAACGAGCAAGTTTAATGAAACAGGTAGAAATTTCAAATGATGTTCTTGTAATAGACAAATCTGTTGTTTACAAATTTTTATCAGAAAACAATGTAACAGATTCATTAAAAGATTTATATAGGTATAATAACATTAACTATCCTAAATTTTTTAAGATGGATAACCTCTCGAAGTTGGGGTTTCTTGCTGCGGAACATCTGTTAGAGGGGATAGATAACAAGGAGGATTTGGGAATCATTTTATGCACCTCATCCTCTTCTTTAGAAACAGACGCTGCCTTTCAGGAAACTATTAATGATGAGGCGAATTTCTTTCCAAGTCCCTCTGTATTTGTATATACGCTTCCCAATATTGTGATGGGAGAAATTTGCATTCGCCACCAAATTCACGGCGAAAATATGATGTTTATTATGAATGGAAATGATAGGGAATATTTTTACGAACACGCCTCAAATTTAATGTATGCAATGAAACTTACTACATGTATAATTGGCTATTTGGATTGTTATCAAAACAATATAAAAGCCTATTTCAGGTTATATGAAAATTATTCTTCTTGAGGCAATTCGGGTTCTTCAGGTTGCAGTACAATACTCTTTCCGCTTTCTCTTTCTATCAACTCATCAAACATCAATCCGCTGTTTGCTTGATACATACTGATTACTTTCTTAAAGCCTGTCCATGTAAAACTTTCACCTAAGAACCAGCGGGTGCGTTGGGCGGTTTGCACAAGTTTAACGCCATAGCCGGTGATCTCTTCTTCGTTAATGAAAAGTGGCGCCACTTTGTTTTTCTCTTGTTTTATACCCAACAACTGCGTGGAGGGGCGTACGGAATTATAATTGTCGTTGAAAAAGATAGGCATTTTGCCTCTTCTGAAACGGATATCCCGCAGTTCTCCTTTTATTTTCTGCGGAATAAACGGAATCCAATGAATGGGCACTCTGTTTTGTACTAAAAACGAATAATCATAATCTTCTTCATTGATAACCTCCTCGCCTTTTTGGGCATCTACCACTGCCAATACTTTATCCGACAACGTTTTTCCTGCTATGGTACCATCGCAGCCATCTGCAATAATGGTTTCTACTCCCCAGAGCATATTTGCCATTTCGTCTCTTAAAAATTGCACCTCTTCAATGGGTTCGCTTTCTTCGCAGCGAGGCAAAGTGGGCGGAAACAGTAGTCCTTTCTGCGAGGCAAAATTATTCTTCTCATAAGCGTTTGCCAAAGTGGTTCCAAACAAACTCCAGCGATCGGTAAATGCTTTTGTTTTGGGAAGATTATCAACTTCTTCGGCAGAAGTATTAATGTAGAGGCGTTCTCCGAAGGTGTCGGTAATAATAATGCCTTCCACATCTAAAATAGTTCCGGTTTCTGTTTCTAACGGCACTATCATCCAGTCGTTTCCATACATCGTGGTATATTGCATCACCACGGCATTGGCAAGGAGCGAGAAGTCGCTGTTTTCTAATTGTCCTAACTGAACGCTTGCATCTTCAAACTCCCACAGCAATTGGCTGGGCGCTCCGGGGAAATCTGCCGGTGCCGGAAGGTAAGACAAAAACTTCTCTTCTTTATTCCAACGACTTTTTGGAGTTATCGGATCTTTGGCATCAAACGAATACCATGAAAGTTTTCCGGTATGATAATTTTCGGCATCGTAAATATTGTCGTTTTCCCCCATCGCTAAGTCATAGCCGAGTTTTTGCTCGTTCCAGCAGTTCTCTTCTTCATTAGCAACCGGCTGGTATTTACGAATAAACCATTTTTGATATTCCAAAAAGATAGTATTTAACACCGCTATTTTTAGTTCTTTTGAAATGGTTTTTATTTTTGACACCGGCGCCAAAAACAGTTCGTAGCCGTCGAACAACCGTTTGCCGTAGGTCGTGTAAAGACGTTTCAAACTATCATTCTGTTCTGTTTTTAGGGTTTCAACGGTTTTATCTTTTTCATTTACAAAAGGAACAAAAGGAGCAAGCGGAAACTCTGCCATCAAGGCTTTTACCAAATTTTCTATTTTTTCTTTTCTGTCTGTATCTCTTGCCCATTTGTTTTCCATCATTTTTTTGAAATGGAGCGCCGCTTCTATACGAATAAACGGGGTAATGTTTCTGTTTTGTTTTTCCACTTCATACTCCATAGGCGTATCGGTGGAGTATTCCTGTTTATTTTTAGGGTCTCTATTTGGATAAACCGCATTTAAACTGCTTTTGCTCACTTTAATTTTGGTGGTAACAGGCGAGCCACAGTCGTTGCCCTTAAATCTGCCGTACTGCCACTGTCGCGTAAGCATCCAAAGGGGGTCAAACACCTCGAAAGAGAGTGCATTGGCAATATCTGCCTTGCGTGCACGGGGCTCTATGCGCTCGTAAATAGCGCTGTTGCAAAGCCCTTTGTTCTCATTTTTTGTGGCGTCCACCACGTCAAGATAGATTCTTACATTATTTTCTATCTCAATATTCTTTACATTTTCCGAGAATATCCAATGATTATTGTATGCCATATTTCGTTGTTTTTGTATTACTTGTTAATAAATTGGGTTTTCCTTTTTCGGTCTTTCCTTTTGTATTTTTATGTTATTCAACAGCGGAAACAACCGTGAGAGCGCTTCGTGCTTATAGATATGGTCGGGTTCCACAGCGCGGTTCATCATCATAAAACGTGTAGAATCTAATAATTCTTTCACATCTTCAAATGACCATTTGGCAGCGCCTTTTTTAAATTTCGGATGTACTGCCAGCAGCAAGGCTTGCGGCGACTCATTGTCGGGGCGGTCGCAATAGAACGCCATACCGGCGTTGTGCTTCTTGTACGGAATAAACTCCATCCATGAATCAATAATAAGACCGGAATTATACATTTTAACGGGTTTTTCATCTTCCAGCATGTATAGTTTAAATGCATCGCTGTTGTAGATTATCAATGAATCCACATCCTGCAATTCCGATTCCTCTTCCACATTGCTTCCTAACCATTTGTTAGATACAAGTTCGCCATCGCTGTTTGTTTGTAGTATGGAAGCTTCCCCACAGCCTTGGTTACACATAGATTGGAACAAACTGAGATGATGCCAGTTTTTCATTCCTTCCTTAACCTCAGCCATTTCCGATTGCCATTCTTCAAACTTGTTTTCTTCCAAATTTTCATATTGAAGTGTACCGCCTCTTAAAACAAATTCATAATCCAACAATTTTTCATCTAATCTATCATGTAAAGAGAAACGCGGCACTACTTTGAAATTCTTTATCAACAAGGTTTGAATCGCTTCTATGTAGTGTGCCGAAATGAATCTGTTTTCGTCGTTGGTTTTGGTAATCGCTTCGGCAGTAGCAATACGTTTTTCCAATTCCTGTATGGTGTCATCAAACGACTGAACAAAAGCCACCTGCTTTTCTATGGCTTGTTGAAATTCTAACGGTTGCGTAACAGGATTGATGCGCCATGCTATAGGTTCAGTATTCGTTTCAAGGAAAAGATTTGTATTGAATAGCGGCAAACTATTGAACAGCCCTGCTTCTACACAACCACACAGCAGTTCGTGCATTTCAGCCAATATTTCGTTAGAGCATGTCGGCACTGTTTTGAGATGCATATCCAAATGGTTGCGACACAGTTTCATCTCATCTTTTAGCGTAGTAAGGTGTGTTAATAAGTTACCATAACGCAATACCAATTCTTCAACATCTATCGCCTGCTCATCATTTTCGTCGCTTTCAATTTGAGTTTCAAAGTCGTTGGCAGCCATTGCGTGTCCGTATTGGATAAGGTAGCGCAGGCGGCTCATTCTCACTTCATCTTCATAAACACTGAAAGTAGTTTCTTCGTTTTCCGTTTCTGTTTCCGGATTAGACAAATAGAGGGTTATTTCGTTGGTAAAGTCATTATTTTTCAATCTCCAGCGCGTTTCAAGGTAGGATAGCAGAATTTGGTCGTTTGCCGAAAGATACAGATATTCGATAGGAGTAATCTCTATCTCTTCTAACGAACAAGCGCTTGTTTTGTCGTTTTCTTTTATCCAAAACAGGATATTGCTCATTGAACCTATTAGTTGTTGTATCCACAAATTCACCGCAGGTTCGGCAATAGCCATAGGTTTGGTTGGTGTTTCGTTGCTTTGCGGTAGTGCAATGGCAACTTTGTGCGCCACTACTACATTTTCCATAGGCGTGTTCAATACTTCGGGTGTGGGCAAATTGCCCTGTCCGCTTTGCATAAAACCGATAATGGCAGCATAATTGCTTCGGTCGTCCTGTACCAACCGATGCACGCCCTCTGCAAGCAGCAGGTCGTTCAGGGCATCGTAAGAATCCATAATACGCTCTATCAGTTTGAACAGATATTTTCTCTGTTTATCATTTTTATTCAATCCTGTTCCTTTGGCAAATTCCTGAAACACTTGGAAAGTTGCAAATTGCTGGCTGTTGTAATTCTTTTCCAACCAGTCGCTCAAAGATCCCTTATTATCCCAATATGGAATAAACATATTGAGCAGCGTTTCTCCGTTAATTACTTCCATTACGTAGTTTTGTGCTCTTTCGTCACCGGCTTCCAAATCAACGGTTTGAGGGAACAGTTTGCGCAGTGGGTAAATATACTTGTCCATTTCGTACTCTTTGCCATTGCGGTATGCTTCGTGCAGGTAGCGTTCAAGGTCGGCGCCAAGAATAATTCCTGTGGACATCCCTGATTGGATACCCTCAATCATTCGCAACGCCTGGCGGGCGCGCATAGAAGAAAGATTAACACAAAGGTGAGAATCCCCGCTTTCTCTTTTTGTTCTTTTATAGGCGGCTCTCAATATGGCTGCCGTAATAGCGTGGTTTAAAGAGGGCGCCACAATATATTCACCCTTGTCCTCTCCTGTATTTTTGTAAATCTGCAACGCATCGGAACTGTCGTTGGGCGTAAGTTCCATCTCTTTAACAATTTTACTCCGTTCTGTACTTGAAAGCAATTCACGTGGATTTTCTTTCAAGTTGAACACCCACCCGTAGGCTCCTATTTTAGGCGTTTTAGGCTTAACGGTTTTGTTGGCAGTAAGCAAATAATGGAGTATTCCTGTAAACCACGCATCCAAACGATAGGTAAACAAATCGAAAAACTCACTAACCAGCAATATTTTCTCTTCTTCACTAATCTCTATTTTATAATTATCAATAATATTAAAATCAAGCTCTTCAATTAATTCTTGTACCATCACCTCTTTTTTTAGATCATCCACCGGTATCGGGTCAAAATATCCATATTTATCAAGTAGCGTAAAGATTTCGGGGATTTTTTTATTTTCACCTATTTTAGGTTTTTTTCTTTCACTTCCGGGCAACAGAGGCGATTCTACCATCCAACGTTTGAATAACGTGGTGGAATAGGGGGTAAGCCCTGCCATCCATAGAAAATCTTTCGACGGTTCTTTTCTTGATTTTAATTTTTCAGAGTCAAACACTTCATTGTCCCGTATAGTTTTCCACTCATCGGCAAGATCAACCAAAAAGTTGCATAGCCCTTGTATAAATTCATTTATTGATTTATTGCTACTTATTTGCGGAAGATTATCTTTGAGTTTCATAAAATCGGTTACCAACGCAATACCGTAAGGTTGATTCTCAATTCTAAAACTTGGAATGACACCTCTTGCTTTTACATGGTTTCGCAAAAAATCATTTAAAAGGGAACAGTACGTTAATAGTGTTTTATCCGTAACATTGTTTCTAAAAACGATCCCTAAGATAGAATTCGCACTTTCGGCATTTATCATTTCTGTGTTGTCGTAATTTTTAACTTTTCTCCAACACGATTCATAGTCTAAATTCAACATATCGGATATTACAAAAGAATCAGCAATAGATTTTATGGGAATATTCAATAGTTCTGCCGCCTCTATTTCATACCGGTATTTCATTTCTTCTTCGGGGTCGGAGTCGTAGGCGGGTTTACCTCCTGCCACAATATTGGTTGGGGTTCCGGCTTTCAGCAGTTCAATGCCGGAAGAGGTGTAGTTATGGCTGTTGAACAAATTTTCCAATATTTCTTTCTCATTGTTTTTGGTATCGCAAATGCCCAGCACATAAATATATTTGAATTCATTAAAAGAAAAGAGGTTGGCAGGAGGAAGAGGCACCGTAATAGCCATTCCTGCTTCTACTGCTGTGTCGTAGTCTGTCATCCAAGCCATACCGCCGTTCATTTCCAAATCGCCTTTTTCGGTTATTTTGTATGGGTCTGATTCGGGGTCTTCGGCTAAGCTGATACCCATTTGCAAGTTTCGTTTTACCCGTTTGCCATAGTGCGTAATCTTAGTGTTCATATTGGCTTCTCCAATAAATAAGAAACGGTCGGGCATAATCTTAGACACAGGCATATCGGGTAGTCCGGATGTGTTTACCTGCACCGTTGGGAAAAATTTGTAAGTACTGTTTAGCAGTTTCGGGTCTGCAAGGTATCTATCCATCAAATCTTCAATGGTAATTCTTTTGGATTTCATATTTTCCAAAAGCGCATCAGCCTCAGTTAACAACATTGGAAATCTCTTTTTAAGATGACGAATGGTGTACCAAATTTGGTCGTAAAGATAATCTACCAAAAATTCATGAGCTTTCACTTTCTCATCAAGTAGCGTAAAAACTTTTTTGAGCATACCGATAGCAGCAGAATCCATATCAAGTTCGCCCAAATATCTGTAAATATCTCTGCAAGCCTCCTGCATTTCTGCCATTGCTGGGTATGGGCGCAAGTTAAACCACATCTCTCCTTTCCTATATCTTGCCAACTCATTCGGTTTTAGGGTTCGGGCTATCCATGCAGCGCGGTGCACCGGATATTTGGCACACAATACCTGCCATGCTTCATACTCGTTTTTCTCGCTTCCGCTGGCAATAAAACACTGAATCCAAAACTTTTTCCCGTCAAGTATTTCTTCTTCTGTAAGTTTATCGGTAAGGTAATCCAAACAGATTTCGTTAGGGAAGATCCGCACGCAGAGTTCTTTTTGGGTATATGGATATTCGTGTGCTTTCAGCAAGTCATCTCTCAATATTTCAATCCAGTCTTCTGCTTGTGTTTGTAAGCGCGTAAGTTCTGCCAACTTCTCATCCACGGGAGCAGGAGCGGGAACCGGAGTGGGAGTGGGAACGGGAACAGGTTCATAATTCTGAATGATCTGCTCAGGAGATAGATTATGCGGTATATATTCCCCCGGATGTTGAATTGTGGGTACAACCTCAGGTTCAGGTTTTTCTATTTTTCTTTCAATATCCCAAACCGTTGTTTTATCCGGAATTACTTCTTGAATCGCTTTCAGTATCTCATTTTCATAATAGTCGTGTTTTTTTCTGTCGGTTAGCAATCGCAATTCCTGAAAGAGTTCTTTACAAAACGTTGCCAACACATCCGGTGCATTTTTGGGGATCATATCGGCGCTGGTAATCTCACTCAATATGTTTGCCATTTCAGGGATAAGATTATTATCGGGTTCTTTATCTTTAAGCAATTTATCTATCGCTTTTTTGAAAGAAAACAGCAGATTAAAAAAGAAATACCAAAATTTGGAGGTAATATTCTTTCTAACGGCAGCGCTGGTAAATGGAGCCAAAAAATTAGATATCTTCCTTAACAGGCTATTGGCTTTAATGGTAGCATTGTTTTTAATGATTTTACCTGTTAAATCTTTGAAACCTATCAAGATTCTTATCAAATCGGTATCCTTGGGCTCTTTGTAGGTTTTGTATCGGAAATGCGTTTCAAGCCTTACCGGGAAAAGCAAAATGGGCGTATCGTTCGATATCGCGCTTAACAGTCGTTCATATTCACTCTGATTGAGGGTTTGGTTATTGTCCATACTCTTTCTTTTTTTAATTGTTAACAAATAATGACAAATGTTTGCCAAATAACGTAGGGGTGTTTATCATTTCATTTCCAATATGAGCCGAATTGTTTCCGGTAATTATTCCGTTGGCAAACTCGTTTTGGAAATTCAAATCCTGCACATCTTCTTTAAAGGTGAGGAAGTACCCATATTTTTTGTCTTTCAAATTGCCTATTAGATCTAAATCGGTGAGCCCCGTTTTGAAGCCTACCAACAAAATATCTTCTCTGAGGTTGGCAAACATAACGGGGAAAAATATTCCGTTTCCTTGCGAAGCGCTATTGTCGAAAACTATTTTATTTTTTGCAGTATCTAATGTTGCGCGATGCAGAAAGACTTGTGTGGTGGGGTATTGTTTCATTAATTTACCTTTAATGGTAAAGAGGGTAAGTCCGGTTTTCGATTCGGCGTGGTTGTCGCCCAAATAGCCTTTCCATGTGTGTTGCGGGGTAACATCGAAGAAGTTGTCGTCACGGATATCTTCCACTGCAACTTCCGAATCCCAGAATTTTCGGAAGTAAGAGCCGCGCTGGTCGGTGGGATATTCTCGCCACAGCAGTTCTTTTCCCATTTCGGTATTCATACCGCAGAGATACGCTTCTTCAAAGGCGGGGTTGTTTTTAAAGGCAGCCACCGAGTCGGCGGGCAGGTCGTCCACGCAAGGCAAAATAAACTTCGTAGCAAACATCTTTAAATAGTAATATACCGGTTCCGGAAATATGGGATACGCCATAATGGGATATTTCGAGCGCAGCAACTCTTCTAAATACTTCTTAATTAAATCGGGGTTGCTAAAAAACTCTTTATAATAGGTTTCTGCCACCTCTTGCATTCGTTTTTCCATTTCAAGTTGTGCCATACATTTTTTCAAGGCATCTGCGGCGCTTGGCGGAACGGGCGGCGGTGCAGGCGGCGCAGGCAACGTACTCTTTATGCTCTCCAATTTGCCCAATATTTCCGAACGGCTAAAATCGGTACGCTCAGATTGTAACAGTTTGGTGTTGGCATCTCGTACATATGTTGGAAAATATAACTTTAAAGCATCCGCAATGGTATTGATTTCTAAAATAGAGTTTTCTGCCGCAACAGGATCTAATATAATGTAATCAGGGTGGGTAACATATTCGATAGCCCTTTTTTGCAAATCTTTTGCCGTAACGTAGTCATACTTTGCTCTTTTAAGAGGGGCAATTATTTTATTGGATATTATTGCATCCGAGAGCGCATTTCGCATCTTAGCAAATGTAGATTCAACATCCGTCGGAATTTCATTCACTTTTTCTTCATCATACTTATCTAATAAAAATCTCATAGCAGGATGAAATAGAGTTCTAAAATCGTAGCCTTGCTCTTTGCCTGAGGTTATCTCGGAATATCTCGTAGAAAAATTGTTAGAAGTATCCTTAAGACACCAGCCTGAGACAGTATAATATACCACCTTATGTATAAATTTCTGATTACTGCTCTTGCTTTCTGATAGAATAGCTTCGTAAGCTTCTATATAACTATTATACTTATGACTAAAATCATATGGTGTTATCTTGTTAAAATATGAGTTTCCAAATTTTGGAATCATTTTATAACAGGTGATGCCATATTTATTATCCTTTAATATACTTTCCTTAACAAAGTAAACACTCCCTATTTTAGTAATAGGCTTTGTATTATTGTTAAACAGTGCATTATATTTGTTATCCTCAATGCCAATTACATCTACATCATCTTTAATCTCATCTTGTGTAAACTGCCCGTTGGTATTCGCTTTTTGACAAAAATTTGTTTCAGTACTTCCATAAAAAGAGAACCAATTATTAAAATGGGAACGCTCATTAAAAAACTTCTCAATCCAATCATATACCTCGAATAATATTCCAAAGCATGTATCATCAGCACTCAACTGTGTGAAGCTTGGAGAGCCTTCATAGCGTATAATATTTTCATACAGATATTGAGTACAAAAAACATCATAAGGGTACTTAAATTTATGAACTTGAGAGGTACCACGAAATATAAAGTACTGTTTAATAGGATTGTTTCCCATCCCGAAATTTTCATCTAACCATGTGTGATAAGTGATATAGCGACACAATGGCACCGATTGGATGGAATCATTAGGATTTTCTTTGCCTTTAAAATATCTAATTAGCAAGCGGCGCATTGGGATTATTTCTGCAAAATTACGTTTTTCGCTATCCGTCAAAAATACATCAAAAGTTGGTAACTGTATGTAATTTAGGAAAAAACCACCAAGTTTATTATAGTCTTTTTGATCCAATATATGATAAATTGTATTAATTTTATCACAATATATCTCATAATCTCTCCGTTTCAGCGCATCCGTAAGATTAGGCACTAATTTTTTCAGCAGCGACAGGTTTGCCGTGTGGGGCATAAAGGTGTGTTCGGGCAGTTCGAAAATTTGTTTGTTGGCAATCTCTTGCATAACGGAGGCAGTATCCAAGTTGCTCACTTTGTTGGCAAGGTCTTCGGTAAGGTTTTGAAAATAGGCGGTGGCAAACGATTGGGAAATGCCGCTCTCTTGCAAAATGTTGGCGAGCGAAACTTCAACGCCATTAATTTTTACAGTGGCATCTTTCATAGAACCCAAATGTTGCATCATACTTGCTACGGTATTTTCGTCTAATACCTCCATTGTGTTTTGGGTTAATATATGGTTTACATTTGCACTGAGCAACATCTTGCGCATTTGATTGTTCAGTGCATTTATTGTTTCTACTTGTTTCCATGCGCGGTTCACCAATTCTTCCTGGTGCAGTTGCACGGTTTTTTTGCCCATTCCGGCAACGGCGCGGTGGTGAATATCTAAGTTTACTTGCTGCAGCCATGGCGTTTCTTTATTATCTTTGTCTTCCAAAGAGGTTGCCATAATATGCTTTCCGCCATACACGGGCGGGGTTACCCACGGGTCGTCGTCGCCCACCTCTTCTGTTTTACTTAACAGATAACCACTGTTCAGCGCCTCTATTTCGGCAATGTTTTCCTGAAATACCGGATTTTTAGAGATGAGGTCTTTCAAACGACCGAAAAGTTTTTTTTCTTTGGCATCTGCAGGCGAGGGGAAAGGCTGTATATTCAGGTTGTAATCGAGGGTAACTGCGGCAGCGGGCATGCCCATCGTTTTCTTTTCGGGCTGCTCTATCGGGGCTAAGGTATTGTAGTCTAATCCTTCGCCCATACGGGTAACATCAATATTTATTTCGGAGGTGAAGCCGCCGGCAACTTTAAGGTTTCTTGCCAACGTATCAAAACTTTCTATACCGGTTTTGAAAGTCCACGAGTAATACACCGGAAAATGCAGTGGGCGCTCTTTCTTTTTCTGTGTTGCCAAATCTTCTTCCCACGCGGGGGCTTGTGCAATCGTTTCTTCTAAAATATCTGTCAGGGTTTGTTCGGGGATATCTAATCCGCGCACCCTGCCCGTTTCAAAAGAAGGCACCAAAAATGCGCAATATTCGGTTAAAGGTTTTAAAGCCTTTTCACTACGCAGGGCTAACAAGCGTGAAAGCTCAGGTTCACCTCTTGTAAACCCTTGCGCATGACCGCATTTCCATAAATCTTGGGGACTTAAAAAAATCTGTTTGTACTGTTCGTCGTTGATCTCAAAACTAACGTAAGATTGACCTCCCTGCATCGGTTTCAATTTACAGAGCGATTGTTCGCACACCAACAGGGCAAGCCATGGGGTTAGTCGTTCTTCATTGGGAATGGCAGGGGTGTAGCGCCATAAAAAATCGGGTTCCCAAAATTCAATGTACGGGTGATACTCTATTGCCAATCCTTCGCTGGCGGGCTTGGGCGCCACCTTAATAATGGCATCCGTGCTCATGCCGGCAATATCGCCCGGACTAATAAACTGAATATCTTTGTTTTCAGCTACTCTCATATTCCCTGTAGATGTACCTTCTCCGATTGGAACAGGTTTTGTATTGTAGATGGTGTTGATGGTAATTGCCGGACGTTTTTTTAAGAGCTTTGAAGTATCGCCACTCATATCGCCCAACCGGTCTTTTTCTGTCAATTTGTTGCTCAATCCCTTTCTTACCCAGGGAAAATAATAAGCATTATCTATTTCTAAAGCCATAGTAATATATTTTCTTTATGATTTTTTTATTAATTTATCCATTAAATCGCTCACATTTTTATTACTCATACTGTTATCCAATTCAACGATATAGCGCGACATACCGGTGTTGGTTCTGCGAATAGTACTTCTTGAAAGCGGTTGTTGCGCCATCACTTTGCTTAATCTCGCTGTTTTTTGAACCAGATTTATTTTCTGCATTCGGGTTGCATCGAGTTGTAGGGATTTCAAAATTACTTTCGGTTTAGCGCTCGCATCATTATTGGTTAATGAAGTGTAACAGTATTGGGTATAATCGGGGGTAGATGGAGTTGCAGGCGTTGCGGGCACTTCAGGGGTTGCCATTACGGGCGCTGCCGGAACCTTTGAAGCCGCCGTCGGTTCCGTCCAATTGATATGTTCCATTTCCACTTGATACTGATAATTAAAATCAATCTCAATGGGCGTTTCTTCTCCTTTTCTCACTCCGAAACCTTCCGTAGAAAGTTCAAAACCCGCATCTTTTTCTTCAAATGAAGATGCGGTTAATTGCTCTTTATCGGTTAGTTTGCGGGTTAAAGAAGGTGCAAATGAGGATTTGGTAAGTGCATAATATTTGGTATCATCACCGCTAATTCCGATTCCATCAAGTGTCATTTTAGAAATATCGCTTGGAAACTCTTCTGCATAGCGCTCAATCTTTGTATCAAACGGAATGACATCCTGCGTAAAGGCAACTCTGTCGGAAGGCTGTATCACCAATTCATCGCCGTTGGGTTTAATAATTTTAACCAAGCCGTCCACCAAATCGCCGGAAATCACGCGCCAGTTGGTATTATCCTTGAATTTATCGGCAAACATCGGCAACAACTCCACATATTTTTTATTGGTAAGTTCTTGTTTTTTGCCCCATGTTTTGTTAAAGCTTACTTTTATTTTGATGAATAATATCCAGAAGCTGGCTTTTCCTTTGGCGTGCCATTGGGCAGGTCCGCCCAATTCAAAAGAGAGTCCGATAGATAGGAGCGTTATTCCACATGCTCTCAACGAGAGTTTAGCAGAGATATCGAAAACAAACGAGAAGGGTTTGAAAATAAAGAGGGCGTTAAAAGAAAACTCTCCGTTCAATCCAAAACTATCCCATCCTATTTTAATTTTTGCGGAAGCACCAAACTGTAAAGAGTTGGAGGTAACAGCAAAATAACCTTCTAAGGTGAGTTTGAGCAAACTGCCACACCCAATACTGAGCCCCATCCGTTTCATACCGGTGGCGTTGTATGCTTGAATTTCGGCAGGGTTGAATTGCGGGTGAAAACCTCCCACAGAGATGAGAAATCCCTTCTTTTTACCTCCCCAGTAAATGCGTAGCGCCATACTGCCATACAGTGAAATACCCACCAATTTAGAGTCATGAATGGTGGCATCGAAATACAACCCTTCCTGAAAGTTAATACCGCCCAGAAAATCCACATTGATACACAACAACCCTTCTGTTTTTTCTGATATACTAATTTTTATGCTGCCTGCCACCGCAATTTCAAAAGGACTTGGAAATTGGATAAAGAGTCCTAAATCGGCGGTAAGGAGGGTGCCCCACGAAATTTGCGTTAAAAAGCCGATGAAATGCTGGTTTTGTTGCACGGGGTAATATTTGCCCATATTTGCAATCACATTATCGAGGTCTTTTTTAAGGTCTTTCCCAAACAATGCCGATTTTAAGGCGCCGTTCTGTTGCGCCGTTCGCAGTTGTTGAATATCCATTCTGCGGTTTAGCCCTAACGAACCGCCAATGGCAGTGAGCGTAAATCCCATAGGCAGTGGTATGCCGGGCGTAAAATCTATACTGAGTGCGCCCATAAAGCTGAACCCTTTGGACCCATCAGGCATTTTCATATTCAACAACACCATCGCACTGATGCCGCCCACACTGGCAATCTTCAATTCTAAAGCGCCCAACAATTCTTCTTTGTCTTTGTTCCAATTAATAAGCCCTGAACCGGATACGGGACCCACATCTATGGCAATGCCAATACCCGTGGGGAAGTTCAGTTTGGGCGATATGTTATAATCGCCAAAGCTGCCGTCCTCGTTCATATAATTGAAACAAAGTCCAAAACCCAAATCGGTAAAAGTGAATTTTATCCCCTTAAAATCGGCTGTAAAAGTGGTGAGTAAATTCGCCCCAATGGCTTTCATCCCCGATTGCATACTGCCAATTTCAAGGATAATATTATTGAATTTCACCATACTCGTATCAATCTTGGTGTTGATAGGAATCCGCACGCTGTAATCGCCGTTAAATCGGAACCCATCCTGATAGCTGTATCCTACGGCAAGTTCTTTTAAGATGATCACGATGTCGTCTTTCAAAATCTTCTCAAAAAAGTCGTTCAGTTGCCCCAGCTTTAACGCAAGTTTCATATCTTCCAATTTTCCAAGATAGCCAAAGTCAACACCCCCTTTCTTATATCCCACAAATATTTTTTGCGGGTAGTTACCCAAAGTCAAGGCTGCATATTTAGTGTCAAAAATCTTCCACTCACCGGCTTGCGTTTTTCTTTGAAATAATAATTCCAGATAGAGTTCAAGATTTTTATCACTCCCAATAAATTCAAACTTAGGTTCCGGTTTAATTAGGGTACCTTCATTCTTTAAGAAGAAGCCAAACAGTTCAGCCGCCAATGCTGCTTTTTTATCGGCGGAAGTATCAAAATTTTTATTCAGTTCGCCGCGCGCCCCGAATTTTAATGTATGATTTTTACCGATATCGAAAGCATAATTGAAATCGCCTCTAATTACCGGTAAAATAAAGAGACCGGTTTCTACATCCTCTCCTTTTTTCTTTTCGCCGATAAATACCACCAAACTAATAGCAATGTTTTTATCTTTTTCGGCATATTCGTAAATGGGCACAGCAAGGAATTTGTTTTTCATATCCAACTTGTAGGCGGGCAGTGACAGGTTTCCGAAATTAAGTTCCGGCAGTTTAATCATCCCCTTCAGTTCTTTCAATAATGCAGGATCAATTACGCGATAGAGTTTCATCACAAAACGTATGCCGTCTTCCATGGTGTCGCAATCGGCGAGGTCGTTACACAGCGACAACATATTTTGCGCCATATCCATCGCAGTTTTTCCTTTTTTCCAATACTCATCCACCACACCGTGTATTTCATCAATTTTCTCTTCCACCATCTCTTTGGCAGAGAAAATGGCATTTTTATAAGCATCAAATTGTGCTTTTATATTGTTTTGAACATATTGATATACGACATTTTTTACTTTAGAAATAATATCTGTTTTCATCCATTCCTTTACCGCTTTTTCAATGGCAGCAACATAAGGGCGTATGAAATTTTTGTAGAGTAATGCTTTCAGCTCAACCCAATAGGGAGCAAATGCCTCTATTACCAATTGCCTGATTTCATTTTCGGAAATACCTTTCAATTTTTCTTTGAGCGCTTGTATCGTAATCTCTCTAAATTTCGGATAATACAAATCGAGGTTGTTGGGGAAGATATTTTTGAGTTTTTCCGCAATCTGCTTAAAAAATTCAATGTACTCAAAGTTCTTAACCATATTGGCGCCTTCTTTTTCAAAAAGCACTTTCAACTCTTTAATAATATTCTTAAATCTATTGCCAAAATCTTTATACAGGTTATCCACAGAAGTTTCTAAGCTGCTGAAAGCCGTGCGATACTGTGTCAGCACATCATTTCCAATATAAGTAGCCCAATCTGCTTCCGATATTTTATCAAACAGCGCATTGCCTTTTGCTTTTTGGGTAATGATTTTAACCAAAGGATCGGCATACAAAGTTTTCAGTTCTTCCGGTATAAAGTCTTTTAATTGTTTCAGTATAACATCGGTATTCGGAATTTTGGCTTTGGCTTTTAATTCAGATATTTCGTTTTCAATTTTCTGTTTCAGTTCATCAATTAAAGATTTTTTATCCTGAACAAAATCGTTTAAGGCGGTGATTAGTTCTGTCTTTACTTCGGTGGCAAACTTTTCAAGCACCTTGAGCAAGTCGTTGATAAAATTTTTGAGTTTGGTTATTTTATCTTTAATATCTCCGGTTAATTTTTCTATTTCACTTTCAATACGATCTTTAAACTCGTATAAAATGGCTTTCAGCGAGCTAAAATCGGGGATACCGATATTGAAAGTTCTGAGCATCTCAATAATTTTGCCCAGCAGTTTTTCCATATCATCGTAATTGGTAATAGGGTACAGCTTTGTGAGATAACCCACCGGATTTGAAACAAGTTTTTCGAGGTTACTCCATTTTATTACATCTAATTTGGTAACAGCGGTTTGCAGTTTTGCTAAAGCCGTTTTTGCGGTTTCATCAAATCCCATTGCTTCATTAATCAGCGTATCAATTTTAGGAATATCCGTAGGAAGTTGCAAATCGGTTTTAAATTGGGCAATCTCTACGGTTTCGTTGGTAACGATTTGCAAGAAATCGAGTACCGCATATATTTTGCTGAAAGCATCGCCAATATTGCTGTAATAGCCCATCACTTCTTTCACCAACCGGTTCAACTCTGCTTTTGCGTTTTTCAACAATATCTTAGCCTGCTCGGTTACTTCCTTTTTCAACTCTGCTTCCAACTCTTTTATTTTGGTTCGCAGATTTTTAATTTGTTGGATAGCCTCATTAATTTTCAGTTCATTGTATGCACTGCCCAGCTGTTTTTTTGCTTCTTCTTTAATTTTATTTTCAAACGCGCTACCTTGTTTTATCAATGCGTCAATAATCTCATTCACATCTTCTGCAAACACTTCCTGGGCATTGCGCATCATTGTAACCAAGACGTGGTCGAGCATTCTGTCGGCAAATTTTTTGTACATTTTATTGCTCTCAATAAAATCTTTCAATTTTTGGTCGGCGAGTTGTATATTGGCTAATTGCTGATTTTTAATTTGTTGGCAAAGCAAAATAATTTGTTCTATACATTGTATCAACTTAGCGATAATGCCATCGCCAAAATTAACTGAAACAATGGAGTTTCCAAATTCTTTAAGGCTGTTCATGTCGAGGTCGTTGATCAATTTTTTGATAGCACTTTCGCCGCCGGCTTCTCTAATCTTCTCAATCTCTTCCATCCAATTGATACTGCCCATTTCTTTATAGAGTTCTTTTGTCAGTTCTTCAAACACCATCGTAGCGCTAATCACCGACTTCACGAGTTCGTGCAATTTGCTATTTTCAGCAGCATCTTTAATATTAAACCCCAAGCGGTTGAATAAGCCGTTGACAAACTCGTTGATATCCTTCGGCGGATTGTTTTCCGCAATGAGTTCTTGCAGCAGGGCGTCTTTGGTATGCGCAAGTACCGTCCCCGTTTTAGAGATGATTTTTGCAATTACTGAATCTGAAAATGAGGTATTATTATCCATAACATTTATATTATTGAGTGATAATTTAAGCGCGCCAAATTTAGAAGAAAAAACATACAAAAAACCCCGTAATTATACGGGTTTTTTGGGAGTCGCTATGTAAAGCTGCGAATATACATTCAAAAAAAACTTAACCAGTATCGGTTTCAATTAAAATGGCAAAATTCCGATTTTAATACTCACTCCGCCGATATAACTGGTGAGCAGTCGTTTATTTGCGGCGTCACTGAATTGGGGGTGGCTGTTGTAAATAAGATTGCCCCACCCTTTGCACAAGATCCCACAGCTGAGCGCGGTTCCCAAAGAAACATATCTGCCTGTAAAGAAATTTCTGCCTATTTCAAAACGCACCCCCATTGCCCAGTCGCGATGGGTGTAAACCCCCGGTATGTTATAATAAACATATTCATTTTGATAAGAATAGCCTCCTTGTATTTTTAGCATATCATATGCGGTATAAGGAACTGAAATGTTGTAAAAAAAGGCGTCCACACCCAATTTCAAATAATATCCGGCAGGCGCATAGTTGCTTAAATAAAACAAAACATTGAGCCCGCAACCGTGGGCGGTCATATCGCCATCCACATACCCGTAATATCTTTTTTCGTTTCCCTCATAAGAATAATAGGTATCCTCATCTGCTTTAAAACCGGTGGAAAAATATTGATAATTAGCGCTTACCGACCATCTATCGGCAAATACATACTCTACGGAAGGAAGCAAATGGTAGTTAAAACAGAAAAGCCCCTGTTTGTGATTGAAATTGAGGTTGCTCCAAGCGGGCGTAAACTTGCTTTCAAATTGAAAATGCACTCTTTTACCGAGAAAACCGGTTTGTGCAAAACTTTGTAAACAACAAAGAATGAGGATACTCCAAAATAGATACTGTTTTTTCATCATCATTATTCTTTAATGTTTTTTCGGGCAGTTGAATAACTTTCGTACAAGGTTTGATAAAATTCGCTTTTATCGCTAATGTTAAAATTTCGAGTCGTGTTAATGAGATATTTTTTGTTTTGTAAATCGTACAAAATGAAAGCGATACTGGCGTTGTATCGGGGGGGCAACCACGACAAAACCGCAAACGGCACCGCCGGATATAGGAAAACGGAAAGCGCTGTAAACGGAATGTTGTAGGTAATGTTCCCACCGCCCATACCGGTTTTGGCTTTGGTTAATGTAATGTAATTGATGTAAGGCGTTCCTAATGCGCGATACAACTCTTCCGACCGGCGCGTTTCGTAGGCAAGCGGAATAATTCGGTTAATGTTTCCTTCCAACTCAAGCAACCGTACATAAATAGGGTAAGAGAATGTTTCAGGATAAACCGTTTCCGAAATCACTTGCGGCGAAAAACTACAACTCTTTGCCATATTTTTACAATCTTTTTCAAACACAGGCGTTTGCTTTTGTCGTTTTTTTTCAATTTTTGAAATGCCTTTCAATTCAAGCGCCGGTTGAAAAATAACGATGGGAATTTTTTCTTTTGACTTTTTACGATATTTTGAGATAAGATTTTGAACTGCAACTTTTTCGGCAGATAAAATGCCTAATGTAAAAGCATCAATAAAATCAGCATTTTGCTTTACATCGGCTAACATATAGTTTTCAACTTTGAATTGCGGCGAGGGCGCTACCATAGTTTTTTCTTTGTAACGATCATATCTGCCTTTATTCACTGATGATGTATCTGTTTGTGGTTCAACAAACAACGTATCAGTCATTCGGTAGTCGCAAAATTGATTTAAGCCGCCGATATGCGTAACCACCTCTTTTACCATATCGTTGAAAATTTGGGATAGATATTCGTTAGTGGAATTAGATTGCAGGGCATTCCAAGTAGTTCGCAAAGTATAGACTGCCCATTCTTTCTTATTCATTTTTTCTAACAGAGCGGCAGGAAACTGCATCTCTTCGGGCAAGAGAGAACTCTTTGTAACATTATTAGTATAGTTTCCGGTAGTTTTTAGCCGGTAAAGTGCGTAGAGCGCCGCCGCTTCCGTTTGTTTGAGAAAAGGATGCTGCGGATATATATCTTGCAATGCGCAAGCATTATAATACGCATACAAATAATTATTTTTGATAATTGTTTGATTAATAGATTCAAACTGCGCCAACCATCGGGCTTCGTTGAACTGTTTTTCAAAATAAGCAGTTGTTTTTGAATGATTTGTGTTTGAAAACTGCCCGACAATTTTGCGCATTTCCAACCTGCGATTTAAAATGTTGGGGTGCGAACTTAGCGTATCCACATAATTTTCGCGAAAAGTTATATCACGAGTTTGAGTAAGAAAATAGTCATCGGGAAAATTATAGTATTCATTTTCAAAGAAATTGCGTGTAAATTGTTTATCTGCAAAAGGGAGGTCTGCGAATTGCAGCATATCAAAAACATCCTCAAAAACATCAAAATTGTAGTTCAAATCTTTATAAAAATCAATAAATCCGTATTTATCGGCATTTAATTCCAATTCTCTGGATAAGGAGCGGTACTTCAAAAAATCGTCAATCTCTTTGATTTTATCGGGGTCTGTTTGCCATTTTTCTTCTGTATGCGCCAATGTATAATGCGCCAATTCGTGGCAAATGATAAACGCCAACTGTGCTTCCGTAGTGCAATGGGCAAGCAAGCCGAGATTCACAAAAATGGTACCCAAAGGTGTCGAAAAAGCGTTCACCTGCTCCGATTTAAGCGCAAATATTTGAACCTCTTTTCGCATCTCAGGTTTCTGTTCTAAAATTTTGTCTAACAGCAGGTTTAAATACTGCGTTAGCGGGTCGCCATACAATATTTTCCCATTCATTAAAAGAGAAAAAACATATTTTTCTTCTATCAATTTTACATCGGAAGTAGTAAGATTAGTGGGTCTTTTTTGTAAAATTTGTTTAAAATAATCCGGCATTTCTCCGGCAGGTTCCAAACGGTCAAAAGAATTAGTATAAGAGTTTTGTGCTTGTAAACAAAGGGTAAGGATTGAGAAACCGAATAAAAGGAAAAATTTACGCATTATGCAATTAAATTTTGTATTCTATAGCCAAAGTTTTTTTTTAAATCATTGCGACAAAAATAAAATATTTTTTAATAATATGTGTATTTTCGCACCCGCTTATTAAGAATAATTATTAACCTTATAAAATATTAACAGTATGGCATTTAACCTAAGAAACAGAAATTTTTTGAAGTTGT
>Ga0082212_10000974_pt1 | contig 41986 bp, 38 predicted proteins | sample TergutNt197P3_FD_71548 | JGI IMG/M metagenome (GOLD analysis project Ga0082212, IMG submission 71548) | Neocapritermes taracua P3 segment gut microbial communities from Petit-Saut dam, French Guiana - Nt197 P3 | ecosystem: Host-associated > Arthropoda: Insects > Digestive system > Gut ...
ATATTCCAGTTGCAGGCGAGCGCATGTATACCCGCGAACGAAATGATTTTCCATGCCTGCGCGGTCTTTTTGACACGATGCGGCGTCAGGTTTCGCTTACGTACTATTAAGTACGCCGCGCTCAACCTTCCTTGCCTCGTGTCAAAAATCCTCGCGCATCCAACGGAAAATCATTTCGTTCGCGGGTATACTTCTGCGAGTTCGACCCGCCGAGAAACCGAAAATTCCATATCAAAATAATAGGGGGATAGTTTTGACTACAGTCTTGCGGAAGCGTATAACCGCAGCGAAAAAGGCGAGAGCGTTTTTAACGAAGGCCGACCCGATAATGGGCGCATTAATAGAAAAGTTCGGCGTTATTGACTATGAATTGGCGGACGATTATATGGACGCCTTGCTTTCCAATATTGTGGGGCAACAGCTATCGGGTAAGGTGGCTGGCGTAATCTGGAAACGTTTCATGGGACTGATTGACGGTGAGCTTAGGCCCGAAAAAGTTCTTTTATTAAACGACGAAAAACTACGGGGCGCGGGGCTTTCGCGCAACAAAGCCGCCTACATAAAAAATATAGCGAAAGCCGTTGCGGAGGGTTACCTGACGCTCGACCGGTTTGACGGCATGACCGACCCTGAGATTGTGGGACAACTAACTGCGATAAAAGGTATAGGCGATTGGACGGCGGAGATGTTCCTCATTTTTTCACTCGGGCGCATGGACGTATTTTCAAAGGGCGACGGCGGATTGGCACGGGCTATAAACAACCTGTACGGGATCGGCACGGAGTTTACGGCAAAAGAACGTCTGGTGTTGGCTGAAACCTGGAAGCCGTTCCGAAGTATCGCAAGTTTGTACCTGTGGAGGAGCCTGGATAACAGGTGAGCCATTAATCTCCAGCGGCGCAGCGGCGCAGGCGATCCATGATTGCCAGCCCCAATCCTTTTTCGGAAACCGGCCTGGCAACAATGCGATCCAGCGCGAGAGTGTCAAGCCGCCGCAGCGCCCGAAAGAGTCCGGCTGCCGCTTCGCGCAGATCGCCGGCGGGTGAAAGGATTTCAACGGCGGTATAACAAGAGGCGTCTTCCATAAGCGACAAGGTCAGAAGGCCGATTCTTTCTCCCTGTTTTTCCATACGTGGCGCGGCGTCACGCCTTCCGGGAATTTCTATTATCTCAAGCGGCGTCAGAGTGGAATAATGGCGCTTCATCTGCCCCGGCACGCTGGGACGCAAGACTGATCCGATATGGACATCAGTCCAGCCAAGAACCGATTGAAGGTCTTCGACTGGCGTTCCACCGGCCCGCAAAATAACAGGGCCTGACGCTTCAAGAGAAAGGATGGTGGATTCCACGCCAATTGTCGAGGAGCCGCCGTCAAGAATAAGATCAACTGCGTCTCCGAGCTGAGCGGCCACATGTGCCGCTTCCGTCGGACTGACATAGCCGAAGGGATTGGCGCTGGGCGCAGCGATGGCGATTCCGGCGGTGCGAATCAGCGCAAGTGCCGCCGGATGCGCTGGAATACGGATGGCGACGGTGTCAAGTCCCGCCGTGACGATGTCAGGAATAAGGTTTTTTTTGCCGGCGACCAGGGTCAGCGGTCCGGGCCAGAAGCGTTCCATGACAGGCAGGGCGGCGTCCGGAAAAGTTCCATATCGCCGCGCAGATTCAATATCGTGGACATGTACGATCAACGGATCAATGCGAGGCCGCCGTTTTGCTTCGAATATCCGCGCGACGGCGGCTTCGTTTGCCGCCGCCGCCCCAAGTCCGTAAACGGTTTCGGTAGGAAAGGCGACCAGTCCTCCTTTGCGGATAATTCGCGCGGCTTCCATGATGGCTTCCGGATCGGAAGCGTCTGCGATTCGAGCCTGCGGCATCCTCGTGTTACGCTTTTCCAAGCGCCTTCAAAACACGGTCTGGCGTGGCGGGCGGATCAATCCATTTTCCGACAGCGTTCTGAATAGCGCAAATTATGACGTGTGAGTTCGCCAGCGAATGACTGATGCCGCTGCCGCCGTAAGCGGCGTTGGCCGCGCGTGTTTCCAGCAGGTCGATGTTGGTCGGGCCGATGTCCAGAATCGTCGGCTTTTTGTATTCGATCATGTTGGAATTGAGTCGCAAACCGCTTGCCTTATCCCAAAGGAGTTCTTCGCTGAGCTGGCACCCGGTATTGAACAGCATCGTCTGATGAATCTGTCCCTCCAGCGACGTCGGCCGCAAGACTTTGCCGGTATCTGCGACCACAACGTGCCTCAATATTTCAACCTCGCCGGTTTCCATATCGACGGCGACCTCGCAAAACTGGATGTTCATCACATCGAGCTTTTTCCCCATAGAATTCCATATGGCCGCAGGCGGCCTGCCGTTGACCGTGGCGCTCAGGTATTCCTGCATGTTGCCCGTGGAAGGCGCGCGGAGTTGGTCGAATGTTACGGTTTTGGATGGATCGGATTTCAGGTATATCGCTGAATCTTTGACGTCGAGATCCTGCACACTTGCGTTCAACATCGGCGCGGCTTCTTCCAACATGAGATTCTTCAGTTTGACAGCCGCTTCCTTTACAACCCAGGCCGCCGCCGTGGTGCCGTCGCTGCCGCCGCCGACAGGCTGAAACGGCGCTTTCATGTCGTGCTGTATGACGACGTCTTCCCACTTCGCGCCTGTTTCCTCGGCTACGACCATGGCCATGGCGTCGGTTGCGAACATGCCCGTGCATGCGCCCTGCGTCGGCAGGAATATCTTGCCCGCGTGCAGATAAACCGTCGCGGTATAGCTCGAAAAAGCATGACGCGGACACATCTGGTAGCGGAACGACGCGCCGTGCATTCTGCCGTCTGGAAGCTTTCTTTCAGCCGCCTTGTGAGGCTGCCAGTTCATTAGCTTTTTGCCGGACTCGACACAAGCGTCGAAGCTTGGTACGGGCCTGGTATCGCTCTGCGATTCGGGTCCGTGCAGGTTTAGCGTGGCGACGTCTATCACATCCATTCCCAGTTTCTCCGCGACGATCTGCTGGGCGACCGTCATGGTATCCCATCCGAAAGGACAGTGCTGGCCGCTGACATACATTTTGCCGCGATTGGTCGCCACGGTTTCCATCGTCTGGTGAATATTCTCACACCGCGTCGTGTACCAAGGGCCGTAGTTCATATCCTGCCAGGTGCCGAACGGCGAACTGCCGCGGCTGCCGTCGTCGGCTATGGAATGAAGCTGTACCGCCGTGATAAGGCCGTTGTTTTTAAACCCGATTTTCGCATGAAAAAAAACCTGGTTGATGCCATAGTCGTACATTTCCCCGCGGGTGTTTACGCAGCGCACCGGGCGGCCCGTCCTGCGCGCAAGCAGCGGCGTAATCAACTGGGTATGGCGTATACCCCAGTCGCAATACTTTCCGCCCTGGTAGAGCGTCATCTGATGCACCTTGTCGAGCGGCATTTTGTAAACAATGGAAACGTAATCGCCGGCCTGCGCGGCGCCCTCTATCCACAGATCCTTGCCTTCCGAAGCCATCTGCTCGTCGTACCAGTAAGCCATGCTGCCGGAAGGGTTCGGAATGTGGCAGGTGTAAGGAGGAAGCTGAAAATCAAATTCGACGACCTGATCCGCCTGTTTGAAGCCCGCCTCAACGTCGCCGTCGACCACCTCGACGACACGCACGTTTCCCTTTGAGCCGGGAGGGAGTTCGCGTATGACGGGCGCGTCCGGTTTTGCGCCCTCGCGCGCATCGACGACAAACGGTTTTACGTCCCATTTGATATCGAGCAGTTTCAGCGCTTCATCGCAGATATCCTCGTTTTCCGCGACCACGATAGCGGCTACTTCCGCGTATTCCCGATCGGCGATATTGTCAAGAAACGGCGCCGGGCCGGACGCACCGAAGCCTCCGTCCAGCTCCAGCGCTTTCATATCGGGATCTTCCCATGTGACGATATCGACCACGCCCGGCAGCGCTTTGGCTTTGCCGATATCGACGCTTTGTGCCACGGCGTTGGGATAGGGACTGCGTAGAAATTTGGCGAACAGAATGTTCGGCGCGGTGGCATCAATACCGAAGCGCGCTTTGCCCGTGGCCAGATTATATGAAAGTTTTCCGGGAACATTAGGTTTCCCGACCATTTTAAATTCGGTTCGCTGTCCGTTGGCTCCGACAAGATCAGCCATTTGCGCCTCCTGTTTTATAAATGCTGGCACATTTATAGAATAATATTACGATAAATACAACCGTGGTTCTTTTACGGCGCACCCCGCTGATTTTCTCTAATTGCCGGTTGCCAGTTTACAATCTAAGTTGCAAACTTATATATTGTCAGGCGGTAATGTCGTGTTGCCGTCCGATAATTGATAACCGGTTAAGGAAACGCTGATTAATTCGCCGTGCGGGCGAATCTCTGCGTAGCGCGGTGCTCGTAACCTTCGACATATGTACAGATATATGCCTCGGTCCCTCGGCTCCGTGCGCCTTGCGCTTCATCCCGCACCGCAATTTATCAGTATTTCCTTAGGGAGGCTTCATGTCGCATAGGGCCGTGTCTAATAAAGCGAAGATCCTGATTTTCGCCATATCTTTTGTAATCCTGCTGTACGGCGCTTCCGCGGCGTTTTCCGCGAAGGAAGCCTATAAGGAACTGGCCATCTTCATGGACTCCATCAGGAAAATCCACGACGAATACGTTGAAGTTCCCGACATGAATAAAGTCCACGAGGGTGCGATGCGCGGACTTTTCGAGGCGCTTGATCCCTACAGCACTTTTTTGACGCGCGAGCAATTTGACGAACTTGAAAAACGGGGCGCCGCCGGTTCCGCCGGGGCGGGCATGGTGCTTTCAAAGCGATCCGACGTATTTAATGTAGTCTCCGTGCAGGCGCAGGGGGCGGCGGATAACGCCGGTCTTCGTCCGGGCGATTATCTGCTTTCTATTAACGGAGAAGAAGTCGGCAATAAGAGCCTGTTTGAAATAAACAATCTTTTTCATGGCGCTCCGGGAACCGACGTCAAACTGACGGTTTTTAGGGGAAACCAGACAAGGCCTCAGGATATTGAGATCACGCTTAAAGAGTCGGCTCAGGTTCAGGTAACATCAAGAATACTGGACGGAAACATCGGCTATCTGCAAATCGCTTCATTGGCGGGCGCCGGCGTCGAACAGGCGAAAGTAGGCCTGAAAACGCTCATTTCCGCCGGAGCGGACAAGATTCTGCTTGATCTGCGTAATTGCGCGGAAGGCGATCCCGCCGGAGGAACCGAAGTCGCCAACTTCTTTTTGAAGGAAGGAGTTGTTTATTTCAGCCAGGATCGTAATGGAGAAAGAATCGACGTAGTAACCGCTTCGCCGGAAAAATTTGTAACCGATCTGCCGACGGTGCTGCTTGTCAACGGATCGACGTCCGGCGCGGCTGAAATAGTCGCTGGAGCTTTGAAAGATCACCACAGGGCAAAGCTCGTCGGTGAAAAAACTTTTGGTGTAGGTTCCTCGCAAACGACGATCAAGCTGAAAAGCGGCGCGGCGATGATTCTTTCCACGGCTAAATACTGTACGCCAAACGGCACCGTCATTCAGGCTGAAGCGGCGAACAAAGCCGGGATTGAACCGGATTATACATCCCCGGATACCTCGACACGGCAGGATCTGGCGGTTGAATCATATTACGATTACGACGAAGGAGATAATGATAAATATCGTAAGGTATTGGAAAAATTCCAACAGATTCAACTCGATAAAGCGATGGAAATCCTTTTGGACGCGGAAAACTCATCGAGATCCTTGAAAAAAGCCGCATAAATCAGCGGGGTATTAAAATATCCAGCCAAACGCATTAAAAAAAACGCGTTTGGCTGGATATTTTTATTGCACGGTGTTTGCGTCGTAAACACCGTGAAGTGCCGGAAAACACGTATAAAAGGAGATAATTATGAATGATATAGAGAAGAACGAAGAAGGGACGACACGCGGAGGATTTGTTTAAACGCTTGACGACCTGTTTTAGGGAAACGCTGATTATGGAGTGCTGGAGCTGCTCCCGCTTTCATAGCGGCGGCAAGCCGTCGCGCTTCATAAAGCTAATTAATCGGCGTTTCCATGGGAAAAATTTTAACGGGATTGTGGTTGACAGTATGGCCGCCGTCCGGTAGCTTAAAAGTTTGTTTTTAGGCGCGTAGCTCAGGGGGAGAGCACTTCCTTGACACGGAAGGGGTCAGCGGTTCAAATCCGCTCGTGCCTACCACATTCCCCTATTTACCTAAGGAGGTTGCCAATCGCAACAGTAAAAGCACCACGGACTCGGGTCAATGAAATGATCCGCGCGAAAGAAATCAGGGTTGTCGATGACGAAGGCGGGCAACTGGGAATCATGTCACCCGACGAGGCGCTTGCCATCGCCCGGTCCAAGGAATTGGACCTTGTGGAAGTAGCGCCCGGAGCCATACCCCCTGTTTGTCGGATTGTGAATTACGGCAAGCTTCAGTATCAAAAAAGTAAACGGGCACATGAAGCCAAAAAGAATCAGAAGCAGGTCGTAATCAAGGAAATAAAGTTTCGTCCGAAAACGGAGGAGCACGATTTTCAGTTTAAAAAAAACAACATCGTGCGTTTTCTTGAAGAAGGAAACAAGGCGAAGGCGACCGTTACTTTCCGGGGGCGCGAAATGGCGCACCAGGAACTGGGGCGCAAACTGATGGATCGGCTGGTGGAGGAACTCGCGGAAAATGCCGAAGTCGAACGATTGCCAAAGCTGGAAGGGAATGCGTTGACGGCTATTTTCCTTCCGAAAAAACGCTGATTTTAGTGGCTGGTGGCGAGTGACTAGTGATTAGAAATCACCGTGAAGCATCTGTGGGATAACTTAAAAACAAGTTATAGGTGAGTGACGAGTGGCTGTTTTTTAAGTACACGCAAAAACCAACTTGCCGCTAGCCACAAAAATTTACTCTTCACAAATCCGATAATTTGACGGATAATTAATAGTTTGTACGGGGTGTTTTTATTAACCCGCCTGGTTAGTGTTTGCGTGGGCGGAATCGTAATTTTGTGACGAGGTGGTATCGTGAAGGGGAAAACCAGAAAGAGCGCTGCAAAGCGGTTTAAATTAACGGGAACGGGTAAAATCGCGCGCCGGCACAGCCACGCACGCCACATTTTGACCAAAAAACCCCGCAAACGTACCCGCAAACTGGCGGATACGGCGTTGGTAAGCAAATCCGATATGGGACGCGTCAAAAGGATGCTTAATATCTAAACGACTGGAGCGGGAAAATGCCAAGAGTAAAAAGAGGAAACAAACGGGTCGAACGCCGGAAAAAGATTCTGGGTCTCGCAAAAGGTTTTCGCCTGACTAAAAGCAAACTGCACAGATCTGCCAAGGAATCGGTAGACAGGGCGCTGCAATTTTCGTACCGCGACCGGCGCGCGAAAAAGCGTGATTTCCGGCGATTGTTTATCATACGTCTGGGTGCGGCGGCGCGCAGCAATAATATTTCCTACAGCCGGCTTATCAACGGCCTGCGAAAAGCAAACATTACCATTGACCGAAAGGTTCTTGTGGAAATCGCCATCAACGATCCTGAAACCTTCACCCGGTTGGCTGAAAGCGCCAAGTCGGCGCTGGCTGTAGCGGCTTAAGAAGCCCTGATTTTAAAAGGTACGGAATTTCAGACTGTGCATTAAAGCAAGCGCGCCCGGGGTGTTGCATCACACCGGGCGTTTTTTTATCTCTGGATATAACTATGAGTGACATCTTCGAACGGCTAAAGCTGGATTTTGAGCGTGACTGCGCCGCGATTACGGGAACTGTAAACTGGAAGGAAGTGCGTGACCGTTATCTGGCGCGAGACGGTGGACTGATAACCGCCGCGATGAAGCAATTGCGCGATCTCCCGAAAGAAGAACGCCCGCTTTTCGGCCAGAAGATGAACGAGCTGCGAACGATGGCCGAGGCACGCCTTGAGGAACGGCTTGAAACTATAAAGGCGGCGGAGCTTGAGGGGAGCTGGTTGAAAATCGACGTAACACGTCCAGGTTTTCCGTTTATGCACGGAACCGCGCACCCGATCAAACGCCTCCAGGCGGAAATCGAACAGGTTTTCGTGAGTATGGGTTTTCAGGTTTTCAGTCTTCCGGAAATCGAGACGGATTATTACAACTTTGAATCTTTGAATATGCCGCGCAACCATCCGGCGCGCGACGCGCAGGACACGTTTTATTTTGACGATTCCGTTCTTCTGCGCACGCATTGTTCGGCGGTTCAGCCGCACGCCATGGAAGCCATGAAACCTCCGATTCGCGCCATCAGCACCGGCAAGGTCTATCGCCGCGACCCTTTTGACGCCACTCATTCCCCCATGTTCTACCAGGTGGATGTGATTGCCGTTGAGAAAGGTCTGACAATGGGCGATTTGAAAGGAACGCTGGACGTATTCCTGAAGCGTATCTTTGACAAAAGTATTAAAACCCGCCTGCGTCCCGGATTTTTTCCGTTCGTCGAACCTGGCGCCGAGGTGGACATAAGCTGTATTTTCTGCGGCGGCAAGGGATGTTCCACCTGCAAGGGAAGCGGGTGGATTGAAATTCTTGGCGCGGGGATGGTACATCCCAAGGTTTTGCGCATGTCAGGAGTCGATCCTGGCTATTCCGGCTTCGCCTGGGGCATGGGAATCGACAGAGTGGCGATCCTGAAATACGGCGTTGATGATATCCGCCTGTTTTTTGAAAACGATCTCAGATTTTTACAACAGTTCTAGCCGGAGAGATTTTCCATGAAAATCAGCGTTGAATGGCTTAAAGAGTATGTCGAAGTATCCGAAAGCCCGGCCGGGCTGAAAGCTGATCTTTCCATGAAAGGCCTTTTGGTGGAAGACATATTGGAATCCGGAGGAACGCCGGTTCTGGATATCGAAATCACCTCGAATCGTCCTGACTGCCTGAGTCATATCGGCATTGCGCGTGAAATCGCCGCGATGTATGCCCGGCCGTTAAACCCGCCGCCCGTGGAGGAAAATCTTTCGATCGACAGGGACACGATTCCGTTCGGTATTGAAATCGCCGATTCCGAACTCTGTCCCCGCTATGTCGGCCTTGTTATGGACGGAGTAAAGGTAGGACCGTCCCCCGAATGGATGCGGAAGCGGCTGGAAGCTGCGGGAATGCGCCCGCTGAATAACGTCGTCGATATAACTAATTATGTTCTGCTGGAAATGGGACACCCGCTGCACGCCTTTGATTTTGATGTTCTAAGGGGCGGAAAAATCGTGGTCAGGCGCTCCACTCCCGGTATGCCGTTTATAACTCTTGACGGCGTTGAGCGAAAACTTGACGGCGATATGCTGATGATAAACGACGGCGAAGGGCCGGTTGCAATTGCGGGCGTTATGGGCGGGCTTGACTCGGAAATCGCTCCGGGTACGACGCGCGTTTTGCTCGAAGCCGCGTATTTCCAGCCCGCATCCATCCGCCGTACTGCGCGCCGGCTCGGGCTTTCGACCGAGGCAAGCTATCGCTTCGAGCGGGGCGCCGATTGGGACATCCTGGTTCGGGCCATAGCGCGGGCCTGTTACCTGATTAAACAGCTTGCCGGCGGTCGTGTGGCGGGCGGGATAAAGGATGTTTACCCGGCGCGGAAAGAACCTGTGAGTATCGAACTTGCCCGCCGCAGAGTCAATGAATTGCTTGGCGTTGAGTTGACCGACGATTTTATCGAAACGACGCTGGGGCGCCTGGGATTTGCGCTGGAAAGAAACGGTGAAGGGAACTGGACGATAAGCTGTCCGACATTTCGAGCGGATATGGAACTGGAAGCAGATCTGATTGAGGAATTGGCCCGTTTTTACGGATACGACAATATTCCTGCGACCTTCCCGGCGATTACTCACGCCGGAATGCATTCCCCGGTTTACACGCTTGAGAACACCATTCGCGAAGCGCTCTGTGGATATGGACACTCCGAGGCTGTCAATCTCAGTTTTGCGACCGAGGCCGACCACATGGATTTTCTGCCGCTTGTGGTCGGTGATCAGGGGGCGGCGGTCGCCGTGAATCATCTTGAGGATAACTTTAAAAATGAAGTTACAGGTGAGCGAGCAATGGTTCGCAATCCGCTGACGGAGGATACCCGCTATATGCGAACTACTCTCGCGGCGGGACTGGTGCGCACGGCAAAGCGCAACTTTAATTTCAGCAGGCATAACGTGCGGCTTTTTGAAATAGGAAAAACGTATTTCCCCGGTGACGGCAACGTGCCGTCGGAGCGGAACACGCTGGGGATATTGGGAACCGGTGGATTTTATGATTCGAACTGGTTGAATGCCGAACCCGACTATACGTTTTATCATCTTAAAGGGCTGGTTGAGGGTTTGCTGCAAAGATTAAGGGTTGAAAATTACGTTATAGAGCCGCTCGAGGGTGTAGCGTGGCTTTGCGCGGAGGACGCGGCCTGCATCCGTATCAACAGTGAAATCGTGGGTGTGTTTGGAACCCTGTCGCCGGTGCTTGAGGAAAAATATAAACTGCGCCAATCGGTGCGGCTGGCGGAAATTGGTCTTGAAGAAATCGCGTCGCATGCGTTCAAGAGGATCACATATGAACCTTTGCCGAAACAGCCGGCGGCCGAACGCGATTTGTCGGTAGTCGTAGGCAGGGACATCGCGTTTCAAACGATACGAACCGGCATTGAGGGATTGGGCATCGCCGAGATCGCCGGTATACGCCTTATAGACGTTTACGAAGGCGAAAAAATTCCGGAAGGAAAAGTCAGCCTGACCTTAAAACTTACCTTTCTTGATCGTGAAAAAACGCTTACAATAAAGCGGATTCAGGAGTTTATGAGTGCCGTCCTGGCATTATTATGTAGCAATTATGGAGCGGAGATCAGGTGATTTATGGATGAAAATAAACAGCAGTGGTCGCCGGTTGGACTGGAGCGGTTCAGCCAACTTGAGGACAAAATTTTTCAGACGGTCGAAGGGATCAAGGCGAGCCGCGGTGAAGCCGAAGCCTTGCGGGGCGAAAACAGCCGTTTAAACGAACAGATAAATGAAAAAAACAGGGAATCCGACGGTCTTCGCGAAGAAATCGAAAGGTTAAAGCAGGTCGCGGAGGGATTTGAACGGCAGCGTGAGGAAAACGATAATTTGCGGCGGCAAATCGACACCATGCGCCAGACTGAAACCGAGATGCTTGATCAAATGGCACAGTTCGAAAAAGATCGTGAAGAATTGCGCACCCGTGTTGAAAAATCGCTGGCACTGATGGAGTCCCTGAATGAAAGCCAGAATTAATGAATGATATGAACGAAGCGCAGGAGACCAATACCGTTCGGGCCCAAATTTATGACCGGGAATATGTTCTGTGTACGGACGGCGATACGGAGCGCCTTCAGGCTCTATGCGCCGTTCTGGATGAGCGTATGCGAAACATTGCCGCGACTACGGGCGTCGTCGATACGCTCAAGGTTGCCGTCCTTGCGGCGCTTAGCATCGCCGACGAAGCGCGCCGCGCCAGAGAAGAGGCTATAAAACTTGACGAGGCGGTCGGCAAGCGTTCGGTCGCCTGCGTTTCAATGCTGGATCGCTCCATTTCCAAAATAATCGCCGACTAAATTCCCATCTTTACCCCATGACCGAAAAAGAAATATCTCTATATAAAAAATTGCGGGAAGTCTATTCGGAAACAACGGCGACGTATGTTTTATATCCGCGCAACGATGGAATTGTTCCGGACGCGGACGGATACGCCGACTGTAAAAGCGGCTGCGGCGAAACCATGAAAATCTGGCTGAAGCTCGATCGTGATCGTATCCGCCGAACCGGCTTCTGGACGGATGGCTGCGCGGCTACCATCGCCTGCGGCAGCATGGCGGCGGAACTGGCAAAAGGCAAATCCGTGACGGAGGCTTTGTCCATCGACGCGCGCGAAATTGCCGACGCGCTGGTCGATCTGCCTGAAGGGAATTTGCATTGCGCCGGCCTTGCGACGCAGACGCTTCGCGCGGCCCTTATAAACTGCCTCGAAATCAGCCGTGAACCGTGGAAAAAACTCTATCGGAAATGATAAGGAAACGCTGTGAACCTAAGCGGTATGGGGTATGAACGCGAAATAGACGAGGCTTTGAAAATCGCAAAAGATGCGGGGGCGCTTGCGCTGCGTCTTTTTAATATATCCGTACCGGAGGAATTAAAAGAAGATCAATCTCCGGTTACCCGGGCGGATCGTGATGCGGAAAAGCTGATCGCCGGCCGGCTCCAGGAGGCCTTTCCCGACGACGGCATTTGCGGAGAGGAAGGCGCGCGTGTTCCGTCAAAATCCGGCAGGCGCTGGTTGATCGATCCCGTGGATGGAACCAAAGACTTTTTACGCGGCAATCCCTACTGGGTTGTGCAGATCGCTCTTGAAATCGACGGGTATGTTGCGGCCGGGGTTATTCACTGCCCCTGTCTTAATGAAACGCTCCACGCCGCCGACGGTCTCGGGTGTTTCTGGAACGATTCAAAAACCTCGGCGGCGTCCGTTACCCGACTGGAAAAAGCGATCCTTACTGTAAGCGGATTTAATGCCGCGTGGCGCTCATGGTCGGAAGACGCCATACGCCGGCTCATTGAAAAATGCTGGACGGTGCGCTGTTACGGCGGCGCATACAACGTCATTATGCTGGCTCGCGGTAAAGCGAATATCTGGTTGAGCGGGCGCGGCATGGAGTGGGACTACGCCCCCGCGCAGGTTGTCGCCCGGCATTGCGGCGCGCGCTTTTTGACACGCGGCGGTGGTGAACGCATCGACGAAAAAAATTGCGTGGTCTTTGCCTCCGGCCTGCTTGAGGATATTAAGAAAATTCTGCAAATAGAACCACGAATGAGGTGATTGCAAAACTTTGGTTTCTTTGCTCACGTTACGTGCCTCCGGCATTTGCCCTTGTCTATTCGTGATTCTATTCAGCTGTCATGCATGAAACAAAAATATGGAAAAAATTACTGATTGGAACGCTCTCTGGAAAAAGCTGGTTGAGCTTCGGGCGATTGATCGTAAAAAAAGACGTGAGTCTTTCGACGAAAAAAATTTACAAAATCCACAAGACCCATGGTGCGGCCGGGCGCAGCGGTTTCATAAAGGTGTCCGCGAACGGTGGCGGCAGAAAGACTCCAGCCGCGATTTCATCCTTTCGCGGATCGACGCCGATTCCACGGTTCTGGATATCGGCGCGGGCACCGGCGCATGGTCGATATTAATGGGGCGGCATGTTAGGTGGATTACAGCCGTTGATCCGTCAGAATCCATGATTTCAGTTATGCGGGAAAACCTCGCGGCGGAAAATACCGCAAATGTTTCCATCATACAGGGTGAATGGCCGGATGTTGATGTGGAACCGCACGATTTTTCCCTGTGTTCGCACGCCATGTACGGCTGTCCGGATTTTGCGGCGTTCGTTCACGGCATGGAAAAGCACACGCGGCGAACCTGTTTTCTGCTTCTTCGCGCGCCGGACAATGACTGTATCCAGATTGAAGCCGCGCGGCACATATGGGGACTGCCGTTTGACAGCACGAATTTTGTGATCGCCTACAATATTTTGATTCAGATGGGTATATACGCAAATGTCCTGATTGAGAATACGGGCTACTGGAAACCGCGTGTAAGCTCCGATATCGATACCGCGCTGGGACGTCTGAAACGTGAGATCTATCTTGCCGGTATGGACGAACACGACCGGTTTCTTACGGATCTGCTTCGCCGAAGGCTTTCATTACAGGATGGCGTTTACGTTTGGCCGAGAGAGGTATGCTCGGCGCTGGTGTATTGGGAATCAAGGCAGGGATCAGGGGGCATGGATCGTCAATGATTGCTGATCCATGATCCCTGACCCCTGAACTAATTAAGAAGGATACTTAAAATTGGGAATGTTCACGGAACTTCCCCTGGCGATTGAAAAGTCGCTGTCTTCAAGCAGGTTGTACATCGTTCTCTGTAAAGAAATGATGGCCTGCTTATAGCGGATAAGCGCCTGAAGTTCAGAGTATTCCTGCTGCGAAAGCGCCTGCTGCACGTCAAGCACCCTGTAGTTCTGACTCAGACCGGCCTCGTTGCGCTTAATCTCTCCATCAAGCTGTTCCTCCGCCAACTTGCGCGCGATTACCGCCGCGTCAATTTGCCTGCGGCTGCTTTCAAGCGTCTGAAGCGCGTTGCGGACTTCCACCTGAATGCTCTGCTCAGTCTGCTGCCGCTGCATCAAATACCGGCGCTTTGAAATTTCCTGCTGGGCGAGCGTCGCTTCAAGCTGACGATTCTTCAGGGGAACGTCTATGTTAATGCTGACAGACCATCTGGTGTTGGGATCCGAAAACAATAATTTGTAATATGTCCCCAGTCCGCCGATCATGTTGTCTTTGTATCTGCCTGCAAACTCCGGCCGGACTTGACCGGCGGTTCCGCTTAAATTGAATGAAGAGTTAAGGCGTACTCTCCATTTTAAATTCTCCCGTTGTAACTGGTTTTGCAGTTCAAGCGTGGCAAGGTTGATTCTTGACTGTTCCAGTTCAGGGCGGTTCTGTAACGCAATGGCGAGCGCGGTATCTGCATCGATTTTGTATTCCCTGAAATCAGGGCTGTCGGTCGGCACGATGACTTTTCTCCAGATGTCGGAATTTCTGTCGCTGGAAATCATTTGCCGCAGGTTGTTCTGTGCCTGCAGGATCGAATCTTCCGCTGAAATCAGGTTTAGTTCACGTGACGACACGCTGGCTTCCGCCGTTGTGACGTCAATGGGCGGGATGGTGCCTACCTCAAGCCTTCTCTTCTGGTCGTTCAGGTTCCTCTGGGCAAGCCTTACTGCGTTGCGCTGGATGTCATAGTTACGTATGGAGGAAACCAGATCCCAGTAATTTCTTTGAGCGTCGCCTATGACCCTGGTTACGGTCTGTTTGAACGTATTCTCGTTAAGTTCAATATTCAGATTGGCGATCTTTATCTGGTTCCGGGCGTTGTCAACCCGCAGGTTGCGCCAGAGATCCTGGTTATACGATACCTGCAAGCTGCCGCTATAGCTCGGATTGAAAGTAGCCGTAGAACTGCTGTTTGAAGTTCTGCCGGGGCTATGCGTTACGGATATTGACCCTCCGCTCTTTAACGGCTGCGAGAACGTAAGACCGTAATTGAAAGTGTCGCTCGTGGTACTGGAACTGCCGGAGCCTAGTTCCCATTGGCTGGTGCTGACGCTTCTGTTTGAGTTGTAGGAACTGTTAAAGCTTAATGACCGATCGTAAGTCCCGTAAGCGGAATGGAGCGACCACAGGCGGTCTTGCGCGTTGGTATCCGAAATGGCGACATCAAGGTTGTTTTGCAATACCATCCTTGTAAATTCCGTCAATGAAAGCGGGATCGCCGTTCCATCCTGCTGTGCTCTTTCAATGGGACTCAGCGGAAGCCCATCTTCGGTAATAGAAGCGGAGGAAGCGTTTCCCTGCGCCATGGCGGAGGGAAGGGGAAGAATTGTGAATGTCAAAATCAGGCCCGACGCAACCACGCGCCGCAGCGAAGCCGAACATACTTTCATAACGGACTCCTTAAATAATTTAAAAACCGACAAATCGCGATCCAACAGCTATTAATACGATCGAGCGGGATAAACTGTTTCAGATACCTTCAATTGTTTTCTCTTTCGATGATCCTCTTGAAATATCCGGGGTAAAAATACACAATCGCCGCCGAATCGACAATTGCGAAAATCTCCTCTCCCGCTTTCAACGTAAATCATTTACAATTTTACTTATGTCTACTTATGCGCTTTTGCCTGTTTTTTATACCCTGTTGGGGCTTATTATCGGAAGTTTTCTGAATGTCTGCATCTGCCGCATACCCCTGAGAAAATCAATCGTCAGGCCCGGTTCAAGCTGTCCGCAATGCGGTAATCCCGTAAAGCCCTACGATAACATCCCTGTAATCTCCTGGCTTGTTTTACGGGGAAAATGCCGTTTTTGCAAAACGCCGATTTCCATACAGTATCCTTTTGTGGAACTCCTTGCCGGCCTCGCGTTTTTCGCGTGTGCCTACATGTGGGGTTTTAACGCGCCGACCTTCGTAAATTCGCTGTTCCTTGTCGTTATAATCATGCTGGTTTTCATCGACTATCATCACCAGATTCTTCCCAACGTCCTGACGATTCCCGGAACTGTCGCGGGCATTTTACTGAGCCAGTTTCAGGCATTTCCAGTCTATCTCGGCGTGCTGGAAGTAAAAGTGGCGTCGCTTTTGGGATTTCAGGAATTACAGGACGTGTTTCGTGTCCTTCCGTGGCTTGGTTCGATAATCGGCGCGCTTTTCGGCGGAGGGCTGCTGTATTTTGTGGCGTCTGTTTACAGGATGCTTCGTCACCGCGACGGTCTGGGCCTCGGTGATGTAAAAATGATGATGATGGTGGGCGCGTTTCTGGGCTTTCGCCTCGCCCTTCTGACGATTTTCGCGGGAGCGATGCTTGGTACCATTGCGGGTTTATATATGCAATTTACCGGGAAGGCCAACAGGTTTACGCCGCTGGCATTTGGAGTATTCCTCGGCATAGGCGCCGTCGCCGCGCTATTTTTTGGGCTGTCGTTCCTCGAATGGTACCTTGGTTAATATGGAGCGCGGCGGCAAGCCGCCGCTATGGAAGCGGCAGCAAGCTCACGCATTCCATAACCCCGCGTTTCCTTAGCTCAATTTTGCTTTGACCAGTTCGCTGAGTTTTGCTCCATCCAGCGGGCGGCCGGAGAATTTTGCCATACAGGCCTTCATTACTTTGCCCATGTCTTTTATGGATGACGCGCCGAGTTCCGCTATGGCGGCTGAAACGGCTTCGGCGATTTCATCGTCGCCGACGGCGGCCGGGAGATATTCCTCAATGATCTTTATCTCCGCGGCTTCCTTTGCCGCCAGTTCAAGACGTCCGCCTTTGGTGAACTGTTCAACGGAATCAATGCGCTGTTTTACCAGTGATATAAGGGTCTGAATCACCTCTGCGTCGTCCAGTTCACCGATCTTTTCGATTTCCTTATTTTTGACGGCAGATTTCATCATGCGCAAAACGCTCAGCCGATCAGCCTGTTTCGCCTTCATCGCCGCCGTAATATCCGAATTAATCTTGTCCCGTAATTTCATAGTCGTTTCAACCTTTCGCCAATACCGTTTTCATTTCATCATGAATCCTGCCGTTCGTAGCCAGCGTTTCTCTGACGTAAATCGATCCGTGGTTCCCGTTGTAATCCGTCACGATCCCGCCCGCCTCGCGGACTGCAAGATAACCGACCGCGCAATCCCATGGGTTCAGGTTATGCTCCCAATAACCGTCGAGCCTGCCTGCCGCGACATAACACAGGTCGAGTGCGGCCGACCCGTCGCGCCGAACGCCATGCGTGCGGACGGCGAAAGCGGAAAATTCAACGAGATTCTTTCGGTCGTCGGTGCGTATATTGTAGGGAAATCCGGTCGCAAGCAGACTTTCGCCAAGCACAGCCGTTTCAGAAACACGCAAAGGTGCGCCGTTTAGCCATGCGCCCGCGCCGCGCCGCGCGGTAAAAAATTCGTCCCTTGTCGGATCGTACACCACACCCCATTCGATTTCGCCGTCGATTTCAATGCCGATTGAAACCGCGAAGACGGGATAACCGTGCGCGTAATTCGTGGTTCCATCAAGCGGATCGATAATCCAGCGCGTCGGGCCGCTTTCCGCGTCATTATGGTTTTCCTCGGCGAGAATCGTATGATCGGGAAAAGCCTCGCGTATTTGTGAAACAATCAATTTTTCCGCGGCTATGTCAATATCGGTGACAAGGTCGATCACACCTTTTTGTCCAACCAAAAACTGCGTATTGAATTGCTTCCGCAGCAGTGCTCCCGCCTGCCTCGCCGCCGCTTCACCCACCCGTATAAAATCGTCTATTCCATCCATTTATTTCTATTCCTCAATGTGTACGATTTCCACGCCCCTGGGCGGCCTGAACTGAAAATCCCTGTCATTCATTTTCTGATTCAGGACAATGTCGGAGAGAAGATATTCCGACGTATTGCCGCTTCGTTCTCTGATAATAACCCGCCTGATGTCAAACGTCTTTACGTCAAGTTCAAGCGTTACGAACTCGTATTCACCGGTATCACGGACAGGCGTAAGGCGTGGCATGATCGTATCCGGAAAAGCCGGTTTGAATTCCGTTTCCGCCTTCGCCGAGTAGTCGCGGCTGATATTGCCGCCGCCCAGCAGAAAAGCGAAAGGAGTACGCCCGAGGTCCGCCGGGGTCAGCGGATAGACCGTTACCTGGCGGTCGATCGGTACGTAGGAGTAGCAATTCTTTCCGTCGGCGACAAACAGTTTTGCCTCCGGCGTCCGGGATTCCCACCGCATTAGTCCCGGCCGTTTAAGTTTAAAAACGCCCGTTTCTTCCTGCGTCATTCCGGGAGCGCGATAGATCTGTTTGAAACTTCCCGCGACCGTATCCGCAACAGCGTATCGTTTCTCCATCCCTGAAAGCGCCTCGTCAAATTCCGCCGCCACGGACGTGTACGCATAGATCAATGACATGATAAACATAAACGGCAGCGAAACTTTCATTACGGCTCCCTTCTTTTTCAATGGCGAGTACTCAGCAGTTAGTTTTATTAATAATGCAGGTTTTTGTTGTTCCGCTAATATATAACTACAGGCAATTAATCAGCATTTTCCTACTCTCGCCACTATTTGTCCGGATTTTTAATTACGTCTATTATCAAAAGCGCGATTCCTATGGAAATGGCCGCGTCCGCGATATTGAAATTGGGCCAGTAGAAAGAATCGCGGATGTGCCATTCGATGAAATCAACAACGTGTCCGCGAAAGATACGGTCGCCGAGATTTCCCGCAATGCCGCCGGTTGTCAATCCCAGCGCGCAATACAGCAGCTTCCTGTCGGGAGGACTTTTGTGATAGTAATAAACGATCCCCGCAACCGCCGCGATCGCCAGGGCCGCCAGAGCGTAAGGCTTCCATGTGTATTCGACGGAATTAAAAATCCCGAAAGCGATACCGGTGTTTTCAGCGTATGAAAAATCGAAAAATCCCGGAATGACTTCGATCGATCCGCGTGGATCTTTTAACGCGCCTATAGCCCAGATTTTCGTAAGATAATCCAGCAGCAGGATCGCAGGAGCGGCCAGAAACCACAACCATTTCCGATTTTCGATTTTTGATTTTCGATCGGTCATGATTGTTTGAATTCTGCGTTCGCCAGATCTTTTAATACCAGTGCGCAGCGTTCGCAGAGCGCCGAAAATTCCGTGTTTGCGCCGACCGCCTGGCTGTAGTTCCAGCAACGTTCGCATTTCGCGCCGCCGGCTTTTGCGACTTCAATTTCCATGCCGCTTTTCATCGAGGCATCAATTGCGATTTCCGCCTGCGATACTATGAAGATGTAACGCAAATCTTCATTGTGACGCAAAAGCGCCGCCGCGTTTTCTTCCGACGCCGATGCGCGTATAAGAACTTTGGCTTCGAGCGAATTTCCTATCGCCCCGCTCTGGCGCTTTTCCTCAAGCGCCTTCAAAACGGGTTCCCGCGCAATCCGGATTTTTTCCCATTCGGCAAGAAGCGATTCGGCTTCCGGACGCGCCGGCGATTCGGGGAAAAGCAGCGTGTGCACGGATTCCGCTTTGTCAGCCGCCGGCAGCCCTTCAAACATCGCGGTGTAAACTTCCTCACTGGTGAAGGAAAGCACCGGAGCGAGCAACCGTACCAGCGCGTCGAGAATCGTCCAAAGCGCCGTCTGTGCCGAGCGCCGCGCTTTAGAATGCGTTGCCGCCGTGTAAAGCCGGTCTTTCAGGATATCGAGATAGAACGACGACATATCGACCGTGCAGAAATTGTAAAGCGTGTTGTAAACCCGATGAAACTGGTAATCTTCGTATCCCTTGACACATTCCCGCGTGAGTCGTTCCGTTCTTAAAACCGCCCAGCGGTCTATTTCCAGCATTTCACCGTACGACAGGCGGTCGGTGTCGGGATTGAAGCGCGGATGTGCCGTGTCCTGCTGATTGCCGAGATTTCCCAGCATAAAGCGGCAGGTGTTGCGAATCTTGCGATACGCTTCGCCCAGCCTGTCGAGAAGTTCGTCGAAAATGCGCACGTCTTCGACATAACTGACGGAACTCACCAGCAGCCGGGCGATCTCCGCGCCGCGCGCCTTGACCAGATCGTTAGGATCGATGCCTATTCCTTTTGATTTGGACATTGCACGGCCTTTTTCATCAAGCGTCCAGCCGTGCGTTATCGTGGCGCGATAGGGCGCCTGCCCCGTCAGCGCCGTAGCGATCAGGAGAGAACTCTGGAACCAGCCGCGATACTGATCGCCGCCTTCAAGGTAAAGGTCGGCGGGCCATGGCATGTCGTCTCGTTTTCCAAGCGTTGCCAGATGACTGCTGCCGGAATCGAACCAGACGTCGAGAATATCGAAATCCTGATCGAAATTTTTCCCGCCGCATTTCGGACAGGCCGTCTCCGCAGGCATGAGTTCGGCCGGCGGATGTAAATACCATGCGTCCGCGCCTTCCTTTTCAAAAATGCCGGCGACGTGATCTATCAATTTTTTGTCGAGCAGCGTTTCACCGCAGTCTTTGCAATAGAACGCCGTTATCGGCACGCCCCAGGCGCGCTGGCGTGAAATGCACCAGTCTGGCCGATCCTTGACCATGTTGCGGATACGCTCCTCGCCCCAAGCGGGAATCCAGCGGACTTTTTTAATCGCTTCCAGCGTGGTTTCGCGCAGATTTCCATTGTCCATCGCAATGAACCACTGCGGCGTCGCGCGGAAAATGATCGGATTATGACAGCGCCAGCAATGCGGATACGAGTGTTCAAATTTTTCACTATGAAGGAGCGCGCCGTTCACGCGCATGAGTTCCACTATTTTGGGGTTTGCCTCAAACACCTTGTCGCCGGCGAAATGCTCGACGTTTTTCATGAAGCGTCCGCCGTTGTCCACCGGGCAATAAATGTCGAGTTTATAATTGACGCCGGTGATGTAATCGTCGTAGCCGTGCCCCGGCGCGGTATGAACGCAGCCCGTTCCGGCTTCAAGCGTGACGTATTTCGCCGTCACGATAAGCGACTCGCGGTCTATGAAAGGGTGCCGCGCCTTGCGACCTTCAAGAACGTTTCCCTTAAAACGCGCGATTTCTTCGGGCGCGTCCCATCCGATTTTCGCGGCGACCTGCGAGAGCATTTCCGACGCCACAATGTAGCCTTTATCTCCGGCGCGCACAGCTGAATATTCGTATTCGGGATGCAGGGCGATCGCCAGGTTTGCGGGAAGCGTCCACGGCGTCGTCGTCCAGATCACCACCGACCAGTCGTTTCCTGCTAGTTTAGGATCAATTTTGGAAAGGTCGGACGCCACCGGAAACGCGACGTAAACGGACGGGCTCGTATGCGGTTCGAATTCGACTTCCGCTTCGGCAAGCGCCGTCTGACATGAGGCGCACCAATGCACGGGCTTTTGCCCTTTATATACAAGACCTTTTTCAACACAGCCGCCGAATGCGCGGGTAATATCCGCTTCGTAGCCGAAGCTCATGGTCAGATACGGGTCGGCCCATTCGCCGAAAACTCCCAGTCTTTTGAAGCCCCGCCGCTGAATCTCTATAAATTTTTCGGCGTATTTACGACATTCACGCCGGATCGCGGCCTTTGTCATTTCAGCTTTTTTACCGCCAAGCTTTTCCTCTACCTTGATTTCAATCGGCAAACCGTGACAGTCCCAACCGGGGAGGTATGGCGCGCTAAACCCCATCATGGATCTGGACTTTACAATGATGTCCTTGATGATCTTGTTTATCGCGGTTCCCATGTGAATCATGCCGTTGGCGTATGGAGGGCCGTCGTGCAGTATGTATGCCGGAGCCCCGGCGCGCGCCGCGCGGATTTTTCCGTAAATATCCATTTCCTCCCAGCGCCGCAGCATTTCCGGTTCGCGCTGCGGCAGATTCGCCTTCATGCTGAAAGAAGTTTTAGGCAGATTCAATGTGTTCTTGACTTCGATAGTCACGTCATGCACCTCATAAATTTTATACCGGCCGCCGTATTTGATACTGTCAACATTATGGATATGCAGAATACCTTACAGCGCAAATACATGCTTGTTTTCTGATGTGTCATTTGTCGGCGCGTGCGCCATGTCGCCCGCGGCGCCTTCAATCTGCTCCCAGCGTTTGCCGTCGTTCCACGCGCAATAATCCGCATAAGTGTAATACTGCTGTTTTTCCATCGGCAGAGACATAGATTCTTTACCAGTCAGGTATGCCGCATTTGAAATTGGCTGCATCGTTTATATCGCCGCTGCCGGTGTAAATTGCCGCTTGCGGATACGGACACAGCGGGCGCGTCTTATACACACTGCCGCCGTCTTTATAACCAGCGATAATCCGGTCTGGCGCAATATCTTCTTCACGCCATTTCCGGAGCGTATCAAGGGCGTCGAAAAGGCCGTTATCCGCCGGGCACATGCCGAAATCCGGAATCATGAACAGCCGGAAGAAATCCTTTGTATTTTTTTCTCCGCCCATGGTTTTAGCGACGTCGTTGTAATAAACGGTTAACGTTCGGGGAGGAATCCATGTTTCATTCCATGACTGATACATCAGGAGCTTGCCGCCGTTTTTTTTGAACGCCGTCAGGTCGGTCGCGAGTGAGTTTATGACGGGCCCGAGGCGCGCGTCGATATCGCGTGCGTCCTTTTCCATGTCGAAGCCGCGAAAATCCCATTCCGGATTTTCAAACGCGATGTATTTGAAAAATCCGTTGTTGATCTCGTGCGGTTCCGGGCCTGCGATAAGAGCGTTCCAGAGCAGTTCGCTTCCCGGTTCAAAGCCCGAATAAATCTGCGTGCCGTCGGCGAATTTCGCGCCGGCATAAAGCTGACGGACTGTTTCAACCTGCGCCGCCGTCAGACAAGAAGGTTTATCCGGCCCGGCGCACTGAATCGCGGCCGGGTCAAAATCGCATCGGGTGGGATCTTCAATCGCGTCGTCTTTCACGCCGTCTTTTGCGTCGCAGGCGTCGAGAACCGCTCGATGGATAACCGGATATTTTACGGGCGGTACGTATGAGAGCGATTTTGTGCCGTCTTTCAGCGCAACCCAGCCGAGATATTCCGACCCCGTCTGCAGGCGGGTGAGATAATACGCGGGGTCTCCCGCCACGATTCCGTCAAAATCCTCCGGATATCGCTGCGCCGCCGCGAGGCCCTGGCGCCCTCCATTATGACAACTGTTCCAGTACGAATAGCGCGAAGCACGGCCATAATACGCCTGGATTAACTGTTTTGAAACGACCGTCGTTTCATGTATGGCGCGATATGCCCAATCAATCAACTTTTCAGGCTGCCCCATAGCCCATTCGTGGCCGGGATCCTGATGCCCCGTATCGGTTGAACTTGCCGCGTAACCGTTCGCCAGCGCGCGGGTAAGCCCCTGATATTTGATCGCGCCCTCAAAGGCCGGATTGCCGACGGCAAAATACCGTTCGTTCCAGTCTTCAGCCGGAGGCAGCCAGACTTCAAAACCGATATGCGATTCGGGAACGGGTTTCATAAATCCCGTTACGCGGCAGAACGGCATCATGACTTTCAGGCCCGGCGGCGTACCGAACATTCCCGGAGTCTTGGGCGCGGCAAATCCATCCGGGTCGTCCATAAAGACGGCGGACACAAACGTCACATTTGCATATTTCCGTTTCGCGAGATCGGCGCACGAATCCCTGTCGGCGGCCGGCGCGGTCACGGTAAATAAACACACGCCGCCGCACAGCAGAAATAAAATAATCAGACACCGTTTCATTTTTTTGCTTCGCCGCTTACGCACAGCGCAAGCGCCGTCGTGCCGCAGCCGCCGCCCCCGCCGATATTACGGCTTCCGGAATTGAAGCAGAACGTAAACGTATCTCCGCCGCGATTTGTGGAAGATGTCAATACGCAGGCTTCACTAAGTTCTATAGTACCCTTGATTCTGTATTTTTTATTCTTTTCTTTTGCGTCGTAGACGGATTCCACTTCATCGATCGTCGGCAGTCTCCAGTCAATGCCGCCCGTTTTCAGGCTGTCGCAATAAGAAGCGCCTTCGCCCGGGGTTATTGGCATACCGTTGTCTTTTCCCGCCCATGTCAGCCCGGTGTCGCCGTCTTTCCAGACGCCATCCTGGGCGATTAGCGCGGTTCCGGTTAAAATAACGATTGCAATCAAAAGCGATGCTGCCAATCCACCTGAATTTTTTACTGAGAACATAAACTCCATCCTTTCCTGTAACTGTTTTATCGAACCGGGAAATTCTACTACAAAATTTAAAGCACAACCATTGAGGTAATTGCAAAACCTCGAATGTTTTCATGGAATGTGTATGGAGTGCGGGAGCCTGCTCTCGCTTTCACAGCGGTGGCTTGCCGCCGCATTCAACAAAATTACGGTAATCGCATCACTGTACATACCTCCGGCGCTTGTCATGTTTACGGTTCCTGTCTGGCCGGCGCGGTAGCAAGCTCCCGCGATTAAAGCGGCGGCAAGCCGCCGCACTCCATATGAATTTAATATGTATGGAGTGCGGTAGCTTGCTACCGCTTTCACATTTCAGACGATCGAACAAACCGTTTCACGTAAGGTTTTTCTTTCGCATATGACCGAAACGATCGTCGCTCTCTACCGAACCGCCGGAGTCAACCTCCGAAAACCCCGGAATCAAGGCTTGCGACCGAGACAGAAGCGGCGTAGGTGCGCGATTTTTCGCGCCCTTCCAAAAACAAATGAGCATTTGTCGAGGGAGCGTAACGCAGAGTTTGGGATTTTCGGAGGTTGCCCTAAGCATCTTGAAGTATCAAGGGCGAAGGATGTTTCATCGGGCGCGCGACGTAAAAGTTTTAGCGGATAGTTGACCGCCGGCGTCCTAGCCGTCGAGATATGTATCAATTCAAACATCTGGTAATAACTTTGTTGACAACGAGTATGATACTATCCATTATTGGTAATTATTGTCATGTAATTCTTTCGAAACGTATGTTATGAAGGAAAAGTATTACCGAATATGAAGAAAAAGGATGAAATAAAACATTTGACTCGGGAGCGCTGACGGTTATCAGTATTCCCTCAAGCAAGGAGAAAACTATGAAGAAGTATGTTGCAAAACTGTTCCTGTTGCTGTTTGTCGCCGGCCTGTCGTTTAGCGCCTGTAACAGCAAAGGCACAACGCCCCCCCCTTTAACGCTTAATACGCCAACCGCGAAAATCAGCGGAACGACGCTTTCGTGGGGTTCGGTGGAAAGGGCGAGCGGATATACTGTTGATATCAACGGAACGGTAAAAGATACGGCGGATACCAGTTATTCTCTTGCCGATTTAGCCGCCAATATTCAACCCTATCAAATTAAAGTCAGGGCGAACGGCAACGGAAGAAATTTCGCGGATTCCAATTGGGCCCTCATGTCGTATAAGGTTGATTACGCGATTCCTGCGGGGCTCGACATAGATATTTACGATGGTAATACGCTGTTATTCACCATTACCACCGAAATCCTCGAGAACTTAGAGCAGAAACACCTGACCATAGACGGTGAAATCTATATAGCCTATGCGATTGCGGATATTCTGGATTACCTTAACATACAAATCTCAATGTTCGCCAATGTAGCGTATGACAATTCGTACGGTTTCAAGATAATGAAAGCGTACGATGACTATGCCACATCCGCTGTTGGTGAGGGCAATGATTTTGAGAACGCATACATAGTGATCGGCAAACTTAATGCCGGCAGCAACAACCTGACCGGCCCGCTTCTGTTCCTGCCCGATGGCGACGAAACGGATCCTGCCGACTTTAAAGAAGTCCCCCCTGTTGGCGAAATCTCAATAACTACACCAAAGAACGAATATGCGGCTCCGGAAGGTATCAGCGTTGATGTTTTATTCGGCGATACCCTGATGGCCGCAATTACAACGGATGACCTTGACATAATACGTCAGAAACGCATACCTGCCAGCAACAATAGAGTCTATATCGCATATGCGATTTCGGATATTCAGGCGTATTTTGGAGTCGAACTTCCTCCGTTTACCCAGATAGCGTATGGAAACTCTGGCGCGCCCGTGGTGCGCGATAGCAACAATTTTGACAACGCGTACATCTCAATCGGCTATCTCAATAACGGAAGCGACCCCTTGATTACGACCGGTGCGCCCAGGATGCTACACGAGGGTACAGAGACGGCCAATAGTGATGTTGTTCAGGATGTTGCAAGTATCACCATAAACCCCAGCGTTATCCCTGTTACTCCTGATCCCAATCCCGGCGATCCCGGTGTGTACACGGTTCCGCCGACCTTTAGCGTAGACTTCTTCTACGGTGGCCGGAGTAGATTTGTTATTGATGCCGGTGTTCTTAATAGTGTTACCCAGCAACGTGTAACCATCAGTAACAATAGAGTCTATATAGCTTATGCGATTGCGGATATTCTGGAGCATATAAAGACGAGCGCGGGAACTGAAATTCCTGCATTTAACCAGATAGCATACCATCCTACCGATAGGGATAGTTACGGTGACGTGGTGCGTTATAGCAACAATTTTGATAACGCATACATCTCAATCGGATATCTCCAAAATGGAACCGGAGCATTACAAACGGGCAACACACCAAGAATTCTGCCCGAGGGCCCATATACGTCCAATGGCGGCGTTATTCAGAATATTGATCGCATCACGGTACTGGATAACGATTTCGACCCGCAAGGAACTACCATCAGCATTGACGTTTATGATGGCGGTGTGAAGAAGGCCGCCTTTACTTCCGCGGATCTTGCGAATGTACGGCAGAAATTCGTACGTATGCGCACAGAGCGTAGCCCTGAAGGCAGCGGTAACTTCGATGACAGGGTATATGTCGGCTATGCGATTGCGGATATCCTGAATTATCTTGGCTGTACGCTCTCCCCGTTTACCAGGATAGAGTACGTAGCCTCGGACGGCCGTATAATGACGCAGACTAACAACAGCTTTGCCAACGCATATCTCGCAATCGGCTATATGCGCGATACTGCCGATACCCTCGCCACAGGAAACAGGGTTCTGCCTAACGGCTGGTTTACCAAGTCAAGTGGTGATCTCAATCAGAATATTGAACGCATCACCGTAAGCACCGACTAGTAAAACATATACGTCTGATTGGGGCATTGTGCGACGCCCCGGTCGGACATTCTGATGGAAACCAGTGGCGTCTTGCCGGCGTGAAAAACAATCGCCGGCGGGACGCCCATAGTTTTTTAAAACCGGCTTACTTTGAAATAGTTACATATATTCCCAGTCATATTCCGTTGTATGTTGTAATATTTTTATTCGTATGTAATTAAAAATATCGTAATGGAGGCTAAAAATGAGAAAAATGAACAAGATCGCCGTGGTATTGACGGTGATGTTTTTACTCTGTCTTGCGGGCTGCGGTGAATCGAAGCCTGATAAAGGCCCCAGCAACCCTATTAATCCCATTAACCCTAATCCGGTACCTTTAACCGCGCCGCAGCAGATTGATGTGCAAAGTTTTGACCGCGCGCTTCTGATTAGTTTTACGGCAGTCGCTCAGGCTGAGAAATACGATCTGTGGTACGGAACGAATTCCGAGAACTACAACGGCAGCGGAAACACTCCCCTTGGAAAAAATGTGCTTAGGCGAAATATTCATGATGACGGTACCCAAAGCGGGCCGGTATCCGGATGGATTGAGAGTCTTGAAAACGACAAGGAATACTATATATGGATCAACGCCGACTTTGGGTCTATTCTCGGCGAGTCCGGTTATACCAAGACAACGGGAATGCCTATGTCGTCTCCATTGCCACCGACAGGTCTCAAAGCAATAGCGGGTGAAAATTTGATAGAAGTGCGTTGGAACGGAATTGATACCCCTGCCAGGTACGCATACACTTATGACCTGAGTTATAGCACCGCGACGGACGTGGCCGACGAGTGCAGAGTAGACGCCGCACAGGCAAAAGCTACGGCCAAGTCTGGATATGTGATTAAAGGTCTATGTAACGGCGTGGAGTATGTTATTCAGGTCAGAGCGATCAATGCCAATGGTCCATCCGACTATTCCGAAGCAATAACCGCCACTCCTGAGCTTGCGACTGTTGCGCCTGACAATTTGGGGAAGATCGATTTAGAACAGCGGGCAAAGCGCCTTAAAGCAACATGGGATGCGGTGAGCGGAGCCGCGTATTACGAACTGTTCTACAATGATGCCTCGTCTTACGGCACGCTAAGCGATAGTACATGTGAATATCCGCAATGCATGAGGGTCGAACAGGATTTCGAAAAGGTGAACGCTGAAATTACCGGCCTCACCAACGGTAGACAATATCATATTCAGGTAAAGGCCGTAAACCACGCGGGTAGCAGCGACAGTCTGCCAAGCAATGGCACTCCGAACAAAAGAGAGGGCATTAATCTAAACAATATGAATTTTGTACTGGGTATTCCAGTTGCGGAATATATTTTCGGCGAAGATATGCCGCCTTTTTCTCCACTCTCACGCGACGACGGCAAAGACTTTCAGGACAATCTCCATCGCTCCAAGGAAACCCCTATCGGTAATCTGTTTACCGACAGTGCCCTGTGGTATCTAAATATATTTCTGGACCCCGAACCCGATAAAAAAGTGGATTTCGTTTTCCTGAACAGCGGATATATTGATTCTCGGATACGGCCTCAAGATCCTGCTATTACCGTAGGCAGTCTTAGGACCATAGTAGCAAATTCTCCGGATAAAATATTGATCCTGGAGATGAAAGGATCGGATATTAAAGAACTCTTTGAATATGCCGTCCGTCGTGCGCCGCACATGGGGTACAGAGGCAATCATAGCGAAGGTCCCGGTGAACAGTTATTCAGAAGTTCAGGATCATGGCCGATTGTATCAAAAGGGCTAAGCTACACAATTAAATACCCTTTTGTTACCCGTGAGTTCATGAACAATCCTCCGAAAATCGATTCAAGTTTCAGGTCGGAATATTATTTTGCCGATATTAATGAGCCAATCGAACGAGGTACGTTAAAACTCAACGGGGTGGAGATTGACGACAACAAAACTTACCGTGTCGCAACCACCGATTATAACGAAGAGGGCCGCTACATTGTACCCATGCGAAAAACGACCATCAAAAAAGAATCAACAAACATTCCATACTGGCATGCCGTGGCTGAATACCTCTACGACTCCGAATACGTTACGCCGGCAATTGATGGACGCGTTAAGATCAAAGGAGGCGTGATAGGCGGGCCGTTTGGCGTTGCCGAAGGCTATAACCAGTATTGTCCCGCCGATGCTACGTATAGCGAGGTTTACGGCTGTCGCTTTTAACGGACGTTTTATAGAGTGCGGCGGCTTGCTCCCGTGAAAAACAGGCGGCGCAGACGCGTTCCACCAATGGTTTGTTTTGTAGTGTGGCGGCAAGCCGCCACTCTAAAAGCGGGAGCAAGCTCCCGCACTCCATATGAAGCGCTCCCGGAAGGAAACCAGATAATGAACTGGAAATTTTTTGCATTCATTTTTTTCGTGTTGCCATTATTTTGCGGACAGGCGTATTCGCAAACCGAATCCGGCGAGCAGACTGAAGAGGTTTTCACGCTGCCGGGCATAGAAGTAACCGCCGAAAAAGAAACTACGACGGGCAATATTATCACGCAGGAAGAAATACGGCGTGACAACGCAAAAGACCTTTGGGAAGTCGTGCGATATACGCCCGGGGTGATACTGTCCGAAGGCGGGGCGCGAAACGAGTCCACCTTCAGGATTCGCGGTTACGGCCCCGACAGCGTGCCGATCTTTGTGGACGGCGTAGTGATGGCAAACCCCTATCGCCGCGCGGGAGATGCCGCCAGGATTCTGACGGGCGATCTTGAAGCCGTGACAATACAAAAGGGATACAGTTCCATGCTGCTCGGCGCGAACACTCTCGGCGGCGCGGTGATTTTGCAAACGGCGAAACCGAAGAAAGAACTCGAACTGTACGTTGAACCCAGCGTGGAAACGGACAGCGGTTTCGGCTACGCTTCAAGCACTTATGTGGCAAGCGCGGGTACGAAGCGCGATCTTTATTACGGAAAATTTACGTTCCAGCGTCGTGACGCGGATCACTTCCGAATGCCGGACAGCTTCGAACCCACATCGGGCAACCCACAGCAAAAAGGAGATCGGCTGTGGTCGGATTCAACGGATACCAAGCTTACCGCTATCGCGGGAATAACCCCCAAACCCGACCTTGATATCTGGGCGACTTTTGTACGACAGGATTCCGATAAAGGAATTTCACCGCCTGAAACGGTAATACGGGGTTACAGGATATGGGAATGGCCGAAGTGGAATCGCAACAGCTTCACCGTGAACGGCGCGTACTCCTTCAATGATTTTTCCATAGAAGCTCTCGCTTACTATGACAAGTATGACAACCGGATGCTGGACTACCAAAGCCTGCTGCATTATGAATTAGGGATTCATAGGCCTCCGTCGGATTACGATGAATATTCCACAGGCGCGCGCGTACTGGCCGGGTGGGAAATAAACGACCGGAATAAAATTCAGGCAAGCGTCATATTTAAAAAAGAAGACCATAAAGGGCTGCGCGAAACCGAAGGTGTACGTGATGAACTGGTTCTTGTCAATGAAAACACATGGTCGTTCGGAATGGAGTACACCTTAAAACCGTGGCGGAATTTCAGATTCGAGGCCGGAGCCGGAGCCGACGCGCTTCGTCCACAAAAATACTGGAGCCAGGAGAGCGAATTCGCCCAGTTGATGGATCTGGGGTATTACGTGGTAAAAACCCAGGACATGTTTTTATATAAATGGCAATTCGGCGCTTTTTACGAGCTTAGCGACGAGCATGAGATTCACCTGACATACGCCCGTAAAAACCACTTTCCCAGCATGTCGCAGCGGTATTCAACCCGTTTCGGGGAAGTACTGCCCAATCCCAACCTCGGGCCTGAAATCGCCCACCATTTTGAATTCGGATACAAGGGGCGCGTAAAAGATTACCTCCTGGTGTCCCCGGCCGTTTATTACAGCATAGTGGACGGCAAGATCGTCGACATACAAATACCAAACCCTTTGGATCCCCGCGTTGCCGTGGATTATCCAAGGAACCTTGACAAAATGTCGTTTTACGGTTTTGAACTTAGCGCGGAATCCTCGGACTGGAACAAATATTTTTCGGCGGGACTGGCTTTCTCTGTGAATGGATACAAGCTGAATAAAAATCAGAACAGGGAAGAGTTTGTTATGAGTTATTACCCCAAAATCACAACCAGCGGTTATGTGATTGTCAAACCCGTGAAGAAACTCGAAATTATGCCGCGGCTGGAATATGTCGATTCCCGCTATGCGTACACGTCCGGGCGGGAAGAAGATAAAATGAACTCGTACTGGCTCGCCAATATCAGGGCGAAATATGATTTATGCGACTACGTATCAGTCAACGCAGGGATTAACAATATTTTTGAAAAGCTCTACGAGATAAGACAACATTTTCCGTTGGCTGGGAGAGCATATACGTTTTCATTAACCTTTAACTACTAATTTTAGGAAATTGCATGTTTGAAGGAAAAACATTTCTGGAAATACTGGGACTCGGCGGATCGACCATGGTCGTTCTCATACTGTGTTCCATATTGTCGATCACGATATTTCTGGAGAGGTTCCTATATTACCGGAAACAATCGCGGATAAGCCGGAGCGATTTCATGGCCGGCCTGATTGACGCCGTCGGCGCAAATGATCCGGAAAAAGCCAGGGGAATCGCAGGCGGGACCGAGACGCCGTGCGCGCGGGTGATCAAAGCCGGATTGAATGAATATGGACGTTCGGAAAAAGCCGTGGCAGGCGCGATGGAACGGGCAATAGTGGATGAGACGCGCAAGCTGGAACGCTTCACGGCCATCGTCGGCACGATTGGAAATATCGGTTTGTACATCGGATTGTTTGGAACCGTGCTTGGGATCATTCGCGCGTTTCGTGACATTGCCGTGACGGGTTCGGGCGGAATAAGCGCGGTGATCCACGGCGTGGCGGAAGCGCTGTTGTGTACGGCGATGGGCCTCATGGTGGCGATTCCGGCAGTGATCTTTTTCAACTATTTCTCGCGGCGGATCGAATATTTTACCGATGACATGCAATTATGCGCCTCCGAGCTGCTCTACATGCTGGAGGAAAAGTGAAGTTTAAAATCAGCCGCGGAAGATCCCGGATCATGACGGATATCAATATCACGCCATTTACGGATGTGGTATTGGTGCTGTTGATCGTGTTCATGGTAGCCACGCCCGCGCTGTATGAGTCGAATCTCAAGGTTGAACTGCCGAAGGGAACTACGCCGGCGGACGATACCGCCAGAGACGTGGTAGTCACAGTCGATGCCGAGGGCGGAATATATCTCGATGAAAGGCGCGTGAATCTGGAGGACCTCGGCAAGGCAATGCTGGAAATAACCGGATCCAGGCAGGAAACGCGGGTAATCGTAAACGGCGACCGGAGCGTGAAGTACGAAGCGGTGATTGAAGTAATGGACACGCTGGCCCGGGCGGGAGTCAAGAGCCCCGGCCTGGGAATAGAGCTGAATCGATAAGATGAAACAAGAGATGGACAACGCAGCTTTCCGCAGGCGAGGACGCCCGAGCTCCCATGTCAACGCTCCCAAAACTAAGGACGACGGGGCAACACGACGCTTTATCGTTATGGGGTGCGGTTCCGCGCTGTTGCATCTGGTTCTTGCCGCGATCATATTGCCGGGTATCGGATCCGAAAAATCCTCGAAAGCTTATAACGTCGAATTAAAATATTTGCAGCCGAAAATAGAACCGGTGGAAGATTCGACGGCGTCGGCTCCGGAGAAACCGGAGCGGGTGGAACCGCCGGAAAAGCCCGCGCAGGTCGATCTGACACGTATTGATGTGCCGTTATTGCCGGAGATTGAAGAGACAACGGAATTTGCCGAAGAAACGACCGAAAACGTGGACATTGTCAATACGGTCGCGGTGCCTGTGCCGCCGCTGGAAAACGTGATTATTCCGCCGCAGGATTCAGGCGCGGATGCGGAACCGGGTGGCGGAAATTCCTTGCTTGCGACGGCGGGAACCGGCCGAGGTTGGGGCGGCGACGAATCCGGTGTGGGCTGGGGCGGAGGAAGCGGATCGACAGGTTCCGGCAGCGGGACGGGCGGCGGAACCGGCAGTGGAACGGATGGAGGAACGCGTGGCAGCCGCGGACGCGCGGAGGAACCGGGCGTTTATTTCGCGGGGATGCAGGGGATCACTCCTCCGGTGTATGAGAGAACGCCCCAGCCGCTATATCCTTCCGCTTCGCGCTCGCGAAGCGAACAGGGGGAAGTGTTGCTGAGAATTGAAGTGCTGACAAACGGTCGTGTCGGACGAGTGGAAGTGGAGAAAACGTCAGGGTACGCGCGGCTGGACGACGCGGCGGTGAAAACGGTACGGGACTGGCGTTTCAAGCCCGCCCTGAAAGGACGTGAAACCGTTATTTGCTGGGTGAATATACCAGTAACGTTCAGATTAAACTAAGAAAACGCTGATTAATTGCCTGTGCGGGCGAATCGCCGCGTTGCGCGGTGCTCGCAACCTCGACATATTTCTGTATATGCCTCGGTTCCTGCGCTCCGTGCGCCTTGAGCTTCATCCCGCACAGGCAATTAATCAGCATTTTCCTAAGGTGACGATATGCGACTAAAAAAAGGGTTTGGAATTCAGATTATTGTAATCGGCGGACTGGTTCTCGCGTTTGCTCTTTCGGAAGCGGCTGCGTACTACAGATCGCACAAGGAAGCGGACACGGAGGTGTTTTTAAAAACATATCCTCACCTTGTCGGAACCCGGCTTGACGGCTGCGAAGTCTGCCACATCCGTTCGTCGGCGCTTCCGCCGGGACAGCAAAGCGGGCCCCCTGTGCCGGTAAGCTCCTGCGATACCTGCCACATGATGACCGATTATGGCCGGAAGCCCGCAAGCACCCTGACGCCGTACGGCGCGGATTATCTGAAACACGGGCGCAACGCCGCCGCGCTGGCCGCCATAGAGAAGCTTGATTCATCCGGAAGCGGCGCGACCAACAGCGTAAAACTCGCGGCGGCGATCAATCCGGGTGACCCGAAAAGTGTTCCGGGTCAAAAAGAAACGACCCACGTTATTATTTCACATGACGAATTGATAACAAAAGGCGTTCCCATCACCGAACAGACGCTTTTCGTCAATGTGGCAAAATCGAGGGACGGCGACAGTTATTCCGACATCCGCGGTTTTTCGCTTATTGAAGTTCTGAAAGCCGCGGGAATGTCGGAAGAAGCGACCAGCGTGGATATTATAAGTCTTGACGGCTATGCCGCGACCTTTTCAATAGATCAGTTGCGTCGTATGTTTCCCCAGGCCGCGCCGGTGTTCGGCCTTGGCAAGGACACGCTGGGTGATTGCGGGTGGGTCAGGTATGAATCAAAAAAACTGAAGGAAGGCGTTGCTCTGCCTGATGCCGGAATACTTTTGGCATTTGAGGAGAACGGCGAGAGCTATCCGCCGTCGAGCATTGACAGCGACCAGCGGCTTGCAGGGAGAGGCCCGTTCCGTGTCACAGCGCCGCAGATGTACAGCCCGGGTGTTCCGGACGCTTCTGTCAACGCGACGCAGGAATGCGTAGAGAAGATTCCGGAAAGATACCGATATAATCGGGATTACGAAAAAAACGCCGATTATTGCGTCAAGGCGGTTGTGGCCATTCGCGTCAATCCGCTTCCTCACGGCGAAATAGATATCAACTGGCAGCAGTACGCGAAAATGGCCATTGACCAAAAAAGCGTGGTGATTTTCGGAGCCCTGCGCAAATAATCTTCGAAAAAAACTTGTCCAAAATCGTGAATGCCGGTTAGATACTGTGACGGTTTTTTAATTATAAGGTATAAGGAGCTGTTCAGAAGTAAACTTTACAAGATTCCGCAGGATTTTTGCTGGAGCGCAAGGAAGCGGAGCCGCTGCGTACTTAGCCGTACGTGAGGTGACGCTGAAGCAGCCATCCGGTAAAAAGACAAGGAAGATGTGAAGTTTATTTCTGAACAGCTCCTAAGTGGAGAGGAAAAGCGAATGGGTGACGAACGGGTAAACAGGAATAAAGCCATAGATATGGCTCTGTCGCAGATCGAGAAGCAATTCGGCAAAGGGGCGATCATGCGCCTTGGAGATCGTACCGATACGGCGGGCATACAGGCCATATCGACGGGATGCATCTCTTTTGACGCGGCGTTGGGAGTGGGTGGGTTTCCGCGTGGCCGTGTCATTGAAATATATGGGCCGGAATCGGGCGGTAAAACGACCATAGCCCTGCACGCAATCGCGCAGGCGCAGAAAAACGGCGGCGCCGCGGCCTTTATCGACGCCGAACACGCGATGGACGCGCAGTACGCGCAGAAGCTTGGCGTCAATACGGACGAGCTGCTGGTTTCGCAGCCGGACAGCGGTGAGCAGGCGCTTGAGATTGCGGAAGTCCTGGTACGCAGCGGGGCCATAGACATTCTGGTCGTAGATTCGGTCGCGGCGCTGGTTCCCAAGGCGGAACTTGAAGGAGACATGGGGGATTCACTGCCCGGTTTGCAGGCGCGGCTTATGTCGCAGGCTTTGCGCAAGCTGACAGCCATCGTCGCCAAATCCAATACATGCATGGTTTTCATCAACCAGATTCGCGAGAAGATCGGGGTCATGTTCGGAAATCCCGAGACTACCACGGGCGGCCGAGCCTTGAAGTTTTATTCGTCGGTCCGCGTGGAAATCCGCCGTGCAGGAGCAATAAAAGACGGTGATGTAATCATAGGAAACCGGACGCGTGTAAAGATCGTGAAGAACAAAGTCGCTCCGCCGTTCCGCGAAGCTGAATTCGACATTATCTACAACCAGGGAATTTCCTACGAAGGCGATCTGCTTGATCAGGCGGTGGAAAAGAAGATCGTCGATAAAAGCGGATCGTGGTTTTCATACAAGGGCGAGCGCATGGGGCAGGGAAGGGACAACGCCAAACAGTTCCTGCGCGACCATCCCGACGCGGCGAAGGAAATCGACGTAAAACTGCGTGAAACGCTGGCGTTGCGCGTTCCCGCCGCTGCGGACGGTAAAGCGGCCGCAGCCGAAGCCGCTCCGGAATGAAATAGCTGATAGGCACACACCGCAAAATACCTGCGCAGCGAAATGGCGCAGGTATTTTGCGGTGTGTGCCTATCAGTTCATCTTAGTAAATAACTTCTGTCCACGTAGTGCGTGTGCAGCAGTTCGTGACACTTGTGACTGTTGGGCTCACCGAGGAAATCTTCATAAAGCTTTTTCACAAAAGGATTCTCGTGGGATTTGCGCAAAGGCATATTCTTGTCCTCGAGATAGACCGCTTCGAGCCGAGGTTCCATTTTACGCCAGTTCTTAATGGGGTTCCCGCCGCCGCCGATGCATCCGCCCGGACATGCCATGACTTCGATGAAGTGATAGTCCGCCTCTTTGGCTCGTATGGCGTCCATCAGCTTGCGGGCGTTTCCAAGCCCGTGAGCGACCGCGATTTCCAATTTTGTGTCGCCGACCATTACTGAGGCTTCCTTTATGCCTTCAAAGCCGCGCACTGTTTCAAAGTCGAGGCTTTCAAGTTCCTTGCCTGTAACGATCTCGTAAACCGAGCGGAGCGCCGCTTCCATAACGCCGCCGGTTGAGCCGAAAATTTCACCCGCGCCGGAGCCGAGGCCAAAAGGACCGTCGAACGGCGTTTCCGGCAGGTTGCCGAAATCAATGCCCGCGCTTCGTATCATGCGCGCGATTTCCTGTACCGATATGACCGCATCCACGTCCCTGTATCCGTTACGTCCCATCTCCGGGCGCTGCGCTTCAAATTTCTTCGCGGTGCATGGCATGATCGAAACGCTGAAAATATCGCTTGGAACCTTGCGAATCTGCTTTGCAAAATAGGTTTTGATCAGCGCGCCGAACATGGCCTGCGGAGATTTGCAGGTTGACAGATTTGGAATGAGATCCGGGTAGTAAGTTTCGCAGAATTTAATCCAGCCTGGCGAACAGGAAGTGATCATGGGCAGGACGCCGCCGTTCTTAAGACGGCCGAGCAGTTCCGTGCCTTCCTCCATGATGGTCAAATCGGCGGTGAAGTCGGTGTCGAATACAACATCGAAGCCGACGCGTTTCAGAGCGGTAACAAGACGGCCCGTGCTTATGGTTCCAGGCGCTTCTCCCAGCGCCTCCGCCAGGGTGATACGCACTGCCGGCGCGACCTGCGCAACGACCGTTTTTTGCGTGTCGGCAAAAGCGCGCCAGACACGCAAAGTGTAATCGTAAATAGTCAAAGCGGCCGTGGGGCATGCCTGCACGCATTGTCCGCAGTTGATGCAAACGCTGTCGCCGAGCTTTTTACCGTATGCCGGTTCAAAATTTACCTCGAAGCCGCGATTAACCTTGGAGAGCGCGTAAACGGTCTGTATGTTCGAACAGACGTATTCGCACCGTCCGCAGGCGATGCACTTCTGCGAATTGCGCACTATTGAAGGAGAGGAATCGTCCCAGTAATCCGAACGCGCCACATATGGATAGCGCGGCGGGCGCAGGAAATGCATTTCCTCCGAAACCTTCTGCAGTTCGCAGGTGCTCATGCGTTCACAATGCAGGCAATCCTGCGAATGGCGAGCAAGGATCAGTTCCAATATGTTTCTGCGCGCGGTGCGCACGCGCTGTGAGTGCGTAAGGACGTCCATGCCTTCCGTTACGGGATAGGAACAGGCGGGAACCAGCAGCTTCATGCCCGCGACCTCCACGACGCAGATGCGGCAGTTTGCCTTCACGTTTTGATCCGGATGATGACAGAGCGTGGGAATGTAAATATCAAGTTCGTCCGCCGCCTGCAAAATCGTCGCGCCTTCTTCAATTTGGACGGGAAGCCCGTCAATAGTCAGTTTTACTTTGCTCACGCCCGCCGTCCCCTTTCAATCGCTTTGAGATAATCTTCACGAAAATTGTGCATACTCGTAATTACCGCCACCGATGAATTCTGCCCCAATCCGCAGAGCGATGCTATATTCATGGTTTCCGCAAGCTCCTCCAGCAGAACCATATCGTCCATCTTGCCTTCGCCGCGGTTGATGCGCTGAATGACCTCATAAATGCGGATATTGCCTTCCCGGCAGGGAGTGCATTTTCCACAGCTTTCCTCGATGAAAAATTTCATGATGTTTTCAACGATATCCAGAATTTCCGTATAGTCGTCGATAACCATGATCGTGCCGGTGCCCAGCACCGATTCCGCCTGCTGGCAGGAATCAATATCCATCGGCAGATTGATTTGCGACGCGTTTATCAGGTTGCCCGATTGGCCGCCAAGCATGAAACCGCGCAGGTCCTTGTTGTCTTTCACGCCGCCGTGCGTTTCAAATATATCCTTAAGGTTGGTGCCCATCGGGTATTCGAACACGCCCTTTTGCGCAATGTTTCCGCAGAGGGTGAATACCTTGGTTCCCGTACATGAAGGCACTCCGATCTTGCTGAACCATGCGCCGCCTTTGTCCAGAATGACGGGGATATTAGCAAGCGTTTCAACGTTGTTGACCACCGTCGGTTTTCCGTAGAGCCCCGAGATGCCGGGATACGGCGGTTTAAAACGCGGTTCTCCGCGGTTGCCCTCTATGGACTCGATCAACGCGGTTTCCTCGCCGCAGATATAAGCGCCGCCGCCTGAAACTACCGTAATATCAAAGTTGAAATCGGTTCCGAAAATGTTTTTGCCGAGGCAGCCGGCCTCACGGGCGTTTTGCAGCGCCTGTTCCAAAATTGGAAAAACGTAGGGGTATTCGAAACGCAGGTAAATAAAGCCCGTGTCCGCGCCTACCGCCCAGGCGGCGATTGCCATGCCCTCAAAAACGCTGTGCGGATCGTTGGAGAGTACGATACGGTCCTTGTTCGTACCCGGTTCACCTTCATCCGCGTTGCAGATAACATATTTTTGTTCGGACTTCGCATTGAGGACGAAACTCCATTTCCTTGCCGTCGGAAATCCCGCGCCGCCGCGTCCGCGCAGTTTGGATTTTTCGACCTCGGCGATGACGTCTTCCGGCGGTATGGTCAAAGCCTTACGCAAGGATTCGTACCCGCCTCTTTTGCGATAATCATCAACGCTGACCGGATTTATCTCGCCGACATTCCGCAGCACAATTCTGGTTTCCTGTAACATTAGCTTACATCCCCCCTCATGTAATCCTCCATCAGGGTCGCGGCGCGACCGGGCGTGAGGTTTTTATAAACCGTTTCGTTCACCAGTATGGCCGGAGAAGATTCGCATACGCCGAGGCACTGGCAATATTCCAGCGTGAAACGACCGTCATTGCTGGTCTCTCCCGGCTGTATACCCAGCGTTTTTATGATTGACTCCATGACGGCCACAGCGCCCGTTACGTGGCAGGGCGCGCTTTCACACATACGAATGACGTATTTCCCGCGGGGATTCGGGGAAATCATCGCGTAAAAACTGATGAAGCCGTAAAGTTTCGCTTCCGGAATGCCGGTTGCGCGGCTGACCACGATTGCGACCTCACGGGGAATCGCGTTTGACGTTACTTTCTGGATGTCCAGAAGAATCCGCATTAGTTGATGTGGCTCTTTATGGTACCTTTCGGCAATAGCCACGATTTGTTTTTCCAACTGCGGGGTGATTTCGGTTTGTGCCGTAAACTCAGTTTTCAAGCTTTTTCGTCCCCTTTCATTTTTAGAATTACATATGGCGGTACTACTAAATATTCAGTACCTTAATCAAAAATAAAAAATTTGTCAATTGAGGTAATTGCAAAAACATGAATGATTTCGCCCTTATACTAAAGACCAATGGCCAGAATGGAATTTCCCGATTCGCTCAGAACATAGGCTGTCTTGCCGTCCGGGCTTACCTTGACGTCGGTCGATCCTTTGTCGATGGCATAAGATTCGCCGGAAAGGCTGCCAAGATCGGTGGGAAGCATTGTCAGTGAACGCGACCCCGCGTTTACGACAAGGACATGCTTGCCGTCAGGACTTACCGTAACGCCGAACGGCATCTTTCCGACGGGAATTGTGATTTGCGTCTGCATTGTTTCCGCGTCAATCACCGTCATGTCGCCGGTGCGGCTGTTCGCCACAAACACCCGTTTGCCGTCCGGAGTTATGGCGATTCCATCCGGGCCTTCTCCAACGGAAATTTTCCCGACGACCTCCTGCTTGCCGGGATCAATGACCCAGACTTCATCTGTTCCGCCCATTAAAACAAAAATCTGTTCCGAAACCGGAGAAACCGCTATTCCAAACGGCGTGGCCCCCAGTCTTACGGTTCCCGTCACGCTTTGTTCCCTGAGATCAATGATGTGGAGTACGCCGGCATTGGTGCGTCCGGAATCAACTACGTACGCAAAATATCCGCGCGGATCGACGGCCACGGAGTTGGGGTTTGTTCCCGTATTTATGTCGGCGACGATTTTAAAAGTTTCCAGGTCGACTATCGTCGTCAGTCTTGAATCGCGGCAGGCGATGATCGCGAGGTTTTCACCGTATGAAAGCGCAAAACCCAGCGGTGAGCCGCCGACTAGAACACTTCTCGATACGGCCTTGCGCTGCAAATCCACTTCCAGAAAACGGCCGTCGGAATAGGATGTCACATAGGCCTTGGAACCGTCCCGGCTGAGTATGAGAAAGTTGGGCGCTTTGCCTACTTTGTTAATGCGAACGGGAGCGGCTCCGAAGGCCGGCGCAAGCGCGAGAATCATGAAAATAAAAAGAATACCGCGTCGAATCTTCACTACATTTTCCTCCTATGGAAATGCTGAGTAATTCGCTTTATGAAGTGCGGCGGCGAGCCGCCGCTATGAAAGCGGCCGCAAACCCCCGCACTTCATAAATCAGCGTTTTCATCATTTTGTCGCCGCTATCATACTGAAAACTCCGGGCCGCGTTCTGGTCGGAGAATTCTGTTCCTGAACTATTACCTGTCGAAACCCGACGCTGAAAAGCGATTTTATGAGTTCTTCCCTGTCGGGATAAACAGCGTCTGATTTCGTCGGTTTTTTTCGAATGTTTTTCATGTGGTGAGCCCATCGCCGGATTCTGTGCGTAACGGCGGCTTTCGGTTCCGTCTGTACGCCGATAATAAAAAGTCCTTCCGGTACAAGGAGCCGCATGATTTCAGAAAGATATTGGCGCAGGGCATGCCTCTGCAAATCGAAAAATGAAACGGCGGAGTCCACGGAACAATCAGGCATAGGAATGTGCGTTTCCTTGAGAACCTGTTTGAACTCAATTCTTTTTTTAAGGTTCAGTTGCGCCGCGCGTTGTTTGGCGCGTTCGAGCAGCGTGACGTTGCTGTCAATCGAATGAATGTGGCCTTTAAAAGCCTTGCGTTCCGCCATGCGCAGCGGGAATGCCGCAGTGTCGGTAAGCAGATCGAGGACTTTCATCCGTTCGGTACTGATTATAAAATCAATTATGTTGTCTATTGCCTGGTAGTAATCCAGTCCCGTTTTCCAATAGAAAAAACGGGCGACGCTTTCTTCATAGTCTTCAATGCCTGCGGGAAGACCCGCAACAAGCGCGCGCGGTCCCGGCGATGAAAAATCAAATTCATTTTGCAGTTTTTCAGCGTCTTCCGTTTTCACGGCAACAGGATAACGGATCTTCTCTTTCCGGGTCAACCTTTTGACATGCAGTCACAATATACCGGCGCGCGTCATAAAAATTGCATACATGGGACCGCCGGCGTCCTCGCCGGCGAGGAAAGTTTCAACAAAGAACGAATTATGAATTTGCGTAAACTTGTGAGGTAATTGCATAACCTCGAATGATTACGTATTAAATTCATATGGAGTGCGGCGGCTTGCCGCCGCTTTAATCGCGGGAGCTTGCTACCGCGCCGGCCCGCCCGGAACCGTAAACATGAAAAAC
>Ga0082212_10000975_pt1 | contig 41973 bp, 36 predicted proteins | sample TergutNt197P3_FD_71548 | JGI IMG/M metagenome (GOLD analysis project Ga0082212, IMG submission 71548) | Neocapritermes taracua P3 segment gut microbial communities from Petit-Saut dam, French Guiana - Nt197 P3 | ecosystem: Host-associated > Arthropoda: Insects > Digestive system > Gut ...
GAAACGAAAGCGGTATGACAATGGAGTATTGAAGACGAAATTGTTAGATGAGATAGAAACGAAAGCGGTATGACAATGGATGACGAAAGACAAAACGAAGGGCAAGGGACTTATACAGAAGGGTATTCAGGCGCAGAAGTGCAAGGGCAGTACGCGGGCGGGCCTGTTGGCGCAGAAGTGCAAGGGCAGTACGCGGGCGGGCCTGTTGGCGCAGAAGTGCAAGGGCAGTACGCGGGCGGGCCTGCGGGCGCAGAAGTGCAAGGGCAGTACGCGGGCGGGCCTGCGGGCGCACAAATGCAGACACAGGCGCCTCCTGGTGGTAAAAACAAAAGCGGCGCTGTGCCGAAAAAGCAGCGCAAGGCATCGCTTCCCGGGTGGGCGATTGTCCTCATCTCTGTTGCCGGTACGATATTGGCAGGTTTTGCTATCCTGGCGATCATCATCATGCAGTTTTCTTTGTTCGACACGGATACCGGATCCAAGGCTTATTCCGGTCCGTCCGGACCGTACATTGCCAAGATAAAGATCGCCGGTGAGATAGGGGGCGCCGCGAACCGGTATTATTCTTCGGATCTCGCCTACCACCACGCCTGGACCCTGCAGACGGTTGATACACTGATCGCGGACGACAACAACAAGGGCATCTACCTCTGGATCAACACGCCCGGCGGCGGGGTCTACGAAAGCGACGAGCTTTACCTTAAGCTCATGGAATACAAGGAAAAGACTGACCGCCCGATCTATGTCTATATGGAAAAGATGGCGACATCAGGCGGGTACTATGCCGCGGCGTCAGCGGACGAAATATACGCGAACAGAAATACATGGACGGGATCCATAGGGGTGACGATGGGAACATTCTTTGATGTGTCCGAGTTCCTTGAAGAGCATGGTGTGCATACGGATACAATCACGGCCGGGAGCAACAAGGCTATGGGCGGATACTTTGATCCGCTGACAGACGAGCAATTGGCGATTTTCCAGGGGCTGGTCGACGACGCCTACGACCGGTTCGTCGGAATCGTTGCCTTGGGAAGGGACATGCCGGAAAGCGATGTGCGCAAACTGGCCGACGGGCGGATCTACACGGCGGGGCAGGCGCTTGAGGCCGGGCTTATCGACGGGATCTTAGGTGAAAAGGAAGCAGAGGATTTTATCAAAGGAAAGTTTGAAGACAATGCAGTCATAAGCGACTGTACGTTTAAAGCCGACACGAACTACCTGACCCAGATCGGCCTGCTGACAAACGGCAGGATCGGTCTTTGGGATTTGCTGCGCGGCGGCGCGGGCAACGTTGCAGGCAACGGCGAGCCGGATGCATGGGCCTACTGGAGCGGCGAGCCTGGCGGGGGTGCATACGGGAGCGGCGCGTCAGGTACAGCATACGAAGGAGACATCGCGGCGGTGCTCGACCTCGCGCGCGAACAGGCGGAGGCCGGCCTGCCGCCTCTGAAATACATGTACGGCGGCTGACCATCCGGCGCTGAAATACGTGTACAGCTACGGCAGCTGACCGTCCGGCGCTGGAATACATGCACGGCGGCTGACCGTCCGGCGCTGAAATACGTGTACAGCTACGGCGGCTGACCATCCGGCCCCGGGCTGTTGTTTGCAGAAAAGCCCTTCCCTGCATCCTTGCATACAATGTTTCGAGCGTTAGCGAGAAACCTCCTTACATTGTCAGAAAAAACAGGATCCATCCGCAATTTATTACGGTTCTCTCCGTGGTTTCGTTTCGTAATAATAAATACAAACAATAGTTCTTGAAAACGCATTCGCAAGCTGGTATAATACATCCAGCTACCACTTATGGCGGTCAGGCATTGCTGAGTCAACTGGGCATGATAAGAGAAGGGGGCATGATGGAAAGCGGGATATTTGAGAAACTGACGGTGCTTGGCGACGGGGCGAAGTACGACGTCTCATGTTCGAGCAGCGGGCATGCGAGGCTGAACGTAGGCCGGATAGGCTCGGCGGCGTGTGCGGGCATCTGCCATTCATGGACGGCGGACGGGCGGTGCATAAGCCTGCTGAAGGTCCTGCTTTCAAACGATTGCGTCTACGACTGCAAGTACTGTATCAACAGGCGGTCGTCGGATTCAGTCCGCAGGACCTTTGAGCCAAAAGAGCTCGCTGATCTCACGATCGAGTTTTACCGCAGAAACTATATCGAAGGGCTTTTCCTGTCTTCGGCGGTTTTCGTCTCGCCGGACCATACAGCCGAGCGGATGTATGAATGCCTGTGGCTCTTGCGCGAGGTCCATGGGTTTGCGGGCTATGTCCACGCAAAGATCGTTCCCGGCGTATCGGCAGAGCTGCTCACGCAGATCGGGCTTGTAGCCGACCGCCTGTCAGTGAATATCGAGCTGCCGTCATCAGAGAGCCTTTCGCTGCTTGCGCCACAGAAAAAGCCCGATGCCATCTTTACCCCTATGACACAGATAACGCGTACCCAGATCGAGCAGAAGACGCTTAAAAGCGCAGGGAATATGCGGCGCTTGAAACCTGCGGGCTACGGAGGGGATGACGATTGGCTCTCCGGGCTTCCGCGTAATGTCGATGGCGGTGCGGCGGCAACCGGCGGGGTGCGGGGGATGCCGGAGGAAGCGGCGGGTGCAACCGATACGACAGATGCAGCCCTGGCGGCTGAAATTGAGGACGCTGCGGATGTCCCGGCATTCCGTGGGGATGCGCGGAAAACCGGCGGCCACATCGTCAGCGAAAACCGCCGAAAGACCTATAAGGAGAAGTTTGCCCCGGCAGGGCAGACTACGCAAATGATCATCGGCGCCTCGTCTGAAAGCGACCGGCAGATAATCAAGATGAGCGAAGCCCTGTACCGGCGGTTCACAATGAAAAGGGTCTATTTCTCGGCATATGTGCCTGTGGCCGATTCGCCTGCGCTGCCGCCCCTGTTAACGCCGCCGCCTCTTAAGCGTGAGCACCGGCTCTACCAGGCAGACTGGCTGCTCAGGTTCTACGGCTTTTCGGCCGACGAAATACTCACAGAAGACGCGCCGGATCTCGACTACGACCTCGATCCCAAGGTGGTCTGGGCGCTGCGGCATATCGAGGTTTTCCCGATCGAAGTCAACACGGCGACAGAAGCCGAGCTTCTGAGGATACCCGGCGTTGGGAATATTTCGGTCCAGCGTATCATGCGTCAGCGCCGTGTTCAAAAAGTGCGTTATGAGGATCTGAAAAAGATGGGCGTGGTGCTGAAACGCGCACGGTACTTCCTGACATGTGACGGGCACTACTACGGAGGCAGGGAACAGGGGCCGGAAAAACTCAGGGCGCTCTTTGCTCTCGAAGAGCAATCTGCGCATACTATTGAAACGCTGCACGGTGTACAGACATCCAGCGGGGCGGCATTGTCAAGTGCATCGCTTGACGCACTGTCTGGCGCGACGCTTGAAGCAATGCCTGGCGCATCGTGCGGTACGGGCCATAAGAGCGCCGCGCTTCCGCCGGTCAAAAGGCTTGACGCTTCTGCGATCCGCAGGGAGCTTGGCGGCGGGGAAAAGGCGCAGCTTTCGCTGTTTGAAACTTCGCTTGGATGAAAGAATCGGGGGAGCTTTCTGCCTTGTGAAAGGCATATGTGGCAACCGTTTGAAACTTCGCTTGGATGAAAGAATCGGAGGAAACCGCTTGTGAACTATCTGTACGATGAATCATTTGAAGGCTTTCTGACCTGTGTGTACCACCACTGGTATACGGAAAAGGCCGAGGGTATCTTTCCGGAGAATCAATATCAGCTGGATCTGTGCCGGTATGCCATGACGGTAGATACGGATGAAGGGAAAGCATCCCGTGTGCTGGACGCGGTCACAGAGAAGATCTCAAAATGGGACGCACAGCGGGTGTACCAGGTCTTTTGTTCAAACGAGCAGGAGAAGGAGATGAAGCTTTTGCGCTATATCGCTTTCGGCTTCAGCCGCGGGCCCAAGATCCGCTTGATGCACGGGGACCCGGTCGTAAAGGCGGTCGAGGTCGCGGAACGGCGCGTCGGCCATGAAGCGCATCGCCTGACTGGGCTTGTCAGGTTTTCGGAAGTGCGAAGCACAGCAGACGGGTCACTGCTTCTCTATGCGAAGATCGAGCCCGACAACGATGTGCTCGAGTTTATTGCCGACCATTTCTCGGACCGCTTCAAGAGCGAGCCGATCATAATACACGATCTAAGGCGCGGCAAGGCGCTGTTTGCCTACGGCAGGAAATGGGAGATAGCGGCGCTGCCTTCGGGCGTCATGGGAAGCGATGCTGGCGGTGGGATCAGTGCAAGCGGCGGAAGCGATAGAAGCAACCGGAGCGCTGCGGGAATGTCGGCGCCTTTGCTTGAATACAGTGGCAGTGAGCAGGGCTACAGCGCCCTGTGGAAGCAATACTTTGAAGTGATGGCGACGAAGGAACGCACCAACCCAAGATGCCAGAGACAGTTCATGCCGACAAGGTACTGGAAGCACCTGACGGAAATGAATTGAGCTTTGGCCCTATCCCGGCATGCTAAGGTTTATTCGTCTTCTGACCAGTCCTCTTCGTCTCCGTCCTCATAATCGTCAGCCCAGTCCTCCTCGTCGTCTGGGCCTACGTCTTCGTCATCTTCCCAGTCATAGTCCTCATCGTCTTCCCAGTCCCAGTCCTCATCGATATCCCAATCCAGCTCTCCATCGTCGTCCCACTCATCATCGTAGTCATAGTCGTAGTCATACTCGTCGTCGCTGTCGACGCTCTCAAGTCCGCGCGCTTCATCGAGCTCCGCAAGGCTGATCGCCGGTTTGCCCGTCGTGGGGTTGAGGAGACCGTAGTAGATGATGTTCGCGGCCTCTTTCAGGGCATTGAGTTCATCGGTTGCCCTCTCGTAGGAAATATAGTAGTCGATTGAATCCCGGACATCCTCAAGGGTGGAGAGCGACTCTTCGGTTTTCTCTATCATCTTTATGATGTGGAACCCGAATTCTGTTTCCACGATATCCGAGACCTCTCCGGGGTCAAGCGCGAGGCAGGCCTCCTCGAAGGGCGCCACCATCTGGCCCAGGCCAAATGAACCGAGGTCGCCGCCGCTTTCAGCGCTTCCGTCCTCGCTGTATTCCATGGCAAGCTCCGCGAAATCCTCGCCGTCGTTCACCTTTTCAAGGATAGCTTCGATTTCGGCGCGTTTTTCCGGTGTGTGTTCAGGGTCCTGAATCAGGATATGGCTTGCCTGCATGGAAAATGGCGTCACGTATTCGTCCTGGTGCTCGTCGTAGTAGTCCTGTGCTTCCTCATCTGTGACGGGGAACTTTTCTGTGATCTCGTCCTGGAAAGCGGCCATTGCCGCCTGGTATTCGTAATAATACCGCACGTGCGATTTTTTCACGCCGTGGGCGCGCAGCAGCGTCACGGAGTCGGGATCCGAGAATATCGAATCAATATAATACTGTATAAGCCCTTCTTCATCTTCATCAGGGAAGACCCGGCCTTCGGCCTTGAAATGTTTTTTCAGGACTTCAGAAGGTATAAACACGTTCTGGACGAGGCTGTTGCGCTGTACGATCGAGCTCTCCAGCGCCTGGATCTTTTCCTCACCTTCAAGATCCGCCTTCCAATCGCTGGAAAATTGGCCCGTCTGGATATATTCAAGATAGCTTTCCACGCCCTTGACCATGCCGCTCCTGACAGAAGTCCCATCGACTTTCGCCACAGTGCCGCCCAGGCCTATCTGCCAGATCAATAAAAGGACGCCTACTATAACGGCGACCGCGATCGCAAGGCCCAGCAGCCTCTGCCTCATAATGCGTTTTCTTTTTGCTTTGCTCATATAAACCATAATGGTCTTTCCCTTCCTCAATATACAGCCATTGTGCCGTAACCTGTAAAGTATATCAAAAAATGTGGTATCATTGCTTATTAAATAACTACGTGTAAACGAAAAACCATATAATCAAAAATAGGGAATCTATTTAGCATAATTAAAGAAGGGTAAAAGAAAAATGGAAAAAATTGAAGTCAAACTCGCGGACAGGCCCTATGATGTATTGGTCAAAAGGGGGTTGTTGACTGATGACGGCCCGGAAGGCGGCGTGGCGCGCATTAAGGAACTGGCGGACGGTAACCGCATCGCTTTTGTCAGCGATGACAATGTCTGGAAGGTTGGCGGCTCGGTTTTTTTCGAGGCGCTGAAATCCGCAGTGGCCGGCGATGGCGACGGCGAAGCGTCACAGGAACCGTTTTCGGTAATAGTGCCGCCGGGTGAGGACAGCAAGAGCTTCGGCGAATACGGCAAGCTTTTGGATAAGTTTGCGGAAGCGGGGCTGGATCGCGGGGGGCTGGTCGTCAGCATGGGCGGCGGAGTGGTCGGCAACCTTGCCGGTTTTGCGGCCGCTACATGGATGCGCGGCGTCCGCCACGTGCAGATCCCGACCACACTGCTGGCGATGGTGGACACATCGGTCGGCGGCAAGACGGGCGTCAATATATCTGCGGGGAAAAACCTTGTCGGCGCCTTCCATCAGCCGTCCCTTGTCCTTGTAGATCCCGACTGCCTGCTTACACTGCCGGGGCGGGAACTCCGCTCAGGCATGGCCGAAGTCATCAAATACGGGGCAATAGAGTCCGAGTCGCTGTTTGAACGCATCGAAGGGATAAAGACGGGCGGCGGCGTCCCGATGGCATTGTTCAGCACAGTGATCGCGGAGTGCATCGGCATCAAGGCGGAAATCGTTGCGAAGGATGAGTTTGCGATGGACAAACAGGCGGTCCTGGGCTTTGGGTATACATTTGGCAGTGCGATAGACGCAAAACACGGATCCGGCAAGTACACACACGGAGAAGCTGTAGCAATGGGCATGCTCGTAGCCGCGCGGTATGGGGAAGCGATAGGAGTCACCGAGGCCGGGACGGCCGATCGCCTGGGCGTACTGTTCGGCAGATGGGGCCTGGACAAAGGTGAACAGGCTGACGGGCTTGCCGAGTTGATCCGCAGAGATAAAAAATCGAAAGGTGATACGGTAAGGTTGGTATTGCTCAACCATATAGGCAGCGCCGGGATATTCAGGACAAAGCTCACAGGCCTTGCCGCCGGGCTCATGTCGCTTGCCGGGCCGCCGGAAGGCGCCGACCCTTTGGGGGGTAAATAAATAAGGACTGCGATTCCATCCCGCCAAGGTGGTGCAGCCCCATCCTATTAAGGAATATACCCGGTACTATGGGCTTTAAACACTATTATAAAAGTTTTTTTAATCTTTTTTTAATAGCAGACAAACCGGTGTTTAAGCTTTTCGCGGTAGGATTTGGGCAGATAACCTGAGAAAGGAAGGAAACGATGAGGGTCACGGCAGAAAAAATTGAAAGGCTTATGGAACGGGCTGATGTCAGCTATGAAACCGCGAAAACCGCGCTTGAAGCTGAAAACGGCGATATTATCGAGGCTGTGATTGCGCTGGAGCGTGATGGCAGGCTTGGCCCGGGTGCAGGCAAAAACAGAGCGGCGGTATACGCGACAGGCGGTGGGCCCGCGGCTTCGGCAGTCGGTCAGTCCTTTGGCTCTTCGAGGTTGCCGCAGACACAGATCGAGCCGAATTTTACAATAGGCGCGGATACCACAAACGCAGGCGCCGGGTCCGGCAAAAAAGCCGGCGGCGGCACAGCAGGCGATGAGGGGAATAACAGCAAAGGGGCAAAGGGCGCGCAGGAAGAAGAAGGCCCCGCACCCGGCCAGGGCGGCGGCGCATACGGCCAGGGCGGCGGCGCGTACGGCCAGGGCGGCGGCGCATACGGTCAGGGCGGCGCGTACGGCCAGGGCGGCGCATACGGTCCGGGCGACGCGTACGGCCAGGGCGGCGCGTACGGTCAGGGCGGCGCGTACAACACTTACGGCCAGCAAGGCGGGATGTACGGCCAGAGCAACACTTACGGGACGTACGGTCAGAATAACACTTACGGTCAGCAAGGCGGGATGTACGGCCAGAACAACAAGTACGGCCAGAATAACACTTACGGCCAGCAAGGCGGAATGTACGGCCAAAACAGCGGCAATTACGGGCAGAGTGGCGGTCCGCACAGATACAAGGATGAGACGACGGCTTTTGAAGACCACGCGAAACGCTTTTTCAAATGGCTGGGAAGGGTGCTGCGTGCTTCCGTTTTCAATTATTTTGAGATTTGGCGCAAGGGTGAGCGGGTCGTATATTTCCCGGTCGTTTTGTTTCTGTTTTGCCTGATCCACTGGGTGTTTTGGGTCGTGCTTGGCTTGCTTGTGGTAGGCCTGTTTTGTGGGTGCCGCTATCGTTTCTCCGGCCCGAATCTTGGCCGGAAGAGCGTCAATGACGCAATGGATAAGGCCTCTAAAATGGCGGATGATATCAAGAATGATAAAAACCCGCCCGGAGGGGACCAGGAAAGGGAATGATTTAAATGGGTGAAAGCATCCTCATAATCGAAGACGACGAAAAACTCGCGCGCATGATCGAGCTGGAACTCGGCCACGAGGACTATGGGACAGAGAAGGCCTTTGACGGCGTCAGCGGCCTGAAGGCGGCAGAGGACGGCGACCACGATCTTATCCTGCTCGACATCATGTTGCCGGGCATGAGCGGTATCGAGCTGCTCCGCCGACTGCGCAAATCCAAGGATACGCCTGTTATCCTTCTGACGGCTCGCGACGAGACGGTCGACAAGGTTCTGGGCCTTGACAGCGGGGCAGACGACTATGTTACGAAGCCGTTTGCGATAGAGGAGCTATTGGCGCGGATACGCGCTGCGATGCGCAAGGCGCACAAGCCCGGTGCTGATGGATCCGGGCAGGATGGCGCGGCAGGCGACGGCATCCTGGAATACAAGGGACTGACCGTTGACAAAGATGCGCACAAAGCGGTTTTTGCGGATACGGAAATCGAGCTTACGCATAAAGAATTTGAGCTTCTGGCCTGTCTGCTTGAGAACAAGGGCCGCGTAATGAGCCGGGACGCGCTGCTCAACAAGGTCTGGGGCTATGATTATATCGGCGAGACAAACGCGGTCGATGTCTATGTGCGGTTCCTCAGGAGCAAGATAGACGAACGCTTTGGCATTAAGATCATCACTACTGTACGCGGGGCGGGATATAAAGCCGGATGAGCGCGCGGGCGAAACAAAATGACCACAGGCGCATAGCCTGGCGGCTTTCCGGCCGGATCGCGGCTGCGCAGGTTGCGGCCTTTATCGCAGTCGATGTTTTCCTGGTGGTTTTGATCCTCCTGTACCGGCTGGATCCAAATACGGTCGAAGCGATGCCTTTTGCCGACGAGAACCTGGTTGCGGCCGCCAGCTGGCTCAGAGGCTTTCGGTATTTGGATATCGTGTCGCTTTGGGTACTTGTTTCGGTCGGGATCGTTCAGGCCTTGCTGATACTGGGGCAGGCTGCCGAGCTGCGAAAGTATATCCGCGAGCTGCTTGAACCGTTACGTGAACTCAGGGTTGCCGCCGACGCTTTCGCAGGCAGGGGCGCAGGTGACGCGGCGCTCAGAAACATTGCCGAGGCGCTGAAGCATGTAGAGGCAAAGGACATGAGCGCGCACATCGCGGCGGAAAGCGTCTCCCCGGAGCTGAGGCCGCTGCTTGACGCGATTACAGATATGCTTGGCCGTCTCGAGGCAGCTTACGCGGCGCAGGCAAAATTCGTATCCGATGCTTCCCATGAGCTCAGGACGCCTATAGCGGTCATCCAGGGCTATGCCAACCTTTTGTCGCGCTGGGGCAGCGAAGACCCCGAGACGCTGCACGAGTCGATAGAGGCCATAAGGACCGAGGCCGATATGATGAGACAGATGGTCAACCAATTGCTCTTCCTTGCGCGCGGCGACAGCGATACGCTGCAGGTGAAATTCGAATGCGTGGATCTGGTGCAGGTCATGGATGAAGTGCTGCGGGAAGTGCGTATGATAGAAGAGGAAGAATGCGGCGGGGATGCCGGCTTGCGGCATGAGATAGAAGCCAGGTTCCCGGGAAGCGGGGTCTTTGTATCGGCGGACCCTGCGCTTATCAAACAGCTTGTCCGGATCCTGGCCGACAACAGCCTTAAGTATACGTCGGCGGGCGGCGCTATTGTAATGGCGGTTTCGGCAGAGCCGCAGACGGGCCGCGCGCTCATAATGATCCAGGACGAGGGGCAGGGGATCCCTGCCGTGCTCCTGCCGCGTATCTTTGACCGGTTCGTGCGTGCGGACGAGGCGCGCTCACGTCAGACGGGCGGTTCAGGGCTCGGGCTTTCGATAGCGAAGCAGATCGCCGAGCGGCACGGCGGCGCGGTCGAAGTATTCAGTATAGAAGGGGTCGGCAGCCGCTTCACGGTCATCCTCCCGCTGCTGGCAGGGCAGGGGGCCGCAGCCTTGCCTGTTCCTGTGTAGAACGTATAGAACGGTACTATTCCTGTGTAGAGGGGTAGGTAAGGGGGACGGGATCTCCCATGATTTTCGGTGTATGGCGGATATGCGACAGGAAGAAGTCCTTCACGCGTGCAGGGATCTCGCGCAGGTCGCGGGGGAGCTGGCTTGATTTGCCGTCCGCTGCCGCGACCCCGACTACATCAAGCCCGGCCAGTTTCGCATTGAATATGGCCCGGTACAGATGGTAGCGCTGCGTCACGATGACGACGCGTTCCGCCTGGAAAACATCCTTGCAGCGGATAGCGCTGTCGTATGTTGAAAACCCCGCATAGTCCAGATAGATATTCGCCGCCTCAAGGCCGATATCGCCGCCGTTCTTGAGCGCGTAGTTCTTCATAGCCTGTACCTCGTTGTATTCGACCTGGCCGTTGTCGCCCGAAAACAGCATGATATTTGAGACGCCCAGCCCGAATAGACCCATAGCGGTGTCAAGACGGTTTGCAAGCATGGGACTCGGCCCGTATTCCGTCACAGACGCGCCGAGCACGAGGATGCAGTCGGCTGCGCCTTCTTCACTCATGAGGGCGCTTGCCTCTTCGGCCGTGATGATGAGCGGCGCCGCGGTCCTTATGACGACGAGGTTGATCACAAGTATAAACAATGCTGCGGCGCAGGCGCAAAGGATCACAGCGCTTCTGCGACGGCCTTTGCCGCGTTTTGTGGCCCGGCCCCTTTTCTTTTCAGGCCTGTCAGCTCTTTTTTTCCTTAAACCCTTTTTTGACATAGACAGTATCATAGCCTATCGCGGCTGTCCCCGCAAATAAAAATAATGTGTTTTTTTCGGCATGGAAAATGTGTTTTTCGGGAAAAATAGGGCAAAACCTTAAAACGCTTAAAGATAAGAAACGCAGAAACCGGCCTTTGCAGCGCAAATCAGGAGTATTTTAGGCCAATTTGACGTAAAAAGAGAAAACTGTTGAAATTCGAAAGATTCAAAACCTGTTGATATTGGGCGGTTTAAAGCCCGGGGCGCCGCAAAAACCATAAAAACCCCTCAAAAAAAGAAAATTTTTTCCTCAGCCCTATTGACATTCGAGTTACTGCACCCTTTAGGCTATGAATATAAAGGAGACGGGAAACAATGTTGAAAGCACTGGGTAATGACAACAATAAAGATCTGGATAGGGAGACGGTAGACAGCTATATAGACAGGCTGTCCACGGTCTGCCAGAAGGCTTTCGAAAGCTACCATGCAGTGCGCGAAAGAAACAACAAAGTGCTGAACGCATGCAAGATGCTGGAAGCCGAAAACCCCTCCGGGATGCATTTAGAATTAGTAGAAGAGAAACTGGCGCACGCGGAAGAGATCGCGAAGCAAATCGTGGAAGATGTCCACTACGAAGCTATTGCGATCGTCGAATACGCAAATGACGAGGTCCAAGGCATCCATGAATCGATAGACCGCATATTAAGCGATGTTGAATACAGGTTAAAAGCAATAGCTTAAACCACAGCCTGTTAATATCGCAATACATAATACCTCCTGTGACAGTCCCCCCTACCCTACCCTGACAGTCACAGGAGGTTTTTTTATGAGACACAAAAAGAACCGTCAGGATGTGTGAAAACGTGTGAAAGCCCGGCACTTCAACGCCAGCTTATGGCCAATAAACGGCTTTACTAGATTTCCATGGCAAGTTTTGCGTAAAATTTCCACTTGTGTATGATTTAAATGTATATTAATTCTATTACTGCAAGATATAGTTAGCGTTTCTTCCTTATTGTGGCAAAATCAGCCTGTTTCCGAGCCAAAACGCGCGAAAAACCAAACACAACCGTAAAAAATACGCAAAACCTGAGGTCAAAATCTATAACCGTGTTTGCCCCGGGCTATTTTCGCACAAACTGCCGTTTCTTCGTTTCTTCTGTCTTATAAAGGGCGCAAGACAGCAAAAACCGCCCCCATTGTGTTCTGTCGCAGAGGAACACAAAAAGAACCGTCCCCCTGTGTTCACGCATAAAAAAATTCTATGACAGCATTAAAAATATCGATTTGATAAATGCCTGGATAAATGCTATTATTCCGTGAAATTGAGCCGAGGGGGCGGGTTTTTTGCATTTTGCTTCTTTGGCTCTTTTATTATTGTAGAGTTATTTTCACTACTATATTTTTAAGGGAGTCGACAAAATGGGAAAAGAAACAAAACAATCGTCATCGGGTATATTCATGGTAATTGCGGCATTTGCGGCAATGTATGTGATAGGGCTTATCTATATGTTGTTTGTCTATTCGGCCGCCGAAGCGAGGATAGACTTCTGGGCTGAGTGGCTGATACGTTATGCTGTAATATTCGGAATCGGGATTCCGGTTTTCTTATTCATTTCGCGGAAGGCGCCGTCGGGAGACATGGCTGACGCCGTTAAAATCGGCGGTGGGAAGTTCGTGAAATACCTGCTGCTCGCGCTTGGCGCCGCGACAGCGGGCGGAGCGCTGGGGAATGTCATCATCTCTGCGGTAACGGGGGCATCGATCGAGGACACGCCAAATTATTTCGGCGGAGGCAGCGTCATCGGCGCATTTTTGTTCCTGTGCATAGTCCCGCCTGTGCTGGAGGAATTATTCTTCAGGAAGATATTGCTGCAAAAACTGTCGGTTTACGGGAGCGGCGCTGCCGTGCTGGGGACCGCGCTTGCGTTTGCCGTTTACCACACGCTTTTGACTTACGCGCAGATACTCCACGTTTTCCTGCTCGGCATAGTCTTCGCGTATATTATCATCCGGACGAAAAACATCGTCTACACGATGGTCATCCATTCGATCGTAAATCTATGGTCTGTGTTCAGCACGCGGCTGTCGCCGGTTTTGCCCGACCCGGCGCCGGTGGTTGTCCCCCTTATTGTCCTGCCGATAATGATTTGTTTCTTAATAATACTGATCGTCAACAGGAAGAAACTGATAAGAGGGATAAAAATTATCCTGAAAAACAAACCAGTCAATGAATGGTAATTCAATGCGTCAAGTCCCACCTTGGCAGCAACAAAGTCAGCCATCAGCCCGGTCAGGGTGATGGTCGAGGCCGCCGACGAAACAGCCCTCACCTTGATACAGCTCTCGGCGGCCTCACCTTTTTCAAATGACTCCTCTTCTCCCGGCAACCCATCTTCACCCAGCGGCCTTGCTTTTATATGCATCAAGCATAAGAAGTCGGTTTATTAGAGTCTGCCGACAGGCCTGTTTTCTGTTTTCCCCCATTGAATCGTTGGTTTTGATTTGTGCTTGACTTTTACCCTGGGAAATGATTGAATTATAGGGCTTATGCGCTTGTGCGCAAAGCAGGTGGCGCCCGAATTGCAATTCAGATAACGGGTACGGATATGCGGATGCGAAGAAACGTTACAAATACGCGCCGTGTGAAGATAAAAACAGAGGAGTTGGTTAATATGAAAATGACTTATCAGCCGAAAAAACGGCAGAGGAAAAAAGAACACGGATTTCGTAAGAGGATGAAAACCAGCAATGGCCGCAATGTCCTTAAACGAAGAAGGATCAGGGGCCGGAGACGCTTGTCGGCATAGAGGGACGGGCCCGAAGCTCGATGGCGCACAGGCCGGACGTCCTCAGGTTCAAGCGAGATTTCGACAGGATATACAAGACAGGCCGGTCGAGAAGGGATAAGTATGTCGTAGTGCTTCACCGTGCAAACGGCCTTGGTCATTTCAGAAAAGCGTTTTTGGCTAGCAAGAAGGTCGGCGGCGCGGTGACGAGGAACCGGGCGCGGCGGCTTATGAAAGAAAGTTTCCGAAAAATGGAAGGCGAAATAAGGCCAGGGATGGATATCCTTTTTATCGCACGAAGTACTATCGTAGGCACAGGCTGTGCTGACGTTGAGGCGTCCATGCGGCAGGCGCTGAGAAAAAGCGGTCTTTTACAGTGAAAAAATTATTCATCAATATCATCAGAGGGTATCAGCTTTGCGTATCGCCGTTCCTGCCGCCTACTTGCCGGTACTATCCGACGTGTTCGGCTTACTGCCTTGAGGCAATCGAACGCTATGGGGCAGGCAAGGGGCTATGGCTTGGCGTAAAGCGCATACTAAGGTGCCACCCGTTCCACGCGGGGGGCTATGACCCCGTACCATAGGGGCGCGTCCCGGAAGGGAGCAAGGAGAGACCAATGGCAGGATTATACAGCTTTTTCTCGTTTATCGCGACGCCGCTGGCACATCTGCTCGACCTGATCTACGGGTTTTGCGGCGCCTACGGCGCGTCGATAATCATCTTCACGCTGATCGTGCGCGGCTGCCTGTTCCCGCTGTACGCGAGCCAGATCAAGGGGCAGCTGAAGATGGCGGATATCCAGCCGAAGATGCAGGCGATCCAGAAGAAATACGCCGGCGACCGGGAGGCGCAGGGGCGGGAGATGCAGAAGCTCTACAAGGAAGAGAATTACAACCCTATGATGGGATGCCTGCCGCTGCTTATCCAGATGCCGATCCTGATGGGGCTTTTCTACATGCTCCGCAACCCGGGAATGTATGTTGACAGCGGGAACATAATAATGGCTTCGCATGAATCATTTATGTGGATGCAGGATCTGTCGCAGCCGGATTCGTGGCTGATGCCGATAGTTACAGGGGTAACGACATTCGCGTCAATGTCGATGACGGGCATGATGTCCGGGGGCGGCGCAGGCGGCGGCGATATGTCAGCGCAGATGCAGCCGATGATGAAAATGATGCGCGTGTTCATGCCGGTCTTCATCGTCGTGATGGCCAGGCAGATGCCGTCCGGGCTGGCCGTGTACTGGTTCATCGGCAACCTGTTCACCGTCGTGCAAACCTGGCTGCTCAAGAATATGCGCAAAAAAGCGGCGGCGGCACACGCGGCAGGGAAAGCGCCGGAGCCTGCACGGTAAGTTCAGGCAAGGCAGCGGCCAAAGAAAAGAGATCGTATAGGAAAGATCAGGTAATAAGGACAGTAAGAAGTCGAGAGGAAAAAGACAGCAAGGAGACGAGAGAAAAAAGGCAGCAAGGAGACGAGAGGAAAAAAACAGCAAGGAGACGAGAGAAAGAGCACGCAACAAAAAACAACAAGCAAGGGGCGCAAATAGCGAAGAAAGCAAAGACAGGAAATACGGGGCGCAAATAGCGAAGCAAGAAAAGACAGGAAAAACGGGCGCAAATAGCGAAGCAAGAAAAGACAGGAAAAACGGGGCGCAAATAGCGAAGAAAGAAAAGACAGGAAAAACGGGGCAGAAAAAGAAACAAAAATAGCAAAACAAGGACAGGAAAAACGGGGCGAAAAGAGAAATAAGATTAGTGAAACAAAGGCAGGAAGAACGGCAAAAAACACGAAACACCTGAAAAAATACGGAGGAAGACAATGGAGTATTCGGAAAAATACGGAATGGACGTCGATGAAGCAGTCCGGCTTGCACTGGAGGAACTAGGACTGCGGGAAGATCAGGTCATGGTAACAGTTCTTGAAGAACCATCGAAGGGGTTTTTGGGACTGGGCACAAAACTTGCCAAGGTCCGCGTCGAAAAGATCGAGGATGCGGCGGGCGAAGCAGAAGACCTTTCACAGGCAGATGCGCTTGCAGCGGCGGCAGCGAAGCCCCAGACAAAGGCGATGCACGATTTTCGCAAGAAAAACAAACCGCAGGGACAGCAGGGAGGCGACCAGGCTTCCGACCAGGGTCAGAAGGAAAGGTCGGGCGGCGGCCGGGATGGACGTGACAACAGAGATAGCCGGCATGGCGGCGGCAGGGATGGGCGTGACAACAGGGACGGCCGGTCCGGGGGCAGAGGCAATCGTGACCGCGACCGTGATCGCGACCGTGATCGCGACCGCGACAGGAGCGGCGGCGGCAACCGTAACCGGAACGCGCATGGTGGTGGCCGCGAGATCGAAATAGACATCGGGGTCATACAGAGGGTAAGCGAACCAATCGAAAACCTTGTGCCGGATCCGGATAATGAGGCGGCAAAATTCCTTGCGGAAGTGATTTCCAAAATGGGGCTGAATGTGCAGGTCGAAGGGTTCCGTAATGACGAATGCAATTATATAGAAGTCAAAGGGCAGGATTCGCGTGTTGTTATCGGCAAACGCGGGCAGACGCTCGACGCGCTCCAATATCTTACGAACCTGGTATCAAACAAGGGCACAGAAGAATACAAACGCGTCATTATCGACGTTGAAGGATATCGTTCACGGCGTGAAAAAACCCTTGAGCAGCTTGCTGTAAAGCTTGCGAAAAAAGTACTCTCAACGGGCAGGAGCGCGCGGCTTGAACCCATGAACCCTTATGAGCGGAAGGTCATACACGCGACGCTGCAGCATGTCGAAGGCGTTACGACTAAAAGCGAAGGGGAAGAGCCTTACAGGAGGGTAATAATAGAAAGGAAATGAACGGCAGCGATACGATAGCCGCCGTGTCTACGGCTCCCGGGGAGGGCGGCATCGGCATCGTCCGTATCAGCGGGGACAAAGCCGCTGGAATTCTCGGAAAGATATTCGCGCTGCCCGCGCAGGAAAAGCCAGGCGGCGGGGATTTCCCGGACAGGAAAATTCGATATGGGCATATAGTTGACCCCTCATCCTCCGAAACGGTGGATGAGGTTCTTGTTATGCTAATGAAAGGGCCGCGCAGCTATACGGGCGAGGATGTTTGCGAAATACAATGCCATGGGGGCGGGATCCCTCTCCGGCGCATACTGGACATAGTTTGCGGGCTTGGCGCTTTGCCGGCCCAACCGGGCGAATTCACGAAAAGGGCTTTTCTGAACGGGCGGATCGACCTTGCGCAGGCCGGGGCCGTAATTGATTTGATAAGGAGCAAGACCGCGCGGGGCTACCACGCGGCGAAAGAGCAGGCGGAGGGGCGGCTCTCGGAGCGCGTGGCCGCAGTGCGGGAGATGCTGCTGGACGCGCTGGCCGGAATCGCCGTCCGGATCGACTACCCGGAGGCCTTTGAAGAGGATTTTGATAATATTTCCGATATCGTAGTCAGACTTGAGGCAGCCGGAGAAGCGGGGGAAGCAGCAGCAGAGGCTGGAGCGGAAGGTTCCGATATCGTAGTCATGCCCGGAGAGGAAGGAAAAGCAGCAGCAGAGGCAGAAGCGGAAGGTTCTGATATCGTAGTCATGCCCGGAGAGGTAGGAAAAGTAACAAAAGAAGAAGAAGCGGAAGGTTCTGATATCGTAGTCAAGCCTGAAGCAGCTGGAGAGGCTGGGGAAGCGCCCGGAGTGGAAGGTTCTGATATCGTAGTCAAGCAGGAAGCAGCCGAAAAAGCCGGGGAAGTAGCCGGGACGGATGGATCTGATATAGAGGAGGTGCTGAACAAAGCCGGTGGAATGCTGGCGGGGCTGCTTGAAGGCGCTGAGGCGGGGCGGATCGTCAGGGACGGAGTGCGCGTGGCCATCATCGGAAAGCCCAATACTGGCAAATCGTCATTATTCAATGCCCTGTCGAGAGAGGACGCGGCTATTGTTACCGCAACGCCGGGCACAACGAGGGACGCACTGGAAATATGGCTCGATATACATGGGATACCGGTGCTTCTGACGGACACGGCAGGCATTCGGGAAAGCGCGGGTGAGATAGAAGCGCTCGGTATAGAACGGGCTATGGAGCAATACCGGAAGTCTGACGCGGCGATTTTGGTTCTTGATGGCAGCAGCCCGATCTCGGAAGAAGACGCGGATGCCGTCCGGCGGCTGGATCCCTGCAAACCATTGATCGTGGTAATCAATAAAGAGGATCTGCCGCAAGCATTCGGGATGGAAGACGCAGCTGGGTTCCTGCCCTTCTCCTGCGGGCAAGAAAAAATTATTCAAATATCCCTTATAGGCGATGGAATAAAAAAGAGCGTGGGAAAGGTCGAGGGTCTGCTTGAAGAGACCATGCTTGGCGGCGCATTCGCGGGCTCAAGCCTGCTCGTAACAAAGGCGCGGCACAAGGCCATGCTTGAAACGGCAGAGTCCGAAATTGCCGAAGCGGTAGATGTGCTAAAGCGAGGCGAGGCACTCGAGTTCGCGGAGGTAAATATCCGCGCGGCGTGGAACGCGCTCGGGGAGATAACGGGGGAAACGGCGGCGGATGACGTGATCGACCGCGTTTTTGAGGAATTTTGCGTAGGGAAATGAATGGCAGGAAGGATGCGTGCTCAAGGAAACCTATATTTCGACAATTGAATACTTGGAGTCAAAGAAAAAAGCAGAACGTAAAAAAATCGGCCAGTTTTTTACTTCAAAACCAGCTGCCGAGTTTATGGGCGGGTTATTCAATTGTAAAAGTGATACTGTGAGAGTTGCCGATCCAGGAGCTGGAACAGGCATCTTAGCTTCGGCAGTATTAGATCATCTCTTTGAATTAAAATATGTGAAGACCATTGTTCTTGATCTGTATGAAAACGATGAAAATGTCCTGCCAATTCTCGAGCAGAATATGATTCTATGGAATCGTATAGCCAAACGCGAAGGCGTAGTCCTGAATCTGACATTGATTAAAGAAAACTTCATTAAATACAATCAATTAAATTGGCATAACGGATTTTATCAAGGTGAATATGATTTCATCATTTCGAACCCGCCATATAAAAAGATTTCAAAAACAGATATTGAAGCAAAAATCATGGACGAGGTCGTATATGGACAACCGAACCTCTATTTCATGTTTATGGCGATGGCTTGCAAGCTGCTTAAGGAAAACGGTGAAATGGTCTTTATCGTGCCAAAATCATGGACGTCCGGCCTATACTTCAAAGCATTCCGGGAGTATCTGCTTTCAAATATGCGAATTGAGCGAATCCATCAATTTGTATCGCGCAAACGCGTTTTTGAAAATGAAGATGTCCTTCAAGAAACGATCATTATGAAAACAAAGAAAACGCAGGCAGAGTTTGACCAGATTATAATTTCATCCAGCGAAAGTATTGATGATTTTACTAAGCCGAACTCTTTGTACGCTTCATATGACCTGTGTGTAAGAGGAGATGGAAACAGGTTCGTGTTTTTACCGATTTCAGATGAAGAAATAGAAATATTATTCTTGATGGAGTCTTTTGAGGACACCTTGATTTCATTGGGGTTTCGAATGAAAACAGGGCCTACGGTTGATTTCAGGATAATTGACGAAATCCAGGACGACCCAGCTAATAACAATCTGCCTTTGTTATGGGCACAAAACATTTCTATGGGACGAATCCAGTTCCCTGTTTGTGGATTGGCAGGACAGTACATTTCAGACAGGCAAAAATCTCTGCTTATCAAAAAAGATAATTACCTTTTTATCAAACGGTTTTCGTCAAAAGAAGAAAAACGCAGACTTCAGCCGGCAATTATGCTGTCTGAATATATTCACGACTACGAGATGTTTTCTGCTGAAAACCATCTTAATTACATTACAAATAGCCACGGCGGGCTACAAACAGATGAAGTATATGGGCTATTTGTTATCTTCAATTCAACGCTTTGGGATAGATATTATCGAATTTTAAATGGAAGCACACAGGTCAATGCTTCAGAATGCAACAGCTTCCCGATGCCGGATTTGCGAACTGTAAAACGGTTGGGGGAACGCATTCAAGAAAAAGATTATTATTCCACCGAATTATGTGATGCGATCATCAGGGAGGAAGTAAGTGGTCATAAACGACGCGAAAGAGATTCTAGCGGCATTGGGCATGCCGAAAAAACAGCAAGCTGATATTTGTGTATATTCACTACTTGCTCTCGCGGCTGTTTCAGATAATAAAGACTGGACTTCAGCGTCAAACCAGTTTATCAGAATTCACGATATTATCAATTCAACAAAAGAGGTGTTCAGTGTTGAATATGCCGAAAACTCGCGGGAAACATTTCGGAAGCAAGCAATGCACCCATTTCGGACTGCGGCACTGATTGAAGATAATGGGAAAGCGACAAATAGTCCAAATTATAGATATCGGTTGACCCCGGAAGCGCTTACCCTGATTCAGTCCTTTGGAACGAAACAATGGGATCACGAATTAGCGCATTTTCGGGAATGTCATGAAATGCTATCAGCTATGTATGCTTCGAAAAAGAGGGTGCACAGGGTAGCCGTCAAAATTGATGAAACCGAGTACTCGCTGTCGGTTGGCGAGCATAATGATTTGCAGAAGGCAATCATTGATGAGTTTATGCCGCGCTTTGCTCCAAACAGCAAAGGGTTGTATCTTGGCGATACAGAGAATAAATACCTTTGCCAAGACGCCTATATGCTTGAAAAAGTCGGTATAGAAATAACTTCACATGACAAGCTTCCCGATATTATCTTGTACGACACGGAAAAGGATTGGATATTTTTTATTGAGGCTGTGACATCAGTCGGCTCGATGTCTCCTAAACGTATCATTGAAATCAACGAAATTTCAACTCGAAGCAAAAGTGGTAAAATTTTCGTGACCGCATTCCCAGACGGCAAGACATTCAAAAGGTTCTATGAAGAATTGGCATGGGAAACAGAGGTATGGATCGCAGATAATCCTGACCACTTAATACATTTAAACGGAGATCGGTTATTAGGGCCGAAATAACAGGGGGTAGTTATGAATATTAAAACAAGAGAAAATAGTTGATGCCGTTAAATCTGTTGAAACTATTGATCACCCGATACAGGGGAAATATCAGCCCGAGGTAGAGTGAATGAACTCGTATGATGTAATCGTGGTAGGCGCAGGCCATGCGGGATGCGAGGCGGCGCTTGCCTCCGCGAGGCTGGGGAAGCGGACGCTGCTATTGACGATCAGCCTGGAGCAGATCGCGCACATGCCGTGCAACCCGTCAATCGGGGGAACCGGCAAAGGCCAGCTTGTGAAGGAAATCGATGCGCTCGGGGGCGAGATGGGCGTGCTGATAGACAAGACATTTATTCAGAGCAGGATGCTGAACAGGTCGAAGGGGCCGGCTGTCTGGTCGCCGCGCGCACAGGCAGACAAAGCGCGCTACCATACGGAGATGAAGAAGGCGCTTGAGCGGCAAAAAGGTCTGCACCTGCGGCAAGGGGAGGCCGAGCGGCTTTTGTACAGCGAAGAGTCGGGGCCGGATGGGCGCCGGCGCGTAAGAGGCGTATTGCTGCGTTCAGGGACAACGTATTCTGCTGAGGCCGTCATCCTTGCGACGGGGACTTATCTGGGCAGCCGTGTTTTTGTGAGCGACCGATCATGCGAATCGGGGCCAAGCGGGTTTGCGGCTGCGGCTGTATTGGCAAAGACAATGCGTGACGACGGGTTTGTACTTCGCAGGTTCAAGACAGGCACGCCTGCGCGCGTGTTTGCGTGGAGTCTTGATTATAAAAAGATGACCGAACAGAAAGGGGACGAGGACCCGGCGCCTTTTTCGTATTTGAACGATGAAGCGCTGAAAATGAAGGAAAGTTGCTGGCTTACATGGACCAATCAGGAGGCACATAAGCTCGTTGCGGAGAACATCGAAAAGACAGCGCCGTACGGGGGCTATACGACGGGGATCGGTCCGCGTTATTGCCTGTCGATCGAAGACAAGGTAAGCCGGTTTCCGGATCGCATAAGGCACCAGCTCTTTCTCGAACCGGAAGGGATGGATACGGAGGAGGTCTACATCCAGGGGATGAGTACTTCACTGCCCGAGGCGTTGCAGGAGAGGTTTTACCGCATGATCCCGGGGCTTGAGAACGCGGTGTTTTCACGATATGCGTACTCAATAGAATATGATTGTCTCGACCCTCTGTCACTTACGCCCACCCTTGAGCACAAGGATATCGACGGCCTCTTCTGCGCGGGCCAGATTAACGGAACATCGGGCTATGAAGAGGCGGCGGCACAGGGACTGATTTCAGGGATAAACGCTTCGCGGTCCATCTCCGGCCTTGAGCCGTTCGTGCTTGAGCGCTCGGAGGCTTATATAGGGGTGCTTATCGACGACCTTGTGACCAAAGGTACTGATGAGCCATACCGAATCATGACATCACGCGCCGAATTCCGGCTTGTCCTAAGGCAGGACAACGCGGACCTTCGGCTGACACAGAAAGGCTATGATATCGGGCTGGCGTCAGAGGAGCGTCTTAAACGCTGCCTTGAGAAAAAACGGCTTGCAGAAGAGGAAATCGCGAGGCTGAAAGGCACGAAGGTATCAGCAGATGAAGCAAACCTGTTGCTTGCCCGGCTCGGGGGCACACCGGTATCGGGAAGCGTGGCGCTGGCCGAGCTGCTCTTGCGGCCTGAGGTGGATTATGATGCCTTGGCGGAGATAGACGAAAACCGGCCTGATATAGGGAGGGCCGCGAGGGAACAGGCGGAGATAGAGATAAAGTACGCGGGATATATCGAAAAACAGCAGCAGCAGATAGCGAAATTCGAGAAGCTTGAACAGAAGCAGTTGCCAGCCGACCTTGATTTTGCAGTGCTTGAGGGGCTAAGGCTCGAAGCACGACAAAAGCTAGCAATGATAAGGCCGCTCTCACTCGGGCAGGCAGCGCGTATCTCCGGAGTTTCCCCGGCGGACATCTCCGTATTGATGATTCATCTGGCAAAGATCGACGCGGAGAAAAAAGGAAAGAAATGATGGAGCGTCAAAAGCACGATGGTGAATACAGGCGCGTTCAAGATAACTTTTTCGGCACGGAAACAGAAGATTATCAAGCGGCTGAAGAGCAGCTTCGAAAAGGGCTGGAAGCATTGGCTCATAGGGAAGGGGCGGCTGCGCGGCTGCGCGATCCTTCTTACGCGGATTCTTTAATGGCACTGATGCAAATCGTATTAGAGGGCAATGAAAAGATCAACCTGACGACGATCACCGAAATGGTAGAATTTGCCACACTGCATCTGGTCGACAGTCTCGCCTGTGCTGTGATGCCGGAAATGAAGTCGGCGCAGAAGATCATCGATGTTGGGAGCGGGGCAGGCTTCCCCGGGCTGCCACTTGCAATGCTGTTCCCGGAAAAGAGGTTCCTGCTGACAGACTCATTGCGGAAAAGGGTTGAATTCATAAGGCTCGCAGTGTCAACCTTGGAGCTTGACAACGTAGTAGCCATACACGCACGGGCGGAAAATGCCGGCCGGGAACCTGCGTACCGAGAAGGGTTCGACCTGGCGCTATGCCGGGCGGTGGGAAAGCTACCGGTCATCCTGGAGTATTGCCTGCCGTTTGTGCGCGTAGGTGGCGCAGGGATATTTTATAAAACTGTACCGGCTAAAGGTGAAATCGAAGATAGCCTGGCTGCGCGCAAACTTCTTGGCGGAAGCGCGTCAGTGCGTATCGAGACATATTCGGACATTCTGCCAGGGCGAAGACATGCCCTGTATATCATTGAAAAGAAAAGGCCCACGCCGGGCACATACCCACGCCGCGAAGGCTTGCCGGCAAAAGTACCGCTTTAGAAAAACGCACGAGCCGCCCTTCTGTCTTACAGGATGCAGGAAACATCCCCTTCTGTCTTACAAAGAAGAGGTTAAAAGCAAGCAGGCCATCCCTGCAGAAAAAGACGAAAAGACTGTTTCACGTGAATCATTTCAGTCCAGACAAAGAATTCCCTTGCACCTCGATTCAATCCATAGCCAAGAAAGGCAAGTGTAGCGGCGACCCGGCACTGCGAGACTGAAACAAGCACAAAGGAATTTCAGCGCAGCGAGCAAAGACTTTGGAGGCTCCAAATACCACCGGAGACGAGCGCCCTTTGCTCGCGGAGGGTGGTTTTGGAGCACAAAGTCCGCGAGAGAAGCGTTAAAAATTCCGCGTGAAGTTTCAGCCGCAGTGACGGGCGCCGCTACACTTGCCCTATGTTTTGCCCACAATTAAAGGTGGAGACTACAAGACGCAAGAACCGCCCTCTTCTGTCATACAAGACGCAGGAACCGCCCTCTTCTGTCCTCCAAAGAAGAAGCAAAAAGCAAGCAGGTCATCACTGCCGAAAACCTAAGAAAAGATTGTTTCACGTGAAACTTTTCAGTCCAGACAAAGAATTCTCTTGCACCTCGATTCAATCCACCGACAAGAAAGGCAAGTGTGGCGGCGTCCCGGCGCTGCGAGACTGAAACAAGCGCAAAGGAATTTCAGCGCAGCGAGCAAGGACTTTGGAGGCTCCAAATACCACCGGAGACGAGCGCCCTTTGCTCGCGGAGGGTGGTTTTGGAGGACAAAGTCCGCGAGAGAAGCGTTACAAATTCCGCGCGAAGTTTCAGCCGCAGTGACGGGCGCCGCTACATTTGCCCAATGTTTTGCCTACATTAACGGGTGGGGAAAGACGGCGAAAAGATTGTTTCACGTGAAACAATTAAGTCTTTTATAATATTTATTGCGATAAAATGGAAAAAACCGTATAATGGACTAACGGCAATACGGTGATGAGGGAAAGGTGGTTTCATAGTGGGCAAAGCAATAGCAATTTTTAACCAGAAAGGCGGCGTCGGGAAGACAACAACAAATATCAACCTGGCAGCTTGTCTTGCAATGAAAAAGAAAAGGGTCCTGATAATGGATATTGACCCCCAGGGCAATACCACAAGCGGGATCGGCATTTCGAAAAAGCATTTGGAATATACGCTTTACAGCGTATTGATTTCAGAGGATATGGATCCGAGGGAAGCGATAATAAGCACAGGCATACCAAACCTGTGGATACTCCCGGCGAGCGTAGAGCTTGCGGGTGCGGAAATCGAGCTTATCGAGCTGGAGGGGAGAGAGCACCGCTTGAAGGCATCGCTTGATAAGATCAAGGATGATTATGACTATATTTTCATTGACTGCCCGCCGTCACTTGGCATTTTGACAATCAATTCGCTTACGGCGGTAGACAGTGTGCTTATACCGATACAGTGCGAGTTTTACGCGCTTGAAGGGGTCACGCAGCTGATGAGCACGGTAGAGCTCGTCCGCAGGAACCTCAACCCGGAGCTTGAGGTGCAGGGGGTCATCCTCAGCATGTTTGACGGGCGGACAAACCTTTCGATCCAGGTCGTCGAGGAGGTCAAGAAGTATTTCAAGGATAAGGTATATTCGACTATTATTCCCAGAAATGTAAAATTAGCGGAAGCGCCGGGGTTTGGCCTTCCGATTACGCATTACGATCCGAATTCGAAGGGGGCTGAGGCTTACCTCGATTTCGCGGAAGAGTTTCTGAAAGGGGAGGAGGATAGGACTTAATGGCTGGGAAAAAACCAGCCCTCGGACGGGGGCTGGACGCCCTGTTTGGCGACATTGAGGTCAAGGCGCCGGTAAAACGGGAAGGGGAACAAAAGCCGGAAACAATCAAAGATAATGAACCTGATTTAGCCGGACAGGAAAATGCGGTTTTGTATATCGACATCGACGATATCAAGCCAAACTCAATGCAGCCCAGGCAATCATTTGACCCTGAAGCGATCGACGAGCTGGCCGCCTCGATCGAGGCTTACGGCGTGCTTCAGCCGGTGATTCTGGCAAAAGCGGAAAAAGGTTTTGAGCTCGTGGCGGGCGAACGTCGCTGGCGGGCGGCCAGAAAAGCCGGCCTGAAAACGGTCCCCGCTATCATCCGTGAAGTAACAAATGAAGAAAACGCGATTATCGCTCTTATAGAAAACATGCAGCGCGAAGACCTCAATACTATAGAGGAGGCCACGGCGTTCCGGACGATCATAAGCAAGTACAAAATGACACAGGAGGTCCTGGCGAGAGCCGTCGGCAAGAGCCGCCCGCATATCACAAACACGCTCCGCACACTTACAATGGCGCCGGAAATCGTGGAATTCCTGCGCTCAGGCGCCCTTACGCTTGGGCACGCAAACGCTCTTGGGGCAGTGAAAGACGTGGGGAAACAGGTCAAACTTGCCGAAAAGGCTGCGAAAACCGGGCTTTCCGTGCGCGAGACCGAAAAGCTCGCGGCAGCGCTGAGCGGCAAAAAACCGAAACAGGATAGCACACAAGGCGGCAAGACCAACGAGATCCGGGTAGTTGAAAATGAACTGACATCCGTGACGGGGATTCGCGTGGCCATAAGAGGCGCCGGGGAAAAGGGCCGCGTCGAACTCCATTATTTTGACAGGCAGGGGCTGGAAGAAATCATAGAATTTCTGCGCAACGCAGGCAAGAAACGGAAATGAACACACAAACAGGCGCAATCGTTAGCTTGCTGGAAGATTTTAACATTTCCGCGTGGATCCTGGACGAGGATCAAACCATAGTGTATATGAACCGCCTGATGCAGGATCTGTTCGGGGATCTTTCCGGCGAAAAGGCTTCGATTATCTACGGCTCCGAAGCCGCGGGGAAACCGGGCGGAAAATCCGGCGCGCCGGAGGAAGTGGTCATCGCGGACGTCCCTTTCCGCCGCACAGGGAGCTTTGTGGACCTTTGCGGTGACGGCAGGTACGAAGTCGAATTCTTCGAGGATATTTCGGAGCAAAAACTTATACATTCAAATATGGCAAAGGCGCTGCTCAGGATAAACGCGGAGACAAAAATAGCGCAAACGATCCAAAACAGCATACTGCCGGCCGACGGCACATATTGGGATACGGTAGCGTACAGCTCGATGTATATGCCGGCCGGCGATTTGAGCGGGGATTTCTACGACTTGCTGAAACTAAGCGATGACGAGTTCCTTTTGTATATCGCGGACGTTTCGGGCCACGGCATACAGGCCTCGCTGCTGACGATTTTCATGCGCGAACGGGTCCGGACAAACACAGGGGCCGCGCTTGCCGGGCCCGGCGTTTTGTTATCGAAACTGGTAGAGGATTTTATCACGCTCGGCATCGACAGCTCATTATATGTCACAATGGCAGTGTGTAAGTATTCCAAAGGCAGGCGCGAGTTGTCGATTTCAAACGCGGGGCACAATTGCAACCCGCTGATCATTCGCGATAACGGGCGGTCGGAAACCATACCGATTCGCGGCATGCCTGTCTGCGCGCTGGCCGAAGGCGTCGAGTATGACGAAGAGGTCATAAGTATGAACCCCGGCGACCGGCTGGTTTTGTTCACGGACGGGATCGTGGAAGAAGTGGACAGCACGAAGGGGCGCGCCTTTGGGCAGGAGGGCGTCCGCGCGCTCGCGGAGAAGTGCCACGCGTACAGCGGCAGCTATCTGGCGCGGGCGATCATCGAGGAGTCCGCCAGGTATTCGCTTATCAGCGCCAAGGATGACAGGTCGATCGTCGTTGCTGATATTCTATCGTGAAAGGGCGATAGTCGTTGGAGACATATACCAAACAAGTAATAAATATCTATACAGACGGCGCATGTTCGGGAAACCAGTTTGATACAAACGAAGGCGGATGGGGCGTGATCCTCGAATACGGGGACTATTCAAAGGAACTCTACGGCGGCGCGTCAAACACGACGAACAACCGCATGGAATTGACAGCGCTGATCGAGGGCCTGTCTGCGCTTACAAAAAAGGATTACGATATCTGCGTCTTCAGCGACAGCGCGTACCTGATAGACTGCATGCGCAAACGCTGGCATGAAAAATGGCGCCGCAACGGGTGGCTTACGGCGGACAAAAGACCGGTCGAAAACAAGGACCTGTGGGAAAAACTGCTCGCGTTCCTGCCCGATTACGAATTCCGCTTTTATCTCATAAAAGGGCATATAGACATGGACGCGGGCAAGGCGGCCATGCGCAAACATTATGAACGTTTCGTAAGGCAAAACGGGGACGGGTTTTCTTTTGATAATTTTCTGGTAATTGCCAAGCGGAACAATCGCGCGGACGAGCTGGCGAACCTGGGCATTGCGGAGACGTGTTCATGAGCCTGTCGTTTTGTTCGTTCTCCAGCGGCAGCAGCGGCAATTGTTATCTGGTGAAGACGGACAGACATGCCGTTATCATCGACGCCGGCATCAGCGCGACGCGGATACTGAAAGAGCTCGACCGTACGGACACGCCCCGGGATAGTGTAAGGGCGCTTTTCCTTACGCACGAGCACCATGACCACGTCACGGGCGCGCGGGTCTTGTTGAAAAAACTGTCGGGCGCGTCCGTTTACGCCTCACCGGGGACCCTTGAGGGGACCATCCGGCGGGACATTGGCCAAAAGTATTCGTTTTCCTCCGACATCGACAAAGGGCGTATCAATAATATCGCGCCGGACGAGCCGGTAATGATCGGGGATATCACGATCCGCGCGTTTCGGACATTGCACGACTCGGCGGAGCCTTATGGCTACAGCATTTCGGCAGGCGGCAAGAGCATCGCTGTATTGACGGATACCGGCGCGGCGCCGGACGAGATCCTCGAATATATCGCGGACGCGGATGTGCTCGTGCTTGAGGCAAACCATGATACAGAACTGCTTCGCCACGGAAATTATCCCCATTACCTGAAACAGCGTATCTTAAGCGACCATGGCCATCTGTCAAACGCGCAGTGCGCCGCCGCCCTGCTCAGGCTGTTCGGCTGCCGGGACAAAAAACGCGCGGTCCTTCTGGCCCATCTGAGCGCCGAGAACAACACTCCCGCCATTGCGGAGCGGACGGTGCTTCTGGCGCTGGCCCGCGCGGGGCGCTACACCGGAAGCGACCTTTACATGGGCGTGCTGCTCCGCGACGAGGCGAGCCTGCTGTATCACTTATGAACAAAGGCGATGGACGATGAATATTGAAATAATATGTATAGGCCGTCTTAAAGAAAGCTGGCTTAAGGAAGCGGAAGGCGAATACCTTAAGAGACTTACGCCCTACTGCAAAGCCGTGGTCACGGAGCTTGGCGAAGCGCGGCTGCCTGCAAACGCGGGCAAGATCGAAGAAGAAGCCGTCCGGCAGCAGGAGGGAAAAGCCCTGCTTGCGGCTTTGGAAAAACACAAAGGGCAGGCTTTTGTGTTTGCGCTGGATATGCGCGGGCGCCAGCTTTCGTCTGAACGATTCGCGGAAAAGATAGGTTCACTCAAGCTTGGCGGCAAGCCTACGATCGTGTTTCTGATCGGCGGCTCTCTTGGCCTGCCTGAAACCGTGCGCGAAAAAGCAGACGCCCTTCTATCCTTTTCGGAAATGACATTCCCGCACCAGTTGATCCGCGTAATACTATTGGAGCAGGTTTACCGCTCCCAGAAGATCATGCATGGCGAGCCTTATCACAAATAGTGCATAGATTCCTGATAATCATCCACGGATGCTTCGAAATCTTCCGGATACAATTCGTCGCGGATATCACCGACAGCGCTTCCCTGTGCGTAAAAATCAGAACGCAGGAAATCGGGCATTTCCGCCCCGGCGCCGTTCGACTCGATCCTCTTTAGAGTATCCGTATAGTTCGCAAGCCTTCCGACGCGTGCGAAATAGCACGAACTCGTACCCCTCTTCTGCACTTCCAAAAGGCCGCCCAGCAGCAGTTTGGAAAGATGCTGTGAAACCGTAGCCTGTGCGTAGTCAAATTCATTAACAATGTCTTTGTTTGTCACAGGCCTCCGCGCAAGGTTTTCCGTCAGGATATAACGAAGCATTCGGATCCGCACCGGATGCGCCAGTGCGTCTGAGACCTTCGCAGCCGCCAGAATATCCTCGTCCCTTAAAGCGGTGTCGGCAGAATCGTGTTTTCTAATGCGCATAATACAATCACCCCCCCAGCAATAAAAAGTCAATCGCAAATAGACAATACTTAGTATACAACCTTGTTTTTACAAAGTCAAGAACATTGCGTTATTTCTGTCTTAATTTACCGCTACAGGTATAATTATTTTATATAACGAAACCATTACAGCGGACGGCTTGGGAGTGCCCGCCAGGCTGCAGCGCCGCGCTTCCCGGATGGGCTATGACCATTCAAATTCAGCCGTTCCGGAGGCCGGAAAGCTGCTTTTTGCCATAAAACGCCATCTTGTACAAGGTGCGGCGGGGCAGATGGTATGATTCCAAAACAGCCACGCTGAAAGATGGACGATGAACGATAGACGATGGACGATGAATCCAAAAGTTTAGAGAATCACAACATTAAAAACCGAACAGATTCAATCAAAATGTAATGTGTATGATATACTATTTTCCAAAACCAGAGAGGCAATGACATGATTGAAGTAAAACACCTGACTAAATGCTTCGGAGAGAAACGCGCCGTTGACGACCTTTCTTTTACTGTCAAGGAGGGCGTGGCCTACGGCTTCCTCGGGCGGAACGGGGCGGGCAAGACGACGACGATCCGTATACTTATGAACGTTTTTCGCGAAGACTCGGGCGAAGCGCTGTTTGACGGGATCCCTGCGCACAAGGAAAGCAAGAAGATAGGCTATCTGCCGGAGGAACGCGGGCTGTATTCAAAGAGGGGCGTGTTCGAGCAGCTCGTATACTTCGGGATGCTGAAAGGCATGGAGCGCGGCTTCGCCGAGAGCGAGGCGAAGGCCAAGCTTGAGGAGATGGAGGCGTCCGAATATACACACAAAAAGCTTGAAACCCTTTCGAAAGGCAACCAGCAAAAGATCCAGCTCGCGGCCGCCATGCTCGGCGACCCTGACGTCATCATTCTCGACGAACCCTTTTCCGGCCTGGACCCGATCAACGCGCAGGTGCTCAAAAATGCCGTAAGGAGGCAAGTCGATGAAGGCCGGACGGTAATTTTTTCAAGCCACCAGATGGCGCAGGTCGAAGAATTCTGCGACGATATCTGCATCATCGACAAGGGGCATTCCATCCTCGAGGGCAATTTGGCCGACATCAAGAGGTCGTATCCAAGGGATCTTCTCTATGTCGAAACAGAAGACGCCCGCAATGGATCCTTTGGCAAACCGATCGACAGCATGCTGCTTGGGCAGCCTTATGTAATAGAAGCAACGCCGAAAGGCAGCGGCTTTGTCGTGAAACTCGACGACCCGGCCAGGCGGAGCCAGCTTCTGCGCACCCTTGAAGAAGCGGACGCGCGCATTGACAGTTTCTATGTCGTCGAACCGACCCTTGAACAGATCTTTGTGGAAAAGGCGGGAGCAGTCGATCCTGCGGAGGAAAAGCCTGCAGAGGCGGCAGATGAAGGGAAGAAACACTGGCGCCGAGCCATGTTTGAGAAGCTTGGGAGGAGGGCGGAAAAATGAAAAACATCATGAACGTCCTGCGTTTTGAATACAAAGGTTTCGTCAGTACAAAAGCATACCGCGCCGTTACGATAATCTTTGTCATCGGCATCATTATAGCCACCAGCATCCCCCAGATCGTCGGCTCGGTACAGGCCAAAAGCGGTGACGAGGGCGGGGGCTTTTTCCAAAGCACGGCGGCAGTGGTCCTTTCAGGGGAGGCGCTTTCAAACGATACCTACCGCAACGCCTTCTCCCCGGAAGCGCTGAAACAGGTGAACGGGACGAACTGGGTCGACTTGAGCCGGAACGACCCGCCGCCGAGCGATGAGGCGCTGTCCGAAGCAGTCAGCAACGGCGACTACCTTTTCGTACTCAGGTATTCCGGCGGCACGCCATGCGAGATCCTGGCCGGCAACAATATGGCCGCACTGGGCGCCTTCTACCCGGTTGAAAACTATATTACCGAAACCGTAAAACGAATCGAAACCGAATCGCTCCCGGCGGAGACACAGGAGGCGGTCAACCGCATTTCCGCCATCGCGGCGGAGCCGAAAATCATCGAAATAGGCGGCAACGCGGAAAACAACTTCTTTATCGGCTACATACTCATCCTGTTCCTTATGTATACAATCCTCGGGTATATGACCTTCGTTTCAAACTCGATCGTGACCGAGAAAACGTCGAAAGCCATGGAGCTTTTGATCACGGCCGTGAAACCGATCCACCTCATGGTCGGCAAGGTGATCGGCGTCGGGCTCGCGGCGCTGACGCAGGTGGCCGCCCTTGTCGCGGCCGGCGCGGTGGGCATAGCGATCAACCTGCCTTACTGGCAGGAGACAGGCGGCGGCTTGCTCGGCGCTGTCCAGGGCGGCAACGTAGGCCCGGCGATCGCTATCATTATCGTAGTCTACTTCTTCCTGGGCTTCTTCCTCTATGCCTTCCTCACGGCGGCCTTCTCATCCACCGTGTCCCGGCCGGAAGAGGCTGCGACCGTGAACACCCTGCCGATCCTTCTCATACTGGTGGGCTTCTTCCTCGGAATCATGACCCTTTCCGGCGTCCTGGGCAAAAGCCTTATCGCCGGCCTCTCCTACGTCCCGTTCTTCACGCCGATCACAATGGTCGTGCGCTACACGATGGGCGAAGTGGGGATCCCGCAGCTGGTGCTGGGCGCGGTCATCCTTCTGGCAGCCGTCATCGTAGTCGCGATCCTTGCGGCCAAGATCTTCCGCATGGGGGTCATGCTCTACGGCGTCAAGGCCACGCCGAAGCAGCTCTGGCGCGCACTTAAGTCATCGTAAGACAAAAGCTGCCGTCCCCTTTCAAACCATGCCAAATGAACCGGTTCTTTGTTCTATGTGATGCCACGGGTCTGCCTGTTTTGGCTGAAAATTGCGGTTGTGTTTGATTTGTGTTCATTTAATGGGATATAATGGGATTTTTCGTCGCGAAAAACCCGATCATTTCCCTATACCTGACTACACATACATTTAATGGGATATTAGTGGCTAAACTATCGTACACATATCGTACACAACCGCAATTTTCAGCCATTTTTTGCGGTTTCTTGCAAATTTACAACGGAAGCAGGTCAAATCAATCGAATTGGCGGCAATCACCTGTTGCCAAACGAACCGTCCTTTGACCCGAAGCCCGGGGGAGGGCTTTTTCGGCAAACCACAGAAATCACTGCGCTCTTGGTCACCCGGCCTTCAGCAGTTCGAGCACCCCCCCGGGCAGCTGGCTTTCGTCTGTGATCGCCCAGCCGGTCACAATTTGTTTGCTCGCCTTCACCAACAGGAAATCCCCGGGCGCGGGCATCTCCTCCCCCCGGTAAAAATCGCTCTCGACGCTGTACACGCGGATCGAAACTTCCCGGGCGGCGCCGCTTTCATCATATGCCGTCAGCTCAAACTCAACCCCGGGCCCCATCTCATCGCCGTTCATGGAAAGCAGGCTGCCCGGCGTCGCATCATAGCCCGGCGGGACCATCGCGTAATAGTCCGACGAAACATAGCGGTCGTTATAGTATTGTCTCCCCCAAAGAGCCCCGGCGACAACCACTATGGCAACCAGCGCAATAACGACAATACGCAACGTTTTTCGTTTTTCCATTATCAAAACTCCATTTCTTTTTTTCGAAACGCCAGCGACGAAAGCGCGATGGCAACCGCCACATATATGGCATACTCAATTAATGGCATAATGAAGGGCTCGCCTTTTGCCGCAGCCATGTAGATCCTGCCGGAGATGCCGGCCATAAGATGCGAGCTGAGGCCCGGGAAGAGAGCACTTACGAAATCCGAATTCAGGATCCATGAGGCAAGGCCGCTGATGATTCCGAACGCCAGCAGCACATAGGCAACTATCGCAAAGGTCGTGCGCTGCAGCCCATAGACCACTATCCCTGAAAGCGCTGCAAACCCCACACTTACAAGGAATTGCTTGAAAGAGATCATATAGACTTGCAACAGCACGTCAGCCGGGGCCGGCCATCCAAGCGCGGCGTGGATTCCGAAAAGAAACAGCGGCGCCAAGCCGAACGCAGCTATGCAAAAAACCGCCATCAGTATGAATTTCACAACAACGATTTTCGTTTTGCCCGTGCCGAAGCCCACAAGGGAAATAAGGGTTTTCGAGTTCAAATCATCTGTGTAGACTGCCGCGAACAGGAACCCTCCCGCAAGGACAGGCATGTATTCGAAGAAGCTGCCCGCGTCACGCAGGATGCTTTCAGAGTCAAAACCGCCCGACCGCACGAACGCGAGAAAGGCGTAGCAGGCTGCCAGAAGGGCAAAATATATATACAGGCTTCGCTTGTGGGCCAAACGGTATATTTCGCCATGAATCAGCCTAATCATCCAGTCCCCCTACCAGCCGCATGAAGTATTCTTCCAGGGTGGTCTCCTGCCGGTGCAGGTCGTATACCTCAACGCCGCCTTCGATCAGCGCGCGGGCAATCAGGTTCGGGTGCTCGATACCGGACCGCAAAACCAATTGATTGCCGTGCACCGTTATATCGTTTGATGCTGATTTTGCGCCGTTCGCCTCCGCCGCTTCTGCTTCCACGGATTTTGCGCCGTTCGCCTCCGCTTCCATATCCGCAGGCTTGAGAGTGTCCGCCTTGTTTTCAAAACCCAAAGGCCTCAGAATTGCCAGCGCGGCCGCCGCGTCGCCAACCTCTATCACCAGCGACTTCTTCGTCAGCTCGTGCAGGTCGGCGTGGGAGATTTCTTTGACAAGCACCCCCTTCTCGATGAAGCCAAACTGCGTCGCCACCAGATCCAGCTCGCTGAGGATATGGGACGAAATGATGAAGGTCGTACCTGTTTGTGTGTGGATATCCTTTATCATCCCGCGCATATCAATAATGCCCTGCGGGTCAAGCCCGTTTATCGGTTCGTCCAGGACCACGATGGGCGGTGAACCGAGCAAGGCGCCGGCTACCCCGAGCCGCTGTTTCATGCCAAGCGAAAACTCCTTGAATGGTTTTTTCACGCCGGCCAGGCCGACCAGCCCCAGGAGACGTTCCACTTCACCTTTGATCCGTATACCCTTAACGCGGCAGAAGTATTCCAGGTTTTCTGTGGGGTTCAAGTAAGGGAAAAAGGAAGGGTTTATCATAAACCCCATATGCTGGCGCGCCGCACCCTGGTCCTTGCTTTCCCCGCTTATTTCGACCTTCCCGGCCGTAGGCTTTGCAAGCCCCATTACACATTTGAAAAAAGTGGTCTTGCCCGCACCGTTACGCCCGACCAGCCCGTATATATCCCCTTCCCTTAAGGTAAGTGAAACGGAGTCCAGCGCAAGCGTCTCGCCGTACTTCTTTGTCAGCCCATGTGTCTTGAGCGCAATCCGCGGCATCTGCTCCCCCCTATGCTACGGCGTCATCCCCTGTCGTCATCCCCTGTCTAAGTGACAATTACTGCCATTAGTATATCACAAGTACAAGGACCATTTACGCAATTCACAATTCAGCCCATTTCGGTCTCGTCCCCCGGCTCCATTACCAGTTTTCCCGGCGCGTCCCATTCCCCGGCCTTCTTTCGGATCGACTCCCCGGGTTTTGGGTGGATGATGATGTTGTGTTTCGCGCCGACAAGCCGCGCGCACTCAGCCGCCTCCGCCAGCCCCATATTGAACAGGCCGTCGCACGGGAAGAGCGCATAATCTATTTCGAGCGCGGCGAATGTCTCCATCTGCTTTGTCTTCGAAGTATCACCGCTGGCGTAGACCTTGACGCCGTCGAGCGTAATGATATACCCGACGCACTTCGCCGGGTCGTGGTTGCGGTTCCCCGCCTCGACGGCCTGGATCAGGATCCCGTCCACATCGAAACTGTTGTGCACGCCCCCCGCCAGGGCCTCCTCGTTCGTGATAATGCGGCAGCCCGGTTTCTGCACGCACTTCTTTATCCTGTTGTGGTCGCTGTGCCCGTGCGTGACGAGGATAATGTCCGCCGGCGCATCATAGCCTTTGCCCGCATATGGATCGACATAGACGACACGGCCGTCGTCAGCCGTCAGCCGATAGCTGCCATGTTTTTGATAGAGTAATTTCGGCATATTTTCCTCCAGTTCGCTTCATTCCCAAAGATAGCGTTTCAAATGGTCTATTATCATCCGCCACGACCGGTCGGACTCTTCGCTTTTCCGGAGGTTGAAACCATGCGGCCCCTTGAACCGCTCGAAAGAGACGTCAACCCCGGCCTCGATCAGCTTGTCCTTGAAGCGCTCCCCTTCCCCGCACAAAGAATCGCCGCTTGCGGTGATTACGAGTGTTGGCGGAAAGTCCCGCAACTGGTCCACCGTTGCAAAGACGGGTGATATAAGCGGGTTTTTCCGCCCTTCCTTGTCGTTCAGATAGCAGGCGTCGAACATCCTGCACATCGACACCGGCAAAGACCCAAACGGCTGCGGCTTTTCGCCCGCGTCCGTATAGACGTCAAGCGGCGGGTAGTCCATTATCAGGCATTTGATGTCGAGCTGCTTCCTGTCATTGTCCATAAGGCAAATCGCGGCGGTGAAATTCCCGCCGGCGCTATGGCCGCCCACGGCAATCCTGTCCGCGTCGACCCCCAGTTCATCCCCATGCCCCGCCGCGTATTCCACAACAGCATAGCACTCATTCAGGGCCTTCGGGAAAGGGGCTTCGGGCGCAAGGCTGTAGTCGATGCTGATGATCTTGACATTGGCGCCCTCCGCGATGTCCATCATGAACGGGTCGTCCATTTCGGCGTTGCCCATTGTGAAACCGCTCCCGTGGATGTTGATATACAAAGGCAGTTTCTCAGGCTTGTCCAGGTTGTAAGCCAGCACACGCACCCTGCCCTCGCCCGTGTCCAAAAACAGTTCCTTGCCGATATGGTTCTTTTGCTTTTTCAAGGCCCTCGGCGCAAGGAAGGCCATGATGCCCCTCATCCGGTTGACTTTCTTGACCAACTGGTCTGTCGTCCATGTCTTTTCTTTCATAATGCCGTTAACACCTCCCATTACTGAATATCAAACAGCCCGATTGCAACAGGCTATCCATCGCGACCAAAGTCTATATTTTTTTGAACAAAGGCCTTGAATCCTCCAGCGATCCCAGCCAGCGATCCCCTACAGCGATCCCTACAGCGAATCCTTAAGGACTTTCACCCGCTCGTTGATAGAGTCAATATGCGCCTCATCCGTCATGCTTGGATCCTTCCAATCATAGTAGATCTGGCAGGGAAGTTCCGGGCACTCGGCGCACGTCTTATAGCCCTTCTGGTTGACGGGGCAATCATACATAGGACAGACATCGACATCGAAATCCTTCAGATAAAACGGCTTGCCCTCGATACTGTGGCAATCGCCGCAGCTCTCGTGATAATCACAGCTTTCGCAGTCTATACCGCATGGTGACAATAACATAATAACTACCACTCCCTTCTTGTATTCAATAGCAACTACCAGCCATAGTCTATCAGTTTCAATTTCAATTGGCGACGCTTTTTCTGTTTTTCCAGGAAAGAGAAGCAGTAATAGAATCCCTCCTCATGGTATAGTAGGAAAATGTCGAATAATTTTCGTATTGAAAGAGTCGGAGCCGGCGGCGGGGTTGCGTGGTTGATTCGCGCGGAGAGCTCGGCCATCCTTGTTGACACAGGGTTTCCGTATTACGGTAAGACCCTGGCGAAAGAACTGAAAGAAAGCCTGAACGGCCTTCCCCTGTGCGGCATACTGATCACGCATAGCCACTATGACCACGCCGGCGGGCTTGCTCGCGTCAAAGCCGCTTTCCCGGACGCGATCGTCTACGCGGCGGCGCACGCGCGGGATATACTTCAAAGGGAGAGTGCGCTAAGGGCCATGCGGGAGCTCAACCGCACAGCGGCGGCGCTGGCCGGCGCGGCTTTCGGAGCATCGGGCGAAGATGCCGATGACTACGATATCAACCGCACAGCGGAGGCATTGTCCGGGGTGGTTTTTGAAGCACCGGATGAAGACGCCAATGACTACGATATCAACCGCACGGCGGCGGCGCTGTCCGGCGAGGCATTTGAAGCACCGGACGAAGACGTCGGCGGCTACACGATCGATTGCACGCCGGGGGACGGGGATCGGATACACATAGGGGATTTTTTCTTTGAAGTGTGGGAAACGCCGGGGCATACAAATGATTCGCTCAGCTATTGGTTTCCCGGCGAAGGCCTGCTGATCCTGTCCGAAACCACGGGCGTTATGCTGAAAAGAAAGCCCATGACCGTCGAGCCGGCGTTCATCGTCAGCTGGAAATCTTCGGTTGCTGCTGTGGAGCGGGCTGAAAGAGCCAGGCCGCAGACAATCGTTCTTCCGCACACCGGCGGCCTGTCCGGCGCTGATGTAGAGGAATATTTTCAAAAACAAAAAGAGGCCATCATTGAGACAAAAGAGCTCGTATTTCGCCTTACCGACGAAGGAAAGCCCGAAAGCGAAATCCTGTCAGAGATACAATCCCGGTATTATGACCAAAGGTCTGCTTCCCTCAAAGCCTGCCAGCCGATATCCGCCTTCCTGCTGAATTTCAAAGAAATGATCCCGCGCCTCCTCAAGGAAGGGCCATAGCCTGCCGCTGTCCAGCGCCGCCGCCATCTTCCACCATTCAGCCGCTGCCATCTTCCACCGCTCAGCGCCGCCGCAGCGACCTGGCCGCCGAAGGGATTGCGGACAGCCCGCCGGGCACATTGAGCAGAATGAGCGCGAAAAGCACGAGGATGATCCCAATTACGCAAACGGCCGACGGGACCTCGCCGTAAAACGCGATCCCGAACACCGTCGCCGCCACGGGCTCGATAGACACGAGGATTGCCGCCCTCCCCGTATCCATGAATTTCATACTGTAAGTAAAGAGCATGTACGGGAAAAGTGAAGTGCATAATGTATGCAAGACCAGGAAGGCTGCCATCTTTCCAGGCTCGGCCGAGACTGTCGCCGCAATCAGTGCGAAGTTTGTGAACGGGATGCAGACGAGGGCGCCGATGCCAAAACTGTACACGTTGACTGTAAGGGAATCGTAGCCGCGGTTCAGCGCAAAACGCGTCATGATACTGTACATCGCGTAGCCGATCCCCGCTATCAGGCCGATAATGACCCCTCTCGCCGAAAAGACCGCGCCGTTATCGACAATGCCGCTTGTGAGAACGCAGCCCGCGAAGCATATGATAAGCGCCTGTATCTTTACCGAAGTGATCCGCTCGCCGAAAATCGGAGCGGACAGCATAACGACAAAGACCGGCGCTGTTGAAAGCAGTATAGCCGCAAGCGACAGAGAGTTCATCAGGGTCGACAGGCTGAAAAACAGATTGAGCAGAATAGCGCTTGATACGCCGGTTCCGATGAAACACCACAGGTCTTTCAGCCGGATAAAAAGCAAACTCTTCCGGCCGGTGACAACCAGCATGACAAAGAGTATCAAAAAACCGATAGACACCCTGACGAACAATATAGTCATCGGGCTGTAGCCAAAACCGGTCAGGACGCGCACAAAGACGCCGACCGAGCCCCAAAAGCACCCCGCCGAAAGCGCGGAGAAGACACCCCGCGCTCTGCCGCTCTGCCCCGGTCCGTTCTGCCCCGGTCCGCTCTGCCCCGGTCCGCTCTGTCCCGGTCCGTTCTGCCCCAATCCGCTCTGTCCCGGTCCGCTCTGCCCCAATCCGCTTTTCTCCATATCGCTGTCCACTGCGTCAATCACCTCTTTATCAACCCATTTTAACAAGCGGTCATATCCCGAAAAAGACCCCAAAATGCCAGGAATGCCACGTCCCAATCAGCAGGGCCTTCTCGTCCCGGATGTCCATATTATTCAAAAGTCCCCGGCCAAAAGCAATATTCCAACACCCTGCCATCCGGTTCCGAAATATATATTATCATTGTATCCCCCCACATTATTGCGTTTGTAACAACTGAGCCGGGCGCCGGCACAAATCCCTCCGGCAAAGAATCGCCGCCCGTTTGCCCGTCTTCAGTCTGCCGGAGCGGGGTTCTTACCCAGGAGGCTTTGCTGAAACCAATATTGTCCGGAAGCTTTTCGACGATATTTACACGCTCACCTGTATCAAGATCAAAACATACCGAAAACATCAAAGGCCCCTCGTTGACAGTGCCATGATTGCTGTCAAGGGAATAGGCAATCGAAATGTAGTTTTCCCAGTAACCGATAAAGGGTTCAAGGATAAAATTGAAATGTTCCAACTCCAATCCCTCGGCCTGCCTGTACGCTTCCCTGTACCTCCATTCAATTTGCTGGATCTTACCCCAATCGCTCCCGAAACCGTTTACCCATGACTGCAGCCCGCTATTGATACTATCCGCGACAGCCGGCGCCCCCGGCATGCTTACGGCAGGCATGGCGAGGTTTACGCCCGGGACAAGCTGCCCCGCTTTGCGGTACGAGACAATGGTTTCGTAGCCTTCCCCATACGGGCTGACATCCCGGCTGAGCCTTATGCCAAAATCCCGCACGCCCCTGAAATACGGATTGCCGGCAGGGAATTCAATGCGCAGCTCGACCCCCCTCTCCGAAAAGCTGTAATGCGGGTAGTCGCGGGGGATGCCGGGGAAAGCCCGCTTCAGGACGACATCAAAGGTATCGCTGTTCATGTACCTGGTATGGTACAGATCCAGGGCCTGCAGCTTGTCCGCAATATGTGTGTTTATGTAATCGATATAATTGAAGCCGTCGTAAAACACAGAGGACAGCGGCTTCTTGACGCCGTTAGCTTCAAGCTCACCCCTGGCGTCCCATCCTTTCCAGGCCGTGCCGCCGTCGCCGCTGGAATTTTTGTAATCGCCAAGGTAGACAGGATCTACTTCTGTATCAGGCAGCACGCCTTCGATGGGCCGGATCGGAATATAGCCTGCTTTAACAGCGACTGCCTGCCCCTCGTCTGTAAGCAGCCAGTCAACCAGCCTGCGCGCAACGCTGCCCGCCTGCTCATTTTCCCGCATAACGGCATAATACCCGGTTCCCATAGGGTACTCATCCATCGAAATAGTATCGCGCACAGGCTCAACCCCATCTACAGCGAGCAGCTTGAACCGGTTGTTGCCGTACATATTGTTTACATAATAGAACATGGAATAACCAAGGGCGGGCCGCGAATTATCGTAAGCGGACACAGCGTTGACGAGGTCCCCCATCTGTTCATGGATATACTCCTCGGGAGGCTCCATAGGCTCCTGCCCATCCATCAGCAGCTTGAGCATCAATGTCTGGCTGCCTGAGTTCGGTGTCCGCTGGAACGGGATGATGCTTTCGTCTAAACCGCCGACCTCGCTCCAGTTTGTTATTTTCCCCGTATAGATGTCCCTTAGCTGCTCCCTGGAAATGCTATCGACCGGGTTGTCGATATTCACAAGGAAAACCAGCGCGTCCTTTGTGACAGGTATGATTTCAAGCGTGATCCCTTCTTCTTCCGCGCGCCAAAACTCTTCCGTAGACGGATAGGTCACAAATATCAGGCTTGCTTCCCTGGCAATCAGGCTTTCATACGCAAACGGCGTTGTACTGTGATCCGGCGCGCTTCCGCTTTGCCCGAAAAACCCGTAGATCGCCTCTGTGAGCGGGATTGTGGCGGTCGAGCCATCAACCCTTTCGCTGAGCTTTGCCAACTCATCAGCAGAGAACAACGGCTCCGGCTCTGGCGGCTCCGGCTCGGGTGGCTCCGGCGGCGGTGGCAGCGGCTCCTGTGCGGGTGGAACGGCCGGCTCGTGCCCGGGCGGTTCGGATCCCTGCCCCTGCTGAAGCCCCTTGCCTGCGTCGTCGGGCGGCAGCAAGGCCGCGTTCATCAAATTGTTCACTCCAATAAGCGTCAGGGCACAAACTGCTACGGCAGCCACACCGATGACTGCAAACCTGTACCGCCGGTTTTTCCACAGTGTTTTCCACATGTCGATTATCTTGTTTGCCATTTTGTTGAACTGGACCTCCGAGTGTTGAACTGAACTTCCCGTTGCTCAAGTATAGCACAACGGGGACGGTTCTTTTTGTGTTCGGGGAAGAACACAGTGGGGACGGTTCGAAACCACTGAAAAAGTACAAAAGTACGAGTTGATTGGCAAGTGGAAACCGGAAGGGGTTCCTGCCGCGAATCTTCTACTTTTTGTCCCAAAATCGAACTTACGGGCGATTTTTGCACCGTTTTTTCCTCCA
>Ga0082212_10000977_pt1 | contig 41961 bp, 33 predicted proteins | sample TergutNt197P3_FD_71548 | JGI IMG/M metagenome (GOLD analysis project Ga0082212, IMG submission 71548) | Neocapritermes taracua P3 segment gut microbial communities from Petit-Saut dam, French Guiana - Nt197 P3 | ecosystem: Host-associated > Arthropoda: Insects > Digestive system > Gut ...
AATTTGACAAGTCAGGTTTTTGCAAATTTTTATTTGACAGATTTTGATCATTTTATTAAAAATATTTACGGTATTGCCAATTATGGGCGTTATGTAGATGACTGTATTTTTGTTCATCCATCACGCGAATTTCTAAAAAGACTTATTCCAAAAATAGAAGCCTATCTACAGGGCAATTTAGGATTAAAAATCCATCCCCATAAGATATATTTACAGCCATGTAATAACGGCGTAAAATTTCTCGGATGCTTTATAAAGCCATCGCATATTGTAATAAACCACCGTACCATAAGGAATTTCAAGCGTTCATTATATTTTTATAACAAACTTGTATTTGACCATAAACCTGACAAAGAAGAACGGTCATCGTTCATTTCTTCTGTAAATTCGTATTTAGGTATTCTTAAACATTATAAAACCTACAAGAAAAGGCAGAATATTTTATTAAATTTTATATCATCTTCTTGGTATAAACATATAACTTTTTCAAGCACAAAATTTTGTAAAATTATTAAGAAGACATAATTTTACGCCGTTTGTACGTCCCTGTACAAACGGCGGTTGTAGGTGGGGGCAAAAAGAATTCTTGTAATTATTGTGTATGCGCAAACGTCATTTAACACACGATTAGCGCTACGGGCGCTGTTCGCGCCCTCGATGTTCGAAAAACCGCAGTCGTGCGTGCGCTTAGGCGCTGGAACGCCCTTTGTGCGGTTTTCTCTCAACCACATTCCAGCCCACTGCATTGCTATGCAATGCTTATTAGGTGGGCTGGAACGTCGCCAATCTTAAACGATAGGTACAATATCGCTGCCCACACCAGGCGTCCGGAAGCGCAGCGGAGTAACAAAAATACCACTGTCAAACTGAACGCACCACTTTTCTCTTATCGGTGGGGGGAAGAACACCCATTCAGACCAACAGATGCTCAGCAGTCAATTACCGCATACATCCATACATGAAAATCTCAATCTGCCGCTGTGCCTGGCATACTATCGCTTGCAGTATGTTATGGAAAAGGGTGGGCAAAAGTCCTGGAAAAACCATGTGGAATTCTCCGCCAAAATAGATCTGCGAATAAAAGTAGTATTGATCCATAAGTGCCCTGTACCATACCAACAATAAAAAAGATATGGAGGTTTGGTACAGGGAAGCTGTTTTGGCGGGTTTAACACGCGGTTTTTCCGGGGCTTTTGCCCACCCTTTTGCTTAATATAATGTATGTATTTTCTATGCCAGGCTCAGCGGTAAATTGGGATTATTTATTAAATCTACGATATACTTAAAAAAGTTTGTGGAGGAATAAAAAAATATGAAAGATCTGGAACTAATTCGATCAAAGAAAGCTTTTATTATTGACATGGATGGTGTTATCTATCATGGAAATGAGCTTTTAAAGGGTGTCAGGGACTTTGTTAATTGGATGGAAGAGAACAATAAAGCGTTCCTGTTTCTGACCAATTCGAGTGAACGCTCTCCGCTGGAACTTTCCCAAAAACTTGCAAGGCTGGGTATAGAAATTGATCCGAATCATTTTTATACCAGCGCTCTGGCAACGGCAAGTTTTCTTGCTACTCAGAGTCCGGGCGGATCGGTGTATGTAATTGGCGAGCCGGGGCTAATTAATGCACTTTATGATTATGGGTTTACCATGAACAATGTCAGTCCTGATTATGTAGTTGTGGGCGAGGGCAGGGGTTACAACCTTGAGACGCTGGAACGGGCGGTAAAACTCGTGGAAGGAGGCGCCCGGCTTATCGGAACCAACCCCGACGTGAGCGGTCCTATAGAAGGGGGAGTGATAGTTCCCGCCTGCGGAGCATTGGTGTCGCCCATAGAATTAGCCACAGGAAAAAAAGCCTATTTTGTGGGAAAGCCCAATCCTCTTATAATGCGGCACGGGCTTCATCGTCTTAACTCCCAGCGGGAAGAGACAGCAATTATCGGCGATCGCATGGATACCGATATCCAGGCAGGGGTGGAGTCTGAAATTGAAACGGTACTCGTTCTTTCCGGCGTAACCAGACCGGAAGATATTTCCCGGTTTCCCTATCAGCCTAAACATGTACTGGAAGGGGTTTTTGAAATTCCGGATACACTCCGCCCCTAATGAACAGTACCCCTGCTGCCAATCGTCTGCACATTGCTTTTTTCGGTAAAAGAAATGCCGGTAAATCAAGCCTGGTTAATGCAGTTACCGGTCAGGATCTTGTGATTGTGTCGGAACAAAAAGGTACCACCACCGATCCTGTTTCCAAAGCTATGGAACTCCTTCCTTTGGGACCGGTTCTTGTTATCGATACTCCCGGAATAGATGACGAAGGAACGTTAGGAGAACTGCGTATCCGCAAGGCAAGAGAAGTTCTTGATAAAACAGATGCGGCGGTACTTGTAGCAGATGCAGTTGAACAACTTTCCGCCGTTGATCATGAACTCATTGTTCTTTTTCAGGAAAAAAATATTCCATATATTGTGGCTTATAATAAAAGTGATTTGATTGGAGAAGCTGACGCCGCTGTAAAACCGGAAGATGCTTCGCAAAATCCGGCAGAATCTATTTTTGTAAGTGCAAAGACAGGGCATAATATAGATCAACTTAAGGAAAAAATCGGTACTCTTGCAAAAACCGAAGACGTAAAATTACAAATAACGGGAGACTTAATAAACGCCGGGGATTTTGTTGTCCTGGTAACGCCCATTGATAAGGCGGCTCCCAAAGGAAGGCTGATCCTTCCGCAGCAGCAAACCATTCGTGACATACTGGAGGCGGATGCAACTGCCATTGTTGTTAAGGAAATTCAATATAAAGAAACTCTGGATAATCTGGGGAAGAAGCCTGCGCTGGTAATTACCGACAGCCAGGTTTTTGATAAAGTGTCTGCGGAAACTCCGCCGGAAATTATGCTTACTTCGTTTTCCATACTGTTTGCCCGTCTTAAAGGTTTTCTTAACTCTGCGGTACGGGGTGTGCGTGCAATCGACAATATTCAGGATAAAGATACAATACTTGTTTGCGAAGGATGTACCCATCACCGTCAATGCGACGACATAGGCACGGTAAAACTTCCGCGTATGATCAAAAACCATACGGGAAAAACGCCGGAATTTGCCTTTTGTTCCGGCGGCGATTTTCCGGCAGATCTTTCACCGTATAAACTTGTCCTGCACTGCGGCGCCTGTATGCTTAACGAACGGACAATGAAACACCGACAGGACAGCGCCGCTGCCCAGAATATTCCATTTACCAATTACGGAATAACTATTGCGCATATTCATGGAATATTAAAAAGAAGTCTGGAAATGTTTCCCGATGTTCTGGCGGAACTGGAGTAATAAGTCTGCAATTACCAGCGCCGCCATAGCTTCCACTACCGGTAACACGCGGGGCGCCAGACAAATATCGTGACGTCCGTGAATTGCCATTCGCACAGGATTTCCGCTACGGTCTATTGTACTTTGTTCTGCGGCAATCGACGGCGGCGGCTTAAAGGCTGCGCGGAAAAAAACTTCCATTCCGTTGGAGATTCCTCCCAGTATACCACCGCTGTTGTTGGACTTGAATGTTGCACTTGCCTTTGCAGCATTGTTTTGTGTACTCATGGCATAGTTCGGCGGAAGGGCAGGGACATCGTTGTTGGACAAACCTGTTAAAGCAGCGACGGTAAAACCTGTGCCGAATTCAATCCCCTTACAGGCGCCGATAGAAAGAATTGCATGACTCAAGAGAGCGTCGAGTTTGTCAAACACCGGTTCACCGAGTCCTGCAGGCAGGCCGTTTATACGGCAGGCTACAAGACACCCGGCGCTGTCTCCGGCGGCTTTTAGTTCTTCCAGTTTTGCGTTTATTTGTTCCGCTGTTTTTTTGCAGGGAACACACAGCGGATTGTTTTTTGTTTCTTCCAAATTAAAACCAGCTTCACCTGGCTGCGGAGCTTCTATACCTGCAACGGCGGCAGTCCACGATTTGATTGTAATGCCGTGAGCGGTTAAAAATGTTTTGGCAACAGCTCCTGCCGCAACGCGGGCTGCTGTTTCCCTGCCGGAACTGCGGCCTGTACGTGCAATAGCGGATAATATTCCTTCTTTCCAGTCCGGAAAACCGTACTTTGCTTCCCAGGTCCAGTCCGCATGGCCGGGCCTGTACAGATATTTTAACTCATCATAATCGCCGGGTTTTTGATCAATATTATTTATGATGATAGCAATGGGTGTTCCCAGTGTTTTTCCTTCGAATACGCCGGAAAGAATTTCGGGAACATCTTCTTCTGAACGGCTGCTGGAAAATAATTCCCCTGTTCCGGGTCTGCGCCGTTTAAGTTCTCCGGCAATGTCTTCGGTACAAAGAGAAAGTCCTGCCGGACAGCCGTCGACGACACAGCCCATTGCTTTTCCGTGGGATTCACCAAATGTTGTTACTTTAAAAACAGTTCCAAAACTATTGCCCGGCATAATTCACCATAAATTCATTGCAGCGCTTCAATTTCTGCAAGGGTAGGCGGATCGGCTCCCTTGCGGGAACAAACGATTGCCGCAGCTTTGTTGGCAAAGATCAATGCTTCCCGGATTTCATTTTCGCTTAATTGATCCAGGGCTTTACGGGACATTTTTCCGTGTTTTTCCAGCCAGGAAAGAAAAGCGCCGTGGAAAGTGTCTCCGGCGCCAATGGTGTCGGCAATAGTTGTATGGCTGGCTTCTGCAAATATTTTTTTTATGTTTCCGTCCCGCTTAACAAACACTGCAGCGCCCTCTCCCCCCAGGGTTACTGCTGCAAGACGGGAACCCAAATCAAGGAGTTTTTCCGCTCCTTTTTCGTGTCCCAAACCGGGATAAATAAAATCAAAATCCGCAGAAGAAATTTTTACAATGTCCGAAGCCTGTACCCATTTTTCGAAACGTTTTACATAGCCATTGTGATCGGGAATCATAAATGGCCGAACGTTGGGATCGAGGGAGATAACCGGCCTGTCTTCCCGCGTACTTTCCCGGAAAATAAAATTTTCGATGCTTGTTGCGGAAGGTTCCATGGTAAGGGAAATGGAGCCGAAAAGAATGCAGTTTGTTCCGGCAGGGAGCCGCTGCGGAAAATCCGTTTCGCTTAATAAACGATCCGCCGCGCCTTCGGAATAAAAAAAATACGCCGGTTCTTTTCCCTCTGCTACTTTAACAAAAGCCAGTGTGGTCGTTTCATCAGATCTCGCTGTTAATTCAATGGAAACATTGTTTTGTTCCAGCCGTGTAATAAGGATTTCTCCGAAAAAATCCCGGGAAAGCCGTGAAAGAAAAGCTGCCCGTGTCTTTCCGTTTTCTTTCCCGAAAATCCGCCCTATGGCAATAGCCGTATTGTAAGGGCAGCCTCCGGGACAGGGGATAAAAATGTCACGGCCTTCCCGATCCTTTTCACTCACCATGTCAATGAGCGCTTCACCGCATGCGATAATCATATCAATAGTATAGCGCTTTTTGTTCTGTCTGGGAATTGAGCCTGTTCCACAATTTCCGTTTGCGCAACAGCTTCTTGCCCAATTACTAAAGTGTCTCCAAAAAACCCAGGATGGTCTTTGCCGTTTCCGCCGGTTTGTCCTGATGGGGCAGGTGTCCGGCACCCGGAATTGTAAACATCTCTGTTGTATCAGCGCTCCTGAGTTTTATAAACGATTCGGTAACGTTGATTGGCATTATCTGATCTTTTTCTCCCCAGACAAGGGCAATTTTTCCCGGCCAGGATCCGATTCGTTTGTAGTACGAAGACCGCAGACTTTGGAAAATCATGCTTCGTAGCGAAGAAAAATAACCGCGTTCCTGGGATGGACTGCATACACGATCCATTACCCGCTTGCGTAAAAAATCCCTGTCTTCTTCGCTTAAAGCCTGAATGTCCGCATAGTAGGAAAAGAGCGATTTCCACGCCCTGTCCGGATCGTTCCTGAATGAGCGGTACCATTTTTTGCCTATAAACGGAAAGGCCATAAGAAGGATATGAGATGAACCGGCAGATTCCATGGGAATGCAGCCGTCCATTAGTACAAGAGCTTTGATGCGGCTGTCGGAAAGAGCCGCCGCTTCCGCAATTGATGCACCCATTGAACTGCCGATTAAGACAAAACCCTGTTCTGCATTTCCCGATTCAGCTGCTGCCAATGTTAGTACGGCGTCCCTGTGACAAGCGACACTTGAACGCATATTGAGCGATGAACGCCCGAAACCCGGCAGATCCGGCGCCAGTACCCTAAAACCTGCATCTCCCAGCGGCCGGATGATATGTCGCCATGTGTCGGCTTCGTCTCCAAGGCCATGAACCAGGATAAGTACCGGTTTGCCTGTATTGTTTTGCGGGCCGTAATCATAATAGAAAAGGCCGTTAAAACGTTTTGATGTCAGGCGTTTTGCATAGGCAGCCAGTGAAGGCCAGCATTGGAAATTGTTGTCCGAATTAAATGTAGTATTCATATCTTACTATAACTTTTTTTTTAAAATTGAAAAAGAATTGTTTTCGTGGTATTATCAAATTACTGTCTTTGGTTTCAGCTATTTTTGATTTTTTTGGAGGGAGCATGGCTTCTAAAACCTGTAGTGTAGACAACAATAAAAACAAATGCAATTGCACCTTTAGCTGCGGCAAGAAGGGCATCTGCTGTGAATGTATTCATTATCACCGGAGTAACGGAGAACTTCCCGGCTGTTACTTTCCCAACGATGCGGAAAAAAGCGGGAATCGTTCCATCAGTAATTTTATTTCCATAGTGCAGCAGAAAGGAACTTCGTATTTAAAATAGCGAATAATACCGCTTGCAATAAACGCTATACTGTTGTATAGTAAATTGAATGATTGATTTGGGAGAAAAACTCAGGGTTCTCGCCGGGGCAGCAAAATTCGACGCTTCCTGTGCCTCGTCGGGCAGCGGAGGGGCAGCAACCGGTTCCAAAAACAAATCGGATACAGGCCAGGGTTTTGGGGCAAAAGTTCCGGCCGGGGTCTGCCATTCCTGGACAGGAGACGGCCGCTGTGTCAGCCTTCTTAAAGTGCTGTATTCCAATGTATGCCGTTTAGACTGCGCTTATTGTGTAAACCGCACTTCCGCAGATGTTGAACGCGCTTCTTTTACTCCGGATGAACTTGTCCGGCTTACCACTGAATTTTACCGCCGCAATTATATCGAAGGGCTTTTTCTTTCTTCGGGGATCTTTGCAGACCCCGACATTGTTATGGAAAAACTTGTTGCCGTTGCAAAAAAACTCCGTAAAGAGTCCGGTTATAACGGCTACATTCACCTGAAGATTATTCCCGGATCAGGAGAAAAAATGATTCGGGAAGCAGGGCTTTGGGCGGACAGGCTCAGCGCCAATATCGAATTGCCCACCGAAAAGAGTTTGCATCACCTGGCTCCGCAAAAATCAGGCAAGGTGATCTTTGGCGCAATGGGCGATGTACAAACAGCTCATAAAGAATCGGAAGAAGACCGGCACCACAATCTAAAATCGGCGCCTGTTTATGCTCCTGCCGGCCAGAGTACCCAGCTTATCGTTGGCGCCAGCGGAGAGGACGATCGTACCATTATCGGTCTTTCGGGGGCGCTGTACAAAAAGTATTCCCTCCGCAGGGTATACTACTCGGCGTATATGACTGTTCCTGCCTTGCCCCCTCACTCCGCTGCCTATACTGCCCCTGCCGGTAACACCGGTATGTTAACCGGGTTCGAAGATGAAGCCGGCGAAAGTTCCAGCCTTGAATACCCCTTGGGAATTTCCCCTGTACGCCTTCTTGTCCGGGAACACAGGCTGTATCAGGCGGACTGGCTTATGCGTTTTTATCATTTTCAATCGGAAGAAATCCTTAACAACGATCAGCCCTTTCTCGATCCGACCCTGGATCCCAAAACTTCATGGGCATTACAGCACCTTGATAAATACCCGGTTGAATTAAAAAAAGCGCCCTACGAAGAATTGCTCCGTGTACCCGGCGTTGGCGCGCAAAGCGCCAGGCGTATAATTGAAGTACGCCGTTCCAGATCAATCAACTTTGACGGCCTCCGGCGGCTGGGCGTTGTACTTAAACGGGCAAGATACTTTTTTACACTGGACGGATTATTTTATGACAGGCCGGATGTTAAACTACCTGTTATCGTTGCGCGGAGAATTCTGGACAACCCGGGCCGTCTCCGTCGTATCCTTGTAGACGGCGACGACGGCCTTCAATTACCGTTGTTTGATTTTTAGGATTGCATGTTGGATTTATTTGACGAAGAAGCCGGTTTTAAAGAAACTTCCGAAAATGCAGTGGTTGCTGTTATTGATAAGCTGCTGGAAAAGCTCGAAGAAATTTCACCGAATGCCCGGGATAATGCCCTGCATGCCCTTCTTTACGGTTATTCGGATTACAGCCCTGCCAATCCGCCGCTTGCGGCAATTAAATCCTTTTTGCAAAAAGTTTTGTCAGCGGCGGAAAAAACAGGCGTAACGCCGGAGGAAGCGCGCCGTCTGGCGGAACAGGCATCCGAAGACCGGCTCGATCCTGATACGGAACAGGTAAAGCTTGCCGCCGCCAGGGTAATACGTGAATTTGACCGGCTGCGGGGTATACTTCGCTTTAAACCTGATAACGACAACGAAGCACAATATGGCAGAGAATCCAAAACGGACAATTGCTATACAGCCCGTTGTGCGCCGGATCATTTTGTCCTTCCGTTGCTGGCAGATCATTTCCGGCAGCGTTTTGGCAAACAATCCTGGGCAATTATCGACGAAAAACGAAAACTTATTTTATCCGGAGATAATGGCAAAGAACCTGTTTTGCGGTATTTGGGAACGAAAGAAAAAATAAATGAAAGCGGAACAGAACAGGAACAAAAAAGTGATGAATGGGAAGGACTCTGGAAAAATTATCATAGTTCTATTAATAACGAACAACGGGCAAATCCCAAACTGCAAAAACAATTTATGCCCGGCCGTTACCGGAAGTATCTGACGGAGTTCAAATGAATTAACGGTTTAGCTTTTCCTAAAAAACCTTCGCAAAAACAGTCATACTGCCCGGTCTTGTACTTAATATCCGTTCCACAGCGCAGAAATGAGGCTCCCCACGGCAAGCAGTGGGGTATCTGTAAGCGTTGCATTATCTGTCGGGGAGCCTCGTTCGATAGGAAGTTTATTATACCGCCTGGTTTAATACCTAACACTTTCATGTTCTGATTTCTTTCAGCCGAAAAAACGTCGTCAAAAAAAACCATAGCGACGGTTAGAAAAAACTCCATGCTTTCTTTAAGAACATTGATATTTATATCCTATGGACTCAAATAGTGCGCTTTTTACCGGGCGTGGTGGCAGCAAAATATGTTTCCCGCGCTGATGTTTTAATCCCAAGCGTTTCTGCAAAATGTGGTATTTCTACTACCGATACAGTAATATTTTTGCAATCCCTAAGCCAGGCGGAATAGCTTAATGTGTCAGTATGTGCGCGCGGACAAAGCATGACGCTGAAACTATTTGGAGCGGCGATTTCTTTTAAGTGCCGTTCAATAGCGGGCATTTCACGGATATTTTGCTGTACACCTGTCAAAAGAGTAACCTCAAATAATATGTTCCCAATATTATCATGGCAGACTATATCTGCGCCGCCTCCGGGCGCAAAGGATATAGGCAAACCTTCGTCATCTATAACATAATTCGGAACAACCGATAATTCAGGGTATGTTTTTTTTAGAGCAAGTGCAGCAAGGAATTCCAGTCGCGCAGGTTCATTAATAAATTTTAGTATTTCGTTTTGTGAAGATTTATGCGGAGTGCAAACAATAATTAACTCATTTTTTATTGTATCCAATTCAAATGTATTAACCCATTTTGTAAAAAGCCGTTCTTTTTCCGTTTCACTGGCAATAACGACGGCTTCGCGAGAAATAAGGCTCATGTCCAGCACTTTCATATAGTCGTAACATTCACGCGCCGTAGAAAACTGCTGTATCGAAGTCGCGTAGCATGAAAGTACATATTCTATTTTTTCGGCTTCAAGTGTATTATTATCAATAAACCTGCCGTTGCCGCGAATGGAAATTAAACCCGTTAAACGCATTTTACGAATAAACTCGTCCGGCATTTCGCGCAATATATTTATTTTCTTAAAACGGATTTCGGCATTGGGACCTTTAACGCCCAGTAATTTTTTGCAAATTTCATAGATATAGTCGCCGCTTGGTGCAAAGTTGTATTCTTCACGAATCTCGGATATTTGTTTTAATAAAGCGGTATAATCATCATCCGGCCAGCATAAAATCAGCGGGATTTCCTGACGTGCAATTCCGGCGCTGGTTTCGCCATAAATGCGTGATAATTCTTTAATCGTTTGAAGCAGCAAAATAAGCGGCTTGTTTTCGTTTTTTACACGCCTAAAAGGGTTCACACGCTGATATTTTACAAAAGCGTTTAAAAAAACCTGATTTTCCAGGTGGACAAATTCATTCTCAATGGATTTAACAAGTTTTATCCCTGCGTCAGAAAATTCTATCGGCTCGTTCATTGCATAATATAAAAAACCCAGTTCCATTGCCATTTTGAAAAAAGTATCAAAACGGGAAGGCCAACCCTTGTCAAATCCTGCTTCTTTGTGATTTTGTGGACTGTTTTCTATGATTTCCTGTGTATCGGAGACGGAAAAGGGCGTTCCTTCATCAATAAGTTGCTCCTTTAAGCGCGGTGTTCGGGAAACGAATACCGGCACATATAACTTTTTGGAAACCATATTAAAAATAACCTTATCAATAATTTCATTGGTGAGTATTTCCCCGTTATATGCTAAAAGAACGCTAAGCAAAGTCTTATACCGTTCAGGATTTCTAACCGTTGTCGTTAATAACAGCGGTTTATATTCATCCGCACGCGGCACTTTTATACTTCCTTATAGTTTCGAACAAGCACTTCATAAGTGTTTTTTTCTGTATTGTCATTAAAACTGATATAATTGCTTTTCATACGGACAATAGTATATTTTCGCGCCCATTTATCAAACGTGCTGTTATACCGTTCCCTGTGCCAAAGAACATTTGATACGGCAAAACGCACATTTTTTGCATTCAATTCGTCAAGGACTTTAATTAAGCGCATTTCGCTTTCCTCATTCCAAATTTTATTGTACTCGCTAAATGTAATAAGATAAGGCGGATCTATATACACAAAGTCTTTTTGCCCAGGTTTCACTTTTTCCAAAAATACTTCAAAATCAAGATTAAAAAAAGACAATTGTTTTTCCAAAACATACTTAAAATAATCGGTTATAGCTTTTTGCACATTGGTGTTAAAATCAACATTGCCGACAGGTAGATTAAATTGGCCTTTTGCATTAAAGCGGAGCATACGGTTAAATCCGTATATCAAAAGTAAATAAAGTAAAACCAAATCAGCTGGTTTTTTATTGTAGTCTGCTTTCATTTTACAATATGCAGTTTTATTGTAATGTGCAAAATATGTTTTTACGAAATCTTTTTTTAGTTTCTGCGGCACATCGCGCCCCATATATGTAGCAGAAAGCCCGTAGGATTCTATGTTTTTGCGAATTTTGGCCCAAAATGAGGATTCTTTCCCACTGTAAGAATATAAAAATTCATGTAAGGCAACCATGTTTTTATCAATATCATTTAAAATATAACTATCTGCGTTGATATTAAGAAATACACTTCCACCGCCGCAAAACGGCTCTATAAAACGTTTAATATTACGGGGGAAATTTTCCTTTAGCTGCGGGACTAGTTTATATTTATCGCCGACATAAAAAAACGGTGAACGGCGAACCGCCGTTGTTCTGTTCATTTTCTTACCTCAGTAACAAACAAATACTCTTTATGATTTCGAAAATCGGTCTTTCCAGCGTTAAAAAAACGATGCTTCTTTGAAAATGTTTTTACATTTCCATATTGTGATAACATTTGTTTTAATTGATGGAGCGTAATTTTATTGCGCGATGAACTGCTTTTTGAATTATATGTATTGTTGTAAGATACAACAATATAACGGCTATTCAACTTTGACAGTAAATCGGAAAAAACTTCTGGCGCTTTATTGCGGCAATAATCGCTTAAATGTTTTCCTGCAGGTTTCAACGCCACACCAAATAATTCTGGCTCATCCCAGCGCACAAGAGTTTCGTAGATATGGTAAAACTGGCAATATTGACGTGAATTGTATGGCGGATCAATATAAACAATATCTGCGTCTATTTTAGGAGCAAGAGTATTGGCATCTTCGCAGTATATGTCTATATATGTATCTGGAAAGTTCATAGGTTCAATAATATCAAAAACAAACCGACCATCAGTAACATTTTTCCTAAAATAAGCATCAAAATGTCCAACTGTGTTTGCACATTTGTCCATGGAGTATATTAGAGATGCAAATAAAATAGAATATTCTTTTTCTGTTAGTCTGTTACGATTTTTTTTAATAGTATTTCGAATTGCCTCTATATTTTTACAATCAATATTACCAAAATATTTTCCGCCATAATTCTTTGTAAAATAGCCCGTGGTAAGTTTGGCATTATTCAGAGTCAGAAATTTTTGTTTATATTTCAATAATGTATCCCATGAGAAATTACCATGAGCATAAAAAGCCCGGTAAATTATATTGTTTGATTCAAGTGTATCATTCAATATAATGCGTTTCATATATGGAGCTATGTTTGAAGAAATCACTGACGTTCCCGCAAATATTTCAAAAAAACTACTGCCGGTGCAATTCGCTTTTATCTTATCAATAATCCAACCTGCAAGTTTTAATTTGCTTCCGGTATACCGCCTGTTTGAAATAGCATACATTATTCAAATATCCCTGAATTTATTAATTTTACACTACCACAGACTAATTAAAAAATCAAGTCAGTTACAATCAAAACTTACAGTACAACATTCGCACTGTGCTGCTTCATCACTGAAAGTAAATAGTCTTGTTATATGCGGGTCTGGCTTTTATAATCCTATTAATTATATTTTTGCTTTATCCTGAAACTATCATTTATATGTACCATTTGATGTCTTGTTATTGGCATCATTATTAATCCAAATACATTCTTCTTTCCCCAAAAATCCAATAGCCATATAGATTTTGAATCATTTGTTACACCACCGTTCTGTTTAATTTTTTCAAGTTGTTCTTTTGTTGTTTTTCTTTTCATATCGCAATATTCAAGGGATTCTATTATTTTTTTAGATGATTTTCCCACTTTACTTCTATATTCTTTTAGAGTTTTTATGTTTATGTTTCTATTTAGTGAATCTATATCAGAATATGTCATTGCATTTCCAGTGTCTTTTATTTTTATGTTCAAATTTTTCTGGATTTCTTTATTGAATATTGTTTCTTTATTTCCCATTATTATATTGGAGATAATATCTTCAATTCGGGTAATATGCCAAATATTCCATATTATCGATGTTTGTTTACCTGAAATTATTTTAGAAGTTTCTTCCTGTAAATTACACCATAATTCATCATAAAGTGTTTTACCATTAATATTGTATACTTTTTTGTCATGCAATAAACTATGCATTTCCAGTAATAAATTTTTACCTTTAGAAAAATTTTTTTGATCAACCAGAAATACTCTTAATTTTTTCTGTTTATCATTCCAATCCTTTGCATAATTTATCATAAATTATCTCCAAAATATTCATATATATGATAAAGCAAAGATATTTATTTTGTCAATGTATTTCCATATCAATTTCATAAAAACAGAAACATAGCAATAGTGTCATTCTCCAGTGTTCCGTCCGGCTATTGGAATCCTTCATTATATCTGATATGTCTCATCAATTTTTTTTAACTCGTTAAAGGTATCGATTTCAATAATATCGTCAAAAGTACATTCACGTACTTCAACAACATAATCTTTAATAAAATATTCCAGCGCCACCTGATCCCAATAACGCTCTTTGCCGCCGGGCATTTCGTAAACCTGTTTGATATGATCCGCCAGTTTTGCACCATCGATTTGATTCCAGTAAGATATACCGAACATATGATAACAGTTCTGTCCGCCGACTCTTACCCGTGTAATTACACCGTTGCGGGTTTCGAAACACCAATCGTCGGTACGTTCGGTCGGAACGCCCAGATAATTGCTTATATACTGGTACTTTCTAATCAGGCCGGGATTAATAAGCAGCAAATCTGATTCCAGTACATACGCATTTTGCAGCAGGAACCGGGCGCACATCATCGAAGAGATATTATTGGATTCGTTGTACAGGGGATTTTCCAAAAACTGAATTGCAGGGTATTTATATTTCAGCTGATCAAACTGCTCTCCCAAATAACCCCGGACTATTATAATTTCATCAATACCTGCGGCACATACTGCGTCAAGCAGCGTATCAATAATACGCACCCCTTTTACGCGCACCAGAGACTTGGGTGTGTTAAGAGTAATGGGAACCAGCCGGGAACCGAATCCTGCTGAAATAAAAACCGCCCGTTTAACGCGATACGGTTCAAGAACCTGCAGGCCTGCTGCACTTGGACGGTTGTTTTCGATCAAGCCATTTTCGTTCAGTTGAACCAGTGTTTTGTTCACCGTGCCCACCGAAAGGCTGGTCAGACAGGCAATGTTTCGCTGTGTCAGGTTTTTCTCATCCGTTTCCCGTTCCAGAAAGGCAAGAACATCAAATTGGGTCCGTGTTAATTTCATTTTTTCTAACTCGCTCTCTTTATTATTTTACTGGCAATATACACAATATATTTAATTAATAAATTACAGCCCAAAATAAGGACAGAAACAAATGCTGCTCCTTCAAGAAAAAGCTGCGCTTCAAACTGGGTGATTAACAGGGAAACAGGCCGGTTTCGTATTGTGCTTAAAAAAGACACTGCGGAAATGGTAATCATCGAATTAACAAAAAAGTAAGAAAACATTTCCAGAACAGTCAGCTTTGTCTGGGGGAGCAGTACGTCGCGAATAATACGGAAACGGCCAATACCCAATGTACGGCCGACATCTTCAAGACTGCTGTTGAGTTTCCCCAGGGAATTATACGCCATAAGGTAAGGAGATGCCATAAAGTGAATAATATTCACGAGCATCAGTATGGAAAGACTGCCGTAGATAAATGAACCTTTAAAAAAAAGCACGTATGACAAACCAAGCACCATTCCCGGAATTGCCAATGACGTAATGGAAATAAGATGCAGCATCTTGGAAGACTTGCCGGGAGTACGGGCAGTAAAGTAAGCGGTAAGCCAGGAAAAAACAGTTCCCAAGACCGAAACCATCAGGGCGATAATCAGCGAATTAATCATGAACCGCCCCGCACCCATGTTCAGGGTTTTGGCAATGTTACGAAACGACAAACCCATATCAACCGGATAACTATTAATAAACGTAAGAATGGCAAAAACCACTATCGGCAGACTGATAACAATGCAAATTAATAGCACATAACAAGAGGCAGCAATATCCCTTAGTTTATTTTCCGCTTTGGCTCTTTCCAGAATAACAAAGTTTTGATTTGCCCGGTCGCGGTTTAAGAGATCAAAAATAAAAGCAACTACTGCCGGAATAAGAAGAAAAGAACCAATCACGCTGCCCCGGCTGAAATTTAAAAGACCGATTACCTCCTGATACATCAATACAGGCAGGGTTATAAACCTTCCGCCTATCATCAGAGGAACGCCATAGTCGGTAAAAACCAGCGTAAAAACTGCAAACACTACGGAGATCAGAGGTTTTCGTAAGTAAGGGAACGTAATGGAAAAAAATTGATTTGCACGGGGAATACCCAGTACAGAAGCAGCCTCGTAAGGGGAACCATCTTCGTATTTAAGTATGTCGGAGAGCATCAGAAAAGCTACAGGAAACGAGTAAAAAACCGATCCCAGCACAATGCCGTGAAAACCGTAAATCGTGCCGGAAAGGCTGAATAACCGGGTAATAATTCCGTTTGAGCCCAGCAGGAGTACCAATCCCATGCCATGGGAGATAGAGGGAATAAGCATTGGCAGGGTAACAAAGACCGTAAACATTTCCCGAAAATACAGATTTGTGCGCACCATGCAAATGGCAAATCCCCATGCAAGAACAATGGAAATTACCGTAGCTGTCCCAGCTGTATAAATTGAATTTAAGAGCGCTTCTCTAAACCGGGGCAAGCGCAGAACGCCGACAATGTCCGAACCGGCCATATTCACCAGCATTGTACACAGCGGACATATCACCGTAATAAAAAGAAATATTCCCAAAAGCAATTTTACAAAATCCGAACGGCGAAAAGAACACAAACGAACAGCACTAACCGCTGCGCTCATAATACAGTTCCTGGCTGAACATATTTTGCAAGAGAATCAATTTTAAGGCGAAGATTGTCTATTACGAATTCCCGGACATACGCATTGGCAGGATTGGCGATAATTGCCTGCGGCAAATCCAACTGCTGAATCGTTCCGCTTTTCATCACCATAATGCGATCAGAAAGGGCAAACGCTTCTTCCTGATCATGGGTAATGTAAATCATGGTGGAGTGAAACTGTTTCTGTATGCGTTTTATTTCGTCACGCAGTGACAGCCGTGTCGCCGCATCCAGCGCGGACATTGGTTCGTCAAACAGAATAATCTCCGGATTGCAGGCTAAAGTCCGGGCAATAGCCACCCGCTGCTGCTGGCCGCCGGAAAGCTTGTAGGGTTTTTTGTGGATATGTTCACTCAACCCTACCTGTTCGATGATGTTTTCGGCAATTGCCCTGGAACGGGATTTGAATTCCTTGTTAAATCTTAGCGCGTATTCCACGTTTCGTAAAACGCTCATGTTCTGAAACAAGGCATAGTTCTGGAATACAATGCCCATGTTGCGCTTAGATGCAGGCAGGGCGGTAATGTCGTTTCCGTCCTTGATAATTTGCCCTGAGGTGGGAAGCAAAAGTCCTATTAAAATCCGGAGGATTGTAGTTTTCCCGCAGCCTGAAGGCCCTAAAATCGAGAGAAATTCTCCGTTGTTTACGGTAAAGTTAAGGCTGTGAAGCACTTCCTGCCGGTTAAAAACATGCGTTAGGTTTTGAATCTCCAGTTTAATCGGCATTGTCGCACCCCGCTTAATAATTCCATCGCTCCAGGAGCCGTTCTTTCAAAGCCAAATCGTAAACACCGGCCATTTCTGCGTATGGAATATTCCGGGGATAGTTAGCGATATTATTGGACTGGTTCACCATTATCGGTTCAGGACAGTATAGTTCCTTGTCATCTTTTACAAGTTTTGTCATGGCAAATTCAAAAACTTCCCTGACCACAGGCCGGGCATCCTTTCCTTTGATAATTCCAAAACCGGTAGTGATACTGGGTGCACCCTCGGCAAAGAAGAGTAGTTCCAAAGATACGCCCCGCGTATTGATAGCGTTAATTGCAGTCAGTGTCATTCCCAAGCCTATAGCAACCTCGCCCTGAATAAGCGCATTCACAGGACCGGAACCGGAAGTGGTAAATTGCAAAATATTTTCCGCAAGATTGTCAAAGTAAGCAAAGGCTGCATCTTCACCCCATGCGTTGATCAAACTAATCAGAAACATATAACCGGTACCGGAAGTTTTAGGATTTGGCATGGAAATAAGTTCTTTGTATATGGGATTTAACAGATCCTGATATGAAGCGGGAATAGGAAGCCCTAAACTTTCAAGTTTTGCCCGGCTAATTACAATGGCTCCGGACGATTTATCCCAGGGCAGAAAACGTTTGGAGGCCGGAACCAATTCGGGAAGGAATTCAGACAAATCATACGACGACAGATCGGCCAGAACATCCTGTAAACCTTCCAGATAACCGGTTTCCAGATTTAAAATAATGTCGGCTTCGGTTTGTGTACCTTCGGCCTTGAGCTTTGCCGCATGGTTTCCGGTTGACAATACCTGCACAGTAATGTTGTAATTGGGAAATTTTTCCTTGAGCAATTCCTGCATATGCTCCGTACGGAAATCCTCGGTACTTGTGTAAATGATAACACTGGTATCATCCGCTTTTTTGCATGAAAGCGCAATTCCCATCAGAACCAGCGCTGCCGATAAATAGAAGAATTTTTTCATGTTGTTTTCCTTAATTTGGTATTTTCGCAATATCCGATTGAACATAAATAATCTTCAAGTATATTTGCAAAGACCGCCATTTCTTCGGGCCGAATATCCCCGATATTGGCAATCCTGAATGTATTGGCATCGGAAAGTTTTCCCGGATAAATAGTAAAACCTCCGGCGCGGGCAAAATCGTGCAGCGCATCAAACGAATAATCCGGAGTAGAAGGCTCAATTATTGCCGTAATGAGTTTTGACTGGGCTTCTTCGGGAACCAGCATACACAGGCCGAGTTTCTTTACTGCCTTTACCAGTTCGTCCCAGCATGACAAATAACGTGTATAACGACTTTCGATTCCCTCAAGTTTTATTTCGATAATTGCCTGACGCAAGGCATACAGACTCTGTACCGGCGGGGTAAAGCGTGTCTGTCTGGTTTTTTTAAAATACGTATATTGATCCCAAAGATTCAGATAATAGCTGCGCATGGGATAGGCGGCTGTCTTTTCCAGTGCTTCTCTGCGGCAAAATACAAAACCCACGCCGGCCATGCCCTGTATGTTTTTGTTTGAAGTTGATGCCATAAAGTCAAAACAATCACGATCCATATCAATGGGGATCGCCGCAAATGCGCTTACCGCATCAACGATGGTGGTAATGCCCTGTTCATGGCAAAAGCGGCAGAGTTCCGGTGCGGGGTTCAACAGTCCCGTGGTGGTTTCGTGATACACAATAGCAAAATGGGTAAAACACCCTTCAATGAGTTTTGTTTTAACAGCTTCGCTGTCCAGCAGCGCAAAACCGGAACTTTTGTATACTTCAAAATTAAGTTTGTATACTTCCGCAATTTTTGCAAAACGCATCCCATACGCACCATTGTCAATAATGAGCAATTTTCCGTTATCCGGTACGCAGGAGGATATCATCACTTCATCAGCGGCAGTACCGGAACCTCCAAACAGAACTGTCTCTACACAGCCGCTCCTGCCTGCCATTAAAGAAAGTTCAACGCATATCCATTCCATAATATCACCGAATTCCTGTTCACGGGGACAAATATCCGCGCAAACCTGGGCGTATTTAACACTGTCGCTGGTTGTTGCCGGTCCCGGATTAAGCAGTACCTCCCGCCGCACTTTCCGCAAATTATCGGCTTCTTTTATTTTGGGAAGCACATCGTGTTCGACTGCTTCTCGATGCTCGTTGCTGTGTATCCTGTGCCAGTGCAGAATGCCGCTTTTATGCAGCACCGCACCGGCCGCTGCCCGCGACAATGCGGCAATGTGTTCAGTAATATTTGCATCAGTCAGTTGCAATGCAGTATCAAGGTTTTTTTTACTCAGGCGGCAGAGACCGGCGGTTTCTCCTGCCGCGGATGCAATCTGTACATCGCTTTGTATCTCGTTGATCAAAACCGCAAGGGCGGTTGCTTCATACAGTACATCAGAGTACAGAACCAGCACATCGCTGTGCAGTGCATCTTTGAAAGCCGGCTGATCCTCTACAGGCGCCAGCCTTAGCCCTGTGTACTTTTTTACAAGTTTCCCGTACCAGTCCGTCCCTGTTTCGGCAAGAATAAAAATTTCTTCTATTCCGGCGGAAATAAGATTCCTTACCGAACGTTCGGCCAGCGGCAGGCCGTCTATCGGCAATGCCCCTTTGGGAATATTGTTATTTTGGAAGGATATTTCCGGCCCTTCTTCCATTATTACTGCCTGACGGATCATCATATCCTCTGTCCGGTGTGCATGTTCATTTTCTTAAGTTTATGCCTATAATTTGAACATCGTCAATAGCGATGATAATAACAATAAAATATTAACAAGCCGAACCGCCCTTCTCCGGTAATGGAAGAATTCCATTTTCAATACTATACTTAACAAATGCGTATAATTATTGTGGGAGCCGGACTGGTTGGAACCCAGGTGGCGCGTTTTTTAATAGAAGAAAAACATGATATTGCCATAATCGAATCAAACGAAGAACGGGCCCGTCATGTCTCAAACCGGCTGGACTGTATGGTTCTTCATGACGAAGGGAATTCAATCGTAGCCCTGGAAGAAGCAGGAATTGCCAAAGCCGATGCCCTTATCTGTGTTACCGATTCGGACGAGGTAAACATGATCATTTGCGGTCTGGCTGCCCGGCATACAAAGTTGCTGAAAATTGCCCGTGTAAGAAACGATGAATATGTCAGGCGGAATTTTCAATATCAGATGGAAATGAAAGACTCCTCTCCCATGGGCATAGATTTTTTCATCCATCCCGATGTAGAAGCTGCCCGTTCCGCACTGGACGCCATTGAACACGGAGCTGTGGGCAATATTCTTTCTTTTGCAGATACTCCTTTTGAAATTGGAACTATGGATATAGCTCCCGGATCTTCTTTTGACGGGCTTCTCCTTAAAGATCTGAATTCGATAATAGAAGGAGACAGTCTTATCATTTTAATTGAACGGAAAGGAGAAAGCATACTCCCCATGGGATCAACAGAGCTGTGCTCAGGTGATCGAATATATTTCCTGTCAAAAGAAAAAGAACTCAACGAAGGCTTTAAACATTCCGGTTACGCGGAAAAACCAATCCGCAAAATCGGTATCGTCGGGGGGAAAAGACTTGGGTCTTTGATTGCAATGGGGCTTTTAAGCAAACAAAGACGAAAAGCAAACGAAGCAAGGGATGTTGATGAAAACGGAGAAATTATTACAGGAAAAAGAAAAAAATCAAAAGGTATTTTATCTTTTTTAAAAACCCTGGTTCCAAGAAGCCTGCGAAGAGTAATAATCATAGAAGAAGACAAAGGCATATGCAAAGAACTGGCCGGCCGTTTTCCCGATGCGTTGATCCTTAACGAAGATATTTCCGATGAAACTTTTATAGCTGAAGAAAAAATAGATGATTTGGATCTGATTGTTACTGCTACAGATCATCAGGAATTGAATATCATTACCGCAGTGTATCTGAAATCACGGGGAGTGTCCCGGGCTATAGCAATGGTAGACAGCAAAGGATATGCAACCATTGCAAAGCAGCTTGGAGTAGATGTAGTTATCCCCATCAAGACTGTTGTGGTGGATTCAATTTTATCCAAACTGATTGGCGGCGGCATTAAAGGAGTTCACAGTCTGGGAGAAGGCAATGTAGACATTATTGAAGTCGAAATTGTTCCCGGCTGCAAAGCGGAAGGACAATCCCTTAAAGACTTCAGTTTACCGGAAGGGGCGCTTGTGATGCTGGTAAACCGGAAAACCGAAGAAGACTTTATTCCCCACGGAGATTATGTATATACCGCAGGCCACCGGCTTTTCCTGATTGCCCAAAACGGAACGGAAAAGGAAATTGAAACCATATTCGGTACTGAGCTTAAACCCGGTACGCGGGATGAAAATAAAGCCGGAGAAAAATCTTGAAAAAAAGAGCTGTTATTCGCCTGCTTTTTTTATTGATCCTGTTTTATGCCATGACAATGATCTTTCCTCTGGGAATTGCCCTTTATCATTCGGAAACAGCAATGATCTGGTCTTTTTATCTTACCATAGCAATTGCTGCAGGAATTGCTTTTCCCGTACTCCTTGCAACCAGAAAAATCATTATCAGCTTTTCCACCAGAGACGGCTTTATGCTGGTATTTCTGGCCTGGACAGCAGCCTGTTTAGTCGGCGCACTGCCTTACTATATTTCCCGTTCAATACCCAGTTTTACCGATGCAGTATTTGAAAGCGTTTCGGGCTTTACCACTACGGGAACTTCGGTAATCAGCAATCTGGAAACACTTCCGCTGTCGTTAATTTTCTGGCGGGCTGAAACCCAATGGCTTGGCGGTATGGGTATGGTAGTTCTTACCGTTGCACTGATTCCGTTTCTTGGCGTTGGAGGCTTCCAGCTCTTAAAAGCGGAAATTCCAGGCCCCGACAAGGAACGTATTACCCCGAAGATAACAGAAACCGCAAAGATACTCTGGATTATCTACATCAGTTTAACCGCCCTTGAAACAGCGCTTTTTTGTATTGCAGGCATGGATCTGTTCGATGCGGTCGTACATGCCTTTTCCACTATGGCTACCGGAGGTTATAGTTCACGCAACGAAGGACTTGCCTCCTGGAATTCACCTGCGATCATGTGGATCGCTACGATTTTTATGATCATTGCAGGTTTTAATTTTACCTTGCTTTTCCGTCTTATTCAGCGAAAATGGAAAGATGTCTGGAATTCAAGCGAAGCACGTACCTATTTTGCGATCATTCTGATCTCGGCTGCTATAGGCGCAGTTTCTTCCGGCAGCATAACAAACTCTTTTTTCTACACTGCAAGTGTACTTACCACCACTGGTCTGACTGCAGGCGGTCAGGCCATGTTAACTCCCCTTGCAAGAGCAGTGTTGTTCAGCCTGATGTTTATCGGAGGCTGTTCGGGATCAACAGCCGGCGGTATTAAAGTAATACGCCATGTGGTTCTTTTTAAACAAACCGGCAACGAACTAAAAAAAATCCTGTATCCGCGCGGAGTTTTTACTGTACGGCTTAACAACAAAGTTGGCCGGAAAGATGTAGTTTACGGCGTTGCAGGCTTTATCTTTCTGTACTTTGCGCTTGTTGGAATTGCTGCTCTTGTAATTGCCAGTTCAGGGTTAAGCCACACTGTTTCTTTTTCCATAGCCCTTACCACCCTTGGAAACATTGGCCTTGATCCTGCTGTTCTGGAACCATATACTGTTTTTGGCAGCCTTCCGGGTTATGTAAAATGGACGCTGTCGTTTATAATGATCGCCGGACGTCTGGAACTGTGGACAGCCTTTGTGTTTTTTTCCAGAGAATATTGGAGGTGACGTCCTTGTCAATCTAAAATGCTTCGCATTTTAGTCATTTGTTGTGGGCCGCCGTCCATGGCGGCCTTGGAGGCTGTTCCATGAATATAAAAGAAATTACCGTTCCGCCATTCCCTTCAGAAAAAATTCATCAATCAATTGTCAGTGTAGCGAACGCAGAAACCTACAAAAAACGAATTGCCGATGCCCTGGAATCAGCGGAGTCGCGATACAATACTACTCATCTGGTTGTGTACGGGGACAGGGAGCATTTTGCAAACATCCATTATTTTACCGGGTACGATCCTCGTTTTGAAGAAGCCTTACTCATTCTTTCCCGTGAACAGGAACCGGTTATTCTTGTGGGCAATGAGGGCTGGAGTTATTCAGAGATCATTCCCTACCCCGTAAAAAAGGTTCTATTCCAAAGTTTGAGCCTTGCCGGGCAGCCCAGAGAATCAAATCGAACCGTGCTGAGAAAAACAATTGAACAGGCAGGGATAGGTAAAAACAGCGTTACCGGTGTTATCGGGGTAAAGTACTATGTCACAGAAGAGGCCGAAGATTTTGAACATACCATTGATATTCCCCACTTTATCGTAAAAGCTCTGGAAGCCACTGACTGTTCAATCGTGAATGTTACAGACATTATGATACATCCCGGATACGGGCTGCGAACCTGTCTGGACATTGACGAAATGGCGGTTCTGGAACTTGCGGGAACAAAAACTTCCCGAAGTGTTTATAATGTCATGACTCATCTAAAGCCGGGCATAAGCGAAGTTGAAGCATCGGCTTATCTGGAAACAGACGGGAACCCCCTGGTGGCGCATCCCAACCTGAATTTTACCCCGGAAGGTGCAAGGCGCGGGCTTGATAGCCCGGGAAATCACAGGCTTTGTTACGGCAGTGTTTTTAACATTGGTTTTGGATACCGTTCTTCCATGGTTGCCAGAACCGCCCTCTATGCACGGAACGCCGGAGATATTCCTGCAGAATGGGCCGATATTATGGAAAAAATCTATATACCTTATTTTCGTGTAATTGTTCAATGGTACGAAAGTATACGAATCGGCGTAACCGGAAAATCTATCCTTGCAGGTATCCGGGAAAAGGTTCCCGAATACGACAGTCTGGGAGTGGGTCTTAATCCCGGGCATCTTATCCATAATGATGAATGGACATCCAGTATATTCACCAACTCAGGAGAATATTCTGTTAAGAACGGGATGGCAATACAATGTGATATAATCGCCTGTCCCGAAAAATACCCCGGTGTTCATATAGAAGACGGGCTTATTATGGCCAATGCCGAAACCCAACGCCTGTTTGGAGAAAAATATCCCGACAACTGGAAACGCATCCAGGCACGCAGAAAATTAATGAAGGAACATCTTAACATTCAGATCAGCGACGAAATTCTTCCCCTTTCCGACCTGCAGGGCTGTCTTTCTCCGTGGACGGTTGACCCGCATTCTGTTCTGGGTGTCCGCTGACAGATGACAGACAGATTGCAATTTATATGCATTGTATAGTATACTTAATTCCTGATATTTATGAAACGGATTATAACAACCTTGGCTGTACTTGTTACCGGTCTTTCGTTATACGGGCAAATTCCATCCTGGCTTGTAACATACCGTGACGCTGTTTACGGTCAGAATTTGTCCATTACCGAAGCAGAGCGGTTGTTCCAGGAAGCGGACAGGCGGGCTAATGAAAGCCTGAACGGCTCTGCTCTTTATGTCATACTTTCCCGCTGCGAATACCTTTTGGGCAGGGTTTATCAGGACCATGGCCGGAACAATGAAGCTGCAGCTCATTATGAAAAAGGCATAAGCCTGGCGGAACGGGCTTTGTCAGAAGGCGCCGGAGCGGCCGCTGCTGTCAGAGCCGAAGCCCACGAAATGATAGCGTCTAACATCGGCCAGCTTTGTATGATAAAGTCCAGAGCCTGGGTAATGGCAAATGGCCTTAAAGTGGAAGACAATGCCAAAAAAGCTCGTCAGTTGAACAGCCGGAATGCCGGATCGCTTTACCTGCTTGCTTCCCGCTGGGCCTTCGGTCCCGGTGCATTCGGCGACCCGAAAAGGGGAATAAGGGAACTGGAAGCTATACTGAATGGACAGGCAGATTTACAAAAAGATACATTCTTTAATGTTTATTCCGCTCTGGGTTATGCCTGTTTACGCCTGAACAGGTACCAGGAAGCATTGGACTGGGTTCAAAAATCACTTACTCTTTATCCAACAAACAAATTTGCCCTTGATTTACAATCCCAAATTCAAGAGAAGCTTCGGACAGCAAAATGATCCTGGTGTTTGTTGAAGATAATTACCTCCACGAAACTGACGGAACAGCGATATCGACACACCGTTTTCGGGAAGAACTAATAAAGCAGGGACATACTGTCCGAATTCTGGCAATCGGCGTTAAAGGACAGGATATGTACGGTCTTAAAGAACATCATGTCCCCATTGTTTCTGCGGTGGCCAGAAAAAATAATATGCATTTTGCAAAATTCGACAAAAAAATCGTTACCGAAGCTTTTACCGGCGCAGATCTGGTGCATCTTACATTTCCATGGCAAATGGAACAGCGGTGCCTTGCATTGGCCAAAAAGATGGGTATCCCGGCAAGTGCTGCTTTTCATTGCCAGCCGGAAAATGTAACCTACAATATTAAATTAAAACTTCTGCGTTTTATTAACAGTATTGTATTTTTGGTTTTCAGAATCTGGATCTACAGAAAAATTGATAATATTCATTGCCCGTCCCGTTTTACTGCCAGAGAACTGGCGCGCCATAGATACAATGCACGGCTCCACATTATTTCCAATGGTATATCAAGTAGTTTTACCCCTCCTTCCGAAAAGGTTATCAAAGAATCTGATACGATTCATATCCTTATGACCGGCAGACTGGCAGAGGAAAAACGTCAGGATCTGGTAATCAAGGCAGTCAGGCATTCAAAGTACAAAGACAAAATACAGATTCATTTTTTGGGCCGGGGTCCCATGTATAAATACTACCTAAGGCTTGGATCATCACTGCCTAAACCGCCGGAATTTATAACTGCATTTATTCCTCAGGAGCAGTTGCTTGATCTGATCTACAAAACAGATGTCTATGTTCACGCCTCGGAAGCGGAACTGGAAGGCATTGCCTGTCTTGAAGCCATTTCCTGCGGTAAAGTACCGATCATTTCAGACTCCAAAACTTCGGCAGCTTCCCAATTCGCCCTGGATGAAAGAAGCCTTTTTAAAAAAGGAAAATATCTTAACTTGCGGGACAAGCTTGATTATTGGATAGAACATCCCAAAGAACGCGAAAGGATGGAAAAAGAATACGCCAGGCTGGGAAAGAGTTACAATATTAAATATTCAGTAAAAAAACTTGAAAAAATGTTTAAAGATACCATCAGGGATTTTAATACCGAAAAGATGATCCGGGAGGATAAAAAACTAAAACAATACTACCGCCGCGTAAAAAGAAATAATTATCCGAAAGAATTTTTCTGCACCCTGTTTTATTTTATTATCGCCATACCAATTTTAACAATACTCAACCGGTGCTGGTTCGGCCTTAAAATAAAAAACAGGCGATATCTGCGAAAAATAAAAAAAACCGGCGCTGTTGCCATTTGTAATCATATCCACGAAATGGATTCGCCGATTTGTGCGGTAGGAATTCCATGGCGTAAATTAATTTTTGTAAGCAAACCGGTAAATTTTACAATGACAGGTGCGGGACCGCTTGTAGATATACTTGGTTCCGTCCCCTCTCCTTCGTCTCCCAGAGAACTACAGATATTTATCTATACCCTTTCAAAGAAACTGCGGGAACGGCGGTTGGTTCTTTTTTTTCCGGAAGGTGAAATAAGTCACTACAACAAAGACTTGCGGACATTTCAGCGGGGAGCATTCTACCTTGCCGCAGATGCCCGTGTGCCGGTACTTCCCATAAAGATAACATACCGCGACCCCGGCGGTTTTTATAAATTAATACGAAAAAAACCCTGCCTTACCCTGGTTTTCGGCGAACCCCTTTTTCCTGATGATACGTTGTCAAAAAACGAAGCCATTAATGAGCTAAAGGAAAAAGCGGAAAAGACAATGCAGTTACTTGCTTGATGTCAAAGCGTCCGACAGGCTCCTAGCCACACCCATTTTTTTCAGGCTATACTTTTTTATTATGTGGGCTCGCCCACGAGCGTAAGGAAATTATTATAGTTTACCGCCAGGAGGCGGTATGTGCATGACTTCACAAAAAGATTCAAATAGCAAACAACCCCGTGCCGTACATTGGGCCGATGAATATGCGGAAAAAATTATTCGTGAAAAAGGTTCCGTATCCGCCGGGGATTTCCCAAAAGATCATTACACTTGTGCATCGGGGATCACTCCGTCAGGAACGGTTCACATTGGCAATTTCCGGGAAATTATTTCGGTGGAACTGGTAGTACGCGCATTAAGGGACAAGGGAGTAAAAGTACGATTCATCTATTCATGGGATGATTACGACGTATTCCGCAAGGTTCCGGCAAATATGCCGAAACAGGATGAGCTGCAAAAATACCTGCGCTTTCCCATTACCATGGTACCCGATCCATGGGAACGGGACGAAAGCTATGCCCGGCATAACGAAGTAGATGTAGAAAACGTACTTCCCCTGGTTGGGATCTTTCCTGAATACATCTACCAGGCAAAAAACTACCGTGCCTCCGCATATGCTGCGAGTATTAAAACAGCGCTGGAACACCGGGATGCACTTAAAATTATACTCGACAAATTCCGGGACGAAGATCACAAGATTCAGGGAGAATGGTGGCCCATCAGTGCCTTCTGTGATAAATGTAACAGGGACGAAACAGACATCGACAACTGGGACGGCCAGTGGATTGTCAGTTATCATTGCAATTCCTGCGGATACGAAGCTGCGGTTGATATACGTGAAGCAAAGGGTATTAAGCTTGTGTGGCGCGTGGATTGGCCCATGCGTTGGGCGTATGAACAGGTTGATTTTGAACCCGCCGGGAAGGATCACCATAGCCAGGGGGGATCGTTTGATACGGCCCGGCACGTGTGCAAAGAAGTTTACAACTGGGACGCTCCGGTAACCTTCCGTTACGATTTTATCGGCATCAAGGGAACACCTGGTAAAATGTCCTCATCCAAAGGAAAAGTAATAGACCTGCCCGATATACTTCGTGTGTACACCCCGGAAATTACCCGTTATCTTTTTGCCGGTACAAGGCCAAATACCGAATTTACCATTTCGTTTGATCTGGACGTGATTAAAATATACGAAGATTACGATAAAACAGAACGCATAGCCTGGGGCGACGAAAAAGCCAAAGACGAAACAGCATTCCTGCGGGAAAAACGAATCTATGAACTTTCCCAGGTGAACCTGGACAGTGAAGGCAAAAGCATCACGTCTTCCGTTAAACCGTTTCAGGTTCCTTTCCGGCATCTCTGCAACCTTATCCAAATTGCCGACTGTGATATCGACAAGACCATTGCACGAATAAAGTGCGGCAATGTCTGCGGAGTAACCGGCGTACCTGGCGATTCCCAATTGCCCGCCCTGTTGACCCGCTGCCGCTGCGCCAAGTACTGGATCGAAGAATGTGCCCCGGAAGAATTCCGTTTCAGACTCCGGACTGTTGAAGAAAATACAGACAGTCAGACTCCTGTCAGCCTGAACGAAAAAGAAATTGCCGGAATAAAATTACTCCGCGACAAAATAATTTTCTGTATCGAAAAATTTCCCGACGATAAATCCTGCGCAGAAGCAATTTACCAATGCGCCGAAGAAGCAGGCCTCGAAGGAAAGGAACTGTTCCGCGCTGCCTATCAGGCGCTTATCGGCAAAGATCAGGGGCCGCGGCTGGCCAATTTTTTACGCTGCATAGACAAAGAAAGGCTGTTGGGAATTTTGGAAAAATATTAATATGGAAAACATTGGAATGTCCATGTTGTTGTTTTGGACCTCATTAAATAAAACATTTGCATGACAGACATCACACGCAGGATTACCGAGCAAATTCTCGCCGTTCCGAAAGGAAGAGTTTCCTGTTACCGGGATGTCGCCCTAAAAGCGGGACTTCCCAACGGAGCCAGACAGACAGTAAGAGTCCTCCATTCCCTTTCCCGCAAACACGATCTTCCCTGGCACCGGATAATCCGTGCCGACGGCAGAATAGGTCTGAAAACAGGAGAGGGAAAAGAATTACAGATAAACCTCCTCCTCGCCGAAGGAGTGGAAGTTTCACCAACCGGACGGGTGAATATGGAAAAGTTTAAAGTGTAAACGGAAAGGCGGTATCCCTTGGGACACCGCCTTTTTCTGATTTATAAAATTACATTAAACAAACCGAACTAATGTCCTCCGTAAACAGCGATCATAACACCGGCCGCAATAGCGGTGCCGATAACACCGGCAACGTTGGGGCCCATGGCGTGCATAAGAAGGAAGTTCCCCGGATCTTCCTCCAGACCAACCTTATTGGCAACCCGGGCAGCCATGGGAACCGCAGAAACTCCGGCGGAACCGATAAGGGGGTTAATCTTCTCTTTAAGGAAGAGGTTCATAAACTTGGCTACAAGGATTCCGGTAGCTGTGGCAATACAGAAGGCAATGAGTCCCATAACAACGATGATCAGTGACGAAGGGTTAAGGAACTTTTCCGGAGTCATCTGACTGCCTACTCCCAAAGAGAGGAACATCGAGACGATGTTCATCAGGGCATTTTGGGAGGTATCGGAAAGCCGGTCTACCACTTTACATTCACGCAGGAAGTTCCCGAACATAAGGCAGCCGATAAGAGGTGCCGCAGAGGGGATAAGGGTCAGAGCCAGCGCAAAGGTTAAAATAGGGAAACAGACTTTTTCTGTCTGCGAAACAGGCCTGAGCTGCTGCATTCTGATAAGCCGTTCCTGCTTGGTAGTAAGAAGTTTCATTATTGGCGGCTGGATAATTGGTACCAGTGCCATGTAGGAATAAGCCGCTACGGCAACCGTCGCCATAAGATGCGGGGCAAGTTTGGCGGAGATATAAATCGTAGTCGGCCCGTCTGCGCCGCCTATGATTGCTGTAGCGCAGGCTTCTTTCATGTTAAATGCTACAGACGGCAAAAAGTTTGCAAAGCTGATAAAGAACATGGTCCCGAATACGCCGAACTGGGATGCAGCACCGAGGAGGGCGGTTTTGGGATTGGCGATAAGCGGGCCAAAGTCTGTCATTGCCCCTATGCCGACAAAGATCAGCAGGGGAAAAAATTCGTTGCCGACTCCCGCTTTATAGATAATATCCAGAAACCCCTGGTGTTCCCAAAGTTTTAATGTTTCATTCCAGACTCCCGGATTCCCCATACCGGCAAAAGGAATGTTCACAAAAACTGTTCCAAAGCCAATGGGGATAAGCAGCAGGGGCTCAAAACCTTTGGCAGCGCCCAGGTAAATGATCAGGAACCCTACCAATACCATAAGCAATTCCTGCCAGCCTAAAACAGTAATGGGAATTCCTGACGGGGTTTCTCCCTGAATCGCATCGGTAAAGAAAGCGTAAATACCCGTTGTTTCCAAAATATTGCGGGCAAAGCTTCCCAGTGATACACGGGGAAGGCCGGTGCTGTTGGGTATAATACCGCCCAGGTTTTTAAACGAAGGCAGATCATCCGATGAAGCAACGGTCTGGGCATGAGTCCTTGCGCTGAAAGCCGTACTGACAAAGGAAAATGCGATTGCAATAGCGAGTATCAAAAAACACGCTTTAATGATTGAAACAGGATCTTTTTTGTTGCTAATCATATTTTATTCCTCCCTTATCCTATTTCAGCCATTGGCTGTTGTTGGGCAACCTGTGTTCCTGCCGGCAGGAGGAAATGGACAGATCCTGAGGCGGTTGCTTTAATTTCCAGTTCCATCTTCATCGATTCCATGATGATGATCGTATCGCCGGATTTAACTGATGCGCCTTCATTCACCGCATAACGGAGCAATGTACCGGCTACCGGAGCGGGAACAACTGCGCCTCCGGAAGATGCGGCAACGGCTTGTCCCGGTGCAGCAGCCGGTTCTGCCGCAACAGGTGCAGCGCCGGCAATTTCTGCTATCGGCTGCTGTTGGGCAACCTGTGTTCCTGGCGGTACCAGGAAATGTATCGGCCCTGTACCGGTAGCTTTAATCTCCAGTTCCATTTTCATGGATTCCATGATTAATACAGTGTCCCCGGCTTTAACCTCTGCTCCTTCGGCTGCTACATAGCGTAGGACAGTTCCAGCAACCGGAGCGGGAATAGGTGCACTGCCGCCAGCTATGTTGGCAACGCCGGCTGCCGGCGCCGCGCCTCCAGGGGCAATCGCTACAGTACCGGCGGGTGAAACAACCACTGCATAATTAGTACCGTTTACGTTTACGTTGTATTTTCCAGCCTGACCGGGACCGGCAGCGGGCGCTGCGGCAGCCGGTGCTGCTGGTTTTACGACAAAGGAAGCGGAATCCACCGGCCCTTCGGCGCGCTTCTGGAAGAAACCCGGCGCTACTTTGGGGAACATGGCATAGGTAAGCACATCTTCTACGTTTTTAGCTCCGGCTTTTTTTGCATCTTCTTCAATTTTTGCAAATTCATTGGGAATCTTGTCGGCTGGCCGTTCAGTCAGGACAGCATCGTATTTGTTCTTTTCCAGGCCCAGTTTAACCAGTTCCGGATTGGCCGGAGCCGCCAGTGCGCCGTAACGTCCGGTTACAAGGTCGGCTGTTTCCTGGGTAAGGTTTTTATAACGGCCAAAGAGTACGTTGAACACAGCCTGGGTTCCGACAATCTGACTGGTTGGAGTTACCAGCGGTATGTAACCGCAGTCCTTCTGGACAACCTGGATCTCCTTAAGAACCTCGTCAATTTTGTCCGACGCATTTTGCTCTTTAAGCTGGCTTTCCAGATTGGAAAGCATGCCGCCGGGAACCTGAGATGCCAGAATACGGGTATCCGCCCCAAGAAAGCTGGACTCGAATTTTGCATATTTTTTCCGTACTTCGCGGAAATAAGCGGCGATATCCAGAAGGGGGATAATATCAAGACCGGTGTCGAATTCAGTTCCCTTAAAGGATTCTACGATGGTTTCGGTGGGGCTATGGCTGGTTCCCATAGCTATGGAAGAAATTACCGTATCAAGGATTTCCGCTCCGGCTTCTGCACCCTTAACAAGCGCCGCCACCGAAAGGCCTGTCGTTGCGTGTGTGTGGATTTCTATGGGAAGATCAACCTTGGCTTTAATTGCCTTAACAAGGTCGTAGGTTTCGTAGGGTTTAAGAAGTCCTGACATATCTTTAATACAAATAGAATCGGCACCGAACTCCGCATAACGCTTTGCCAGATCCGCATAAATTTCTTTGGTGTGGTATGGGGTGGTTGCGTAGGAGATGGCCATTTGAACATGCTTGCCGGTCCGTTTGGCGGCATCGGCGGCCTGTTTAAGGTTGCGGGGATCGTTACATGCGTCGAAGATACGGAACACGCTGACCCCGTTTTCTGCAGCTCTTTCCACGAATTTATCCACCACATCATCTGCATAGTGGCGGTAACCAAGGAGGTTCTGGCCGCGCAACAGCATCATAACCGGGGTATTGGGAAGACCCTTCTTCAGGATTCGCAGTCTTTCCCAGGGATCTTCGTTCAGAAAACGAATACAACTGTCAAAAGTCGCACCGCCCCAGCCTTCCAGCGCAAAAAAGCCGATTTTATCGAGTCTTTCCAGAGCCGGAACCATATCCGCGGTGGTCATACGGGTTGCAAACAACGACTGATGTGCGTCCCGAAGTACTAAATCGGTAAGTTTAACTTTAGGCATGTTTGCCCCCTTCTACGTTTTTTTGATATTCAGTAACTGCCGCTGCAATTGCTGCCGCTACCGCTGTGGATTTTGCCGTTGATGCTCCTGCGGCAAGCTGACCGCCCTGCGGTCTTGGCGGCTGGGTAACATCCTTGTCCGCCCCCAGGGCATGGACTACTTTTCCCATCAGGGTAACGGCAATTACCATGATAACCAGGAATCCAAACACAATGCCCATGCCAAGTACCGTTAATACGCTACTTTGACCCAGCATATCCATTATAGTCATAGACACTCCTTATTATATTAATTGATTGCTTATCATATATAGAAAACAGGGCGAGATTCAAGGTATGTGAAAGCCCTGCAAGCCGAGGCAAACCGCGGGTTATTAAACCAGACTTTCAAATGAGGCTCCCCGCGGCAAGCCGCGGGGTATCTGCAAGCGCTGCATTATCTGTCGGGGAGCCTCGTTCGATAGGAAGTTTATTATACCGTCTGGTTTAATACCATAAATCCTCATGCTTCGAGTTCTTCCAGCCGCGGCAAGCCGCGGGGTATTAAACCAGACTTTCGAATAAAGTATTTTTTCTGCTGTTTTGGATATGTCAGCGCCGGTAATCCATCAATTCGTCCGCTCCCTTGCGTTTCGGCATGGAAGGAGCTTCGTCCGGATAACCAATGGCAACAATGGCCGAAAGTTTCTGGCCTTCCGGAATTTTTGCCGCATGAATGGTTTTATCTGCATCAAATATACCCAGTACAACCGTACCCAAACCTTCGGCGTATGCCGCAAGGCACAGCGTCTGCACGGCAATGCCGGCATCGAAACTTTCCCAATGGGTTCCCAGGCCGGTAGAAAAAGATCCGTCGCGTTCATACCCGGAGCGGTTTGCAACTGTTGTTACCAGAATTAATGCAGGCGCATTTAAAATAATATCGCAGTTTGGCTTAAAATCCATTACACAGGTCTGTGCCAACTCGTTTTTAATAGCTTCATTTTCAACAATTATATAACGTACCGTTTGCGAATTTTTCCAACTTGGTGAATAAGAAGCCGCTGTAACAATCTTTTTCAGAACATCATCCTGAATTTTTTCCGCTTTGTACTTACGCACACTTCGCCTGCCGTTTACACATTCAATAAAACCCATACTCATACCGCTGATTCCTCCTTTGTTCAATTAAAGCGCGCCGGTCTTCTTTCAACAAAAGCGGTCATGCCTTCTTTTCCGTCCCCGTTTTCGCTGAAACATTCCGTCCAGCGATCGTTTTCCACCAAAAGCCCCTGTTTGAATTCCAGCGCAAGACCCTGGTTGATCGCCTGTTTTGCAAGCTTTACGGCGCACATGCTCTTGCTCATGATCTTTAACGCAAGATCGCGCGCCGTTCGCATTAAGCCTTCCGGAGGTACAACTACATTCACAAGGCCGATACGCATGGCTTCTTCCGCACTCAGCATTTCTGTGGTAAAAATCATCTTTTTCGAATCGCCGTCGCCAACCAGCCGCGAAAGGCGCTGTGTACCGGTAAAACCGGGAATCAGTCCCAAATTTACTTCAGGCTGACCGAATTTTGCACGGGAACTGGCGAGCCGTATGTCACAGGCCATTGCAAGCTCGTTGCCTCCGCCCAGCGAATATCCGTTGATTGCGGCAATAACAATTTGCGGAAGTTCTTTGATCCTGTTGAACATCTCCTGTGCCAATCTGGAAATATCCCGTCCTTCATCCTCACTCATCTCCTGCATTTCAGTGATATCCGCTCCGGCAACAAATGCTCTTCCGCCCGCACCGCGTACAATTAAAACCTTAACCGATTCATCATCTTTAAGCTTGTCGGCGATGGAACCAATTTCTGTCAGTGTTTTCCGGTTAAGCGCATTCAACTGTTTTGGACGATTAATGGTCAGGTACGCAATACCATTCTGCACATGATACAATACATTCTCCAGACCAACATACTGTTCCACAGACGGCGCTTTATAGCCTATGCCTTCTTTTTTGGCCTTTATCACGGCCTCTTTCAGCCGCGGAAGTATGGCATGAATGTCTCCGACAATACCCAAATCCGCAACGCCAAAGATGGGAGCGGTATCGCTCTTGTTGATAGCAATTACCAGTCCGGAGTTTTCCATGCCTGCCACATGCTGTATCGCACCCGAAATACCGCATGCCAGGTACAAATCGGGTCTGACGGTTTTTCCTGTCTGTCCAACCTGCCTTTCCTTTTCGATCCAGTCGGCATCAACAGTAGCGCGGGACGCTGAAACTTCGGCGCCCATAACTTCCGCAAGTTCAAACAGTAGCTGAAAATTTTCTTTCCGCCCCAGTCCGCGGCCGCCGCTTACAAGGCATTTGGCCTGTGTAATATCTGTTACATTTTTATTTTTGGGGATTACTTCGAGCAGCTCTATGTTCTTGTCCGCTTCGCTTAACTCAACATTAAATTGCACCACCTTTCCCGTACGGCTTTCATCTTTTTCCATTGGCTGCATTACCCCCGGACGTACCGTAGCCATTTGAGGCCTGTGGTTTTTGCAGCGGATTACAGCCATCAGGTTGCCGCCGAATGCAGGCCGTGTCATCATTAAAAGCTTTGTTTCCGGATCAATGTTTAAACCTGTGCAATCGGCAGTCAGGCCTGTTTTGATTCGCGCCGAAATACGCGGTGCCAGATCGCGCCCGATACTCGTTGCACCAAAGAGTACTATTTCGGCGTCCCGATCCTTAATTATCGCCGCAAGGGCTTTGGCGTAAGGCTCGGTAAGATATTCTTTCAGTATTGGATCGTCTACTACGATTACTTCGTCTGCACCGTAATGTATAAGCTCGCCGGCATGGCGGTCAATTCCCTCTCCCAACAGCACCGCTACTACCTGCTGGCCAAGATCCTGTGCAAGCGAGGCAGCCTCGCCCAAAAGTTCAAAGCCTACATTTAACAATTTGCCGTCGCGCTGTTCACAAAATACAAATACATCCTTGCTCATTTTTCATTTCCTTTTTAGACAAGCTTGTTCCGTCTGACCACTTTGTAAAGCGGTCAGACGGAACAGCTTCAGATCAGGTGGCTTTCGTGCAGCCGCGCCATAATGGCATCCACCGCCTCTGCGGGAGAAAGACCCTTGAGCAGTGCGCCCTGCGCTTTCGGTTCTTTAGTAAAAGAACGCACAACATTTGTCGGAGAACCTTTCAGACCGATTGTCTCCGGGTCCAACACATCTGCCAGTGATTCGTAATTCAGTACTTTTATTTCTTTTCTGTCAGCATCAACAATGCCGGAAACTGTCATAAATCTCGGCTCGGCCAGTTCTTTGATTGCAGTAAGCAGGCAAGGAAGCTTTACGCGCAGCCTGTGGTATCTGTCTTCAAACTGGCGGAGTACAACCAGCGAACCTTCTTCCGGCGTAACTTCTTCAGCATAGCTCACCTGCGGAATTCCCAAATGCTCTGCAATCTGAGGGCCAACCTGCGCAGTGTCGCCGTCTATTGCCTGCCGTCCGGTAATAACCAGATCGTAACCGATTTTTTTAAGCGCCGCAGCGATAATGCTGGAGGTCGCCAATGTATCCGAGCCGCTAAATTGCCGGCCGCTGATAAGCACCGCTTCGTCACATCCCATGCTAAGCGCTTCGTACAAAGCCATTTCCGCCTGCGGCGGTCCCATTGTAACTACGGTTACGGTACTGCCGGCAATTTTACCGCGCAGCGTCAGCGCAGCTTCAATTCCGCTTTTATCGTCCGGATTAATAATCACGGGAATCCCTGTCCGGATCAGCGTATTGGTTTCCGGGTCCATGGTAACTTCGCTGGTGTCGGGTACCTGTTTAATGCATACTATGATCTTCATATTTTCTGTACCCCTTACTTAACCTTCAGGGAACCGTAGATTACCATCTTCATGACTTCGCTTGTTCCCTCGTATATTTCGGTGATCTTGGCGTCCCGCATCATTCGTTCAACAGGATATTCCCTGGAGAATCCGTAACCGCCCATTAATTGTACACATCCGCGCGTAACATCGTTTGCCGTGTCCGAAGCGAACAGTTTACACATTGCCGCCTCCGCCGAATAATCTTCGCCTGAGTCTTTTAACATTGCGGCGCGCCAGACCAGCAGCCTTGCCGCATCTATCTTTGTCTGCATTTCGGCCAGAACGAATCTTGTGTTCTGAAAAGCATTAATCGGTTTGCCGAACTGCTTGCGTTCCTTTACATATTTAAAGGCTTCGTTCCAGGCTCCCTGTGCGATACCGATTGCCTGTGCGCCAATGCCTATCCTGCCGCCGTCTAATGCATGCATGGCGATTTCGAACCCCAGCCCTTCGCGCCTTAACAGGTTTTTTTCCGGGACACGCACGTTTTCGAAGGCCACGCCGCAGTTGGATGCCGCCCGTATGCCCATGCGGGGTATGTTTGCGCTTACGGTAAGTCCCGGCGTTTTGGCATCCACGATAAACGCCGAAATGCCTTCGCTGCCCATCGCCGCATCGGTTACGGCGAATACAACAAAGGTATCGGCAAAGCCGGAATTGGTGGTAAATACTTTAGCGCCGTTTATGATATATTCGCCGTTCTCCAGTACGGCGCTTGTCTGCAAACCGGAAGCGTCGCTTCCTGCATTCGGCTCTGTTAGTGAAAAACAGCCGACCTTTCTGCCGTCGATTAGCGGGCGAAGGTATTGTTCTTTTTGTTCTTCGTTTCCGTAATCGTATATACATCCGCAGCACAGCGAGGTATGAACGGATATGGTTATACCGGTACTTGCATCGGCCTTGCTGACTTCTTCCATACACAGCACATAGGTCAGCGTGTCGGCGCCTGCCCCGCCGTACTTTGCGGGGTAGGGTATGCCAAAGAACCCCAGGGACTGCATTTTCTTTACCAGTTCCATGGAATAGGTTTCCGTTTCGTCCATATCACGCGCAAGCGGCCGGATCTCTGTCTCGGCAAACCGCCTGAACAGATCCTGCTGCAATTGATGTGATTTACTTAATTTAAAATCCACGGCGCTCCCCTTTTGTAAAAAACCGATGCAAATATCTCTTGCAAATATATTTAATAATATACAGGAGGAAAAGTCAAATCATTTTATTAACATTCGAAAAATTAAGTCAATCAGGAGTGATATCATTAAAACGGGACAGTTTGGTGTATAGTGTTGAACGGTTTATGCCTAAAAGTTTTGCAGTTTTTGATTTGTTGCCATTACATTGTTCCAATGCCTTAAAAATAACATTTTTTTCTGTATTGCTGACAGCGTACCTGAAAGAACTGACATTCATGGATGATACAGGAATAAACTGTGCATATTCCATCATGTCATTATATGTAATGACAGGAGAATCACATATAATAATAAAACGCTCCATCATGTTTTTTAATTCCCGAACATTGCCCGGCCAATAATAGTTTTCAAGTATTTTGACAACGTCCGGTGCAATAGACATGATTGTACGGTTAAACTGCTTGGCATATTCATCCAGGAAATAATCAGCCAGCAGCAGAACATCTGTCTTGCGTTCCCTTAACGGAGGGACGTGGATATTTACAACATTTAACCGGTAATACAGATCTTCACGGAATTGTTGTTTTCGTATCAGTTCCGGTATATTTGCATTAGATGCTGCAAGGATCTTAATATCTACTTTTTTCTTACGATTACTGCCCAAACGTTCTACTTCCTTATCCTGAAGAACGCGCAGAAGTTTTGCCTGCATAGACATAGGCATGGATGTTATTTCATCCAGAAACAAAATACCGCCGTCTGCCATTTCAAATTTCCCCGGTTTTCCCGTTTGGTTAGCGCCGGTAAATGCTCCTTTCTCGTACCCGAATAATTCCGATTCGATTAGTTCATTTGGCAAAGCGGCACAATTTATTTTTAAAAAATGTGCATTGCTGCGCCCGGAATGCTGCCATAACATTTCTGCAACGACTTCTTTGCCGGTACCGGTTTCTCCGGTTAAGAGAACCGTATCAAACAACGGTGCAATTTTCATGACATTATAAATCACTTTTGTCATTTCTTCCGAATGGTATATAACTTTGTCCATTCCAATCGAATTTTTTAATTGATCGGTCAGATAATTCACTTTTGAACCAATTTGATTGAGCCTGTCCTTTAAAGTATCAAGAACTTCGTCATTCTCCAGTACCAGTTCAGCAAGTGCACCGACAACTTTACCATCTTCAATAATTGGCAGCCGGTTGCCGAATAAATAACCGCGTTTTGTTTTTTGCCATACGCCGATCTCGGCTTTTCCTGTTCTGCATACATTATCAAGATTGGTATGAGGCAGGATTTTTCGGACTGGTTGATTGAGTACTTTATATTTTGGCATTTCCAGAAAGGAAGCATAAGCGTTGTTTAAATAAACGATCTCATTACTGATATTAATCGCTAAAATTCCGACAGAGAGCATATCAAAGCTTCGGAAATCCATAACACTCTCCAAAAATATCTTTATTATTTGGCAGCTTTTTTCATAAAAATCTTCAGTAATTATTATACCAGAATATGTATAAAAAAACAACAAGTGTATAAAAAAACAACAACATTTAGAAGACAATTTTTATTAAATTGTTTTAAAACGTAAGAATCTGCTCTTTATTTGGCTATTTTAGCAAGGTTTTTCTTTTTTCCATGTTATTATTACTTGGCATACTTTTTGCTAGTAATAATGATGGCAATGAAATACCCTGTGTATAAACAGGTTTAATTAAAGGAGGTAAACGTGAAAGTTATTGATCTTACATTATCAATCTATGAAGGAATGCCATGTTTTCCGGTGTCATGGTATCCAAAACCAGTATTTGAGCATGTATTAACACCGGATAACGATGTAACGAACTCGCACCGTTATGCAAGTAAGACACTTTTGTTCTGTCACGGCGGCACACATCTGGATTCACCCATGCATTTTAACTATTTTGACTGCAAAAAAACAATTGATATAGTGCCGACAAGTGTTCTCGTGGGGCAGACTGTATGGGTGCATTTGCCTGACAAGAAAAATCTGGACCCGATTACTGGATCGGATTTAGAAGAGGCTACAAAAGGCTGTACGCTTAAAGACAAGCGGCTTCTCATTACAACGGGTTATACGGATAAGAATTGGGGCAAAGAAGATTACTTTCAGGTATCTCCGTATTTAACCGCAGAATCTGCTGAATGGATGCTGGAAAAGGAAATATGTATGGTAGCCATAGATTTCCAGACAGATAAACCGGGTGATGCAACTTTTCCTGTCCATAATACTCTGTTAAGCAAAGAAGTTTATATCTTGGAGTACATCACCAATGTAGAAGAACTCATTAAAGAAGGGTTTGCAAAGGAATTTTTAATGGTTGTCGGCGCTTTAAAGCTCGAAAACCTGGAAGCCTCAACGGCTCGTGTTTTTGGAATACAGTTATAGGAAGAAATACCCTGGTTCAGGGTTGTTTTTAGTTTTTACAATTCAAAGGGGAAAATGCAATGACGTTAGAAGAAGCTAATGCAAAAACAGGAATATCAAAATACAGAGCGTATATGAAACTAATGGGACCTGCCTGGCTGGCTGTCGCGATGAATATTGGCGGTGCTACCGTAGCAAATGCAGGATCATTGGCATCGCGAACCGGTTTTACCTATATGTGGGTTTTAATACCTGCAACATTTGTAATCTGTATTGTTTGTATTATGGTTACAAGGGTAACGCTGAAAACCGGGCTGGGACCTATTTCTGTAGCCCGGACATATCTGGGCGAATGGGCTGCATGGGTTACGGGGATATCCGTATTCATTGTTAACGCAGTTTTTCACACAATTCAGTATGCATTAGTGGGTAATATTCTAAGAACACTCACAGGGTTACCAACACAGGCAGGCGCTATTATCGGATTTGTTTTTGTTGTTTTTGTTGTGTTAAATCCGGCCACCGGTGATAAGAAAGTACAGGTTATTCAAAAGATCATGAAGTGGATGGTAGCTATCCTGATAGCATCATTTGTACTCATTTTGTTCATCGTTCCCATTAACTGGGGAGGCGCGTTTAAAGGTTTTATTCCCACGATGAAAGGCACACCGGAAGAGCTTGTACTGTTAGCCGGTTTATTGGGCGCCGGTATTGCCATTAATGTACCTTGTATCGGCGCTTATGGCGCAAGACAAAATAAATGGAACTATGACAGAAAATCGCTTAGTGTGTTTGAACTCATCTATTCAAATTTTTGGTTTTTTATGGTTCAGGTAATTATCATTCTTTCTGTAGGTTCCGTTTTATACCCTCAGGGTGTTGTTATCGCAGGCGCAGGCGCTATGGCGGCGACATTCCGTCCGTTTGCCGGTGATTTTTCCGTTGTCCTGCTTTCTCTGGGGCTTCTTGGCGCCGTACTTTCCACTATGGCAATGCAGGTGCTTATGTGCGGTTATCTTATTACCGATCTGCTGAAATGGGAAGTTGATTTGAACTCCAAGAGATTCAAATCCAGCGAAATCATAGTTACATTTTTCGGGCTTGTAGGAGTACTGTCCGGCTGGAACGCATTCAGCGTCAGTACATACGGAGCCGGTTTTAATCTGACGTTTTTCCCGATTGTGAGCATACTGATGCTGATTATCGGTAACAAGAAAGAAGTTATGCAGGATGCTAAAATGACCACGGGGCTTAACATTGCTGTGTGTATTGGCATTTTGCTTTCGCTGACCGCAACAATTAATTATTGGGCTAATATACTGAAATAGCGGCATTAAAATATGGTGTTATTAACCTTCTCCCTTTCTCTGAAGGTTAATAACACTGTTAAAACCACAATACCTTGTTCATGGAGGATTACATGTTTGAGGAGTTCGATTTTTATCCGTTAAAAGGACAGCCTTATTTTGACAATGACAAATTTTGGATTTCGCCATTTAATTTTGTTCCGGAAAACCTTGTAGGTTATCCGGAAAAGATACTTATTCATGACTGCACTCTTAGAGACGGGGAACAAACCCCGCGGGTGTATTATACTAAACCGGAACGCGTCAGGATTGCCCGTCAGCTAAACGAACTGGGTGTAGACAGGATAGAAATCGGAATGCCGATTATTTCCGAGGAACTCAGGAATGCAATCAAAGAAGTTGTAGCCTTAAAGCTAAAATCAAAGATTGTGGTATTTGCCCGCGCTAATCCGGAAGATATCCGCCTTAGTGTGGAATGCGGTGCAGAATACATAATTGTCGAACACACAGTAAATCCATATTTATGCAAATATGCCTATAAATTGAACCAGGATCAGCTTTGTCAGCGGGTGTATGATAATGTGCTGGCTGCTA